>WNFZ01000248.1_pt1 | contig 76717 bp, 84 predicted proteins | sample 5400081 | NCBI WGS metagenome assembly WNFZ01 (sample SAMN13153365, study PRJNA577476) | soil metagenome | isolation source: 80 cm soil or saprolite under grassland replicate 1 | place: USA:California | collected 2016-06-15
CGACTTCAACGTTTGGTTCACCGAGGAGCAACAGCGCGAGGGAGGCATTGAATACAACTACCGGCGCGAAAAGGCGGCACGTGAGCCGCTCGCAGGGAAGACCGTTCGAAAGTGGCGGTTGCGCGGCGGCCAAGGGCCAGTCGCGGAGATCGCAGCCATGACCGGAACCGACGTCACCACGTACTCGCGCGAGAGGCCGGGCATGAGCGCGTTCGTGCTCGAGGATAGCGTCGTATACCACACCTATTCCACCTATGCGCGCGGACTGGACGGACTCTGGGGAATGTACCAGTGGCTCGACCGCGCTCCCATGGGACGCAACGAGACGGGCATCTGGTTTCGCCGCCACGACGAGTACGACAAGCGCTGAGCCAAGTCGTGGGTGTCGTGGCGCCTATCCTAACTTTGGATACCAAAAAGATATCAAAAGGTAGAACACCATACTAATATTCTAGCTAGTCAACTTTACCAAAATCACTGCCATTTCAGCTGAAGTTATTTTTAGGTCGGCGGGGGTGGGCTAAATTTTTTGAGTCAAATTTGAATCATAAATTGATGAGACGATATACATTTTTGCTAGTATGATGTAATATAATGAATTGGCCTATAAGTGCAAAGTATGTGGATTGCAATTTGAGGAGGAGAAACGCTTACAAATTCATAAGAAGGTTCATGGACGAAAACCAAAAATAAGTGAATACGGCAGTCCGGAGTTTAGTCAGGACAGGTTAAGAGGATAAATATAACTGTATATTGCACTTTGATAGGCAATATATTATTCTTATTTCAAAACGGAGCAGATCAGAATGAATTTGATGTCAATCTTCCAATTACAGAACACATGTTAAACTCAACTCAATTAATATAAGATGAAAAGTAATTTTTTCCTCAGACAATTTAAGTACTCTGTCAGGTTCCATAAAAAGTAACAAAAAGTCATTTACAAACCAACGATCTAAAAAGGCGAAGTACGACTAAAACTGCGGAGTAATATCCTCAATTTTCATACCATGTACCTTTACTATATGCTCTGTACCATCTTTCCAAAGTTCTTTTTCTGTCATTCCTCTAGCAACATAATCGCATTCAATCACTTTTGCTCCTGTGTCACGACACGCTAATGAAAACATACTTTAATTGTTAGTGGCTTGTGTATATATTTTCTTAGAATCTCGCGATTTCTCAGATCAACACTTCAACTGCTACATCAAATTTCGTATAATACTTTTTGACGTCCCGTTGTCCATATTTAGATTTGAATTTCCCAACGATATCGTCAACCCTATTACTATCTGTTATTACTTTTCCTTCTGCAGGTGTTTCTACGCCGTTTACAGAAATCTTTAACGCTGGATCGACTAGTAGGTTCTTGTACCAGTTGGTATCGGAGCCCTGAACTGGAAGTAAATATACAATGTCGCCTTCATGCACAAACCAGACTGGCCGAGGGATATCTCTGCCTGAATTTCTACCTTTAACGGTGAGTGTTATCTCATATGCTCTATTCAGTCTCTGGTAAAGATCAGATTTGGACATGATATTCTATGCTGAATATGTCAAAATAAGGATTTGTTTTATTGGTTATTTATTTAGTAATAATGGCCCTTTGAGCTAATCTAATTTTATCTCTATTTCTGGCATTTGTCCTAAAACTGCATAGACAAGTCTTATTTTGAATGGTTTCTGAGAAAATAATGCTTCCAGTCCTATTTATTATTCTAGAGCTCTCTTGGATGGATGTATGGGGGTCCGAATTATTTGTTACTCGGAGGAATTAGCTCTTTATCAACGAATTCTTGAAATGCAGGGTAAAACCACATTTCCATTTCTATTTTGCTCTTCCATATTTCATTTATCACTCCTTGATCAAATGCACTTTTCATCCATCGCAACCATCCAGTCCACTCATTGTCACTTAGGACCTTTCTTTTGCGCATATGAAATACTTGTGCAAAGGTGAACAATATATGATAAGCAAATGCAACTTCAGATGACCAATCTGACTCAATTTTGCTTACTACCCTTATTAGTTCTGGTCGCTCAATCCCCCATACGGGTAATTTCACGAATTCTTAAATCTAAATCACTGAAAATCTTGGTTTCTATATCTACAGATAGAGTCTGCATCTGTTTCCTGGAAAAATATAGAATGACAAACAGCGTTGCAATTATTCCTATTGCTTCTCCGATGCCAAAGTATTCGGCTAATCCAATTTCGGTCATACTTTGATATTAGAAATAGTACGTTCATAACTATTTCTAGATGAAATTGGAGATTTTACGTTTTCTCACCTTTTATTTTTCAATTTGTTATTCATTATTTTTAAATTATTAAAAGTACAACATAATTCCTAATGGATGAAGGTAAAGGTGTAGAACAACAGATAGAGGATAGTAACGCGAGATTCTATAAAGCATTTGAAAGTTTATCAATTGAAAAAATGGAAGAGGTCTGGAAACATAGCGATGACGTTATCTGCATACATCCTGGTTGGGAGATGTTTACCAGTTGGACAGCAATAAGGGAAAGTTGGGTAAGGATATTTGAAAATACTAAGAAAATAGAATTCTTTATCACAAATGTAAAGGTAAAAGCATTTGAAAAGATAGCAATTGTTGTTTGTTTAGAAAATATTGATTCTGATATGGAGAACAAAAATATTGTTCGAACGGGTGTAATAGCCACAAATATTTTTGAAAAACAAAATGTCACCAACAACAAATACAATAATGAATGGCTAATGGTACATCACCATGGTTCCTCAGTAGCAAATTACATGCCTCCTAACGTTTTTGTTTAATATTCGATAAGGCTAGAACTTTCCCATTAGTAGCAAAATGAGAAAACTTTAAAGCTTAGCAGTTCATATCTATATAATAATCCTAACTTTGTACCGATAATGTCGTGGGTACCGACGGGCCCGCAATAAAATTAGTTCTCTATTGGGATTCTAGGACAATAAGTAAGAGAAATATGAGCAATGAAAGCGCATATTATAATTTTTGTGCTTTTAATATAATATACTCTATTAATCCTTTTTTAGATACTGTCATCATCTTAACCAATGATTTACAAAGTATTTTCTCAATATATGATGGATAGTGTGTCGTAATTTTCTGCCGTAGTTCCTTCCTGTTTTGAGTATAATAAAGAGCAAGTGGTTCATATACTTGTGTACCAATCATAGTTACATTCACTATATTGAATCGGCATCTTCTAATAACTGACTTGACATATTCGAATCCATAATGCTCCGACGACCAAGTCAGATTGAGAATACCGAGCTTAAACAGTTTTTTCAAGACATTTTCTAACGAAACTGTCACGGGCATGGCTATTACCAGTAAACCTTTGGTTTGCAATATTCTGTAACTCTCTGCAATAAACCTGTCAAAAGGTTTGAAATGTTGCGCAGATTCTAATGCAATGATCCTGTCAACAGTGTCAGTTGCAAATGGCAAGGATAAAGAAGTGCTATTAATGTAAGTAAAATGGGTTCGTAGACAGCAAGCGTGAAATACTTGCCCATTTTCAATCTTACTTAAGGCGATTTTGAATCCATTAAGCAGCTGTTGAGAATTAATATTCACGCAGACTATATTCCCGAGTCTATATTCCCTACTCCATTGGAGTGCAGGTGCTCCGTAGCCGCTTCCAACATCAATTAGTGTTCTATTTGAACCAAGATCTGCAAGTTTTCCCACAAGGGTACATAAATTAGATTGAGCGTCAACTGGACTGTTTACATTTCCTTGCCAATAACCAAAATTGAGCATGGAAGCTCCTGTGGCAGCTTGCATTATGGGTGATAAGGAATTATAGAGTTTGATGACGTCCTTCTCGTTTCGTCTCAGCGTCCATAGAATCGCATCAATTGGGTTAACGGTGAGCAATCGACAATTTATCCCCACAACAGCCTTTAATTAATTAATGCAATATTTATCGGATATCTTGGAAAGAGGAACATCTGAATTTTTTATCTTTAAATAGTAACTGCAATTAGAAGAGAATGAAATTCTCATTGTTTTTAAATGCGTATTAGTATGTCTTAAATTCTCATAAGTGATTATTTTTCGAAGAACAAAATGAAATTATATCTTGGATAAACGAGGCGATTGCAGTGTGCAGTAAAATACGTAAGCGAGAACAAAGAGGTAAAAAGAGGTAATATTTCCTTTCTGGATTAAGGGCCCTAATTCGAGGAAGCTAGCAGATGTAGTTATTTTATCGTGGAAAAGAAAACCTTAAAGCTAGTCAGTCGTTAATATTAGAATCTAGTTTTTGAACCGATAGCGTCACGGGTACCGACGGTCCCCAGACATGGCAATTGAAACCTAGAGGGTACAGGCAATGAACGCTTGTTACTATTCATAATAGTTTGTGAACATTTTTCATATACAAAATCACTTAATAACTTCGTGACATATCCGAATGAATATAGCAAGCCATCAAAATTGAGCTTGGTCTCATTCTAGAATTTAACTTCATAGACTTGTCTTCATTAAAATGTTATATACAGAATAATGGATAAAGAAAGTGATCAAAATTAGAAAGGGCATAATTCTAAGTCAATCTTTGACTAAAGCAGTATTGATTGAAAGTGCTATTTTAATATTAATCAGTGGTACCTTATATGCACAAAATTCTAGTATGATCGGAAGTAACTTAGTTATAAATAATCAGAGTCAGATTGAATTGTCAAAAGTTGCTACCAGTACTACTATGATCACAAATAAAACAGCCTTTGTAGCAGGATTTGATACTAAATATAACATCACTGGAACTCCAATGAAAATTAAAGAGTCTAAAGACCTCGTAATTTCATCAATAGTTGAAGATTTCGCAAAATCATCTATTGTAGGTTATGTAAAGAGTTCAAAATCAGTGTCAAATCTGTCAGGAAAGACGGAGATAGAAAATCCTTTTGCTAGTAATGAACAGATAAATCAAAGAATACAAGAGTTGTTAAGTAAATCGATTGAGAATGCTACCAGTTCCAACGCACAACTAATAGAGATACAGTGTCTATTTAGTAACAACCTGGATGCATTTTCGTGCTCAGCGTTTCCAATCATCTTGTTGATTACTAGTTCTGAGTGAATAATAATGCATTTCAGAGACTCGTCTTTTCGCCATCCTAATTCTAAATGCAATTTCTTTCATTTCATGTTGTGCATGACGTGGATGTAATTTGATGCTATCATTTGATTCTAAAATTAGATAAGTTTCTAAACTCTAACTACTGTACGTGAAATGGCAAAGATTTCTTACTCTCAATACCGGCTTGCGACGCAGTCGCTAATATTGTGAACTTTCCAACCGCATTGTAGCCGATTTTAAAGCTACGCGTAATACTACCTTCCGTTGCAGTATAATTTTTTAAAATAATGCCTGTAGGATCCTTAAAAGTAAGTTTGATAAAAACATGATCTAGTGTTTTACCAGTAACAGGATCGGAGGCAACTGCCGTTACTACTTGGCTTTCTCCAGGAGTAATTGGATCTTTTGCCACAGTGACGTTAAGGGCTATTTTCCCTTTACTGACTTCTTGAGAAGCATTGGTCTCTGGGGCGTTTAGGGAAGCATTGGTCTCTGGGACACTCCGTTTAAGTTCAGTTTCAGGTTCAGGAATTTTTTGAGTAACATTGGCTTGAGTTACATTCTGTTCAGGTTCAGATTCACGTTGAGGAACTTTATTCTGAGGAGTACTAACGTTAGGATATTTATCTTTGAAATAGTTTGCATCGTCAAAACAGTGTACTATTTCATCGTCTCTAAGATTATGACCTATTTTTGCTGCCAAATTTATACAATCTTGTATACACACCCAACATCAACTATATTGTAGCAGCAGCTAATGCAAAGAAAATCCACGGTCAACCAACAACTATAGTAGATCGTATTTAAATAAAAATCGCTCAGATACTAACGTGATTTTGATATTTGATTTTGACTCTTATTTAGATAGATTAATTTTCTAATCTTGCGCGTTTAGGACTAAAAATTATGTCAAACTTGTTTTATAAACGTATGAGCCTGTATAGTACCATTACCTTATAATTTAAGGATTAACCCATTGTTTTATAAATAAATAATTCATTCATTAAAATAAGTTAAATTGATTGATTACCGTCCTGCTATATTTTTTTCACCAGTAACTCTGATCGGTTTAATTTTTACCAACAGTTCTCCTTCAGCGCTATTTCTCCTACCATACTCTTCTGACTTATTATAACCCATGTACCTTGCGGCAATAATTTTAGCCCATTTGTAAACTTCGCTTGGTTCATTACTAATTATTTCTGCTATACCATCAATAGTAACAAACGAGAAAAGAGGAGTCTGATCATCAACACATAAACGGACATGATTGTCACGTCTAATATTTTTTGCCTTTACTGATTTGTCACCGGTATTAAAAATAATATTATCTTCTCCGTCTACTGTATACCATATCGGAACTACATGTGGTGTCCCATCCTTGTTAATAGTTCCTAATTTACCTGTAAAAGTTCCTTGCAAGATAAAATTTTTGATCTCATCTTCAGTCATTTTGGACAATAGTATTATTAATTACGCAATATTAATATAATTTTTAATGTGATAATATCGTAATTATCATTTATGAACTACAAAATTATGTCAAATGCTTCCGGTTCGTTCATTTTGGACCACAATTGTTAAAATGATTCCCGACGTTCCAAGAACCTGTAAATTTTTGCGCCTCACTATGTTACCTTGAGATAATCGCCTTGCATAGGAGCCCGTCCTTTGACCTCTATGTAAACACGGATCTCTTCAGGCGACCACGTGAAAGCGATCATATTTTCGATTGATTTTGGTACTTTGCGTAAATCTAATCTTGATATCCTCGTACCAAACTTTGGGCTTGTGTGTTGAAACACCCAGTTTCATGTCAGGTTCCCTCTGCAGTAAAAATTAAGTGCCATTTACTTGTACACTATCTATCGTTATTAGCTTAACTGTTTCTTCAAATAAATTATGATTCCCAACAGTAAATGAAATTGATCCACTATCCGTATTTATTATAGAAGCAAATTTATGAAACATTTCAAATTATTGAAATATTACTTAACTCATTTGGTTTAATAAATAGTCTGATTTTGGGTAAATTAATTATTATTCGATCCAAGTAACCTATCAATACATAATTAAAAATTTTTGGCAATTTAATTATTTTTCAACAATATAACTTGATACAAAATCCAATTTAAAATTTTAATTTCGCTGCGCAATTTCTCCGCTTCAATTATTGAATAAGTGTGATATCCTGGAGCTTTTTTTTATTCTGGATTTATGTGTTCACAGTTAGCAGCCTCATCTTGATCAATGGTTATGTTTAACATTACGGTATCGTCACCACATCCACTATCAAAGAAATATTTGTTTCCGTTGGAATAATCGTACCATGCGTTACCATGAGTTGTTACATCGTTTCCTGGACCAATCGTAATGTTGTCCGTACCGGGAGCGGACCCAGGACCTACCTATTTCACCTTTACACACAAAAGAATCTCCAACTAATCTGTCATCTCCATCTTTTCCTTTAATCTTATCATTTCCATTTCCTCCACGTATCTGATCATCTCCCGAGCCTGCGTATATGATATCATTACCATCATGCCCAACAATAACGTTGTTGTTGTTGTTACCTTCGGTAATCATATCGTCGCCACTTGTTCCAGTACGAATTTCATTCATCATGAAAAATATAAGGAATATGAGCTTTAAATCAGTCAACAAGAGCAAATAATTGCTAATAGTTCATTAATAAATTTGAATCCTTGTTAATCTCGACACCATCATTTTCTGACTCTGTTAATTTTATTTTCTGTAAAACAACATCCCTAAATATGATTTTGTTGGTATAGTAACATGGGATCATCAAGTGGGATTGTTATAAAAAGACCTTCTGGTATAATTGCAGGTTTGACTGCGGCTTGGGCAATTTTTGGATTATTCTTGGCCTTGGATCAAGAAATGGGACTAGAACCAGGTGCGTTGTTTCGAATGGTTGGAATTGCATTTGGAGTAGATCCTCCTAATGCTGTATATATTGGCTTTCTCCTGTATATGATAACTGCCGTTATTATAGGGATGATTTACAGCGGTGTATGTAAGAGAGTTAAAGTATTGTATATCAATTCTGTGGTAAAGGGAGTGGGTACTGGTATCTTGGCGGGAATAGTTGTTTGGGGAGTTCTGTTCTTACCAATAAATTATTTAGTTATGCAACCAACTTTACAAAAAATGTTGATAGAATCAGATCCGTCATCTTCACAATATTCTAACGCAAAAAAGCTTATCGAGCTTTCAAACACGATCTTCTGGGGTTCATTATCATTACATATAGTGTTTGGTGGTGTGATGGGATTTTGTGCAAGACTTGCTGTAGCTGAAACCAGTGTAATACATGATTAATTTAGTTCGAAAAACAAAAACTTAAAGCTATCCAGTTTGTTTGTATACTAGAATCCTAATTTAGAACCGATAGCGTCATGGATACCGACGGGCGGCCATGAAATTAACTATATAAGTTACCTATCTAGCGTATACAACCTTTTTAAGTAATTTGGTTCACTTTTAATTATTGATGAAAAATAAAGACAAAAAAACATGCAGAAAGTATTAAAATGAAGACCATTATCTTCGGTGTAATATTATATGTGAATTGAAAGAGAATAATGGCGATATTTTATGATACTACAAATACTACAAATTTAGTATCCCTTTTTAGGATTCCTAAACTCCATTATGGTTTCAAGGAGCACTTTGCCTAAATATGCTGAATCTTTTCTTTTATAAAAAAGAGTCACTAGATGAGGAACGAAATAAATGACCAATTTTTTCCATAACATAATTTCTAAACCAATAGTTTAGAAATAAATTAATAAAGTGATGAGTACTTGTTATAGTTACATGGACACATTGTTTACAAATGTAATTAAATTTGTTCAACAAAAGAAAGAAGAATTGTCCTGAAGTTAAAGATAATAGGATATCAATTGCATCATACTGAACCTTCTGGCATATTTTGAATATCAATCTATTACTCGCCAGTAGTTTCTCGTTATGAATTCGACAAGGTTTCCAGAAGGGTCTCGAAAATAAATTGATCTGGACTTGATATCATTTTTCCACGCTATTTCCTTTTCGATTTGTATATTATTTTTTTCTAGCAAATCCCTTGCTTCCTCATATTCGCCTGATTCGATTTCAAAGGCAACATGAACCATTGAAGGTGGGGTAGGTGCGCCATGACTGGTTTCCTTTTCAGCTGCAGTTACCCCGTGATTAAAAATAAGAAGCATATTTTTATCCGTCTTTAAGAAAACATGCCTACCTTTCTGTTCAGAGACGAGCTCTAAACCTATTTTATCAACATAGAATTCTTTCATTTTTTCTAAATGAGATGAATATATTGACGTTTCAACAATCTTTCTGAATTTCATTGTAAGCTAACGAATATAAAAGATCAAACAAAATAAAGTATTTGATAGTAAAATAAGTTCCCTTATGTGAAGGTTAGATAGCGTAATGATGATAAAGCTGATTCTTTAATCTTGTAATTTAAATTCGTCATTCGTCATGGATTTTAATTTGGCAATTTGCCACGAGAGCAGTTCATCAACAAATTGCTAAGTTAACTTTATCTATTGTTAATGTTTACTCTTTATTATCAAATGGTAAAATCGATATTTACCCAAAAGGAAATAGAATATTTAAACTCTCAACGTCTCGCAAGAATAGCTACAGCTACAGCTGCAACCTCTACAGAACAGGAAGGATCCGCACAACCTGATGTTGTACCTGTTGGGTTTGATTTTGATGGTGAAAATCTGTATGTAGGCGGAATGAACCTTCTTAAATCCACAAAATTCAGAAATGTTTTGAAAAATAACAAGGTTGCAATTGTGGTTGATGACTTGAAAAGTATCGATCCATGGGATCCAAGAGGAATAAGGATCTATGGCACTGCTGATATAGTTACACGTCAAGGAGGTTATATGGAAAATACTGATCGTCCCAATCTCCAATATATTAGGGTTAACCCCCAGAAGAAGTGGAGTTGGGGAGTTGAACAACCTGTATTTGTACAAGGAAAATTCAATGTTAAAAAAGCAAAGGCAGGATAGTTATTAAAGATAAGTAAAGCCTCCATATTTCGACTCGTGTTATACATACATGAAACAATTAATGGTAACAAGTTCCAGTTCTACCAGACCAAACCTTTATTTGAACTTTTTCCTGTTTGATTTTGATAATTTTAAGAGGTTTCTAGCCTGTTCTATACCAGTAACGGGTAAACTTTTAGAACCTTTGAGTCCAACTTGTACTAATAGTGATGCTTGATCCACCCGTGACGACGGTGGATGTGAATACTTTTGTTATCTCACGTATTCAACCCTATTTGCTTCAATCTGTTGTCGTAGTAGGATTCACAAGCTCTACTGTGTTGCGTTGCCTTTAACCTTGATTTGTCCTCTTATCTCTCCGTCTGGATGATCGCTTGTGTGTATGTTAGCGTATGTCTCATTACTGCCCATTGCGGATTGCAAATCAGATAGAGCTTTTCCTTTCATGGAACCTTCAAAGTCAGAAGCAGTAAAGTTTCCTTTAATTGTGACTCCTCCTGGCGTTTTGGTCTTCTCGCCTGTTTTTAACAAATCAACTATTGGATCACCATTTTCTCCTTTTTTGCCTGCGTGTATGTGAGCGCCTGAAACATCTGTTACTCCAGTTATATTGATCTTAGATGTTATTGTATCATCCTTTACTTTGAATGTGGCCACGCCTTCTGCTGTTGAATTTACAGGTGGGACTTCATTATTTGCATCGAGTTTTGCCCTAAATTTGCTTTGCGCATAGGTAAAATTCCCGTAGGTAGTTGCAACGAGTAGCAACGATAACAGTGCACTGGCCAATATGGCAAAATGTAGTGTTTTGTTGGATTGCATGAAGCAAGTGAATAATTAATCGCATATAAAGGTTAATTTGACTATACTAAAACGCACAATCAGCCATCAAAATACTTTTATTTCCTTTCCTTAATTTATTTTCGACTGTCAATTAGGGAAAACTTTAGCCGTGTCGAACAACACTAATTCACCAATAGTTAGTAAGGCCAAAAAGCTAAATACTAGGTAACAGAACCCTAGTACACGCAGGGCTCATCCCGATGAACGCGTTCGAATTATTTTTGATAAAAACATGTTGTGACTCAAATTCCTTAATTAAAGAAGTCTTTAAAGCTTAGCTGTCCATGGTTATGCTCAGAATCCATTTTTATAACCGATAGCGTCGTGGGCATCATGCATCCAGTCCTGTCAAGAAAGCGTAATTTTACCAATCATGTTGAACTCGGAAAGTAAAGCAAGGATAATTATACCTATATGTGCCATAACTTCAGTATGCGAAGAATAATAAAAGCAGCAGCGGCGCCAGGAGAATTTAAATGTCGAACATGCGAGATTTTATGGTCAAGTTTTATGGAGAATAATATTCCATGCATAGATAGATCAATAAGATCTGGATTGCACAACTTCGACTTTAGTAAACCTATTGTCCTCGAAAAATCTCAACCAGACCTGTTTTAATAGTAACCGCTGTGAATTATAATTGTAATGTTATGTGTACCTGCGGGCACAGTAGAAACGATCATTTTACATTCATTGGTCAGAGTTATACCTCAAGATGTAAAACATGCAGATGTATGCAATTTGGTCGGATTGGAGTATAGTTAAAATGCAAAAACCAAAACCAAAAGTAACTCCAATTATTATTCCAGATGATAAATTACAATTTCTAAAGAAAAAATTAGATGATCCAGACTTATCACAATCTATCAAAAGAGAATTTGTCAAGGAAATAATGGGTGGTGAGTGTGCCATGTGTCAAGGAATGCCTACAAAGATAGCAAGTTATGACATGGATGGGATAACGTTAATCGAAAAATATTGCGATAAATGTTTTGAAAAGTCTAATTTCTAGTAATACTTTATTCTGATTGCACGTATGAAAAATATCATATATTATCAGAAGGGGATCATAACTTCATTAATGTTTGGTGTGAAGACCTAATCGAGTAAGCCCATCAGCCATTTTTTATTTACTTTTTTAATATTTTGATTTTATAAATCAATTTTTGCAGATCGTTAACATAAAGTAAACAAAAATAATTTTTTCATTACCTATATGTTGAATTCAGGTGTATGCACGTTGATTCACAATAATTCACTACTTTTTTGGTGGTCGTTATACCTCCTAGAAAATTCTTTATCTATCTCTTCACTCTTAATGAATTCACCTCTACGGCCTGGAGTCTTCATAGCTTGCTGGTTAACAAATTTTCTTTCATCCTCCAATTCGTTGTATCCTAGATAAGTGTCATAGATTCTTTGTTTCATGCTCCTTAGGTAATTGCTGTATCTTTCTCTAAAGTCAGTTTCCATATCTGGATAAATGTTAACAACCAATTCTGTTTTATCCACTATTACATTTATACTTCACACTTATAAGAATGCATTGTTCTGCTATTGAGCATATTTATAAAATGGTAACTTATCTACTGTAATTCTAATAATCGATTAGTAGGGTGGATTTCGTCTGATGTTGCTGTATAATATAACTACTGAATGGACACACCTGAATTAATCATCTCGATTATACTATGTTCTTTGCTCTTTTATCATCAGGCGAGAACTAACAAGAATCAAATTACCTGATTAGACGTCTGATTATTTTTATCACAGTTGGTCAGGCATGAAGATTGCCTGAACAATGATACTAATCATACAGAACTGTTAGGGCTCTTGAACCTACACTCTTTGTTTGTAAACTGGCTACATTTGTTACTGTGCCGCCACTGACCATTATTAAAATATTCTAAATGTCTTATATTGTCTCTATTTGTAATGATGCGTTCATGACCATTCTTGGCAGATGTTGACTTTGCCATCATTTCGATTCTTCTTCTCATAATAAACAATTATTATTTGAAAAACATTCCATAAAAACATTGGCCATAAGAGCGTCTTAATTCCATTTCTAATGATAATACTAATTCTTGGTTCTGGGCAATAATTAAAAATAGTAAGAAGCTTGTACAAATTGATATTTACAAAAGAAATAGTATTAAATTAAGTATCAAATATGTTATTAATTGCATTTTTTTCAACATATTAGTCACAAAAGCGAAACCTGATATTTATAAACGCCTCATGTGATTAAAATGATAAATTATTATAGCTATGTATTGCGGATTCCTTAAATGGAAAAATTATGTCAAATATGCAATAAAAATAAAATTGAGGTATATCAGCTAGAGTTTGAAGTATGTTTCGACTGTTGGATGAATCAAACTACTCCTAAAATTAATTAAAGTCATCTTCAAATTCGAAATTCTAACTAATGTTCAGAATTCATAGTCTCCTGCATACAATGTACTTCTATTTTCTACTTACCTTAATTCTATTATTAGTAACAACTTCGGATCGATATATTGGTATTTAGCATCCGCAATAAAGCGATTCCTGTGATGAGTATTGCTATGGACCTGAAATGCCATTTGCCACCAAGACAGAATAGCAACCAAGACCGTAGTCTTCACAAATTGGCTGCAAATCCTTGTTATCAGCACTACCAAGATGGACATTGAATTGGAGTTGTGCCTTTGCCGTCCCGATTTCCTTTCATCAGAGATAGTTTTTTTCACTATTAATCACAAAATCAGAATATTTTTTCCTAAGGTCTATCAGTTTATCAACCACCTCGTCACGTAAATTTCCAAATCCTAGCCATAAAGGGCCTCCTTTCATAAATGGTGTGTGAAACTGAAATGTGTCGTGACAAATGGCAACTTCCCATTGAAAAAGTCTTAAAAGCTTTACTTTTGTTAGGTATCATTAGATGGAACTGAAAATGTCCATGATACTATTAGGGGAGAAGGTTCTTACTCCAAGACCAAGAATAATACTCTAGAGTATATTAAAGGTCCTCCGCCTTTGATCCTACCAATTAGATTCATCAGGAACTAAAATTGGATTAACATTCTCCCTCTCTAATTGAAGCATTAGGTTCTGAAATCATATTTAGCAAGTTCTAGTCTGCTATAAATGTTCTTCAAAGGATCGACTAAAACTAACTAATGATTTTTCTTAGGAGAGGAGTACTAGGACGGTCAATAATCGAGTTATAGATCAAGATATGCTTTTTGGCAACTTCTTTCCAGAGGAGATCCTTTCTGAGGTTTACCACCGCATCTTTGTATCGCTTATAATCCACTTCGAGTTTTAGAAGGGCTTTTGAGAATTCAACTGGATTACGGTCTACCATAATACCCAACTTCATATCAGAGAACTCTTTGAAAAATTCTAACTTGCTTGAAATGAAGGGAAGTCCATGAGCTAATCCATCGTACATAACACCTGAACCAGAAGTTACTTTGTAAGGGAGGATGAGAGCATCTGCACAATAGAAGAGCAATGAATACTCTGTGTCACTAAGAAATCCCCTCTTCAGGTTGATCACACCTTCATTTTCAAATTTATCATTTAGTTTTTCCCTTCCGTAATGGTTTCGTGAGGTGTTTATTACAACTTTCCAGTCCTTGGGTACCTTCATCTTTCCAATTAAATCCCATCCCTTAGTTGCGGTCATAAAGCCTACGGCTAAGGCGATCTTGCTATGTTCAGGGAGTAAAAACAACTTTCTTATTTCCTTTCTGTCTAGAGGAGGTGAAAAGCTGGGTTCTGCACCATGATATATCAGATTACTTCCTGGGATAATATTGGCTAGATATTTAGAAAAGACGACTCCTACTTTATTGAAGCCTATTTTTCGCTTATTTAGTGAATTAAATGAACCATAATTTAGTAAATGGGTCCAATAGTCGTATGCCATTCCTAGGAAAGTTCCCAAGCGCCCTAATATTCTATTATTTAAAGGAACTACCAGTCTCATCCACTGAGTAAAAGTGTAAGCCGAATGGAAAGTAGTAACTATTGGAACTGTGCACTTATCGTAAAAGAATTCTATATTTGTCTGTGTTCTTTTAGGATTAATTGGATCTAAATGTATTCCATACAGTCCATGCTCATACTGTACATGTACAACATCTGGTTCAACCTCTTTAACTATTTTTAAAAGGACTTTAGAATTATCTTGGTTATTTGGTGAAATCCCATTATAATCTCCGTTTCCATCTTCATTGCATACTACAAATACCTGGACACCTTCACTTCGCAAAGAATCGACCAACTTCTTGCAATAGCGTCCAACGCCACCTTGCATAGGCGGGTACTCTGTTGAAATCATCAATATCTTCAAATTCGTACACCTTGAAATTTAATTATAAACAAACAATGAATTAATGCACATCATACTATATCATCCTTTGTGTTTATAATTGACAGAATGAAAGACGAAAACCTGATTGTTACATCAACCTAAGTATCTCATAATGTTCATTATTCGCGTAGGTTCAGATTACTGAAACATGAGTAAAAAAGAATTTCTAAAGATGATGCAGCCGATTGACCACGCTGTAGTAACATCAGAGTCTAACAATTATTTTACAAGATCTCAATTATGGAAATAATTTGTATAAGGATGGAATGTATCTAAACATTATTAAGTCCGTGACCTCAATAATATAGTGTTTACAATGATACAAAATACTAAATACTTAATTAACTTAGTTGATAAGTGTCGGGACGAGAGTGAGATAGGACAGCGAATTGCAATTTTAGAATCCTTAAATTGTTTACTGCCCGCAGAAACAAAGATAACGATCCCCTCGTTTATTACAAATAGTTGCATAGATAACATATTGAGTACTATAGAAGTAAGATTATCACCGCCGATATACAATCTGTTGTAACAGCTCAATACACGTGACGTTCGAAAATTAAGTTGGATAACTGTGGTGGTTCGCTATAACATGATTGTATTTCATCCAATCTTTTCATAGAACCTTCACAAGACCGGACTTCATGGTAAGACGTCTCGGTTCTTACTAATTGCAAAAATGTAAAGACTTCTTTGTTCGTAACACCGTGCTTCATGTCATATTCGATCCTTTTACGTACTCTGCCTATTTTGCCATACTTGTTATTCAGTCTTATTTCCCACCGCGTTGCATTTTCAGATAATCCTTTTACGAATCTAACGAGTGTTTGTTCCATATGTTTAACATGCCATTCTCTCATTGGGAAACTATTCTGTTTCAAGTAATTCAGGGTACTATACTATGATGCCTTATATAATGTAGCGTATTCTAGTCACTGAAAATTATCTCCAGTCGCAGAATTGTGTATCGTAATTACTTGACTTTAATTAATATTGTGATATTGTATAACTGATAAAGTTATTAACTGTATTAGAATCTAGCAATTCTTTCGATTAAATCAGAATCTGTTATATTCAAAGTGTTACCTTTGAGAACATTTAGTCAACCTCATTAGAGTTGAAGGTAAATGTACGAATCTTAACAGACCTTCATATATTGAAGATAAGTATGGGATTATTGTAATTCTTGTCGAGTATTAATTTTACCTTTGGTCTTAGTCATAGTCATACGTTGAGGAAAGTAAGTGATTCCATGATCTAACTTTAGGTGGCTGAGGAATGCGATGCCGTTATTTACAGTATCTTTAACTATTAAGTTTCTTCCACATTCGCTACATCGAATTATGTGCTCATCCGAAAGTATCATACATTATCATATATTGCGAGCCACTATAAGTAAATTGTAGTTGCTCCGTTTTTCTTTCAGCCTTAAACGTAGTAATCAAGATAAATCGTGGCGACCAGTTATCCCAAAGTCTTAAGCATGAGATGAATACAATTCAGTAGAACCCTACTACATGCAGGGTTCGAATCCCGACGGCTTCAGACCTACCAATTCAATATTAGCCAATAGATAGGCATTTCCCAAAATAGTCTATTAAAGCTTATCTCAGCCTTTACAAGTGAATATGTCGACCTCACCTGAAATTGCCAAATATGCGATAAATCCAAAATTGATTCAGAGTAATATAGCTAGTAGGCTGAACATTTATATACATATCATTAGTATACTAATTATTAGCAGGTTTTTGAATGAAATCCTACGACTTTCAAAATAGTATTGGTTTCATAGTTAATCGAACAGCCAGGGTGTTCGTCAAGGCTCTTGATTCTGAATTACGTAAGAGTGCAGGAGTAACCTTTGGTCAATGGAAAGTCGCTGTAATGTTGTCTATGCAAGATGGTATCACGCAAAAGGAGATTGCTAATAAACTCGGACTGGAAGCCGCAACTATTATCCCAATTATCGATAAATTGGAAAAAGAAGGCCTTGTGGAAAGACAAGTAGATCAAGCTGATAGGCGAAACAATAGGATATATCGTACAGAGAAAATGAATGACTTGTGGGATCAAATGATTGAATGTTCATTAAAAATAAGAAAAATATCAGTGAAAGACATTCCTGAAGAACACATTACAATAATGCGTGATTGTTTGGAAAAGATATGTGAGAACTTGAATACGGACTTTATTGGTTGTGAGACTACTGGTACTAATATTCCTGCTGACACAGCTATTACTCTCTCCAACAAGAACGTCAAGAAGAAGAAAGTCGAGTTTAAAGAAGGAGTAACGTAACGAGAAAATGGAACGGGTATCATCACAAAAAAATAATGTTGATAAGAAAAGTAACATTCATTCTTCTATATATAATCAACAGCCTTCCTCATCTGTAAAGATTCCCGCCAGTGCCTGGAAAACTCTTGCAATTTTAAGTTGTATGGCTACTATGGTAATGTATGCAGAAACAATGCTAATACCAGCTATTCCAGAGCTTATCAAACACTTTGACATATCTTACAGTATGTCGTCCTGGATTCTTACAGGATACTTAATTACAGGTGCGGTTATGACTCCTATCGCGGGTAAATTATCAGATCATTATGGAAAAAAGAAAATATTGCTTATTATAATGGTAATTTATGTGGTAGGTGTTTCTACTGCAGGACTTGCAACAAATATAGTTTTCATGATAATCGCAAGGGCAATACAAGGAATAGGGTTGTCAATGTTCCCAATTGCTTTTGGAATTGTGAGAGACCAATTCCCCAGAGAGAAAGTATCCATAGGTCAAGGTGTAATCACTTCTATGTTTGCATCCGGGGCAGTAATAGGTTTGTTAGTTGGAGGCACTATAATTCAAGACTACGGATGGCAAGCTACATTTTTTACAATAATACCCATTACAATTACTCTTTTCGCAGTAATACGACATTTCATAAATGAAGATGAAGAAAGTAGACATACACAAGAAGTACGGTCTGTTCAAAATATAGGGATTGGCATCAAAACACGTACAAATTTTGGCAGTAAATCATCTGGAAGCCAAATTGACATTAAGGGTGCAATAACTTTAGCTATTACAGTTACTTCGTTTCTATTAGTCTTGACCTATATGGAGACAGGTAATTTAGGAAATGGTAGTAACGGCAATGCTTCTTATTTCTCTCTGGAAGTTGTATCTTTTCTCGTAACAGGAATAATTTCATTCATACTATTCATAATGATAGAAAGACTTGCAAAATATCCATTAGTTGACCTTAGGTTGATGCTAAATAAGGCGATTTTGCCTGCAAATTTGATAATCATGATTGTTGGCTTGTCTATGTTCATGGTTTTTCAAACTATACCGATTTTAGTAAGAAATCCTCAGCCTCTGGGTTTTGGAGAAGATGCTATTAGAACTGGGGATGTGCAGCTACCATTTGCTGTAGTACTTTTATTTTTTGGAGCTTCTTCAGGCTTCATAATATCGAAGTTAGGATCACTAAAACCAATGATAGCTGGTTCGGTAATTACTGCTATCAGTTTCATTGGTTTATTGATATTCCATTCAAGTGAATTTTTGATATCAGCAAACCTTGCAATTCTCTCTATTGGACTATCCTTGACTAGCGTTGGAGCCATGAATGTTATTATGCTTACCACACCAAAGGAGTTCACAGGAATATCACTTGGTACAACTATGCTTATGAGAATTGTAGGAAGTTCAATAGGTCCTGCTCTTGCAGGGATGTATATGCAAACACACCAATCCCTATTAAATGTCAGTGGATATATACAATCATTTCCGTCATTGATATCATTCAATATGATTTTCCTTACTGCTGCAGTATTTTCAATTGTTTCAATAGGCCTAGCATTACTATTAAGAAGAAGAGTTATGAAAATGTCGATACCAAACCTTGGTTAAAAAATATGTCAAAAATAAGAATTGGATTTGAAAGCTAAAAATGACCCACAAATCGCGTCCGCACCGGTAAATTTTGGCACCTTCCTATGTTAGCACTTTGATGAAATAAACTTTCTATTAGTTCAACAACTTTGAATTCTCTTCATCTCTTTTTTGATGATTCCTTTCTTTTGAAGAAGTATCTTAGATGATTGCCCCTCAGATGTAAATACTCCTGGGGCATTTTACTAGAAATACTATTCTCATTTGTGTTTCCCCAGCAAAGTATCTGTCTAATGGGAACAGTAAAAATAGAAATTCAGTGAAGGGTATGATATGTAACCAATACCCTCCACCCCAGTCTGGTAGATACTATGCATTTATAAGATTAAGAAAATTATCCCTATCCCTACAACAAGAACAATCGATTACTGTGTTCTACAAAGTGCCTAGGTTAATCGTAAAGTTGTTCGTAAGCATTTTTCATAATTGTATAATATTTGGTTGGGTGAAGCAAACCTTGGCCAGTTTCATTGTTGTAACTATTATTTACCAAATTAAAGTTAGGAGTATTGCTTGGAATGAAACTCCACTCCCAAAACGCTAAACCCCATACTCCAATGTTCCTAAAATTATTAACTATCCTGTTGGCAACGGCTTGACTTATGTCACTTAGGGAAGGATCTATATACCAGACCTTTTCTCCCCTCTGGTTATACACTTCCACTCTTTTTACATTATTCCATTCACCAATGTACAAGGGAACACCAGCTATACGACTTGCGTTCTCAAATAACTGAAGTTTGTCACCTTGATATCCTCCCGATGGAACACCATACATGGAAAATTTGAATACTACATTTTCTTTATTCGTAGGAGACATTTTTGCCAAATTGCTTGCATTGACATCTATTGGACTTTTAAGATCGATCGGGATGTTCATGCTATAAATGATTGTTTTATTTGTCAGGTTTCGTAGCTCGTTAATTATGAAAGTATTGTATTTACCTATTTTTGACCACTGATCGGCATCGTGAACCTGTGGTTCACTGAGAATTTCGTATCCCAACGTACTAGGATGTTTTTCAACCGTACTAACTATCTTTTTTAGGAAATCTAGCTGAAGTACCCATCCGTCTGTCCCGTTGACCCTTACAGCATCGTTCCACCAATTGGTCCACCAAGCTTTGGCAGCAACTGATTTTGGAGAACCTCCGCTGTCTTGTTTGTACAGTAACGAGTCATTAAATAAATAGTGAGGAAAACCTGTTCCCCTGTCAACATTTAGCCATGAAGAAGTATGAAATTGGTGATTATCATAAATAACTTTTATTCCATATTTATCAGCAGTATTTGCGACCTGCTCTATTTCTTTCATGAATGCAGTTGGATTCTTTATGTACGATTCCCAATAGAACCTGTACCTCACATGATCTAAAGCAGGTGTCTTGGAAAGGATCTGAAAGCTGCTTTCGTAATAATTATTTGGGAATTGAAATTTCGAGTCTCTTGACTGAGCCATACTTGTATAGTAGCCGCGCATGTTAATTCCAAGATAAGGATGACTTTCCTGACTAAGGAATTGCTGATTATCACTCTCAGGACTGTTATAACCAATATTTGGCTCAGCTGCAATGCTATCGGTGAGGCAAGGGGATACTAAGACAGTACAAAGCATAATGACTACTGTAAATTCGATCCTCATCTTTTTATTAACGGAAACGTAACTTTCATGTGCTCCCATACCCATGCTTCAAACTATAACTATTTGAAAGATTTTGAACATTGTACTCTACAAATAAGAGTACCTATAAACGAGCTCGGCCAATCTATAGAAGGGATGCTTGTCAACATTTAAGGTAGTAAGAGATATTAGGGGCAAAACCTAAGAATTCAAACCTAGAAAATTTATTAAGAAAAGAAAAAGCTAAATACCAAGTTAATAGAACCTTACTATATGCAGGGAACTAATCGCGACGGACCCGTACTATAACATCTATTATATGGTTCCCCCACAATAATATAATGGTGCTACAATATTCAGATAGTGATTCCTTCGCCAGGTTTGAGTATGGGATAAAATCACAACCAACAAAAGAAAAGTAAGTAAAAACACTAGAGTTATTCTTTGACTTTTACGAAATTGAAGGTCAGACTATAGAAGAGAAATCAGAGAATTTTTTAAAAGTTATCAAAAATTGTAAAAATAAATAGTGAAGGTTATTCACCTAAGAACTTTACAAGTACTAATATGCATGGGACACAAAACGATTATTCTTCCATGAACATAAAGTTCCATTTTATCTGCAAGTTCTAACCATTTTTGTTTCAACCCACACTTTTTGCAAGATTTGAGGAATATTGTATAAGACTGGCAACGAATGTTACTACGAAATATGCGGCGGCCATTATCACTATAATCAAAATTACTTTTCTTAATTTGGACATCTTTTTCATTTCTTACTCATTCACCCTCCTGAACCCTTCTCCCCGCCAATCATGTACAATAAGAACCTTATAAATCTCCGTAATAGCATAACTTAAGCCTATGTGAAGTTACTAACCATGAGTATGTGTGCATTAATTTTTTGCAATGATCTAAAAAGATTTTTGGTTTCAGTTCTGGAGACTATAGGATCATTTAATCCTGAAGACAATAGTATTTTTGTTTGAGAGATCAGGTAAACGAAAAGGAATTGAGAGAACCGTTGGTCTGAAAGAATTAACGTCAGAAATCAGGCTAATCATTTGGAAGCCATCCCTACGCTATCTCTTTACAATTATTCAAATTCTTGAAATCAGAAATTCTAATAAAGTTCCCATTGAATATTCAGTCATATCCTTCCCGTTGGATCTGAATTGTTAACAATACGGTTCCCGACGCTCAAGTATTAGTTCTTCAAATTATATCTATGAGCCAGAAGCAAGTGTTACTCACCACATATACCAGGAGCAGCGAGTTTTTTGAATAAATCTGGAGAAATCACTAAGCTTTCAGGATATTTATGCAGTTGGAATTGCGGATCAGCTCCCATGACCTTTTCAACTGCATTCTTAATATGATTCATGGATTCTCATACCGCATAATAGATATATACAGTGCTTTTTCCTATTCCCTGATTAGTTGTGCAGAAACGAATCCAGGTTGATGCTTGAACTTAGTAGCATCTTCTTCGCACTCTTTTAAAAACTGTTCTGCTTCAACAGACTTGACATTAAATTTGTTAATCAAAATATTGGACCTGCTACTAGGCTCGACACCCGATTTCTACCAGAGGACTTTAACACAAGATCGACTATTTCTTCGGCTCAGATAGTATGAGCAACTTATATTGCCTGCCTATATTGAAGCTAGGCTTTTTCTCTACGGTGCCGAACAGGCTTGCGAGTCGCCTCAAGTCTAGCTTGTAGTCAAAGAATAGATCACCGAGTACGATGTACGACTTCGACATAATCCAATACGCCAGTCTCTCATACGCGTCGAAACGCTTCCTTCCGAGGTTGTGAAAGACTAGACTGGACACGAAAAGGTCGAACTTCCCTTTGCTGTAATCCGATGAAAAGAGATCTCCTTTCTGAAACCTTACTCTCTCCTGAAATCCTAGGATCTTTGCATTATTCTTCGCCTTTGCCAGACTCGAGTCCTTGAGGCTCCCATGTTCGAACGTATCAAACCCTGTAACCTTCGCGTTCTGGTAGTATTCAGCGCAGACGCATGAGAGAAATCCCAATCCACAACCTACGTCGAGAATTTTCAGTTTGTCCTCCCGACTGAATGGCAGATCGCCAAAGACTTTGGTGAATACGATCTTGACATTTTCCCTTGTCTTTTCTGAACTGCGCGGTGTCGAGTGGTGATATGTTCCAAAATCTGGTTGCCGATTCTTCCTTGCCTGTATTCTCATTTTCTATTGCTAGCTCCATGCATGTTATTTCAATTGTCTGACCTTATTATCTGTCTTCAACCACGTATTAATCATGATGAAAACATGAAAAATCTCTACACCAGTAACAGAAGCCGCAATTTGGACATAATGGCTTCGAGCGGGTTGGATGAAATTCGGAGTAACAATTAAAGCAATTCATTACGATTTCACATTGATGAAAACTAGTTTCTTGATTTATGTGAAGTTTTTAGAGATACGCAAGTATCATATGCCTCTTTAATCAATCGCTTTGTATTCTCTGCGTGCTCTTCAGTTTCTAATACGCATGAAACCCATCCCGCTTGTGGAGCATATTGATGTTGAAAAGCCATATGTGTCTGTAACGCGTCTTGATGTTGAGGTTTTGAAAGCCTGATATCAATATGTCGTCGTCCATGAAAATGGGCAAAATTTCTCAGACCGTAGAAATAAGCCTCTTCACTCATAGGATCATGTTTTTGCTCTACATTTGGTAACGATCTTATGAAACTACTAATTTGTTCTTTCAAGCTTAGACCCATGTAAAAGTATTACTCTTTATCGTTTATCTACCTATTGCATTTCCCCAATTTATTGGAGTTGATATAGCCTAGCACTAGCCTGCAGATATAAGGAATTAAAGAAAGGATGAATATTGGAAAGTCAAGCATACAATGAGATACCTTCTCCAGTTGAATACCGCTTAGAGCAAAGGGACAGGAATTAGTGGAATGAATAATTAATGTATTGCAATGGATGAGAAAGTGAACTTACAAAAGTTTCTAGGCGGAATTCCTGTTCTAATCACGAAACTTGTTTAATTTGAAACTATTGTTCCGATTAAATATTCAGCCGTATCCCGACGGATGGGAATATGCTCTCGAACGTCCAGGAAACGAAAACAGTATCAAACCAATATATGCGATACAAGATATTACTTTAATGGTAGTGTTCAACATATCTGTAACGTGGAGTAACGGTCATAACAGAATTTTCAGAGGGTTTGATCCCGATGATGATAAGGTCGAAGTACGTGCTAATGGTAACATTCCATGTTTGATAGACGGTAACGGTAATTGTACGATTACTGGAGATAGGAGAAGGATTTATTGTCACTATAATAATTATAACGCCATACTTACTGTTACATTGATACCACATTTCGCAGGTACGAATGACAACTGTTCGTTGAAAATGAGATCAAGGCATAACGAACCTGGTATGACATGTAAAGGAGGTAGTCCACTTGATGGTAATAGATTTGGTGGATATGGATTTGCCGTAAACGAAAACGGATGGAATTCAAAGAGAGAATCCACACATAACTGTCATGACCAGCACAGGTCAGGTTCAGTTCCAATGAAAATACAAAATGAGAGAGCAGTAAAGTTACGGCACTCAGTTAAAGATGAGGCCGGAAATGTGCATCAAATAGGAGAGATTGACTATATGGATGGAAATGGTCTTCATAAAGTAATGGACATTTTCGATAATTCACCCGAACCGTGGATGGTAGATAGAAACCTGTATGAGGCAAAGTCATATTTTTGGATAAGAAATAATGGTTCTGGCTGCATTACAATTAGAGATGTGAGCTTGGAAATTCTTCCATAATTTTGTATTTTTTAGTTTAATATCCTAACTGGATTGATAAATATCCATTCTGCTTCATCAAAAACCATATTCAACAACTATCTTGTATTTTTTGGTCAGTATATCTTCTGGTATGTCAAAATCAAAATTTGCACAATCTTCTATGGACTGATAACCACAATCATTCTTCTCCAATTCTAATAAGGGGATAGAATTCCTTGCAATGTGCCCGTCTTGGATACCTCTGTCAACTAAGTAAACGCGTACATCTTGAGGAGATAAGCTATCATCGCATATATCGTTACTATCGCATTCAACTTCAAGAGACAAGCTATCATCGTCTTTATCCAATTTCATATTACTGGCCAGCACAGCGTCCTCGTCATGTTCAATTCGTGTCTCTCCACCAAAATCTACCGAATAATCTGCAGTAAATTTATAATCTTTGTCTTCGGATTTAATTATAGCTGATGGTATATTATTGAATGGAACAGACTCAAATCGTGCAGCATATGCATTGCTATATGTGAAAAAGGTAACGAACACTATTCCTAATATTATGGCTATTACGTGAGAACAACTAATTTGCATATTCATTTGCTATTGTAGTGCAACTATCTTAACTAAATTGCAATTAAATGCTTAGGTGAAAAATACTCAATCTTTTTTATAATTTATTGTGCTTAAAATATCTAACCCTAACCTGACTAAGATATTACAAATCTTTTCATAATATTGTTAGGGCATTATATATGATTATACATGATAAGGAACCCACTTACTTGCAATGATGCGAGGTACTTAGCCAGTTTGTTAATATCCTGTAAATTCTTCTATTTTTAATCGCTCAGCTGGAATCTGAAGGTCCACCTCGAGTATATCCTGCATAGCTTTTACCATAGCTGGCGGACCGCATATATAGAATATACCTTTCTCTATATCATCAGAATTTAGATACCTTTTCAGTATGGCTATGTCTATCCATCCCTTTTCGCCCTTCCACTCATCGTCTTCCTTTTTTATTTTGTTCGTTGGTAATTGTATAAACGATTTTAAGATTCTTATTTGTATCTGCACATTTGTCAAAATCATTTTTGAACAATATATTTTGCCGACTTCTGTTTGAATCTAACATTATGATTCTTATATGTAAATTCTTGTCTGTGGCATATTTTATCATGCTCCTAAAAGGAGTAACGCCTATTCCTCCACAAAGAAATATGGCAGGTTTTGAATGGTCTTCGTGAAGAGTAAATTTTCCTTGTGGTCCACGCACTTTGACAGTTGTTCCCAATTTGTAGCGAATCCAGTATCTTTTTATAGGGACTATCTCTGATCCTCGTGCTGATGAGAATAAACTCTTCTGTAGGAGACGAAGCAAAGGGTAAAGTGTCGAATCGGGCCTTTTGGGTCATCATAGACCTTTCCAATATCAAAAAACGAAAACTGTCCAGCTACATAGTCGAAAATCCTATTATTGTCTTCCGCATGCTTGTTAAATTTCAAAGACAATATATCCGTACCCTCTAATACTTGTCTTTCTTTGAGTATCAATTTGTAATCTGAGGATTCCACTTGTTTAACTTCTGTTTTAACTTCTGTTGTCACCGAGCCAGCGTTAATCAGCACATCCTCACCTTCTACCTTAACTTGGTAGGTTACTTGGGGTTCAACTGCAGGAGGGACCTTAACCTGTCCAGTTCTCATATCAAATTTAGACTGATGCCATGGACACTCTACTTCATAATCTTCAAGTCTACCATCAGCAAGGGGTCCTCCTTCATGACTACAAACGTTATTGATAGCAAAGTATTTTCCCTCAATATTAGCTAAACAAATGTTTTGACCATTAACTTGAACTTCCTTCATTTTAGAAACTGGGATATCGCTTATGTTTCCAACTTTTACAAATCCGTCATTTTTCAAGGTAAATTAGTCCCATTTAATTCTGATCAACAAATAATAAATTAGTTACTCTGATGACACAAAGGATCTGTCAAGCATCATTACCAAGGTAACCAGAATGATTAACCGTTCGTGTTTCAAATCCAAATAAAATGAAACAGATAAAAAACTCGTTTCGTCAGGAATCTGTAGATAGTGTCTTGTAAATTGGGATTTCAGTGTCACATTAATTGAAACAAAGTTCCGTCATCTTCAAATTTAACATCAGTTTAATAATGCTAAGGATAATTATGGATCCCACACAACGATTGATCAACATAATCTTAAGAAAACTGATTAGAATATTGATGAGAAGAGAATTTTATTCCAAGTAATTAAGGTCCACTTGGATTTTATAATAAATCCTTACCGCTCTATAAAGATATCCTAGTAGAGCAAATGTAATTACAAGGAGCTAAATACTTAATAGAATACTGCTACAGGAAGGCAATTAATCCCGACGGGCTCATAAAATAACGTTTCCTCTTATTTAAATCAAATAAAATTCTTAGAATTATCTCATTTAATTAAGGAATATCGATAATCATAGGTAACTCTCTTGACGGGCTTCCATTTACTATTATTATATATCGTCGAATGGAAATTGGTAAAGACCACTTTTCAAGTTCAAGAATTTTTTGCAATAAGATCTATCACTTTTTCTCCATTCGACTGTGCTTGGTGAGTATATCCTTAATATATCGTCTGAACCAAATTTTGTGCACTTGACAGTTTTAGTTCAAATTTCTGATATCCACATAGGCAGCCTATATGACGCATTGGTATTTGATAAAATAGTTGAAGAAGTAAATAGTATGAAACCCGATGCCATCATAGTAACGGGCGATATAACAGATGAAGGAATACTCCCACAATTCGAACTAGCAAGAATAGAATTACAACGTCTCAATTGTAGGGAACTAATTGTCCTACCTGGCAATCACGATTACAGGCACACGGGATATTTATTGTTCAAGAAATTCTTTCCAACGAGCCAAATCTACGATATGGGGGACGTAGTTCTAATGACCCTTCATACTGCGAGACCTGATAGGGATGAAGGGGAGGTTGGATATAGACAACTTTTGTGGATGGAGAAGGCTATTGAGAAGTTTGAAGGACAACAAAAGAAAATTATTGTCGCTATGCATCACCATCTGATTGGGATCCCCGATACCGGTACTGATAAGATTATAATTTTAGATGCGGGAGACACTCTGAGGGTATGCTTGGATTCTCACGTTGATCTAGTTCTATGCGGTCATAAACATCGCCCATGGGTGTGGAATCTTGGATCCTTGCAGATTGCATATGCAGGTACCGCCAGTTCCTCTAGATTTAGAGGATTCTTTCAAAACACCTATAATATCATAGATATAAAGAAAAATAATTTGTCTGTCAAATTAAAGATAGTTGGTGGAAAGAGTTTTCCTCTCTCAGATCTCGTTTCAAAGTATAAACCTTTTCTTAACACATGAGCTTTACCTTACTATGACTGTTTCTAAAGTTCAGAATTGATTCGCAAACATCCCTAGGTTCATACATATATAGGAACCCTTTTTTAGATCGATAGCGTCGTAAATTGCGACTGCTCAAGACCTAGCACTTCAATCCTACCTGTTAGTATCGAATTTAATTCATCATGTATAATATAAGGATTTCTTAATAATATCAACGAAGGACAAATAATAAAAAGAATTTCCTAAACTTTTACTAGTTAACTATGAATATGAATTGAGCAAGAAATCATAGCATTTGCTGGATTGTTTTGCCAACAGTGTATAATTTTATCTACTAAATCATGTGCCTCCTTCTCAGCATCGACTCTACTTGAAGCATTAGATGTAGAAGGTAAAAATAATGGATCATTTTGATCCAAAGTTCTAAACTAGTTCTTTAAATTCTCATTTTTAAAAACACATGTTTATGAAGAAAAGCTTGCTGATTACGATCATATCAAGTACCTTGATAGTACTCTTATTTTCTAACTCGATATTAGGTACAATGTCACAAAATTCTTTGTTTGAGGTGGAGGCGAAGCCAATCAGTAAAAAACTACAAGCCACAAATGATGAATTTCGGACGAATGTATTCAAGATGGCAAAAAAATTTAGAGAGGCAACGGGAGAAAAAACACCAAATGATTTCATCGTGGTACTAAAGGATAACAATTTTTTATCATCTGTAAGGTCGCTAGCAGGTGAAGCCAAAAGCGAAGGAGCAGAATTACGACATATTTATGATCATTCATTACACGGGTTTGCTATTAGAGTCCCTAATGAGAAGGTGCTTGAGGAAATTCTGAAAATCCCAGAAGTAGATTATGTGCAGCCTGATGTTAAGGTAAAAGCATTCGCTCAGAGTTTACCAACTGGGATTAATAGAGTAGATGGTGATCTGAGCTCAACTAAATCTGGAGATGGGAAGGGCGTTGTAAATGTTGACATAGGCATCTTGGATACTGGAATTGATCTGAATCATCCAGACTTGAACGTATACAGACAAGTGTCATTTGTTTCAGGAACAAGCAGCGGTAATGATAATAATGGTCACGGCACAGCTGTGGCTGGGGTTGCAGCGGCAAGAGATAATTCTCAGGGTGTAGTGGGTCTTGCCCCAGGCGCTAGATTATGGGCTATCAAGGTTCTTGACGCTAATGGTGTTGGTTTTAGTTCCGACATAATAAAGGGTATCGATTATGTTACTGAACATGCAAACGAGATAGACGTTGTGAATTTGAGCTTTGGGGCCGTCGGCAAAAATGATGCTCTTCATAATGCAATCATCAAGTCTGTGAAAGCTGGAGTAACTTATACAGCGGCTGCTGGGAATGAGGGAAAGGACGCGTCATCTGTATTTCCTGCAAGCTTCCCAGAAGTAATAACCGTATCAGCAATTGTTGACATTGACGGAAAGTGCGGTGGGAAATCCTCTATATCTACAACTGCTGGTAAAGATGATACCTTCGCAAGTTTTAGTAACTATGGTTCAGTAATTGATATGGCTGCGCCAGGCGTATTTATCAAAACCACAACAAGAGGGGGTTCTTATACGTCGTTCAGTGGTACGAGTGCCTCAACTGCACACGTTACAGGCGCCGCTGCTTTATATAAATCTGAGCATCCTGCGGCATCTCCTTCAGATGTCAGGAATGCACTTAGGAGCCTGGGTTCCTCAATAGATACAAAATGTGATGGTAATGGTCATGGGTACTTTAAAGGAGATCGCGATAACATTGCCGAACCATTACTGTACACTGCAAGAGTTTCTTCTAGCCCCGGCAATTAGGTTTTACAACGAATTATGCTGTGACTCCTGTAACTGCAAGTGGTAATGAAATTTGCTACCCACTACTACAGAGGTACGAGGACTACTCAAATGATTTTGTGGAATTGCAATTCGGATATTAGTTGACTTAATTTATTCTGTCATTGCTGGAGTGTTTATGCATAGAGCAATCCCATTGCCATACTCATAGATTTCCCTCAACATTTTGTGCTCCGTCTACCTCTACTAATGGCAAGCTAAAACTAAATGTTGCCCCTTTACCGTTTGGAGTATTGAAGGACGAAATTTGCCTCCGTAGACTTCTATGTTTTTTGATATAAACAGGCCTAGGCCGGTTCCAGACCTAGTAAATCAGATATGAATGTTTGTATCAATTTTATTAAAAACAAGGCACAAATTATAACACTAACTCTTATCGTTATAATGGTACATTGTTTGAAATCCTTTCCTTTTGGGGGTGCATGTATGAGCTACAGTCAATATTCGGTGGCGACTGTACTAAGGATGCTGATATATCTAATGCAGCAAGTACTTGGGTTGGTTTAGCGGCGGGCATAATAATTGGTGCAATAATTACATGGTGGGTCTACAATCTACAGAAAAAAACTTCGTATATGCAGGATAAACTTCTAGAGCAAATTGTAGCCTTAGAGAAAAAGATCCTGAGTTTAGAAGAAAAAATTGAATTCATATTAGAAAATAGAAAATAATTGTAACGAGTTTGCTATTCCTAACTTTGATATTCAAAGATTTTAGAGCGCAACGTTTCAGAATATAATCAGAACTTTTTTTCTGTTTGTTAAAACGGAACATGAAAGTCTAATTACCAAGTTAGTAGAACCCTGCTACAGAAAGGCTATTAATCCCGACTAGCTTATAAAAAAATAATTCTCCAATAGTTTTCGGCATAGTTAGTCAATATAACTCAAGAAGTGATCATTCAGCTACAAAATAATATTGTCTAATCCCATATTTATTGACCCTTGACAAAATGTAACAATGTATGAATGAATTGGAATTAAAAGACCTATTTGTTAGTTCTATAGAATCAGGACATATTATAGATAGTAAAAACATAAATATACCATTTACAAAACCCGACAGTGAAATCAGGATCAAAAGTGAAGGGTACTTTGGTCAATCTGACTTGGTAATTGCCATCTTGCAGAGAGCCAAAGATAGTAAAACTTACTACAATTCAGAACAGACGGAAGCTTATTATGAAATCCTCATGAGATTAGGTCAACTAACTGAGGTTGCCAGAACTGAAAAATGTAGAATAGACACTATTTCATTCTATCCCGTAGAGCTCAACTCCAATTGTGATGTTTTAGATGGACGTATACCGAATCAGATAATGAATGGAATACTTACCTTTGGAAGATCTATAATTGTTCTGGATAAAAAGCACGTCAATAGAGCTTCCCTTAAATTCTTGCGTTTGCTACCTGCAACTATAATTGGGTATAGTGGTACAAAAGACCACTTTAATGTTCTGTCAGTATTTGACAGAGACGTACATACAGGAATGTTCAATTTATCCAAAAGAAGGCTTACCAAAACAATGATAGATATGGTATTGTAGAAGGTATTGACAGGATATACCAGACTCCAGACTTTAGAGAGAATATATCAAAAACTAGTATTCAACGACCTATACAAATCCAATCCTGGATTCTTAAAAGAAGAGATTGAATTCTTAAATCAGTTTTCTAGCATCAAGGCAGTAATGACATACAGAAAACAAATTGCAACACGTATCCTAGAAAGTAAAAATGATAAAATCATGGATTATCTATAGTGCATACGTGCTGATCGGCATGAATTTATGGTTTCTTTCTAGCCTTGATTACAAGTAGGAGCTTCTTATTGAATTCAAATGCTAACGATTGTTGTGTCAATTTTGTACGATTATTATTAGGATATACTATAATTTTTTACTCCTTTACATTTGATGTGTGAACTTCTAATCGCGTATACTTGACAGGTTCGAATTTTCCTTTAAAATAACCGTCAAATTCTATCAGTGACATGCTCCCGTACTAGGAAGCTATTTCGTTTACAACATCCATAGAACCCTCTGTTCTGGGTATATAAAATTTAATCAAATCTGGCAAAACTTTAGTTCGTATAATTGTTCCGTCATATATTATAATGGTAAATATTCTCTCTAATGATTTCATGATCTCTTAATATGGGGATAGGACAGTAGGTGTGTGCTACCCTGATCGCTTGTTTGTCAAAAAAAGAGAATAATTGGTTTACTTGAATTTTCTGAGTACTTCTTTATTCAGATGTTGTATATTTTAATTTAAGTAAATGCGTCATAAAGTCACTTAATTTATATTGACATTTTTACAATAATTATGTTCATTCATATTACGGGGAGATAATCTTATCTTAATAATGAGTTACAGTGGAAGAAATGGTTATAGTGGAGGCGGAAGTCGGGGAGGAACGTTTGGTTCAAGCCCAAAACCAGTAGAGATGGGAAAAGAATACGAAGTTGAGATATCAGAAATAAGCAAAAGGGGCGATGGAATTGCTAGAATCCAAGGATTTGTAATCTTTGTTCAAGGTGCAAAAGCCGGACAGAAAACGAACATAAGAATTACCAGTATTGGAGACCGCTTCGCAAAAGCAGAAGTTGTGTGAATCAAAAAATAAGCTTACTATTATCACTATACATTCAAGTCATAGGATTCAGCAGAAGCACTAGCTTTAGTATTGCAAGTATCTTCACATAATGTGATTATATGGTTCCCTGTAGATTTTTTTAAGTCACTTATCTTATTAGTATCATAATTTCTAGAGTTTTTGCATTCACACTATTAGTTCCATGAACACGCCTAATTACCACAACGTCGTCAATGGTGATAAATGTCAATCTATACTCAGAAAATTAACGAGCTTGAACAGAGGATAAAAGATTTCCTGGTTAAAAATCCAAATATCACTCAGCAGATAATAGATAATGTTATACAGCGGGGTAAATCTGCTCTCGTAAAGAAGAATGCTGACGTGATTACTGCTACTGAATGTCTAATAGTAAGCCGACTGTTATGCGATCTAAGTGCTCGTGACTGAATCAACCCTCTATAACTATATTTGTACGATTTCCAGTATATTGTCACCTCTTCCTCATTGCACGGAATTCGGACAGACGAACTTCGTTATCAAGAAAAGAAGAACTTAACTCTCGGTAAGCAACCGATATGGTTCTCGACAGCTCCAGACCTAGTAAATTTCAATCTAAAAAAATGATAAAATGATTAATAAATCCATAGTCTAAACCAATATTGGTCCTTTATTTAGACCAAACTTATAGTATATAGATCTGACACTAATCTAATTATAAACCCAACCGCCACGCTCTATGCTCAGATTTTTCATAATCCGTGATTGTTTAGGAATGTGAGTTGGCCCGATTCAGAAAAAAGATATACTTTATTCACATTTATAAAAAGTAATTTATTTATTTTAATCTATGGTTATTGAAATCGGACCGATTTTGGAGGATTTAGCCATTGTCATGATTGTTGCATCGATTATGGCGTTGTTATCTTACAAACTCAAGCAACCAATGGTAATAGGTTACATTGTCGCAGGAATGATAATTGGTCCATATACACCTCCTTTTAGTTTAGTATTAAACCCAGATATTCTGAATCTATTTGCCGAGATAGGGGTAGTCTTACTTTTGTTTGTCGTAGGATTGGAATTTCCCATTGAAAAGCTAAAAAAAATAGGGAAAAAAGCGTTTGTAATTGCTATTTCAGAAGCGTTGGGAACTTTTGCAATAGGATTCATAGTTTGTCAAAGTCTGAATTATTCACTTTCTAACAGTCTTTTTCTGGCACTCGCAATTTCGGTAACGAGCACAGTTATTGTCATGAGAATTCTAGAAGAACTTGGCATGATAAAAGAAGAGGCGTCTTACATAATTCTAGGTGTAGCTGTGATTGAAGACATTATCATCATCTCTATGTTAGCAATATTGCAGTCTGTATCTTCTACTGGCGTAATATCTGTAGCAGACCTAGCTGTATCTATTGGAACCGTTCTTGCTTTCATTGGTGGAGTATTAGTGTTGGGTTCAAAAATAATACCAAAATTTGTTAATTATGTCGGGGCAACAAATCAACATGAAGTGTTAATAGTAACGATTCTTGGTGTAGCCTTTGGACTATCATTTATTGCATATGAAATTGGTATATCTGTGGCTACGGGTGCATTTTTTGCAGGTGTATTGATTGCAGAATCAAAAGTCCATTCGGTTACAAAAGTTCTTACTAGTCCTATCAAGGATATGTTTGGGGCGCTATTTTTTATCTCCGTAGGTGCACTAATGGACATTACTCAGATACCCTCGTTTATAATTCCTGCTATGATACTTATTGCAGTATCGCTAATTGCTAAGTTTTTCACAGTATTCCTGTCCTCAAAATCTCAAGGCTATAACACTCTGACTGCATTAAGGGCAGGTTTTGGATTGTCTTCTTCTGGTGGGGAGCTTGCGCTGGTTGTGGCCAAGGGAGGAACAGACATTGGTGGTGCTAGCTCGTTTTTATTACCTATGATAGGAACTATGACAATAATTACTACGTTTATAACACCATATATAATTAAGTGGGGATGGAAATTTGCAAACAATTTCTCTACTGCCAAAGAAGGAAACAGATTTTCATTTCGCTTTAAAAGAGCTCCAAAGGAATGAAAAATAATAATAAGGTAACATGACCTATCAAAATTGATCTTAGTAATCCATCATCTTATCAACCGTCTCTTCTTTTTCTCCACGTCGATGACCATACAATTGCTCTATGCATATTGCAAATCCTACATGAGCGCAATCATCAGATTTACAAAAGTTACAAAACGGTATGCCATCGGTTAATTCTACATCGACTTCCTGGGACATAATGGTGTCATATACTATTGTATGTTTATCGTTAATGAATTTAATCAAGACAATGGGATTAGCCGAAGAAAGTGATTTTTTATCTGTTGAATTCATCCATTTCATAAAAGCTTCTGTTCCATCCTCTAGTGTTTCACACTTTACTATGTCGTTATTGTCAACAGGAGGCTCTTTATAACTATCTCTATTATTACTTGCACCATTATCAGAGTCATTATTCTCCTTCAATTACTCTTACCTCATTATGGCTCTTGTAATCTGATGTTACAATATAATATTTTAATTTAGCTAATCCATTCTCCTAGAAGATGAATAATAAGCAATTTACTTGTCTTAAACTAAATTAGAATTTGGAATCGGCAATAACTTAACACCGGTGCATTTTATTTGTTTAATGTCAGTAAGGACTAAAAATTACATCAAATTTGAATGACAAACCACATGTCGTAAATAACTTTAGTTATCGAGAGCAAACAGCTAATAATAGGTAATAGAAACCTACTACATGCAGGGCGCTAATACAGACGAACCGTAGAATATTGCGATTAAACATTCTGGCATATCGTTCGGATCCGCTTTTCAGAAGTTGAAGTCCCTAGTTTACTCTTATACCAGATATTCTAGCTTCAAATTTATAAAATAATACTTGGTTACCTGTAAGTAGAATAAATTTTTTCTACAATAGAGTTGCTTCATGTAGTTCATCCAATAAGGGAGTTAGTGCAACAAGTGCTTCTTTTTCTCCAAGTATTACGTTTGAGTCGATTACAAGAGCAATTGAAAGCATTTCCCTGTCCTCCCTCGAAGTAAATACCGCATTTCCAGTTATCGCAAATTTTCTATCATTCTGTACTAACCATTCCCTCCATACTTTGGTTCGTTGGAGATTTTGTTCCAGTGCGACAATAGTATAATCCAGGTCTATTCGTTCTTCCTTATCAAGTAGATTCAATTTTATCAAAGGAAAGAGAATATTCCCTCCTCTAACATTTTGATGTGACTGGTTCAGTTTTTCAATAATTTCATCTTCGTTCTCGCTATCTTCTACCAAATTGTAATTCGGAAAGAAATACGCTGTGAGATTTTTGTTCCAATCATAAATCTTGTAAATCGTGTCTTCATATTCCATTTTCCATTTAGATCTCTTATTTTGACTCCCATACATCTAGCTATCAGTAAATTGACAGAATATATCTAAGTTGGTATAGCAGACTTTTCAATAACAAAATATTGGATATCAATCATTGACCTAATCGTACTAATTACTTGCGGTATTCATCATGCCGTCGTACCCAAAATTGAGGGAATTCATGGCCGTCTTCATCCCGTCCCTTGGGTACCAGGTCGAGGTAATGATATGCAACGTTCAATACATCAATGCCACGCGCATACGCGGAATAAGTATGAAACACATGGCCAGCAGTATCCTTGTAAAACACACTAACTCCCTCTCGCTCTGGACTGTGTGTATCTTGCAAATTATAATTGTAGAAAGCTTTTTTCTCGCTCAATTCTTCTGCTGTGAACGATACATGATAATCAAAATTGAAATCATTATCATAAGAAGAAACCCACTTAAAATCCCAACCCATACGCTTCTTGTATTCCCCTATTTTGCTATAAGGTGCTTTAGAAACTGCCATCATGGTAACATCTCGTTGATTCAAATGGACAACTATTCCATTAAAATTGTCGGCCCAAAAAGAACAAGACGGACATCCTGCGTCCCAGTTAGGATCATACATAAAGTGATATACAATTAATTGACTCCTTCCATCAAAAAGATCTGATAACGTTTGTTTTCCATTTGGTCCATCAAAGAGATATTCTTTATCGACTAAAACCCAAGGCATATCTCGTTGTTGTTGACCAAGTTTGTCCCGTAATAAAGTAAATTCTTTTTCCTTTTTGAGTAAAGTGCTACGGGCTGCTAACCATTCATCTTTTGAAACAATTCGATGATTGTCCAAGTTTCTCATTTACCTATCACCCCTTTAGTCATGAAGTTTAGAAGTCTTGTAAAAAACCAAGACCATCGTCCTTCGTTATGACTGATATACTCTTGGCTATCTTTTTCCGTAAAGACGGTATGAGTTAAAATTAATTTATTATTTTCTTCGTCTAATTCTAAGTGCATATGATTAAGTAATTAGTTAATTATTTAAATGTTTATATTCAGATAAAATAGATAGAGTAACCAATCTTAGCTTAAAGTAATAACATGGACATTCTAGTAGAAACATGCTAAATAATGGGCAGAAAAAAATAGTACTTACATGTTCATACCTACTGGCATATCAGCTTTCTTACCGATTTCAGATTTGCTTTCATTAGGGCCGTGATTTTTTTCATTTTGAGACATACCCATATTATCTGCAATATTGCTTTCAGTATGCATAAACATCATACTATTGTATGGTACGATTAACCCCAGAATACTAGAGACGCCTAATATTATTAAGGCAATTCCAAAGCACCTTGCAACCCATATACCTTTCTTCCACATTTTTTCTCCAAAAATTATTGCCGCAAACAAACTCATCCAAACAAGGCTCATCCACCCCAATGCTACCATAATTAGAAAATAGGGCCAACAGCATCCAAGGCAATAAAGTCCATGATATGTTCCCATACTAATTGCACCTGCTGTCCCATTTTTCCATCTCTTCATAAAAAAACTGAGCGGAGATTCGCAATATGCAATGCATTTGTTCTTTATGGGAGTAAACTGATAGATACCAGATATAATCAGAATGCTTCCAAATATTATTGCCACACCATTATTCGAGTGGATGTTGATAAGAAAATTCATAGGAATAGACCACCCTATTAGTAAACCTAGACCTGTTAGCGCCCAAATTATGAGATACATTCCAACAAAGAGTACGATGTTAAAAGTATGCGAGAATCTTGTATGTATCGTTACTGCGAATAACTCTGACTGATTATTAGCAATCAGTTTATTATAAAGCACAACCATTGGTATTATAGCCGGAAACATCATTGCAGCCATTCCTGCAGTCCAGCTTGCAATAAACAGTGAGATTAAAGTTGGATTGTAACCAATCATAATGTTCATCATGTCAGGCTGGGTTGTTGAAAAATACCAAGACAATGCCGCAGTGAAAAGAAGCGAGACTATAATTATTTTTTGTGGTTTATTCATACGATACCAAAATGGTAAAAATAATGAATCTCATTTTAATTCCTCTGGCTGATTCAATTCAGTAAAAGTCTTACGGCTCATATTTAAACCTAGAATAGAAACCATTCTTACCAGTAGTATCCCATTGAGATCCATGGTCATTATAGGAATATTTAGTAGAGCGGGCTATTACATGATCGTGTCCTGGCACCGTGCTAAAGGGAGGATTTACAATTAAACTATCCTTATTAGGATCATTGCCCTTCATGGCCTCTATTTCTAAGGTTAGATATTCAGGGATTCGCAACCAACGACGTTTTCCTTTTATTCCAAAAGTTATCGGAGCAGATTTTATTCCAACCATTTCTCCGATTAACTTCGCCGCTACAGCAAAAAAACCTCCCGATTGGCCTGAAAATATATTTGATAAAGCATCAATTTGCTCTTGGTTTGCATTTTTATCGACGTAAAATGCTACCTTCATTTTAGGACCAGTGAACATATTGCCAGGAGCCACAAAAACAGCTACTGTATTTAACCCATCTAGGGGGATACTATCATAATGACCTTTTTCTATATGCCAAGCTACAGTAAGGTTACAGTATCCTTCATCAGGGTCTTGTAAAAATATACATGGGCATATTGAATCACAGTTACAACCTTCAAAATAATCTCCTTCAAGTTTCCAATCATGAGAATTATTGCTAGTCATTTAATTTCTAGTAATGAACTGTGATGTTTTTAGATATAAGGTTTACCTTGGTCATTTGCTCGTTTGTCTTCGATAATTAGTAATTTAGAGATAGATAGCTATCTCGTAATGCAATAGGTTAAATGATTCGTGTAGGTTAAAAGGAAAAAGTTAAAGCTTAGCAGTCGTTCTCTATATGAGAACCTAGTTTAGAATCGCTGGCGTCATGGGTACCTGTGGTCTAATAACTGCCAATTTAAGATCCGAGGGTTTAATTGGTAAGCCGTAAATTTAGGGAAGGAATCTCTCGTATGATATCTGTCCCATAATAATATCGATTGTAAGTTGTAATTGCCAAAGTATCACAGTGGATCTCTAAACGTCGAATTCAGACTTAATCTTGAGAAAGAATGCTACATCCGCCGATAACATTGACAACAATTCAGAAAACTGTTTATATCTGAGGAGTAGCTCTCAATCTTATGACTAATGCAAGCGGCAAGGAGGTAAGTTCGTACAATGAGTGAAGGCAAAGCTCAGACAAGTAAGCTAGACGAACTCAAGCTGCGGACTCAACAATTGGGAGAGGCATATCGCGATTTGTTTCCTAAAGTAGACCCTGCTTTTGTCTATGATCTGATTATACGACTTGTAACGAATCCGAAGGATAGTGCACCTATCTATACTGTGGAAGTTTTCACGAAAGAAGAAACAAATCCTGAAAAATCCAAGGAGCATATATTGCAAACTACTGGAACTGTTCCTTCCATATACGACAACGGTACTCACTACGTTTCAACCCATCGTATGACACTGGAAATTCTTAAAAAACTAAACGACATTGACTATGTTTTAGAAGTAATGGGTGACTATACTGGCAGTGCAAGCTCAATAGGCGCACGTCATGAGAAGGGCGATTGGAAGCGTATCAGAGATAGGTCCGATGAATGATTAAATTGTAGACCCGACCATACTTGATATAGTTAATAGTAGATATAAAAATTCTAACATTAAAAATACCAAAGGTTTGATGTTTGTAAAAACGGAACGTTACTAGGCCTAAAATGACTGTATTCTCATAATTAACATATGAATTCTAAAAGAATTGATAAGAAGACATCAAAATGAATGTCATATTAGATAGTCCACTCTTAAGAACTAAAGGAACTACAAAACCAAAAAATAAAGAACCAAATACCTCGTCCATATTATTAATATCAGTAGCAATAACAATGGCAATTGTATTAGTGATGTACGCAAGCCTATCGTACGCAGATGGTATGATGAAACAATATTCTGCATGTAGAGATAAAACAATAGGCTACGAGTAGTGGACTTTACATGAGTCCAGAAGAGTTTAGATTGGCGTTAACATCCTGTGACTCAAAATAAGGTTCTATAATAATTTATTTTTTTACTCTATTTTTGAATAACTTCAACTATGAAAAAAATTAGACCTTATGAGTCCATTAATATATCATTACCTCATTTTAGAACCTATAGCGTCATGGCTATCCATGATCTGGCATTAGTTTTTCCAGATTATTTAATGAGCCAAAACTAGTGTTAGTCACCACAAATCCCAGGAACGGAAACCTTTTTGAATAAATGTGGAGAAATCACCAAGCTTTTAGGATACTTGTTCAGTCGAGATTGCGGGTCAGGACCCATGACATTGTCAACTGCATTCTTAAAATGTTTCAAGGATTCCCAAACCGCATAATTGATAAATACAGTGCTCTTAACTATGCCTTTATGTAACTATGCAGAAATAAAGCCTGTTTGGTTTTTTGAACTTAGTAGCATCTTCTTCCCAAGCCTTTAAAAACTGTTCCACTTCATCATACTTTACATTGAATTTATTTATTAAAATTACTGGTCCTGTCACTTGGCTTTCCATCTGGTCATTAAGAGTTACCCATTCATCCATTTCAACAAATTTTGCCATAGCTCAATTTACTACAATATCTAATTTAAATATAAATAGCTGTAAATTCCAATTCGGTAGCAAAGATCGGTTTGCTCAACCAAATTGATAATCACACAACTCCTTTACTTAAAACAGTCCTAGTAAATACAATACCCGAGAAGCAAAGCGTTAATCCGGAGAGGTTATTTGGCATTGGAACGTAGGGGCATGGATCCATGAAAGTTAGAGTATATTTCTGCAAGGAACCTGATATTCAATCCTATATCTTAAGGAAGGATAAATTGAGTAGACAGGCACTAGATACTATCTATGATTTAGTTTGGGAATGCGAATTTAAGAATATTCTTAATGTAGGTAAGATTTGGCTTAAATTTATTGAGGATGAGAAAAATCCATTTGGAATAACACTGAGAAGAAAAAGAAGTCATAACAAGATAGCCCCTGGAGATATCATTCAGATGGCTAATGATTTTTACATAGTTCATAAAATTGGTGTCAGAAAATTACAGATAAATGATTAATTGATTACCTAAAAACAAATAGCTCCAAAATTGGCTGAGAAAAAATGTCATTTCTCGGTCATTCTAGGAGACCCGAATTGTTAAAATCATGGATTGCCACAAGCTTGAATGTATTACGGGATAGTTTGCCAAATATGTTTAATATTGACAGATACATATTGTAAGATGATGGGAGCTGTATTTAGGCCAAAGGATTTGCGTAAGGGTTACAAGAAGATCACAGAGGATGCGATTAAGGATCTTAGTCCTGATACTAAAGATAGTGTGATTAAGCTTTTTGAATCTTGGGACGATATAAATTCAAGAGAAAAGTTGAAAGAGATTTTGGGTCAAGACAAAGCCGAACAGTTATTAAAAAAGATTAAACAGAAAAAAGTTGATTTAACTGATGAAGATCGAAGAGGATTAAACAGCATCTTAAGGGAGTCCCTAACATTTGATTAAATACGCATCATTGCAGCTAGTAATTTTTTCATAGTACGATAAAAAAGAGACTATTTCAATACTCCGATGAGGCTCCGGATCCGAATTGTTAACAATATGGTTCGCGATGGTAAATCAACGTGTTAAAGTAACTCATATCTATACTGTTTATATGCTAAGCTCTTGTTACTAAAATTATTGGTAGAATGACTTTTTAGAAACTACGCACTAGAATTAAGTAGAGGTAGCAGTGTTTAAAGTAATTGAAGGGAGAACATTCTCTAAAATACTTGTAACCGTATATGAACCAAGGAAGTTTGCAGAGGTAGCACTAAATTATGCCATAAAGGTCGCCCAAGATTATGATGCAAGACTGGTTATTCTTTATATCATTCGAGGTAACGCTAATTTACAAACTGTAAATCTTCCAAGTCACATAGTCCAATTGAAAAAGTATGCACAATCATATCTTGTTAAAGTATCAGAAAAAATACAAAAAGATAGCAGTAAGGCAAAAACCATAAGAATCAAAACAGAAATTATTGCTTCAATTAGAATCGCTGACGCTATTGTAAGCTATGCCAAAGATAACCATATTGAATTAATCATAATCAGAACCAGAGGTACATCCAAACTTAAAAGTATAGTGCTTGGTAGCGTTGCCTCAGATGTTGTGAGACATGCGCATTGTCCAGTGTTGACAGTGAAGTAGATTAACACTTACAGCAAATTAGGATATGCTCTTTAGTTTGAGTTTGATTCAGATTCAATCGAATTTTTCATGATAAAATTCAATTTTGTAGTTGGTATAGAAATCGAAGCCTGCATGTGTTCGTTTTAAAGTATCAGAAGTTTATAAGACAGTTTTCATTAATTCAAGAAACGAAGGTAAAGAGAAATTGTCAAAAGAGAAAAATAACAAATTGCAATTTGGGCTAATGATTCCACAAGGGTGGAGAGGAGGGGACCTGACATTAGAAGAACAAAATAACCCGATTAAGCAATTTGAATTCTCGAAACTCATAGCCAGAACGGCAGATAGTCTTGGTTTTGATTCTATATACGCGTATGATCATCTCATTCCGTTCTCTATAAATGATATAGAAAAGAACATTTTTGAGTGTTTTACTATATTATCGGCTATTGCTGCCATAACGTCAAGGATAAAGATAGGTCAGATAGTAACATGTAATTCCTATCGCAATCCTGCACTTTTGGCAAAGATGATCTCAACCTTGGATGTAATAAGTAAAGGAAGAATAGAATTAGGAATAGGTGCTGGCTGGTATGATAAAGAGTATACTGCATATGGTTATGAGTTTTCATCTGATATAGTAAGAATCAATCAATTAGACGAATCTTTAATCATAATAAAGGATATGTGGACAAAAAAAAGAGCTTCGTTTGAAGGCCGTTATTATAAAGTTAAAGATGCCATATGCAATCCTAAACCAATTCAAAAACCTCACCCCACGATAATGATTGGTGGTTCCGGTGAGAGGTATCTATTAAAGGTTGTAGCAAAACATGCTGATAGGTACAACCTTTTCTTTGGTACTCCTGATAAACTGAAAAAAAAGAGTACTATACTAAAAGAACATTGTAATAATATTGGAAGAGATCATAAAGGAATTCAATATTCTGTAGTGTTACCTTGCATAATTAGTCAATCAGAAGACAATATTAATGAAATACTATCGAAATACAAAGGAAATGATGAAACAATCAAACAATATCTAGACAAACTCGCAGGTGGTATTTTGATAGGAACTCCTGAAAAGATAATTAAAGGTTTGAGTGAATATATCGACTTGGGAGTAAGTCATTTTATAATACATTTTAGGGAATTGAACAATTCAACACTAAAGTTCTTTAAATCAAAGATTACAAATAAAATATAGCATCAAGTTATAGTAACATGTTAATTAGAGTTTGTCAAATAGTAACCTGCTTTATTCGTTAAACCAGGTATGTTACCATTATATACAATTGCAAAATATAAGAATAAATAATTAAATCGTTCAAATAAGTAGGGATGGTTAAAAATAATTGAAAGAAATAATAAGTGAAATTTCAATTAAGGGAAAAATAATTAGACTAGTTAGAGGCGATATTACAGAAAGAAACGTAGATGTAATAGTGAATGCTGCAAATTCTTATTTGAGACATGGAGGAGGAGTTGCGGCTGCCATTGTAAGAAAAGGAGGAAAAATAATCCAAGAGGAGAGTGACAAAATAGGTGTTGTCCCAGTTGGTAACGCTGTTATAACAGGTTCTGGAACCTTGCCATGTAAAGCAGTTATTCACGCAGTAGGACCAAAAATTGGTGAAGGAAAAGAGGATCAAAAGCTAAGATCAGCTATGAAAAATGCTTTAATACTTGCTCAAGCAAATGGATTCAAAAGTATATCTATTCCTGCCATAAGCTCAGGAATATTTGGTTTTCCTAAAGATAGATGTGCAAAGATATTGGTTAATGAGTCAATGAGGTTTATTAAAAACTCCAGCTCGAAGCCAAGAGCTGGTTCTCTTCAAACTGTAGAGTTCTGTATTCTTGATGAGGAAACATTGGAACAGTTCAGGATGGAATTTGATAGTATGAAGGATAGTCAAATGTTAAATTGACCAGTAATATTACATAGAATGTTCTTTTAGAGTATATCCTTGCGATTTCATATATTCTTCTCATTACGTTCTTAACTGGGCTGAAATAATTTTGACAGGAATATGATCAAGGTTCACGGATATGCAGCTGAGCAGGCTAAAGCGCCCCTTGGCCCATACACTTTTGAAAGAAGGAATCCTGGAAAGAATGATGTGGTAATTGACATTCAATATTGTGGGGTCTGCCATACAGACATACACCAAGTGAATGATGAGTGGGGAGGAAGGTCAACCTATCCTATGGTTCCAGGACATGAGATCACAGGTATAGTTACGGCAGTTGGAACAAAAGTGGATCGCTACAAAGTGGATGACAGAGTGGGCGTTGGCTGTTTTGTTGATTCTTGTCGAAATTGCGCCCCTTGTCTTGAAGGAATGGAACAGTATTGCGTGGAGGGGCCAAACTTGACATACAATGGAGTTGAAAAAGATGGAAAAACTAGAACTCAAGGAGGTTATTCCAACAAAATTGTAGTAGATGAAAATTACGTCCTTCAGATTCCTGACAACCTTCCTATGGATCGTGTAGCGCCACTCCTCTGTGCTGGTATCACTATGTATTCTCCTCTCATGCATTGGAAAGCAGGTCCCGGAAAGAGAGTTGGTATAGTAGGTCTGGGTGGATTGGGTCACATGGGAGTAAAAATAGCACATGCTTTAAATGCCAATGTCAGCGTGTTAAGCCATTCACAAAAAAAACGGGATGAAGCCAAGAAGATGGGAGCAGATAAATTCTATAACACATCTGAAACTGACAATTTGAAGAATCTGGAAGGTTATTTTGATCTGATCATCAATACACTGTCAGTAGAAATTGATTGGAATCGTTACCTGAATCTGTTAGCCCTTGACGGAACTATGGTCGTAGTAGGGATTCCGGAGAAGGAAACGCTACTTGGCGCATCATCGCTAATTAATCCTCGTCACAATCTTGCAGGGTCTGTTATAGGGGGAATAAGTGAGACCCAGGATATGCTTGATTTCTGTAATAAATATAACATTACAAGTGATATTGAACTTATCCCAATTCAAAAAGTCAATCAAGCTTACCCAAGGGTTGTTAATAGTGACGTTCGCTACCGATTTGTTATTGATACAAAGTCATTAAATGACCACACTGAGTAACAAACATGATAGGGTAATAGTTATAAATTGTATCATCGTTTGGATACGAATCGTTAACAATATGGTTCCCGAACGGGCTCATAAGGTAATGCTCCTCAATTTTACATCTATAAAATTCTAGTTTTTGAATTAGTACTAATCTTCCGGTCGAATATTCAATCATAAATCCATTGGGCTCATTTGCCAACGAGTACTAAATTGTGATGTCCGCTGCAAAAATTAATTCCACTAAAGATAAGCCTAGTCAACATTAAAACAGAGAAATAAGACTCTAACATTAAAAATATCAGAAGTTTGGTATTAGTAATAAAGATGTCTTACTAGACTTAAAGTGGTCGTTTCACCAAATATGAATTATGAATCTAAAAATGATCAAAAAGGAGATTTTAAAATGAGTATCATGCTAGATACTCCATTTTCAAGAACAAAACACATTACAAATTCAAAACATGTTGAACCTAAGACCTTGTCTATCTTCCTAATATCAGTAGCAGTAACAATGGCAATTGTATTAGTGATGTACGCAGGCCTATCGTACACAGATGGTATGATGAAACAATATTCTGCATGTAGAGATAAAATAATAGGCTACGAGCAAAGTGGAATTTACAAGAGTCCAGAAGAGTTTAGATTGGCGTTAACATCCTGTGACTCAAAATAAGGACATAAGCTAATATATTTTTTTAGCCCTTTTTTTGAATAACTTAAGAAAAACTTTAAGGCTTATCAATCAGCATATCCTAAAGGTTCTACAATTTTGTGTTATTCATAACAACACAGAGATACAATTTGAAGATAGAAATTTACTTAGCTTAACATAAATAATCGAAATTTAAATAACTGAAAGAGCAAAATTATCATTGTTGGCTACCAAAACGGTTATGGGTTACGCTAAAAATCTAAAGGATAATGAAAAAATATTTCTAATTTGTGATCGATGTCTCTGGAATGTAACTTGTGTTAATAAATTATATCTGCATGAAATCCTTAGAACTAATTACTTATGTCCAGTTTGCAATCAAGACAAATTGTCAAGTTTTCCTGTCAAACTAGATCATTCATTTACTAATCCCAACAAAGGTTGATTTCTGCTAACTTTGGGTATAAAAATAAATCTTAAGGTCATTCAAAGATTAATCGTATTTTATCCTTAAAAATGATTTAGATTACGAAAGATGTATATCCTTATTAACCATTTAGAAAACTTTGTAAATCAACAACTGATCGGAGGTAATGAATCGAAGACAATGGACTTCAAGCATAGTCCAAAAGATCCGACCAGTTGTACTAATACTTAACGTGAAAGTGACATTTAAAAGCAATGATAAAGGTAAAAAATTCCAAAATTGAATTCTACTTTGCAAAATTAGTCATAATATTCTCTCTTTAACGAGTAACCAATAATTAACTTAATGATATTTCCTTAAAATTCTAAATACCGACTTCTTATCCTATTATTAGTAACAATGTTTTTATTAAATTATGTTTTTGGATTAGATATCATGTAATTCAACCAAGCTAATTATAAATTGCTCATTACATCTGTAATATAATTAGTTAAATTATGATTCATCGGAAAAATCAGATTAGTCCCAATGTTATCCTCTAGAGACATAACGAATTAGATTCCAAGTTTAGATAGAAGACGGATAACAAATGTAGAATATGTATGTGTGTGTTTGGGTTTACAACAACACTTCTTGGTGCTACTTTTTCAACTTGAATTGATCTAAACATTTTGGTTTTATATAATAAAATTTAATATGACGCTATTTACTTTTAAGAATAACTAATCGCAGATTACTTTAGATTTTCAACTATCCTTCGTGTTTCATCCAAATTGAAAGCTTTAAGAGTGGTACTACGTATGTTCCCTAATGCTCCAGTACCTAGCAAGACAGACATGGCCTCATCATCATTGGGTAATTCTACTATCAGGACCAAATCATATTGTCCAAATGTATAAAATATGTCAGTTAGCTTACCACCTTTCCTCTCAAGGTATGACTTAAAAGCGTCAGCCCGTTTAATCGTGTCCTTGACATTTCTTATCCCTTGGTCAGTCCAATTTAACAATAGAATGTAGTGAGACATATTTACAAGTAAATTAACCTAATATTTATGTCCATAGGTCCAATTCATTAACATTTGTACGAAATATACGCGCCTAGAAGGAAAATATTTCCGTCTTTACCAGATTATATACTTACTCTTTTTCTGTCTCTATTAAGGATTTAATTATTGTAGCATTAACATCATCAATATCCAAATTTTCTTTTAAATAACGTGCTAAGTCACTTGGTGTGATTATGCCTAATGGTTTGTTTATGTCATCATCCTTTACTACAAGCAAATGTCTGACTTGATTTTGTATCATTATATCAGCTGCTACTCCCACTTCCGATATCGCATCAGTTGTGACTAGAGCATCAGACATTATATCTCGTACTGAGGTATCTCTATTGCTCGCATCATGAACACATACTTTTCTTACTAAATCTCTTTCTGTTATTATGCCCACTGTTTTGCTGTTAGTGTCTATCACTACAAGTGAACTTACATTTCTGTCGCGCATTTTCATCGCTGCTTCTTGGGCAGATAAAGATGCCTCAATAGTCTCTAGTTTTTCAGTCATTAAATCACCTATTTTTGTCAAATTGTCTACGCTAAATAGAATTAATTGTTATCCATATAAAGATTAGCTGATACTTAATTAAGTTTTTCAAACTTTCTGGTCTTGCTGGTTGTGAGTTTCTAATTTTCATTCATTTTTTATGGTTCATAAATATCGCTAGCAATGTAAATGGTATAGATACTATGACAGTTACTAAGTACAGGGCAGTTAGAGAATTTCTGTCTAGGTGATATCCCAAAAAGGGTAAAACAGGAATTGGAAAGAGGAACAGGAGCCACAATCCTCCAATCAAGAGAATGAATTTCCATCTTTCTCTGAATCTAGTATATGACATGCTTATGATATCATTCTATAGGAATTGAGAAATTAAGTTGTTAAAGAAAAAATTAGGAAGAAATTGTTATTGTCCCTTTCATCGTACTTGGATGATACAGACAATGGTATTGTAGAGTTTCTCCTTGGTTAACATTTGCAAATGAGAGTTCTCCTGATTTTCCAGGTTTTATATCATCACTAGACGCAACTTGCTTTCCTGCTGAGGTTATGATCAACTGATGTACTGAGTCAGTTGGATTCTTTAACTGTACGACATTATCTGCATTTTGTTTAAAGTTTAGAGTTGGATTCGTACCCTCCTTGTTGGCCCATGTGTAGATTCCCTTCTTCTCATTAGCACCCAATTGAAGCGTATTGGATGGCAAGTTTTTATCGCTTGTTGTGGTGTCCTTATTTCCACTTGCGATGGCAGTGTTCATGCTACCATATGATACAAGTTGGCTCTTAACTGCGTAAGTAATGCCCTGACCTAAAGCAGGTTTTAATATTTGGTGCATAAGTCCGGAAGTTGAAGGACTCAACCATCCTATATAAAGGAATGTTGCTACAATTAGGATCCCTAAGCCTTTTGTTTTATTTATCATTATTTATTGTGCGAGTAAAGATAAGTTATAATGTTTACTTAACATTGGTTACTTAACAAGGTTATCTTATTCTGATATCTATCCCATCGGCGATAATAGTGACGACTCATCAACTCAGGAATTCAAGAGTACCAAAGGTGAAAACTGTGAATTAAATCAGGACAATCTATCACACTATTTCTGGATAGATTCTGATGGGCTAGTAAAGGAACGATCGGAAATATTAGGCTTGAAAGCAATTTCCTCTGTAGGTGTTTTGAGTCTGGTTACGTCTCGCTTGAAGAATAAGTCAATTATCCAGTCCACCGAAACTCGCAGTTTCTTTTCTACTGTAGGAAGATTAACTAGATAGTATGAGCGCCAAAACCACCATGCCACAAATCCATGAACCTTATGTCCCAGTAGAATTCCAACACCATTTCTCTTTCCTATCAACGTCATAACTCCTTTTGTTTTATAATCAAATGTTTCTTTATGATTTTCTTTACCCTTAATGTTAGAGATTAAATTGATTGCAGCAATCTTTCCCTGTCTCAATGCGTGTTGAGCGGTTGGGGGATAAGGCTTCCCTGTATTAGGGTCTGTGACACAAGCGCAGTCACCCAAGGCGATAACACTATCAGTAAATCCAGCAACTTCAAGATAATTGTTGGTCATTATTCTACCAGATATGTCGTGATCACAAGAAAGAGCGGAAAGTACGCTTTGAGGTTTTCCTCCTCCAGCCCATAATATTGTTTGCGTTCTGATAATAGTCCCTTGATCTAGTTTAACGTTGTCTGAGGTAATCTCAGTCACTCGTGTGTTTAAAATCACTTCAACTCCATTTCTTCTTATCTTCTGTAATGCAAAGTCTGCTAGATCCTCTGTTACTTCGGGGAGTATCCTTCCGCCTGAGTTAACTAGTATTATTCTTACATATGATTTTTGCAGATTGTGGTAAAAATATTTTATTGAATCTAATATAAAGTCATTCAATTCGCCTACAATTTCAACACCAGAAAAACCTCCGCCAACTACCACGAAAGTTAACAGTCTTTTCCTAAGATCGAGATCTTCATGTTCAATGTCGGCCTGTTCTAACATACTTATGACATGATTGCGTAAAACTATGGCATCGCCAAGGCTCTTTAGAGTAAAGGCTTGTTTAGCAGCTTCACTGATACCATAGAAGTTTGTTTCACTTCCCAACGATATGACAAGGTAATCGTATTTCAATATATGACTACGCCACTCGATAGGGTTTGTAGGCTTTCCTATTCTATGGGTTATAACGACTTGCTTGTTCCCCAGATCAATTGACTCTACCTCGGTTTCATAAAATTTTGCTCTATTGCAAAATGCTCTCAGAGGTGTTACTATATGCCTTGTCTCTATCATGCCTGAGGATATTTCGGGAAGCATTGGTGTAAAGAGGAAAAAGTTATCCCGGCTTACCAGCGTTATGTCAATTCTAATATCGTTCTGAAATGCTTTTTGAAGCTGCCGCAAAACTTCTATTCCTGCAAATCCACCTCCCAAAATTAAAATCCGTATTTGTTGAATTGGTTTTTCTCCATGAACAAGTTCTACATGTTTTTGGTATGAATCGATCCTAGAAAAGGAAATATCACATTTAGTGCACCTATAACGGCTGCCAAATTTAATTGATAAAGCAGATGAAGTTACTCCTACAATGATCCCAAAAACAAGATGCATAATAATATAACTTACAATTACCAAGGGGAAGCTATAGTGAGATGATGTTGTACTATATTCATCATCATAGGTTTCGTGTGACACATTTTGATTTACTTTATTTTGCAAAGATGATGTTGTACTATATTCATCATAGGTTTCTGGCATAATTGTAGCTAAGATACGATTGATCTCTGGCTGCAAAATTAACATGTAGACAGGTATGAAAAAAATAATTAGGACTACAGTACCGGCGAATAACCCATAAAGCAAACCATTTGAAAGCTTACTTATATTAAGAATTCCAGTTTTATAGAGAAAAACTCCGATAACAATGCCTATTGAAATCGCAGTTATTGTATGAATTGCTATTCCTGCAAAAGCCGCATTAGAGGAATGGACTCCTACGACATGCCCAAATGCTACCCATGTAACATAATAAGGCAAACCCATTCCAACTTCAAATGCAGTCGGAATAAGCATAGATACGGCTCCTAACATTGCTCCTATTACAACGAAGAATACCTCGCGTTTGAGAGAAAAATCTACTCTTATTTCCGTAGCTTTTCCTTTCATTATTAATTACCTCTGAACCCCCAGATATATGAATACACAAATAAAACAGGTCAGTTTTTATATTTTGCTTAAATAAGATCCTGAATTCTTATTTATTATCTTGTAGATAGATGTATCACCAACACAGATACGGCTATCGAGGATGTGGTTTTGCCTGCGTGGAACAACTCTCCTCCTCTGTCCATATCTGATGAAAGGTTCGAGACAAAAGTACATCTACTGGTGGGTATATTGTCTATCACTTCCTAAACGACCCACCAGTATTGGTAATAAAATTCACTTTCGAAGATACCTAAAATAAATAGAATGGCAAGATCCGGATTCTCAAATTTAAGTGACGGTACTCTTATTGCAAATAAATCTATCAGTCATAATTTCACGATTTCAAATATCAGCAAACCCGCATCAATTGCATCATGTAGCCGACCAGCCTGAGAAATATTTTCATAATACTTTTACTCTGACCTTCATATAGAATGAAAAAGCACGTTGAAGTACAATACTCTAAAAATCGATTATTGTCATCAATACTTTTGGTAATACTAGTTATTGGTAATATTAGTAATATACACTACCAACTACATGGTCAGACAACAAACAATCCTACTCTATCCATTAATGAGGGGGTGTCTAGTGGAGATGTCACGTATAAGAGTGCAATGATATGGGCAAGGGTTAATAATCAATCCATTATGCATATTAAATATGATAATAATTCAGCATTTCTTCATCCTAATTCAACAATAAAACGGGTTGATAATACGACAGATTTTGCAGGAAAAATAAAGATAGATGATCTTAAGCCAAACACAAAGTACTTTTATAAAGTCTGGTTTTCTAGCGCCGATAACCTTACTAATAGTTCAGCTATTTTGGGTAACTTCAGAACTGCACCAAATCCAGATTCTGCTGAAAATTCTATAAGTTTCATACTAGGTGCAGATATTGGTGGTCAAAAGTTCTACCGTGAAGTAAAGGACGGATATTTGATATTTGAAAAAATGAAATCGCTATTGCCAGACTTTTACATACAGAATGGTGATATGATCTATGCCATTAATGATTGTCCTAAAGAACGACCAGATGGCGGCAAGAATATTCCAGGAAACTTCTCTGCAATTGCAGATTCAAAGGTCGACTGGAACAATCAAATTCAGGTTTATGATATCTATCTCAAACATTGGGCTTACAACAGGGGTGACCCTCATTTACAACGATTTCTTGGTAATACCTCGATGTACGTCCAATGGGATGACCACGAAGTAATTAATGATTTCGGATCTCAGTGGACTTACTGGAATTCCCAAAACAAGAACAGGACAGGATACCAAAATCTTGTACAAGCAGGTAGAGAAACCTTCTTTAATTTCTCTCCTATAGAAAGGAACCAACACGATCCTGATAGAATCTATAGATTGTTTCACTGGGGAAAGGACATGGACCTCCTAATTTTAGATGCAAGGTCTTACAGAAGTAGAAATGATCTTCCAGACACAGAACAGAATAATAAAACGTTGCTAGGCGGGGATCAGTTGTCGTGGTTAAAGGAGTCATTGATAAATTCGAATGCCACATGGAAGATAATAAGCAGTGATGTCCCGATGTCCATCCCAACTGGTGCAAACGCATCAAAGTTTGGAAGAGATGGATGGGCAGATGGAACAGATACAGATTTTTCTTCCAAGACTGGATTCGAAAGAGAACTTCGGGATCTAATGAAGTTCATTGATGACCATGACATCAATGATGTTGTCTTTGTGACTACTGATGCTCATTTCCCTGCCATATTGAAGTATAACGCTGATGTTAATGGCGATGGAGATCCAATTAATGTCTATGAGATTGTCTGCGGCCCACTAAGTGCTATTCGTTTTGGTATACCAGGAATTCCACTTCCCAAATTTGACCCCACCTTTCAACCCACCACCTTGTATGTTGAAGGAGGAATCTACAACTTTGGATATTTTAAAATCCACAAAGGTATGGATGGCTTAATGCACCTAAGTGCTTCAATAATAGGCGAGGATGGTCTTCCACGACCTAATTCACACATGGATCTCATCCCTCATCAAAACATTAACCAGAGTAAATGAACCAGCCTAATTTTTTTTATTATATCATTGGTATTCCAGGAATATATTAGCAAACTTGATGTGTAGAAATCAAATTCAATTATGATTTCTCAGCTTAAGTGTTGACTATAGTAGTAATAGTTGTACTGCGAAAGAATAGTATGAGTATCTTGAAATACGTAAAATCAAACATCTATGTTGTAGGAATGGTATTAGGAATTGTACTGATAAGTTCCTTGTTTTTTGTCCCTCTACAAGAACACTGGTAGCACTGAAACAGTATAATTATGATGAAACCCTCAGGATTTGATCATAAAAAGAGTGTAGAAGAACTGAGCGGGGAAAAGTAGGATAAATTTGAGAATCTCAATATTATTTAGAACTTCAGCTTGTCCATCTTGTACCTTCTTTGTATCGCAAATTTGATTGTATTTTTATATCCCCCAGATATCTGGTTATATTCATTTACCATTCGTTTCTTCGTCATTCCGTTCTTTTCTAGGACTCGTATTGAAGCTTTATTTTCAGAATATACATATGCATAAACTTCCTCTAATCCTAGAACAGAGAACGCATGATTGATAACTAATGCTACGGCTTCTGATGCTATACCATTACCCCAATATAGCTCTCCAATCCAATATCCTACATTTGCTTTCTTCATATCAGAATCTATATTCTTAAGACTTATTATTCCTACTAAACGATTAACAGCCTCAGGATTGTTCTTGTATTGTATTGCAAAAATTATAGCCTTTAGTGATTTGAAGTCTCTATCACTTGAATTTATAAAGTTCAGAGCATTCTCAACAGTATAAGGAAAGGGAACTTCCCATAAAGATTTCGATATATTGTAGGTCATTAAACGAGCAATATCCACAGCATCATTAATTGAGAGTTCTCTTAAGTTGACTAACAGGCCTTTTATTTTAGGAAAGTATATGCGTGATGGCTTTTCTTCAGTCATAATATTAACTATAATATATTGTAGTACAGCTTTATCAAAATAAATCTTCTTTTGGCCAATTCTGCAAATCTTTTCTAAAAACTGCACCTTTATCCGGTAATGAAAACCTTAAAGTATAGTTCATTCTTCATTATATTAAAATCCAATTTACCAATATGGACACGGATGCCTACAAGCCCCAAATTGTGTTGTTCAAAAAATCATTAGAATAATTATAACGTTACAAATTATTGTATTGAATGGAAGATTCTGGAATTTCTTCAATCTATCCAGCAATTATTTTTCCTAGCGAGATTTCCTAATAAATCCTCAAGACTTTCATCTTCAGGGAAGAACATATTGAGATAAACTTATCTCATTTCATCAATTACTTATAGGTAGAAGATCTAGAGGTTTCTGTTTGTTTGCCACTATGTCTATTTTCCTAGATTATAACATTTGAAACCCTTCAAAAACCCTAGTACTTCAAGATCCTAGTCTTCAGAAAGGTGCTTATTGGTTCTCAGATCATATATCTCATTTTCTGTACATGGTTTCGCGTTAGGCCAGCTTTTTGTCAAACAACATATTAGCTTTTACACCTTGCACAAATGATTCCTATTGAAAGGATAGACTCATCCTCGGTTCTGATAAAGCCATCACCTCACTACAAGAAAAAGGAGACAGTAACATTAAAAGTTCCTAAAATTAGATAGTTCCCTATACATACTCTCTTACTGATACACTGAAAATCGTAATCTCTCAACTATATAACAAAGAAAATCTTAATCCTTTAATAATAAGCTAATGATTTTCTTATATGACAGTTTCGTGATGGACTTATTAAGGTACGTTATCCAATGTAAGTAATTAAAAATAACTAGTTGATAGATTCTATACTTATCAACTGATCAATGATTAAATAGTAAGCATTCTTTAAAACATAAGTACTCTTTATAATATGATCATGTTTTGTGAATATTTGGTTCCCATTTTATCAATTTCTTACGATCTAAACAAAATGATGTCAGATGAATTAACCCATTTTTTTCCAAAGAGAAGCTCGGGTTTGATAAAGATGGTTCGTTTGTTATCAATTCTTCAGACAATAATTAATAGATAATTTGTTATTAATGATGATTAAGATGATTGTTATCATTATTATATTCAATTCTGTTGTTGCAGTAACGACTACCCATAATGAGAAGGCTTATTGACATGAAAGTTAAACAACAAACACTTAACCGGCACGTTACATTTTTCATAGTTCAAGTTACTCATGGAGATACCAATAATAGTAAGAAGGAGAATCTCGTGACAATAATAAACGGTAACATATATTTCTATAAAGACGATCTTGATATGTTTGCTCAAGCATATCAAATTAAATGTGGAGAAAAAAAGGCATTCTCTTTTTTTAATATCTGGACGAGGAACGATATACTAGCTACTACAATTACAATTTACATTGGTTTTGAAAGTATATTCCTCGTTTGTTTTACAGATTTATTTCTTACGAGAATAAATAAAAGATGGGCTAATTATATTGTATAAGTATTCAAATGAGTTAAATGGTTCGGTAGAGGACATTAATATTTTAGATATCTCCTCACCAAAGAATCAGCTTCGAAGTACCATGAGTAATCTTGAAGAACTTGCCGAATCCATAAAGAAATTTGGTCTCTTGCAACCGATACTAGTCAGAACAAACGACTCAGACAACTTTGAAATAGTCGCTGGTAACAGAAGGTACAATGCGTGCAAGAAATTAGGACCGGAAGAAAATCGTTTGTCATGTAGTGGAGTTGGACGATAAAACAGCCTATGAAGTTTCAATCATAGAGAACGTTCAAAGACATACTTTAAATCCAATAGAGGAGGGTTTGGCTTTTGGAAAATATGTAAATGAATTTGGCTGGGGTGGTGTTTCAGAACTCGCACAAAAATTGTCAAAAAGTACTAGCTATATATGTAAACGAATAAAATTACTAGAGTTACCAAGAGACGTAAGGGAACTAATTTGTAAATCTGAAATTAATGTTTCTATAGTACAAGAGTTACTTCCAATTGAGGACAAGCGTATTCAATCTAAATTATCAGAATTAATACAAGAAAAAAATTTATCATCTAGAACGGTACGCAAAATAGTAAAAGGAGTTGGAAATAAAAGAATAGATAAAGATGCTTTTTATCAAGTTGCAAGTCGAAGTGAAAATGAGATAATATACAAATCATTTGACAAGGCAATAATTGCCCTGAGAATATCGACAAAAAAATTAGCAACAATAATTGAAAATGTCGACGACAAATGGATGTTTTATGAAATCTTGATGCAACATAAGCACATGTTGCATCAGCAAATAGATTTGCTGATAAGAGAAAAGCGGAAATACAAGAAACATTCCTTGCTTTTGCTTACATTTCTTTAATGTAATATTATCAGAATTTTTCGGCGCCGAAAAATAATTGCTGTATATTCTGTTTTTGGCGTCTTTATTGTAAGTAATTCGGGAAATTAAGCAATAAGGATGACACAAAGATCATTTATAGGAATCCAGCTTTGAAGATAATTATTTAGTTATAATCCTGGTACTAGGAGTATAGATTTTATATATAACTATTTTAATATGTTAAAAAATATTGGGTATTCTCAGCTAGTAGAAAACTGCTTTTTTCTACCAAATATTTAGAAATTGACATTTCTTACTATGATTACTATGATACCTATTGTAAATTCAAGAATTTTCCAAAATGCTCTCCTAACCAAACACCCGATGCATTAATCGGAGGTTGACTAGGATTAGTTGAAGGGTATCAACGCCTTTTAAGGAAGTCCGTATTATCATTGACCTCTAAGCCATATAAGTCTAATATAGAGGATCATACTTGAATCTGATAAATTTGAAGGTGTTGTTAATAAAGGTTTCTTTTACATATTTAGTAATATTAGTTCTACTAACATCTATTAATACTACAATTAGGATCATACTTAAATAATTTTAAAATGATTATAGGATAATGGTAACTCAATTCGGAGAAATTAAAAAGTTAACTGTATTTGACAATTCGAAAAGAGCAGAAGTTGACTTCGATCCAAATCCACCTGGTGGGACCTCAATAAAATTACAAGTGACAGATGATAAGCAGACTGCATTTGGTGCAATGGTTTCTCTATGTGCGATGGGATTCGCATTTGGCACTCCTGGACATCCAAATGTCCATGTAACATATGATACTAGTGACAACGAAATTGATAAAATAGAACTACATCGATTGTAGAATTCCTTTTCTTTTTTTTTAAAATCACGGGAAGGTAATATCTTGTTAAGTGTTAAATTGTCTAATTTAAGGCTACTACTTTAAGAATCATTTTACGGATTTTGGTAACATTGGTTAAACAAAGGCAATTTCCAGCTCTTTCATGGAATAACGGACACAAATAACCCTAAATGATTTAGTCATAATAATTGGCTTTGAAATTGTTATGACCTATCTCATCAGTATAATAAAAATACTAAAACCGAAAAAAATTTGATAATTAAATCTTTTAAGTTTCGTTGTTTCTAATGTGGGCAATTATACACAAGGTTTACTTCAATAAGTGATTGGTCCCTTATTAGATTCCAATTGAATATTAAGTCATAGTTTTCGGGGTCGAATCCGAATTGTTAACAATTTCCCGACGGTCAAAGATGTTTATTGAATTCTCTTATGGTGAGAAATTTGTTCAAGAACCTCAATAGTGTAATATAAGTTTTCTATGACAATGTATTACTAGATATTAGTAACTCTATTGACAGAAAGGAGACCGAAACAATCAAGAGAATGAGATAGAGAGATGATTGGGATTACATTTTTTCCTCTAAATCAGGATGAACATTTATCTGACAATAAATACTCTAATATCTCTTGTAGTTCAACCGTGGCAACACAGCAAACCTTATCGGCAGCACCATAGTATACAAATAATTTATTATCCAAAATACAAGCACCTGTTGGAAAGACGACGTTATTGACATCTCCCTTGGTTTCATAATTTTCTTCGGGAGTTAGTAAAGGTGCTTTGGTTCTTCCCAAGATTTTGCGAGGTTCCGTTATATCAAGTAGAAAGGCTCCAGCACTGTAAACATGGTCTATGCTCACTCCATGATATATTACAAGCCAACCCTTTTCTGTCTTAATGGGAGGAACGCCTACTCCTATTTTTAGCTCCTCCCAACTTTGTTCTGGTTTGATGAGAGGAGAATGCTTTTTAAAATTGGTGATTGAATCGCCTTCCGCAATCCATATACTTGGTCTTTCTGTATTATACTCCGGTCCTACCCAGGTACTTGGTCTGTGTAGCATCATGTAACTTTGAAATGCGCCTTCATTAAATTTGGGAAATAGTACAACATCCTTATCCTCCGAACCAAGGATAGTTATTATCCCAAGTCTTTTATAATGAGAAAAATCGTCTGTCTTGGCAAGTGCAGTTGATATTGATGGATTATTTTTGACATAATTTGAAAGCACCACATAAGTTACGTATGTTTCTTCTTCAATGGTCATTAAGCGAGGATCTTCAATACCGTATCTTTCATAGTCCACCTCTGGACATATTGCTACTTCCTTTCTTCTAGTGAATGAAAGACCGTCGTTACTTGATGCGTAACCAATCCTAGACACATAATCTTCGTATTCGCCTATTGCTCTGTAAAGCATATGAATAGTCTTACCATCGTTAAGAACCGAGCAATTAAACACTGCCTTCGACTCCCACCAATTAGATTCATCGGGAACTAATATTGGATTAACCTTCGACCTGTCTAATTGAAGCATTAGGTTCTGAAATCATAATTAGCAAGTTCTACTATCCTATAAATGTTATTTAATATTACATAAGTTTGAAAATTCTTATGGATATTAGTGTGAATAAAGGAATTTTTAATTCTGATTAGTAGTATCGATTCTTACTCGTATTTCGTTAAATTTAAAAAAGAAAGCTGATAATCTAGTACATTTCGAAAGGAGATTTCATACGAAAAGAGAGAAAAACATTAGCAGTTAAATACTATTTTGAAGTATAAAAGTATAGTTTGAGTGAGAATTTTGTTAGGGTTGCTGAAACAAAAGAAATTGCGCCTTCAAGTATGAAAGCAGTTGAAGTAGAAGGCGAAAAAGTCTGTATAATTAATATGGAGGGAAATTATTACGCGATCGGAAATATTTGTACTCATGTTGGAGGGCCATTGGATGAAGGTACGCTTGAAGGATATGAAGTTGAATGCCCTTGGCACGGTTCCAAATTTGATGTTAGGACTGGTGAGCCAACTAAGCCTCCTGCTGTGCGAGCGGTCCCCAAGTATGAAGTTAAAATAGAAGGTAACAACATATTGGTAAGAAAGCAAAAATAATGAGTCCCTCACGATAATTTCCATTTTATCATAATTTGATAAATTGATTATAAATAAATTAGATATTCTACTAATGTTCCGATTGAATAATCAGTCTATGCCTCCGAATTGGCTTCGAAATGTTTAAGCAGGCATGTATGCGAAGTTGTTTAACCCGTATTGCTACGCATTGACATATTTCCCATCATTTTAGCTTCTGCACCGGCCATAATTTCATGTACGCCTATCACTACTGTGGCAGTTGGTCCAAATTTTACAATTTTATTGTCGGATTTTGTAAAGCTACATCAGTTACTATTCTATTATCGCCTTGTTGACTTGATTCAATGTCTGCATGGTATATGCACATTGTTCCTGGTTTAGATATTTCCTTAACCAACTCGAGATTAGCAGGCCTAAGGTTCGGTGCCTGACCCACAAGTAATTTCAACGATGTTGCCGAGTTGCTGTCACAAGGAAGCTTTACGGCAACATGACCTACCTTTATCATATATGGTGTAGCACCGTATGAATGAATATAATCATTTGCGGAAATCGTAATACCTTCAAGAAGAAGAGTTTGTGAATCTCTTACCACGGTTCCCTCAGAGCCTTGGGCATTTGTATATTGCGTCGCACTAGAAATACTATCGGAGTTAAGATTGCTACCAAAGCGAGTGATGATGGTAATCCATACCTTCTTATCATAAGAACAGGAGGAACAGCATATTCAACACTTGTAGTACAACCATCGATGAGTGGACCTTGATTTAACTTCGAGGTTATTCTATGAACACTTAAGAAGTATAATGTCTATATTAAATTAAATGAAATACTCTACTACTACAATAACGACAGTAGTTTTAGCTGTAGGAGTCCTCTTCGGACTTACATTCACAGGATTCAATTCGATCAGAGCACAGAATATGACAGCTCCAAATAACATGACAGGTTCAGCAAATATGACGGGCCCAAACATGACAACATCAGGTACTTCAGGCGGTTCAGCAAAAATGCATATTGAAGAGGCCATTAAAGCTTTGGAGAGTGGAGATAAACAAGCGGCTTCGACTCATTTGACTGCTGCACAACAGGCCGTATCTGGAGAATCTGATCAGGCTAAGATGCATTTTGGTGAAGGTATGAAGGCGTTTTCATCTGGAGATTCAAACGGCGCTCTGATGCATTTGAAGGCGGCTATACAAGCTCTAGGATAGAGTAGAAACTAAGACACGACAAATTTAATCCACCAAACCTTATTTTTGAAATTTCTATAACTCAATTGGTTCTATTATTTGCGATAATAAGATAATAAATAATTGCAGCTATTTTTATTGTAGTTTGTATCGATAGTGAATCATGGGAAAAGAATCTGATACAGAAGATGCTCAGGACAATGAAAGAGAAGAAATGAAAGATGAAACCCATGAATTAGAAGACGCTGAACAAGAAGAGGCCGAAGAAGAGGAAGAGGTGGAGGATGAGTGATAATAGCAAATGGTGATCCTATTCTAATCAAAAATTTGTCCATAATTGTTTCCCCTATCAAATCTAAGCACATTTACTCAAACGGATCCGAATTGTTGACAATTTGGTTACCGACGGTTCCAGACCCAGCAACTTAATTGCGATTATAGTATCAATATTAATTCGTAACAAGTAAATATTATATGTGAATCTAAAAATTGTATCTAAATTTGATTCAAAGACCACCAACACTGATAGTATTTACCTTTACCACTTTCAGGCAAAGTAATACCAATCTTCATAGATAAATTGACTACTTTTGCTCTTATTAAAGGGTTGTAGCTTTAATTAATCACCTTACAGGTAACTTTCTAGGAATCTTAGCTGACAATGAGAAAACAATCTCATGGTAACTTATTCTGCCACTTTCAAGGATTAGACAATTAGTCACAAATTTGCTATCTGACCAAATCTTTACCCCTTATTTGACGTTTCGATGAACGAATGATCCGTCTGAAAAGATTTTTCATAAAAATGATAGTTTATTATTCAATTACGATGCTGACACAAATATGGACAAAAAGATTTTAGATTTGATAAGGAGTGCAAGGATAGGACATCTCGCAACAGCATCTTCTAATTTGCAGCCTTATCTTACACCAGTAGTATTTGTTATTGAACAGAAAAGTATCTTTATTCCATTGGACGATAAACCTAAGACCACTACTATCAAACAGCTGAAGAGGGTAAAGAACATAACAGAAAATCCAAGGGTTTCCTTTCTTGTAGACCACTATGAAGAAGACTGGAAAAATCTATGGTTTGTTATGTTAAATGGACATGCCACTTTACTATATCAAAAAGGAAAACACCAAACAACAAATGAGGAACTAATTAGAATTCGGAGTATGCTTGTGGAAAAGTATACTCAGTATACCAAAATTGGAATTAGAAACCTTTACATCAAAATAAGCATAGATAAAACAGTATACTGGAAATTTAGTCGAAGCAGCAAAAATGGTAGTATCTATAAACGTAATAGAATGATTTCATCTCATATCGTATAATCTCATAAATATACAAGTCGTCATATAACTTTGTACCAAACTAAGCTAAATATTACATAACATGAATAATGCGAGCTCCAATTCTGCTTGCGCTTGGCCTATAATCCCTACAAAGTTTGCAGTTTCATTTGGAGTAAATTGATGACCATATATTTTTACATTATAAAAATTATCCGTATTTAAGAGCATCATCCTAAAACAAATCAAGAGTAGATCTAGAAATTTGGCCTTTAGAGTAAGAGTTTGTATCAAGATTGAATTGCCCCTTTTAATGGATGGTCTTGAATTACTTAACTAGTTTAAATCTATGCTCATTTATTAACAACGTTGTTCGAAGACTCAAATCAAATTAGATGAAAATCATAAAAACACACTTATAATGCTCTCTTCAATTCTTAGGCACGTTAAATTACCAGAGCATTAATATTCCCTCTTTACAATAGTATCTAACAAATACTTTGATAAAAGCAAAGTGTGGTCATATAGTTGAAAAAAAATACATAGATGTACATAATGGACTATGTAGAAAATGTCATTCTAACTTTTCGTATATACTAGATCTAGTATCAAAATACGGGGAGGATGCATTAGTGGAGTACTGGTATGCCATGATACTTACTAATTTATCACCCGGGGTAAACAAGCAAGAATATAATTGTTTGATTGGGCATTTAATTGAATTCTATCAAAGACAACTAGTCATGGTTCCCTCAAAGGAGAGGTATATAAAAAAGATGCTATTCATGTTGAATTCATTACGGGAACCATTTGATGTTGAATCCATAAAATGATATTTGACAAAGTCTTAGAGTTATAAATTCCTTCTTTCAAAAACCCTGATGTAACAAAATGGTTTAGACGGCTAAAGACCAACACATTGATGTTTTTAAGTTTTTATTTTGAGTAAAATAAAAAAAATTCAAAACACGAATTTAGGAAAACAAATTCATAAATAGAAGGCTTTTTCTTGATTTATTTGTTATACTATTTCACCAGGAACCGTGGGTTTTGGAACCGTTCTATTCTCTATTAAACCACCAAACGACGTGATATTTGTGGAATTTGAATTGGTTGTTTTGCAAGGTTGATTATTAATACAAATTGTGGTAGTGCAATTTCCATTTTCACAACTTGTAGTCACATTTGCTTGAAGTTGTGCATACGCATATTGCAGAAATGGACTACTTAATGCTACAAGAACCAGGCTTATAATTGAGATATAAAACGCAATGAGAAAATAAGAATTAATTTTCGGCATTGTACTTGTCTTTATGGTAGACCCAGATTTTATCTTTCCTACATTAAATTCAGGTTTAACAATTGCTGTACTATTTTTAGAGTCTAACAATAAAACATTCTTTAAAAAGGATTTGTAAAGTAGGATTAAAAGTAGAAGATAGATGAGATAATAGGTGGATGAGCTTTAGGCGTAGGCGTTAAGGATGCCAAAATTGAAAATTCTAAGACGATGTAAGAAAAATAAAAAGGGAGAAAATACACGCTCAAGCATAATAAAAGGATAAGAAACGATCCAGAAATAACACCTAAACAACGGGAAAGCTTACCAGGCAGCACTTAAACTATTAATTTATGCAAATATCTGAAATAAAGAGTATATAAACTTCTTTGATGAAAAGACAGTATAATTGAGTAACAAGATAAAAACGGAGAATGGAGTAAACATTAATGTCGAAGATGTCGGAACAGGAAAACCAGTTGTTTTCCTCCATGGCTGGCCTGTCAATCATAAAATGTTTGAGTACCAATTTACCGAATTACTTAAGCATGGATACAGATGTGTTCGTATAGATTTGCGAGGTTTTGGCGACTCAGATAAGCCATTGGATGGATATAATTATGATACAATGGCGGATGATCTTAGAGCTGTCCTTGATACGCTTAATCTACAAAATGTAACACTAGTTGGTTTTTCCATGGGAGGAGCAATTTCTATTCACTATATGGCTCGTCACCAAGGATCTGGTATAGCTAAATTGGCTTTACTGGGAGCAGCCGCACCATGCTTTACCAAACGAGAAGATTTTCCATACGGCATAGACAAGACTGCAGTGGATGATCTGATCAGTCAAACATACTCAGATCGTCCTGCAATGCTTAAGAATTTCAGTGAATTATTCTTCGCAAATCCTCAGAAGCTCAGTCCAGAATTCAAAATTTGGAATTTAGGACTTGGTTTAGCAGCATCAGCATATGCTACAATCCATTGTGCAATCGAGCTGAGGAATAGGGATCTCAGGGGTGATCTTGCGAACTTACATGTACCTACACTCATTCTTCATGGAGTGGATGATCATATCTGTTTATTTGACCTAGCCAAAGCTATGCACGACAGTATCAAAGATTCAGAGTTGGTTCCCGTTGAGAAGGCGGGACATGGATTTTACTACGAGGAGAAAGAAAAAGTCAATGCTGAGCTTATCAGGTTTATTGGCTAGGTATCTTTATTTGTTGATCCAGATATAAATTTCAAATCCAGTTATTTCATCCATGGTGAATATGCTAGAAAATAAAAAGCAGGGTGAATAGAAAGACCCATGATTTTTTCTGGTTTTATTTTTAGAATTACCCTTTTATGATCCGGTTTGCGATAGTAATACTTTCCAATTCCAAGATATCGCTTGGCAAGCTTTTTTAAATGTTCATCAGCTCCTTCACCTATCTGTTCCACCACCTTCCCTTTTATAGATACCATATTGAAAGGATTATTTTGTTCCACTATAGACAATGCTATCCTGTTGTCTTTCGATATATGTCTGAGCTTTGCTGCTTCTTCGAACGTGTTAATAAAAATAAAATCGTCAACCAACTCTGCCCAAACTGGAGTGATATGAGGTGAACCATCTCTTGATAATGTTCCCAAATATGCTAAATTTCTGAATTGGAATAGACGAACTAGCTCGTCTTTACTCAACTCAGTCACTCCAGCAGACAACTTAGTTTTTGAAATACTCTCCTTATCAGTATTGGGAGGAGGAACATCTACTATCTCTACAGATGTCGGAATCTTATTCTTGTCGTAATTATCATCATTTTGCACATATATTACAGATCAGTTACGAGATATTAACATTATTCTAAAGGACTCCCTTTGTATAGGAAACAACCTGAATTATTCAGAAAAATTGGAAGCTACTTCACAGGTACCCCTTTAAATTTTAAACATGTTCAATTATTTATGATTCTAGCGAGATATGTATTATGGTCGAGATGAGGATAAAATATTACAAAATAAACATAAAAGCATAAACTACTGGAAATTACGATAAGTTAAAGGATAAGCTTCTACTTCTATTAAAACTACGGAGGCTAAATATGATATGTTCGTTTGTGGTCATATTACAGATCATCATCAGTATGATTTAGCTGGAACAGAATCTGGGTATCCTTGTAACAAGTGTGTGTGTCTAGGATTTAGAAAAGAATAATCATCAATTAGATCTGAATAAATTTGGCTGTAAACAAATCAGACAGTTGATGTACCAGTTTCAAAGGTAAGTAATGATTATGGAAAAACTTTTGGTCCCTTTCTAATACATCAAACAAATGGAACGATAGGACCTGCAGAAGCCAAACTGATTTTATGATTAAAGAAAAAATGAATAAATTGTATGGATTAGTAATTACCTAAATTATTTCGCTAAACCATAGACTCGCTAACAAGAATTATCGAGCAATATCCTCCAAATATTATAGACTAATAACAAGTTTAAGAACCGCATATGCTAAAGAATACAGTCTGTATTAAGACCAGACAAGTTACAATGATTTATTGGATGCATTAAGATATTGTAAAAATGTTATAGTATAGTATAAGAGAATCTTCTTAAAGCAGGGAGAACAAAAACTTTACAGTTATGTCTTCTGACTCTAGACATAAAAGTAAATTTGATGGACGTATAGGACTATTAAAAATATTTGCTGGTATTATAAATCCCAGCGAAAAGAGTGAAATAGACATAACCCTCAGCGTCCATGGAACAATAGTATCTGGAAAGATGATTGGCATGAAACGATATTACGAAGAAATTGGGAAAGTATTCATTGACGCAATAACAGATACATCTTCAGGAAATACTTCTCCTTCTAAAGAAGTGTTAACGACGCTCTTTGAGAAGATAGAACAATTAAATCAGAAGGAACTAGAACATGGAGAGTTCGAATTTAATTATATATTTATGAGAAATACAAAAATTTACAACGGGGGACAAGTTATCCCTTCCACTGGAACTACATACTGGATTGAAAAAATAGAATCTGTTGATGGGTTCTTTCTTGGTATGGTATAACGATTAGTGACCTAATAGTTTTTTTTCATTTCCAAATCTGACACATGTTGCGATTTTATCCTTCTGAATAAGAAATAAGTTGGATGTAAAGTGAATAATAGGGTTGCTGATTCATGTGATGACATGAATAAAGTTAATCAAAGTATCAATGGGAATACAAAAGGGTGTGAGGAATGTGAAAAAATCGGATCTGAGTGGGTGCATTTGCGCCTTTGCTTAAGATGCGGTCATGTTGACATGTCTGTCAATCGTTCACGATATAAAGATCTTTCTTAATTGACAGTAACAGCGCCTTTCATCCATGGATGTACAATGCATATATAATGATACGTGCCTGGTTTTTCAAAAGTAACAGTAAAATTATTTATTGGTGCTGCACCTGGTGGTACCAATCCCTTAGGCCACATTCATCCAGAATTTACAAATTTTTCAGTTCCAGTCATACTAAACTTTCCATTAACTGGTATGTACGTTACATTTTTGCCAGTAGTATCTATTGCTACTGGATTATAATGTCTTGCGTTATCTACTATTACAGCACTTGTTCCATTTTGACTCGATACTATAAGAGGTTCTATGTTCGGAAATGGTAACACTGATTTTAACTCAGTCAAATTAGAGATGCTAAAGGGGGTTGCTGGTGGTGGAAAATAGTTTTTATCTTTTATGAAAGTAACAGTATGTGGTTCAGAAACAACCATTGGATTATACCATGTCACACTTTCTCCTACTTTAATTTCCACATTTTTAGGAGTATACGAATCCCATAAAGTTCCATTACCTCCAGCAGTAACTTCCAAATCAGACGCATTCACATCATTCAAAAGGTAAAGAAATCCAGCAAGAACAGCTGTTGTTAGGAATATAATAGCTAACATAATTTTCATTTTACACCTTGTTTATGGCTCTAGTATATATTTTTTGGCATTCAAATAAAAATCTACATTTCTATATTAAAAAATAAGCCTGGATTATTTACACAATAGAATCTATCTCTATGGACATAGAAAATTATGTTTCTCATATCACAATAATAATAAAAAACTGAAAAATCTAATCTTTAAAGAAGTTATACTGTGGTTGTTTTCATCCTGCCAAAATAGGATTTCACATTTGGTCTATAGAGGTAATAAATTATAATTCCATTGATTATCAGACCCCCTATGCTTCCGATACTCCCTGCTACTATAGATATTATATTTAAGACTGCAGATATGATGTTAATTACAATAGTAACTATCCACGCCCATCCCTTTCCCTTCAATAGACCCCACGCAACTACAAAGTTTGCAATTCCAAGGACAATTAACATAGCTCCAAGTATTCCGATAAATCCTCCCAGTACAAATAATGGGTTATTTGGAATGGTAACTACAGTACCGTTAACATTAAGTGAAAGAGAAGTATTTGAAGTATTGGTATCATCATTTACCTTAATCTGACCTATAAAAGGCGCTAATGCGACAAGACTAATCCCTCCAAATAGAAGGAGGACCCCAGCAATTATTGCAAGCACAGCGATTATCGTAACACCCGTGGGACGTCTTCTCTCCAATCCTGTTTTCTAGATTGTAGAGGACGATAAATAGATTTGGAACCAATATTGTGAAGAGATACTTTGTGGATGGAATTGCCTGTGTTTTAAGTCGACTGGTGGGAGAGTTCAGAGGTTTAGGTGTTTGGAAGATAAGGTTCCCACCAGTTGTATGAAGAGTAAACTAATTAGGTCTAGTAAATATAAAAACTTCAGGAAACTTAGTTAATTCAAGTTCAACAACATCGCCTTTTTTGCAGTGTAATTATTTCCTGTAGCGCTGTAGTGAATGTAACTTAACATAGTAATGGTTGGTGATAACCATAAGTCCTTCTGGATCCATGAATTATCTCTTATTTGTCTTGAGCGGGTTTTTGCCCTTATTTATAATAGTTCTAAATTCCAATAATAAATGGATCCAAAATGTTAACAATTCGATTCCCGATGGTTAAGTCTAGAGTAAACAATCTACAAACATTCTCAGATGAAAAATTGAAATTTGAATCGGACACAAATGAAAAAATTCTAGACTTGATATATTAAAGAATTAAAAAAAAATAGTGGAATTTATTATGTAAATGGATGTTTACTTATTGATTTTTTGCATACTTCGTCATACCTGTGAAATCAATTGCAATGCATTTCTCATCTCCAACCACCCACGCATTGTGGCCCGGTGGAACGATTCCAACATCACCTGGACCGAATTCTTCTTCTGTACCATCGTCCATGACAACTTTCATTCTTCCAGAGATCACATATTGGGTGTGTGGTGCTTCACAACTATTTGTTTTTGCTATTGGTTTGACGCATTTTTCCCAACTCCATCCAGGCTCAAACTCGGCTCTTCCTATCGTAACATCGTTCAAACTCGCGATCTCTACTTTACCCTTCTCAAATGCTCTTGTCTCGTCCGGCTCGTTATTAAGATTCTTTTTAATGATCTTTACCATTGAATTTCAATTCTCAGATCATTTGATCTGTATTAAGTATTTGTCAACAGCCTATAATTGCTCATATCATGGAACTGATCCGGCACAACAGGTCATAACATTTTAGTTAAAGATGTGAATGGACTTGTTCACAAACGAATGGTCTCATCGCAACGGAATTGACTTTGTGTATGGATAAATGCCAATCCACTTTCAGGAACAATTTTGTCTACAATCTTCTGGCTTGGATCCAAATTTTTAAAAATATTATTGTTGACGATCTCTTATTTGTAATTTAAAATTTGTTAACTATCGTTCATCCTTTCTTTAAAATAAATTAGAATGTCTATGGAGATGCATTAACCGTATCATATTTTAAAGGAAGACAAATTACGTAGCGAGTTAAGAATTCTAGATTGGATATTCTATCAAGTTTGCATTAATGAAAAATAGAATAAACAGCACAAGTATCCTGAAGCTAAATGAATTTGAATCGTAATATTTTATTAAAATTCGAACATTAAAAATATCAATTGCTGTGTATTTATAGGAATGAGATTATAATAGGCTTAATGTGCTTGAATAGCCGTAAATAAGTTATGATTTTGGAAAAAACGAAAAAGGAGAATTCAAAATGAGTATCATATTAGATACTCCAATCTTATGGGCAAAGAAAGTTACAAAGCCAAAACATGGAGAACCAAAGACCTCTATTATACTACTAATATCGGTAGCAATATCCATTGCAATTGTTTTGTTGCCGTTTGAGATATCAAATACAGAAGCATGGCTGGAGCAATATTCTATGTGTAGAGACAAAATAATAGGATTTGAGCAAATGGGACTTTACAAAAGCCCCGATGATTTCAGGTTAGCGTTGTCCTACTGTGACTTGAAATAAAAAAGAGGTCAGTCCTATTTAGTGAGGCCTGACTGACTGATCTTCAAAATTATTGCCAATAGACTATTGAATAATCTTTGATAACTAATTTCCTTATATTTCGGAAGTGAGTAACTTAGGTAAGGCAAATTCTTATAATTAGTAGCATAAATGGATTTAGGCTTTTAACATTGCCATTTGCCGGTGGGATTCTGTCTGCGTTTGGTTCTAATCCCACCGGTATCTACTAAAATAATTTTATATTTGGTTGACCAATATTATCTCCAACGTAACATTTCGGTGTTAGTTAGCCGGCAGGATTATTTTCGTCCGTCATGGTGTACGGCTCTAATCCCACTGGTGTTCAACTTTTATTAAATTTACGCAATGATTCAGATTCCCGTTCCCCACCAGTTTTAAAGTATTTTATAATTTGTTGTGATTTATCTTCGTAGGTTCCTACAGGTTCCGCTAGTGGGAAGTAGTCTCATTATCATGCCTCCAACGTGATTTATCCCATCAGTTTGAGTGAATTATTTCTTTTCTGATCTGCTGACAATTTAAGGAACTGAAATAACGGGAGTGAATTAAGAGAATAAAGATATTCGAGCAAAAGAAATAAGAGTTTGGTCAGAAAACAAAACTACCTGCTCTTAAATTCTTACAACTTTCTACGTGAACTTTCTACGAAAGACCTTTTATAATATGTAGTGCCGAAAAATACAAAGCCTAACACGCAACTGGTGGGAAATTGGTTGTTGTTCTTGTTCATGCAATCAAATTAACTCCTCCCATCAGTTGTTAATTTTAACCTCTTTATGCATTTGATAACTATAAAAATATCTATATTTCTTTTAAGGTTATTCTAAAATATCTGTATTCTTAGAAGGTAACATTAAGAACATCTTAATTTGTCCCATGATTCAAATATCGTTATGTCCTGGTAGTTTGAGTTAATGAAATAAAAAGACTATAACTGTAATGAATTTTGATTAACTGTTGCAATGTGAATAATCATAATGGTAATGTCAAATGGTAACTACATTGGAGACAAAATTCTAGGAACCAAATAGTAGTATCAAAATTCTGAATTATTTTACATATCATTTTTCACTGAAGATTTAATTATTTTCCCCTTTACAAGATAACTTATTGAACTCCAAAGGTGTGCGTGCAATACTCGCGACACTGTCAATCGCAACGCTTGCAGCGACAATCATGATTTCATATAGCCCACCACGAGCTGAAGCGACTAAATCAGGCACCTCAAACGATTGGTGTTATATATCGGCGTTTCCGGAAGACCGATGGGTTTGCTTACCAAATCATAAGGAGTGCAATAAAGCACAATCATCAGACCTTTTTGCATCAAGTTCCTGTTTCAAGCAGTTCTTTTAACTTTAATGTAGAAGGCAGAACATTTTATGCAGCATCTACCTTACTATATGTTCCAAATTCTCTAGCAGATAATGGTCCTGCATTAGGCGCACAGGCAGGTGAAAAGAAAATAAAGGGGATATTAGAAGCAGCTGGATTTACCAAATTCAGGCGTGCAACCGAGACACCGATTAATTTAATCTATGAGGCAAGACCTTAGTCGTAAATATGCCCAATAAGAATAATTTCTTTATTTAGTAGCTCTTGGAGATTGTAAATCGCTGTGATAATGCTAAAAAGATTTGAATAGAAGAATAATACTCAGTTCAGCCCTTTAATAGAACAACAATATTTCAAATCTCTGATATTGTCAATCAATCCCTATCTAATAACAAACCTTTTAGAACACGTGGTTTAGTTTGCTGAACTAGCTCTTGTTGCCAAATAGTGTATAGAACATCAACTTAATATCTAACTTTCACGAAATATTCCAATGACAAAACTCTATTGCCATATTTGCAAGGAAGGGGTACAGGAGTGTGTAGAGGTATCAGAACGTTCTGAACTCCTATTTATGAAATCACATCTGAGATGTCATACTTGTGGACGTCCGCTAGTAGTATAGGTTATGGTATTAAACCCCTTCTTTGTCTTTATTATCAAATAGCAGGATTGTGCCATGTATTGTGAGAACCGATCACGAACGATAATCTGACATATCAATCCTACTCCTTCTGTTTGGATCCCTATTGTTAACAGTACTGGTCTAACCTAAATTAAAAACAATTAAGGGTCGCTAAATTCTATGACAAAATACAAAGTATTTTTGCCTTATTGACCAAAATTAGCGTTAGCGGTCAATATTTTCATGACTCGTCTTTTTTGAATCGGCAATCTTATATACGAATCTGGTTTTATATGGCTTTAAATACCAATGAATACCAAAGTATATATAGTATTTTGTCCAATAACTTACTACATGTCTACAAACAAGGAAAAAAATCGAGAAATCATCAACATCACTCTTGACGAGACAAAATCTACAGTTAAAAAGACAACAGATGAGGCAATAAAGGAGATTCCACGCTTTACAAAAGCCGTTAATGAATATCAAGAAGAAAGCATTCAAGCCACAAAAGATATTGCAGATAATTTTCTGGAATCACAAAAAGAGGTTATCCATTCGGTGCAATCCTTATGGGTACCATACGTTGAAAACATACAAAATTCTTACTGGTCATATTGGACGTCACCAAATAGGGCTACAGAAAATTATGCAAGAGCAGTAAGCAATATTACCGATAGTACAATAGCTTCAACGAGATTAGCGAACAATGTCTTATTTACAACTATGGAAACATGGAAAACATCAATACAGCACACAAGAGACAATGCAAAAGAATTTTCACGTCTCAATGCAAACGTCGCAAAGACCTTTGAAAATGTTGCAAAGGACAGTTTAAGAGATTTTTCACCAAGAGAAGTACAAACACACTCACGACAATAAGCACAACACCGATAGATTAATAGAACTAATCTATCCATTTTTGTTTGATGTTCTCTTAGAGTAACAAAAGTGTTATTTTTATTTGCTTGATTACAATCGATTAATTAATAGGGGAGTTTTAACACGACTTTTGTAAGGTCATTCTTCCTATCAATAGTTTTATAACCTTTTAACGCATTCTGGGCATTCTAAAGCTTCATTCTATGGCTAACTAATGGGTTAGGATCAGTTCTAGATTTAATAAGGTTCAACAATTGTTCGTTATACTTCTTTACAGTACTGACACAGTCGAATTTGACGATCTAAGACTTGAGGATGATGAGTCACAAGTTTCTAGAGCCGATGCATCTGCCTCTCTTGGATATCTGGATTGAATTAATAAGCTAGTTTGTGTAGGAATAAGCTACATTCTTTACTATGAACTATAGCATAGATTGGCTGAATATCAAATATGGATATTAGTGACGACCTACAAAATAGTAAGAGATTTATCACTAGGATGTCTCCACTACGCCATTGTAATATTGGAAAGGGAGATAAACTGAAAGAACCGGTTCCTGATTTGAAAAAAGATGAAGTCGTTTTTTCCAACAGGTCAGAGTGTTATTTTGTTTCGATGATAGACATAGTTGGTTCTACACAGATCACATCTAAACTATACAACTCTGGGAAAATTACGAAATTCTATACAGTTTTTATCAATGAAATTGCGGATATTGTGAAATATCATGACGGAAAAATATTAAAGACTGTTGGTGATGGTGTCATATTCTTCTTCCCGCAAACCTCAAAAGTAGAAAATGTTCAATCATTTAGCCAGGCATTTGAATGTTTAGTTAATATGGTATCATCTCGTCATATCATAAACTCTGAGCTTCATAAACAATTGCTTCCTGCTATCTCCTACAGAATCAGTGCTGATTATGGTAAATTGGAAGTTGCCATGTCTGGAGAAGTATCAAATTCTTATGATCTCTTTGGACCGACTATAAACTTTTGTGCCAAGATAAATAAAAAGGCACCACCAAACGGAATAGCCATAGGAGCTGATTTGTGGAGGATTATAAATTCTTTTTCAAGTCTTTCAAAGCGCTATCACTTTCAAGAAATAAAAGAATTAACCTGGAAAGAGAACAGATATTCCTATCCAGTATATCTGCTTCAACCGTCTATTGAAAAATATACAACTAAAAAGCCAATCTTGTCAATGAGAAACGATTCTATCAATGAACGTGCTGCGATTTCCAAAGCGCTAACAATAATGCTAATTGATGATGATTCATCTATCTCATTTCTATTTACCCAATATCTAAAATCAGCAGGAATGATTGTTGACTCATTTACCGATCCTGAAAAGGCGCTGACACACTTCATGGAATCCAATTATGGTCACTACGATCTTGTTCTCACAGATGTTCGAATGTCTCAGCTTAATGGATTTGAACTATACCAGCAATTAAAATCCATTGATCCAGATGTTCGAATAATATTTGTTACCGCACTTGATATCGCTCAAGAAATAACTACGTTATTGCCTGATGTAAAGTTAAACCAATTCATTATCAAGCCGGTAAACCCAAGCGTGCTAATTAATAGTGTGATGCAACATGCGAAGAGGCAAATTAATGAGGTATAGCCACAGCAGTTCAAGCCCAAAGAGGTGGACATAATAGTTGAACCCTACAACAAGAGTTGTCTTTGGAAAGCGCGATATCATAGATACTGAAATAGCGATTTTCAATAGAGCAAGTAAGAGCATTGATACGTGTATGACCTATACCAGGCCATCACTTGCTGTCTCATTAAGACCAATTAAGGATGCATTTTTAGCAGCCAGGAGGAAGGGCGTAAGGTTGAGGTATATCACCGAAATCAACCATCATAATTTTGAGGACTGCAAGGTGTTACTGAGTATTGTTCATGAGCTCAGGCATCTAGATGGTGTCAAAACGAACTTCATGATTAGCGAGGGGGAGTATCTTGCTCCGTTGGTTCAAGATAAAAGTGAAGCCATAGCATCAGAGCATATTTACAGCGACATGACTCAAATTGTAGAACATGGACACTGCATATTTGATACTCTATGGAGTAAATCAATTCCAGCTGAGGAAAGAATTAAGCAAATACTAGATGGAGCAGTTCCACGCGAGACTAAGATAGTGAACAATCAAGACGAGATTATGAAACACATCATTCATCTATCTGAGGTTTCTTCTGGTTTGTCAGTTGTATCAAACCAAGGGCCGATGAAATTAACTTACAACGGCTTTTTGGAATTATTTATGAAAACATTTGAAAAACAGAGAAGAGGAGAGACAAAGGGAATTAGATGGATTATGAGGATCGAGAAAGATAGTGTTAATGTAGTCAAAAAATTTCTAAGACTAGGAGTTGAAATAAGACATGTTAAAAATCTAGCTCCAATTAATTTTGCAGTCAGTAAACATGGACTTATTGCTACTGTAGAAGAAATGAATGGAGCAGGAATTGTCCAGAATCTCTTGGCTAGTAACGAAGGATCCTATATAAAACATTTTAGTTCAATGTTTGAACAATTATGGAAAGAGGGAATTGATGCACGATACCGAATTAAGGATATAGAAGAAAAGGTTGGTATAGCAGAGATTGAAATAATTCGCAATCCTGTGGATTCCATAGCCCGCGGTTGGGATATGGTAAGATCGGCGCGAAAAGAGATCAATATTATGTTTTCTTCTACAAATGCCCTCAAACGCCAAATTGAAATGGGAGCACTACCACTCTTGAAAAAAGCTTCAGAAAGACAAAATGTTGGCATAAGAATTCTACTTCCATCTTCTGATAAGTCAGATCAGCTTATAGAACAAACAAGGTCCAATGTTCCTAAAATAGATATTAGAACGGTGAGTACAAGTCTAGAAACCAAGATCACTATAATTCTAGTAGACTCAAAAAAATGTCTCATATTAGAATTAAAGGATGACAAGCAGAATACATCTTACGACGCAGTTGGATTATCCACATACTCGATCAGTCCTACTATAGTATCATCTTATTTGGCTGTATTTGAGAGCTTCTGGAGACAGGCAGAACTGTTCGAAAAGATGAAAGAAGTCGAAAAATTGCAGAAAGATTTTATCAATATGGCTGCTCATGAATTACGAAATCCCATTCAACCTATAATCGGATTTTCGGAATTACTGTATCCTAAAATTGTCAATCAAGAACAACGACGTCTTCTTGACGAAGTAATATTGAATGCAAGGAGACTAGAGAGACTTGCAATAATAATGCTAGATGTCACCCGTATCGAGAATAATTCTTTGGTCCTTACAAAAGAAATTGTTGATATAGGTAAGGTCGTAAGAGATATAGTCGAAAGCTATAACCGTAAATTGGAAGAGAACGCTAAAAAACTACTAGTAATCCATGATGGAGTGAAAAGTATCAACGCTACGGTAGATAAGGTCAGGATGACGCAAGTGATCTGTAATATTCTTGATAATGCTGTCATTTTCAGTCACGAAGGAAAAATTCGTGTTATACTGAAAAAGGAAGAACAAGACGGACAGACCTTTCTTATCATTGGTGTGAAGGATATGGGACGAGGTATAGATCAAGACATTTCGTCTAAACTCTTTACAAAATTTGCCTTTAAGTCTGATATGGGGACAGGACTCGGACTCTTCATTTCAAAAGGGATCGTTGAGGCACATGGAGGAAAGATATGGGCAGAGAATAATGCTGATAGAGGTGCAACATTTAGTTTTAGTCTCCCGATTAAAACTTGACTACTGTATAACTTCCGTTTCTGCAGAAAATTCGATAGGTATATCCAGTAATTAATGTGGATGGTGAGTTTTTAGTGCATTCTAAGTCTTCAAAATAACCGAAAGCTCTAAATTGTTTAATAATGGCTAGTAGACTAACTTTATTGATATGAATATTCAAAATAATTAAAATGAGTATGACTAACAAAAAAGTTAACAATAGTGAAGGTAACAGAAAGATAATGAGCGAGATCAAAAATCCCAAGATTAATGAAAGAATATTT
>WNFZ01000586.1_pt1 | contig 76696 bp, 59 predicted proteins | sample 5400081 | NCBI WGS metagenome assembly WNFZ01 (sample SAMN13153365, study PRJNA577476) | soil metagenome | isolation source: 80 cm soil or saprolite under grassland replicate 1 | place: USA:California | collected 2016-06-15
CCGCGTTCCTCCGACAGCAGTTTTTTTGACTTGTGCGGTTTAGTTCAGACTTGTCCTTCAGCCTCGAAAGCTTTCGCATCGAGCGGCAGGCCGACACGCATGAAGTAGCGGGCGAAAGCTTGGGCGAGGTATTCCCGGTTTGTGATTACTGGCGCGAAACAGGCTGCTCGGGTAGCATTATTCGATTCTATGCCGAGATGCCAACGCTTCCGCACGTTGGCGAAACTCCTTAGCTTTTGGCCGTCCAGCGAAGTCGCCCATCGCTGATATAGTTTCACCGATTATCGCTTCGGGCAAATTCCGCGACGGGGATTTCTCTGATCTCGGTACCCCGATCAGGATGAAGTCGGAACTGATCGAGCATGCGCGCGACTTCGATTGTGAGATATGTATGGCCGCAATTGCGACACGAGTACATTGGCACGTTCTCAACAATCACAAGATTAGCGCCTTTCCCGACGAGTTGCGGGCGGCGGACGATCCTTGCTGTTTGCGCGCCGCAGATGCTGCAAGTCAAATCAGTGTCTTTGCCGTTATCAGATTTCATAATCGGAAAGTCGTGATGATGACGACGCAATGATTGTAATCCAATTTGGCCACTACAGCCATCTCCTCGCCAGTCTGGCTGTCGCCGTGAATGACGTACTTCCATTCGCCGAAATCGTCGTCCCACTGCCGTGTCATTATGCCGCCGGTCAAAATGCAGTTCTCAAGGTCAACGACGAACAGATCGTCCTGGTTCATCTCGTCATAGGTGTGCGTTGTGAGAAATACCTTGCCAGCCCGCACGCTGCGACGCATCTGTTGTAAGACCTTTTCGAACATTTCATCGGTAAACGACGAAGAAATTGTTGTCGAGGAAATCGTGTTGTTCGACGCGCTTGAATCCGGCGGCGGTCATCCACCCGTCCAGGTCGCCGACCGTGTAGACCATCTTCTCGTGTCCGGCGGGCCAATCGCGGCTGAAATCGATGACGGCGATGCGTCCGCCGGGTCTCAGGTATTTTTTCAACCCTTTCAGATACTCGGCCTGATTGCCGATGTGGTGCAGCGTGTCGATGATGGCGATCAGGTCTACGGGTTCGGGCAGCTTCGGGTCGGTTTCTGAAGCAAGGATCGGTTTGATGTTGGCGAGCTTCTGCTCCTGCGCCGTGCGTTCGACGTGTTTGAGCAGTTCGGAGTCGATGTCGACGGCGTAAACGAGGCCCTTGACGCCGGCCTTCCGCGCCAGCGGGCGGGTGAAGAGTCCCGATCCGGCGCCGAGGTCGCAGACGCGGTCGTCCGGCCTGACCTTTAGCGCCTCGACGACTTTGTCTACCTGCAAGCCTTCGATCCGGCGCTCCGATTCGAGCAGCTTGATGTATTCCTCGGCGCTGCGCCCCCCGCGCGATTGGCCGGCAGGTTGTGGTTGCTGTTGAGCCGAGACGAACAGCAAAGGCAAGGCGAGCAAGATGAACAGTAGTGATTTGTGAAGCTTCATAGGTCGCTCCCTGAATTTTCGGCCTCCGGCCGGGTTTTCGGCGCCGCCGCGATCCACCCCAGCGCGCGGCCCAGGTAGTAAACGGCCACGCCGGCCGCGATTGTTACAAGCGCGTAGACGGCGGGTTTGGGTTTTTCGCGCAGCGTATGAATCCACGAGAGGATTACCAGGAGAATGTAGACGGCGGGCGTGAACGGATAACCCGGGACGCTGAAATTGCGTTTCGGATCGTCGTCCGCAGCGCGGCGGACGACGTAGACCGCCGCGACCGTCAACGCTGAGATCAGCAGCAGCGCAGATCCGACGTAAAGCAGCAGTTCGCCGAACGTGCCGGTCAGGGCCATGACCGATGCGATGGCCGCCTGAGTGAAGATCGCGACGATCGGCGCCTGGCTGCGTTTGCCGAGGCGGCCGAAGATCGAAGGCGCGAGGCCGTCGCGCGCCACCGCGTAATAGATGCGCGGCCCTGAAGCCGTCCACGCGCTGATTGCCCCGACGATAATGACAGTGATGATGGCGCTGACCAGCTTCCCGCCCGGAACGCCGAAGAGCCGCTCGGCGGCCTCTTGACCGACGGCGAGCGTCGGGCGCCAGGACTCGGCCGGCAGCGCGTAAAAATAGAGCAGGTTGAGCGCAATGTAGAGGGCCGCGACCGCGAGCGTCCCGCCGATCAAAGCGCGCGGCAACGTGCGGCGCGGCTCGGTGACTTCGCCCGCCAGATAGGCCGCGTTGTTCCATCCACTGTAGGCGAAGCTGACCTGGATCAGCGCCACCCACCACGCGCCTGTGGCCTGCGAGCCTTGAGTCACGCCGCCCCAATCGCCGCGCCCGCTCGATACGCCGGCCACCGTGAAGACTATAATCGCGCAGACGGTCATCGTGGCCAGCGTCGTTTGCATCTGGCCGCTGGGCCTGACGCCGATTGAATGGGCGAGCGCGAGCAGCAGCGGCAGAAGCGCGGCGACGGCCGAACCTTGCGTGACGCCGAGTCCGCCGATCAACGGCGCGTTCGGGTCCCATCCCGGCGCGAGGTGCGAAAAGTATTCGACCACCTTGAGCGCCGAGGCGGCCGTCGGCGCGGCGAAACCGGCGAAGAAAGTGATCCATCCGCCGATGAATGCCCACGGGCGTCCGTAAACATTCAATAGATACTGGTACTCGCCGCCCGCCTTCGGCATCCGCGTGGCCAGCTCGGCGTAACAGAACGCGCCGAAGAGCGCGAGCGCCGCCCCCGTTATCCAAACGCCCAGCGAGGCGACGCCGTTGCCGGTCGCGGCTCTGACGTCGGCCGGCACGGTGAAGATGCCCGTGCCGATCATGCTGGTTACGACGAAAGCCGCCGCGCCCCAGACGCTGAGCGCGCGACGCAACTGGGCGCCCGCTTCGACCGTTTGTTGTGGCTTACCCGACCGCCGATCGGATCGCTCGTTGAACTGCTGGGTGGCCATTCATTCTCTCCTCGCCGAACGCCTGCCCGGCGACGATTTCAGATTCCGCCTGATCGTTGTGTGATCAGTCGTCAATCAATTTGTGGTAACGTCCCATCCAATAGGGCAGCAGAAAGTAAACTCCGTCGCCTTCGCTGCGCCCATCATTGCCGCCGTCGAGGCGGTATGGATTGCCGTTCCATTTGCTTATCGGCGATTCGTCATAAGGCAGGACTATCAAAGCCTGCTTGCGATCGAACCTGTCATTCAGAGTATCCATCGGAACATCCAGCCGGTGTGAGTTGATCACAGTCCAAGAGATTTGATCCATCGGGATTTCTTGCAGCGTGCGGATCGCTTCGTCACGATCAAACTCTTTGCCTCCGCCCCCCACGGCGTAGATGAAATTCCAGAGCGGGTTGCGTTCGGGGCGCTCGACCTGCCAGGAGCGTTCGAGCGATTGGACGTAAACCTCGCGCAGCTTCGGATCGGTTTCATAGTTGAGCAATGGATAATACGACAGGAAAGCCAATTCGTCATCCGAATGGTTAACGCGGCCCGGGTAGTTAATCTTCTGGTTGCGCGTCAGCAGGTGGTAGCGGTGTTTGGCGGTCAGCTCATTGTAAGCCTGCTCGTAGCGCGGATCGCCGGTGATGTGACGGGCGACGAGCAGGTGCGAGAGGATGTGCAGCGCGCGCAGCCCCGTCTCGTCAGGGTCGGCCCAGATCTCTTCCGGCCCCCACCACCCCCATCGCGTGCGCTTGCCGTCGACGTCGATCAGTTGATAGTTGTTGTTAAGAATGTGATCGGTCATCCGCGTGACGACGCCGCGGATCTTTCGCTTCTCGGCCTCGTCCGCGACCAGGTCGTAATAAACCGCGTAGCCGAAATAATGGCCGACGATCTCGTCCGAGCTGGTGTCGCCCTTCCAACGCCATTTGCCGTCGGGCGTGTCATGCCATTCGCCGTCTTGCGGCTGGACGTCTTCGCCGACCTTGATGAACGACCGCGCGTGGAAGCCGGGAATGCCCGTGATCTCTTCTAGCCGCAGCATCGCCTCGAGGCCCTGCCTGGCGTTGGCCCGCGCGTCGGCCTCGCCCGTGACCTTGTAGCGAAAGGCCTCAGCGGCGACGTACATCTGCGTCCACAATCCGTCGTTGTCGCTCGAGACGGTCTGGTTGGTCGAAAGGTCGCCCGGCGTTTGCAGGATCGAATCGGCGGTCAATCCGTGGCGGACGTGGCGCGCGCGGACGCGCTCGACGAAGGCTTTCGATTTCTCGGCGAGCGTCATCAACCTGTACTCGATTCGGCTATAGCCTTTCGGCGTTTCGATCCAGATTACATTGCCGTCATTCTCGAATCCGATGCCGGTGACGTGGTCATCAGGCAACCATCGCTTGCCGCAGAAGTATTCAAGAGAGCCTGGAAAAAGATGATCGGGACGGTTGTAATGGATAACCCCTTTCACAGTCCCGATCAAATATCTGCCGCGGCCTCCTGGAGCGATAACTTTGATGCCGAAATAAGGGAGTTGTCTTATTGTCGGCCATGTCGCTATGACAAAAGGGCGAACGGCGCCGTCGCTCGACTTTCTTACGATTCCTGTTTCTGTTCCTACCAGACTGTCAGTGAGAGGTCCTCTTACCTCGCCAGCGCACTTGGCGCAGTTGGGCGAGCGAACTATCTTTACCCTGCTTTTTGTCAACCGCGCAAATTCTTCAGCCGTGTGAAGCGTTCGGGTTTTTTGAAAATAGGAGGGCGACGGATTGGCCTTTTGATTTTGCGCAAAGGCGGAGCCCGTCAGGACAACGCAAAGGCACATACTGAGGGTCAATACGCCTTGTGTCTTCATAGGGTCATGTCGGGTTGTGATAGCTTGCATCGATGTTCTCATGGAAAATCGCCGTTGTCCCGATTGATTTATATTCTCGCGTCCCATATTTTCCTGTCCATGGTTTCGTCCGCAGGATAATGCGTGTACAGTACCGTGGGCGTAGAGTGGGACAGACTTTAGTCTGTCCGCCCTCACTTCACACTACGGACAGACTAAAGTCTGTCCCACTCTACGCCCGCGGTATTGTACCGATGTCACAATGTCGTGTGGTCTGGTTTATAGGAGGTTCACATATGAAGCGGCGAACATTCGTCATCTTGTCATTGGCATTCATACTCGACATCGTGGGGGCGGCTCCGGCGCCCCGCGCGCAATCAGACGTCCGGACAATCACGCCCATCCCTTTTGAAGAGATGAACGGCGAGCGTGTTTACAACGCCTCAGGAGTGGTCCCGCTCGCCGACTCCCGCTTTCTCTTCTGCGACAACAACTGCAACGACGCGCTCCTCGAACTCGACCTCACTGAGGACGGGCGGAAGAAAGGCCCGCTGATCAGGCGTCCGCTCCAGGGACTCGCCCCCGACGCGATTGACGACATGGAAGCGATGACGCTCGCCGAAGAGAAAGGACGCCGGTTCATCTTCGTCGCGTCGTCGCTCTACGTCAAGAAAGCTAAAGACGGGCAGTCGCAAAAGGTTCCGCCGAGCGGGCTGCTGCGCGTGACGGTCAACCCCGACGACAGCCTTTCGGCTGAAAACATGCCGGGTTTCCGCGATTGGTTCGTCCAACACGCGCCCTCCATCGCCGCGTCGGCCAACCTCGTTCCCGACGAAGGCGGCCTGAACATCGAAGGGCTTGCGTGGGATCACGAGCGTCATGCGCTTTTGTTCGGGGCGCGCGCTCCCTTGTCGGCCGGCAATCCGCTCGTTTTCCCGGTGCGAGTGAAGGATCTGGACGGCCCCTGGACGACCGACAATTTGAAGATGCTGCCGCCCATCAGGCTCTTGCTCGGCGCGGCGGGAGGGGCGCGTGGAATCCGGAGCATCGAGTACGTCCACGGCCTCCATGCCTTTCTGGTGGTCGTAGGCAAATCGATCAGCGGAGGAAAGGCGCCGTTCGAGCTTTATGAATGGAAGGGAGGACGGCGTGGCAAGCTGCGCCGGCGCAACGTCGCTTTCGCCGAGAAAATGAAGCCGGAAGGGGTGACGAGCGGAACAATCGCCGGCAGGCCGGCGCTCCTGTTCGTGGACGACGGGGGCGGTTACCAAACGCTTTGGCTTGATGAGTAGCGCTACTCCACCCTACGCTTAACCGTTGCTTTCAGATATTGCCGATTCATCCGCGCCATGGTGTCGAGCGTGATGCTCTTCGGACAAACAGCTTCGCAAGACCCGATGTTGGTGCAATCGCCGAAGCCTTCGGCGTCCATTTGCGAGACCATATTCAGGACGCGGCGATCCTGTTCGACCTTGCCTTGCGGCAGCAGGCTTAGGTGGGAGACCTTGGCGGCGACGAACAGCATCGCCGACGCGTTCTTGCACGCGGCCACGCAGGCGCCGCAGCCGATGCACGCGGCGGCGTCGAAGGCCTCGTCGGCGTCGGCCTTCGGAATCGGAATGGCGTTGCCGTCAGGCGCGCCGCCGGTCGAGACCGAGACGTAGCCGCCCGATTGGATGACCCGGTCGAACGCGCCGCGGTCGACGACCAGGTCTTTGATGACCGGGAATGGCGCGGCCCGCCACGGCTCGATCGTGATCGTGTCGCCGTCCTTGAAAAATCGCATGTGCAACTGGCACACGGTGGTCGCGGGCGCGGGGCCGTGCGGTCTGCCGTTGATAACCAGGCCGCATGACCCGCAGATTCCTTCGCGGCAATCGCTGTCGAACGCGATCGGCTCTTCGCCTCGCCGCGTCAGGTCCTCGTTGACGATGTCGAGCATCTCCAGGAAGGACATGTCGTGGCTGATCTCTCCGGCTTCGTATGTGACGAACTGTCCTGGCGTGTTCGCGTTCTTCTGCCGCCAGATTCGCAATGTCAGGTTCAATGCTGCTCCTGCTGAAGAAGTGGAACAGACTTTAGTCTGTTCCTCCGTCGAACAGACTAAAGTCTGTTCCACTTCTTCAAAAGCAACCAGCGACCGGCCGCCGTCACAAGCAAGTCTAGGGTCTTCGGCGACCGGCCGTTGATTGCTAACTCAATTACTTATAGCTGCGCTGCGTCATTCTCACTTCTTCGTAGACGAGCGGCTCTTTGATCAACTCCGGGAATTGGTCGACGCCCTTGAACTCCCAGGCCGCAACGTAAGCGAACTTTTCGTCGTCGCGCAGCGCCTCGCCGTCTTCAGTCTGATATTCTTCGCGGAAGTGGCCGCCGCACGACTCCTCGCGATGCAGCGCGTCGAAGGCCAGCAACTCCGCGAACTCCAGAAAATCCGCCACGCGCCCCGCGTATTCTAACGCCTGATTCAATTCATCGGCGCTGCCCGGCACGTTGACGTTCTCCCAGAACTCGCGGCGGATTTCGGGGATTCGCTCGATCGCTCGTTTCAGACTCGCCTCGCTGCGCGCCATCCCCACGTTGTCCCACATCAGCTTGCCCAGCTCGCGGTGAAAATCGAGGACCGTGCGTCTGCCTTTGATAGAGAGCAACTTGCCCTCGCGGGCGCGGACTTCCTCTTCGGCCTTCCTGAATTCGGGATGATCGGCGGGGTACTTGCCGTTTTTCTGCGAGGCGAAATACGCGCCGATGGTCTGGGGCAATATGAAATAGCCGTCGGCCAGGCCCTGCATCAACGCGCTGGCGCCGAGGCGGTTGGCGCCGTGATCTGAAAAATTCGCTTCCCCGATCACGAAGAGCCCCGGAATATTGCTCATCAATTCGTAATCGACCCACAACCCGCCCATCGTGTAATGCACGGCCGGGTAGATGCGCATCGGCTGTTCGTAGGCGTTCTCGGCCGTGATGCGCTCGTACATCTCGAATAGGTTGCCGTAGCGCTCCTCGATCACTTCTTTGCCGAAGCGCTTGATCGCGTCGGAAAAATCGAGGTAGACGCCGCGCCCGCCCGGTCCCACGCCGCGCCCCTCGTCGCAGACCTCTTTGGCCGCGCGCGACGCGATGTCGCGCGGCGCCAGATTGCCGTAGCTCGGGTATTTGCGTTCGAGGTAATAATCGCGCTCGTCTTCGGGGATCTGGTTCGGCCGGCGGCCGTCGCCGGGCTTCTTCGGCACCCAGACGCGGCCGTCGTTGCGGAGCGATTCGGACATCAGCGTCAGCTTCGACTGATAATCGCCGCTGACCGGGATGCAGGTCGGGTGGATCTGCGTGTAGCAGGGGTTGGCGAAGAGCGCGCCCTTCTTGAACGCGCGGTAGGTCGCCGTCACGTTGCAGCCCTTCGCGTTGGTCGAGAGGAAGAAGACGTTGCCGTAGCCGCCCGTGGCCAGCACGACGGAATTCGCCGAGTGGGACTCGATTTTGCCCGTCACCAGGTCGCGCGTGATGATCCCTTTGGCGTGGCCGTCGATCAACACTATGTCGAGCATCTCGGTACGCGGATACATCTTCACCGAGCCGGCGTGAATCTGGCGGCTCAACGCCTGGTACGCGCCGAGCAACAACTGCTGCCCCGTCTGTCCGCGCGCGTAAAACGTGCGCGAGACCTGCGCGCCGCCGAAAGATCGATTGTCCAACAACCCGCCGTATTCGCGCGCGAACGGCACGCCTTGCGCCACGCATTGGTCGATGATGTCAACGCTGACCTCGGCCAGGCGGTGGACGTTGGCTTCACGCGCGCGGAAATCGCCGCCCTTGATCGTGTCGTAAAACAGGCGGTAGATCGAGTCGCCGTCGTTGCGGTAATTCTTCGCGGCGTTGATGCCGCCCTGCGCGGCGATGGAGTGCGCGCGGCGCGGGCTGTCCTGGAAACAAAAGGCCTTGATGTTGTAGCCGAGTTCGCCCAGGGTGGCCGCCGCCGAAGCGCCTGCCAAGCCCGTCCCGACGACGATGATGTCGAATTTGCGCTTATTGGCCGGGTTGACCAGTTTCATCTCCTGCCGGTACTTCGTCCACTTCATCGCGACCGGCCCCGACGGAATCTTTGAATTGAGTATAACGCTCATAGTTGCTATCGGTACGGTACCGGCGGGTCCTACCTCACAAAGCGAAACATAACGGCCAACGGAATCAAACTGTTTCCGATGAAAAGCGCAAGCGCGGAGATCTTCGCCAGTTTGTCGAAAAATCCGAACGTCTTTTTGCTCCGCAGCCCCAGGGATTGAAACAGGCTGCTCACCCCGTGGCTAAGATGCGAGAGCAGCAAGCCCATCGAAACGATGTAGAAGATCGAAACCACGGGATTGGAGAAGCCGGTGATCATCATTCGATAAACATCGTGCCGTCCCGCGGCGTCTTCCATATGCAGGAACTCCGGATCGACCCACCCGAACGTGAAGTGCGCGAGGTGAAACAGTATGAATGCGAAGATGATCAGACCGCTGATCCACATCGTGCGGTTGGCGAACGTCGAGGCCACAGGCTTTTTAAACTTGTAGCTGATGGGGCGCGCGCGGCGGTTGGCGCGAACCAATTGCGTGGCGGCCACGACGTGCAGGGTCGCTATGAAAAGAAGGCCAATGCGCGCAGACCACAGGAGCGCCGGCGTAGCCTTTAAGAGCGCGGCGTAAGAGTTGATCTTCTCCGGGCCGAGGAATATTTGCAGGTTGCCGAGCATGTGAACGATCACGAAAATCCACAAGCCGAATCCGGTGATCGCCATCACGTATTTTTTACCGAGCGAAGACCGCCAGAGGCGCTGAAGCGCGCCCGCCGATGTCACTCGCAGACTTTGAGCGGAAGCGGCCATCTCCCCTCTCCATGGTTTAATATCCGATTCATAAAGTCCCTTCGTGCAAGTCGCGAAAAGTATCAGGGTTCGGGCAATAAGTAAAATTCAAAAACTTAAAATTGGGTATAAGTTGAGCTAATAAGCTAAGATGATAACGGACGGGCCTGGCGCCCCTACGGTGTGGGGCGATTTGTATAATCGCCCTGTTTGTGGCCCTGTCCGATCAGGAGCAAGACATGCACATCGAGACACTCAAAACCTTCTGTGACCTGATCGAGACCGGGAGTTTTTCGCAATCCGCCGCGCTCAACTTCGTTTCGCAATCCGCCGTCAGCCAGCAGGTCAAGTCGCTCGAGCAGCGATTCGAACAGCGGTTGATCGAGCGCGGCCGAGCGCCGCGGGGCGTGACGCCCACCGAGGCCGGGAGAATCTTTTACGCCGAATGCAAAGAGATTCTCGAACGGTTCATCGCGCTGGAAGAGCGGATGCGGGCCAAATCGGCCACGATCGCCGGCTCGATCAAGGTGGCCACCGTTTACAGCATCGGCCTGCACGAGCTGCCGCCCTACGTCAAACGGTTCATCAAGGCTCACCCACAAGTAAAAGTAAACATCGAATACAGTCGCACCGACAAGGTCTATGAGGCCTGTCTCAACAACACGATCGATTTCGGCATTGTCGCGCTGCCGCTCAGGCGGCCGAACCTTGCCGTCATTCCGTTTCGCGACGACAAGCTCGTCATCGTTTGCAACCCCGAACATAAGCTGGCGCGCCGCCATCGCGTGAGCGTCGAGGCGCTGGCCGGGGAAGATTTCATCGCCTTCGAGCGAGACATCCCGACGCGCAAGACGGTTGACCGCATACTCAAACAGCGTAAGGTCGAGGTCAATCGCGTGATGGAGTTCGACAACATCGAGACGATCAAGCGCTCGATCGAGGTCGGCATCGGCGTTTCGATCCTGCCCGAGACCGCCGTGGCTAATGAGGTCCGCAATAAACAGCTCGTCGCGCTGGACTTCACCGAAGGCGTATTCACGCGCTCTATCGGCATCATTCACCGCAAGGGCAAGGTCTTCAGCGCGGCGGCGAGCGAGTTCGTCAAGACGCTGATCTCGAAGTGATCGACTAAATCGGGCCAGAAAACATTGGCACACGCGGCGGTACGGTACCGGGAGCGGTAGCGACCGGGTACCCGTCGAATCGCTCTCTCCGCCGGCGCCCGGTCGCTACCGCTCCCGGTACTGTACCAATGTTACCTGGTTTGCTCTTTCTGTACACACAATCGAAATCCGGCCTGATTTTCAACCGCGGATTCTCATGAACGCGGCGGGTTGGCGCGGATTTTATTTGATATTTTCTTTTCCCGGTGGTAGCCTGCCGCGCGTTTTCGTCTTCTTAACTGTTAGTCCCCCATTCATTGAACGCAAGTGATCGGGCGCGTCAGTTCGCCAGAAGCTTTTATTTTAATGTTGAAACGCTGTACCGATCATTTCTTTCTTATCGACGATTGCTCGAATTAAAGCGGGCGGGCGGTTCTCGCCCGTGGTAATTCGGTCGCAATCAAGTTTCAGCCCCAGGCGCCAACAATATGGACATATCTTCTCACGATGTTCTTCTGGTTGGTGGCGGTGGCGCGGGGTTAAGGGCCGCCATCGCCGTTTCCGAATTCAATCCGAACCTTAGCGTCGCCGTAGTCTCGAAGGTCTACCCGATGCGCAGCCACACGGTGTCAGCCGAAGGCGGCGCCGCCGGCGTGATCAAGCCCGGCGACACTCTGGACGAACACGCTTACGACACGATCTCCGGCGGAGATTGGATGTGCGACCAGGACGCGGTCGAACTGTTCGTCCAGGATGCGCCGAGGGAATTGCTGCAGCTCGAACACTGGGGCTGCCCGTGGAGCCGCGAGCCTGACGGCCGCGTCGCGGTGCGTCCCTTCGGCGGGATGAAGAAAGAGCGCACGTGGTTCGCCGCCGACAAGACCGGCTTCCACATGCTCCATACCCTCTTCCAGACCTCGCTCAAATACCAGGCGGTCACGCGCTACGACGAATGGTTCGTTACCAAATTGCTGGTTGACAACGGCCAGGCGCGCGGCGTGGTCGCCGTCGAGTTGATGACGGGCCGCATTCAGGCCATCCTCGCCAAATCAGTGATCATCTGCACCGGCGGCTGCGGCAAGGTCTTCCCGTTCACCACCAACGCCAACATCAAGAACGGCGACGGCATGTCGCTGGCCCTCGACGCCGGCGCGCCGCTCAAGGACATGGAGTTCGTCCAGTACCATCCTACTGGGCTGCCGTTCACGGGCATCCTGATCACCGAAGCCGCGCGCTCCGAGGGCGGCTACCTGCTCAACAAGGACGGCTACCGCTACTTGCAGGATTACAACCTCGGCAAGCCGGAGCCGAAGCCCGTGCTGCGTTCGATGGAGCTCGGGCCGCGCGACCGCCTGTCGCAGGCCTTCGTCAAGGAGTACGAAAAGGGCCGCACCATCGAAACCCCATACGGCCACGTCGTCCACCTCGACGTCCGCCATCTGGGCGAGAAAAAGATCAACGCGAAGATTCCATTCGTGCGCGAGCTGTGCCTGAAGTATCAGGGCATTGATCCGGTCAAGGAGATGATCCCAGTGCGCCCGGTGGTGCATTACATGATGGGCGGCGTGCACACCGACATAAACGCAGCGACGCCGGTCAAGGGGTTGTACGCGGCCGGCGAGGCCGCCTGCGTCAGCATCAACGGCGCGAACCGCCTGGGTTCCAATTCGCTGACCGAGTTGCTGGTCTTCGGCGCGCGCGCGGGACACTCCGCCGCCATCTTCGCCTCGGAGTGGAAGGAGGGGAACACCCCCGCCATCCTGGCGCAGGCGATGGACGAAAAGCGCAGAGTCGAAGAGCGATTCCTGAACAAGACCGGAGGCCGTGAGCGCATCGCCGAAATCAGGGAACAGATGCAGAGCGCCATGGAGGCCGGCGCGGGTATCTACCGCACGCGCGACAGCCTGGTCGAAGCCGCCGACGCCATCGGCAAACTGAAAGAGCGGTTCAACGACATAGCCATCACCGATCACAGCCATACGTTCAACACCGAACTGACCGCCGCCCTGGAACTGTCGTACATGCTCGACGTCTCCGAGTCGATCATCGCCTGCGCGCTCAATCGAGAGGAGTCTCGCGGCTCGCACCAGCGGACCGATTTCCCGAAGCGGGATGATGAAAATTTCCTGGCGCATTCGCTGGTCTACCGCAACGCCGACGGGACGACGCGAGTCGAGTATCTGCCCGTCACGATCACGCGCTGGCCGCCTGCGGAGCGCGTTTACGGGAAATAAAGGTATAATGGGCTTCAATGACTATCTCTCTATATGCATAACGAGACCGTAAAAGTGGAGAAAGATGGCTAAAACGATCACACTGGAAGTTGCGCGCTACCGCCCCGAACAGGAAGCTGAACCGACCTTCGAAAGCTTCGACGTGCCGCTCAACGAGGATTGGGTGGTGCTCGACGCGCTCAATTACGTCAAGGACAGGCTGGACGGCTCGCTCTCATACCGTTGGAGCTGCCGGATGGGCGTCTGCGGCAGTTGCGGGATGATGGTCAATGGCGATCCTAAACTGACCTGCGCCACTTTCCTGACGGCCTACGACCCGGGCCCGATCCGCGTTGAGCCGCTGCGCTACTTTCCGATCGTGCGCGACCTGGTCGTCGAGATCACCGACTTCATGAACAAGCTGAAGGCCGTCAAACCCTGGATCGTCCGCGAGGAAGAGAAGCCGCTCGCCGAGGGCGAATACCTTCAAACGCCGGAGCAATTGGAGAGCTACAAGCAGTTCAGCATGTGCATCAATTGCCTCTGCTGCTACGCCGCGTGCCCGGTCGTCGGCCTGGACCAACATTTCATCGGCCCCGCGGCCATTGCGCTGGCGCAGCGCTACAACAAGGATACGCGCGACCAGGGCGCCGAAGAGCGCCTGGACGTCCTTTCGCAACACGAAGGCATCTGGGGTTGCACGTTCAACGGCGAATGCACGAGGGTCTGTCCGAAGAACGTCGACCCGGCGGGCGCCATCCAGCAGTACAAGATCAAGGCGGTGACGGAATGGTACAAGTCACTTATTATGCCCTGGGGCAGGAAGTAGGAACTAAGTACTCTGTAAATTAAGTTTTTCGGTGTTTTTCTTGCCATCGAAGGACAGCGTTTAGAATACCGGCTTTAGCCCAATGAGGTTAAGTTAGGCATCTGGCGCGATTAGTGGCGCGGACTTTAGTCCGCGCGCCAGCCGTCAGCGCGGACTAAAGTCCGCGCCACTAATCGCTAACTTAACCTCATTGGGCTTTAGCCGGCAGTGTTAGGATTCCGAGCACTGCCGGCTAAAGCCGGTACTCTAAACGCTGTCTCCCAATGGTTGCGATTTAACTAAATGGCTCCAATGCCGGTTGTTTCGATGCGGGAAAACGCTAAACAATTTTGTTAGCGGAGCACTAAGTAAACAGTCAGGAAAATGTTTTGCGGGTGATTCAATTTGTCATATTTCATATGGCATATGAAATATGAAATATGATTATGTCTCAAAATTTTTCCGTCAGCGCTTAACCAATTCACCGAACACTGCCTGCCTGGGATTCCTGGTCTTAAACTCCACGCGTTGGGGGAACTTCATTTGCGGCTGATCGAATTCTGGTTAAATCATGGGCGCGAATTTCTGGACGCGATTCTGCGCCACGTGGCGCTCGTCGCTGCTTCGACGGGCATTGCCGTCGCGGCGGGCGTGCCGCTCGGCATCGTCTCTTATCGCAACCCGCGGGTCGGCGCCCCGCTGGTCGGACTCGCTAACGTGGTGCAGACGATCCCTAGCCCGGCGATGTTCGGATTTCTGATCCCGATGCCTCTTATCGGCGGGATCGGCTCGAAGGCGGCAGTGATCGCGTTGATTCTTTACGCGCTGCTGCCGGTGATACGGACGACGGCGAGCGGCTTGAAGAGCATCGACCCGTCGGCGCGCGAAGCCGGGCTGGCGATGGGGATGACCGGCTGGGAACTGCTCTATCAGGTCGAGTTGCCGCTGGCGCGAACCGCCATCCTTGCCGGCGTGCGCGTCGCGACGGTCGTCGGCGTGGGCACGGCGACAATTGCGGCGGCGATTGGCGCGGGCGGCCTGGGCCAGTACATCTTTCGTGGCGTGGACAGCGTCGACAGCGTGATGATTCTCGCCGGCGCGATACCTGCGGCCGCGCTTGCGCTCGTCGCCGATCTCACGCTGACCTGGGTGGAGCGGCGCCTCGCCCCCGATCGCGCGAGAAGCGGGAAATTGCGAATCGCCGCCGTGTCGGCCGCCGCCGCGCTGCTCCTGATCATCGGCGGGTTGATCTGGTCTGAGAGATCGGGCGGGCGGATCGTCATCGGCTCGAAAGGTTTCACCGAGCAGGTCATCCTCGGCGAACTGTTGGCGCAAACGATCGAACGCTCCACGAAGATCAAAGTCCAGCGCAAGCTCAACCTCGGCGACACGCTGGTCTGCGAAACGGCGATGCGGGCGGGCAAACTCGACCTCTATGTCGAATACACTGGCACCGCGTTGACCGCGATCTTCAAACAGCCCGTGATACTGGACAGCGCCGAAGTCAACCGCCGCGTGGACGCCGGCTACGCCGCGACCGGGCGCGTGATGCTCCCGCCGCTCGGGTTCAACAACACATACGTGATTCTGACTCGCGGCGACGAGGCGCGGAGGCTCGGTTTGAAGACGATCTCGGAAGCGGCGAAGTATGCGCCCAACTGGCGCGCGGGTTTCGGCTCGGCGTTCCTCGACCGCGAAGACGGTTATCGCGGGCTGGTTCAGGCTTACGGTTTGAAGTTCCGCGAGGCCCCGCTGGCGATGAATCTGTCGCTGACCTACCGCGCGCTGGCCAATGGTCAGGTCGATATGATCTCCGGAGACGCCACCAACGGGTTGATCGCGAAACTCGACCTCTACCCGCTCGAAGACGACCGGCGTTACTTCCCGCCGTATCACGCCGTCCCGGTGATCCGCGGCGAAACGCTCAACCGCCATCCGGAATTGCGCGCCGTCTTCGACCGGCTGGCGGGAAAGATTTCGGATCAGGAGATGCGGCGAATGAATTACGAAGCCGACGTCGAGCGCCTCGACGTGAGTTTGGTCGTGAAGGACTTCCTCGACCGCCACCCCGAAATCAATCGAAGATAGAGGATCGAAGATAGAGAATCGAAGATAGAGGATCGCCTTACACGCAATGGCGTGATCCTCGATCCTCTATCTTCGATTCTCTATCTTCGATCCTCTATCTTCGATCCTCGATCTTCGAATTCTAGCGCGTCGATCAACAACGTGGCCCCGACCACGCCGACGGGCAGCGCGAGCATGTTGATGACCGGAATGAGCAGCATCAGATAGGCTGCGGCGCCGAAGCCCAGGGCCAGAGATTTGTTGCGCCAGATCACGCCCAGCTTCTTTCGCAGCCGCAGGCCGCGCGTCGAAAGCGGAATGTCGAAAAAATCCAGCCCGGCGAGAAAAATCGCGACCGCCACCCCGGCGGGAGCTCCGACAGGTGGGAAGGCCAGCCCCAATGCGAGAGCGGCCAGCGCGACCGCCGCTTGAAAGATCACCAGCTTCAGCCCTTCCCACATCGCGCGCGCCCACCCCTGGCCGTTCTGGCTAATGGTCCGGCCCGTGTCAATCGCGGCGCTACGGCGGCTCAAAGCCTCGGCGAACGGCGCCAGCAGCACGCGGGCCACGGGCAGGTAGAGGAAATATGCGATCAGGAGCGTCAGCAGGAGCATCAGGACCTGCGCGACAATCCGTATCTCGACGCGCACGGCGTCGCGGATGAGCCAACCGACCGACCATGCGGCGCCGAAGATCAGCCCCATCAGCAGGGCTAGCGTCAGCAGCATCGGGACCAGTGAGAGGCTGAGCAAATCAGGATTGCGGACGAGCGTTCGCATTCCTAAAAAGAAGAATCGAACGCCCCAGAAGATGTGATAGAACGGGTTAGTCGCCCGATTGTCGTAGTTGTGATTCGTAGACACTTTGACGTTTTACTTAATCCCAGTCTTGAGTTGGACTCAGAAGAGGCCCAACCAAGGGGATCACGTGATCCCCTTGGTTCTTTTTGCTCAACCTCAGACTGTAGTTTACTTATGCGCCGTCTGAAGCTGCACGTTCACCGGGGCGCTCAGGCCGGCGACGGAAAGAATCAATCCGTCGACACTGGCCGTTTCGCGCTTGGTTTGAAAAAAGACTATTCCGCGAAGCTCTCCCTCCGGCTCGATTGCGACCCCTTGTTTGAGCGCGACCGATTCGTAGTCTTCGAGCGTCCGCCGGTACGCGACCTTCGCGTAAAACTTGTCGCCGTAATATTTCATCACCGCGCCCAGAGCTTTTTTCGGGGCGATTCGTTTGAGCGCGGCGCCGGACGGGTTGCGTAATTCGAACCTGAGCGAGTTTGTCATGATCGCCGCCTCCGACTTGTTGATCATTCTGACGTCGACCGCGATCACCCCGGCGAGCGGGAGGTTGGCTTCGAAACGCTCATACGACTGCTCGCCGTCAAGCGCGATGGCGCCGACGTCCAGACCGCCGCCGTTACCCATCGAAATTTCGGGCGGGACGCTCGCCGGCAGAGGCGCGACTTTGTAAAGCCGCCCGCCGCAAGCGGCGAGAACGGGCAGGAGAGAAGCTATCAAAACAGTGAACGCTTTTGCCCTGTGGAGCATGGTAGCAATTTAGTTGCCAGCGGTCGGAACTGTCAACGCCCTGACGTCGATTTGTTGCGCGCTTCCACGTACCATAATCATGAGTATTGCAAGCCGTCTTCCCAGGCTCGTTCAATGACTCGCTAGGCAATTCCCCTTGAGCCCCCTTACAAACAAAACATCGGCGCCGGATTACCCGGCTGATTCAAATCAATCAAGGAGCCTTCAGGTCGCGTTGCGACGCCTTGAAAGAATGAAAATCGCCCCTGGGTACGCATCGCTTCCAGCGTGCAGTCTCGGCGAAAGACGAATTTATAGGAACCAGAGCATCGCCTCAGGTTTTGGGGGGACTGATTCCGATCAATCGGTCTCTAGCCGAGACTGCACGCTGGAAGCGATGCGTACCCAGGGATTTTCCGAGGAGCCTTCATGCCGGTCGCGGCGCCATGAAAGAATGAAAAGCGCGGCGCGAGGGTAGGGCAAACTGTCAGTTTGCCTAGTCTTCCCGAAAGGCCGCATCGAAGGAGTCAAGGCAAACTGACAGTTTGCCCTACCTTTTTCTGAGGAGATAAGCGCCATGAGAAAACTTGGTAAGTTTTACAGCGCCTCTGCGGCGATGACTATTTGTTTTTTGACGCTCTGGATGATCGGTCTTTTCAGTCCGGGCGGCGCGCAAGATGAAGGAAAGGTCAAGATAAAGACTGAATTGATCAATGTCGCCGTCCTCGTCAAAGACGCCGACGGAAAACGGATTCCTGACCTGAAGAAGGAAGATTTCGAGATTTACGAAGACGGCGTCCTTCAAGAGATCGCCGATTTCAAACCGGCGTCTCATCCGCTGCGGTTGATTCTGCTGTTCGACACGAGCGTCAGCATGGGCGCCGTCTTCCCCGAGGTCAAAGACGAGGCGGTGAAGTTGGTCGAGAGCTTGAATCAACTGGACGAGATGATGATCGGCGCCTTCGATGCTGACTTACAATGGAGCTCCGATTGGGGCGGCAAGGCGCTGGCCACTAACGAGATTCTCGCCTTGAAATCGACATCGAATCCCCAACCGACGGCCCCGAATCCTCAACCAACGCCGCCGCGGCCTTTCCCGCTTCCTCCTGGCCGTCGCGTTCCTCCCGGCGGGCCTGTTCCTCCTGGCCGTCGCGTGTTGGCGCCTGACAGGAACACGAATCTCTTCGGAGCGATGCGCGCCATCTTTGAGAGAGGTGGAGGCCGTAGCGGAAACGAAGTCGTTCTGCTCTTCAGCGACGGCAAGGATTCCGTTGATCGCGATCTTGCGAAGCAGCGGCCGGTCAAAGACTCGAAGCAGGTCATCAGGGAAGCGCAGGGGAGTCGGACGCAAATCTACGCCGCCTGCTTCAAACCCGACGGCGAGAATTCGTCGAGTTACTTTCCAATCGGCAGGCGCGCCGGTTACAGCTCGGATTGCAAGTTCCTCTCCGAAATCGCCGAAGGCGCCGGAGGGCGCTCTTTCGAGTTCGAATCGCAATCCGCTCTCGCTCAGGTCTTGAAAAAGACGCTTGATGAATTGAGAAGCCAATACACTCTCGCCTATTACCCTTCGTCTCAGGGGAACAGAGCCGGATTTCACAAGATCAAGGTGGTGGTGAAAAAGCCCGAGGTGATAGCGCGGACGCGCGAAGGTTATCTGATCTCGAAGTGATATCGCGCAAAATTAAGAAAGGGGCCTTTCGGCCCCTGCTTCGTATAACACGTATAACAATTAAGTGGGGGGCCCTTTCGGTCCCCCCGATTCAGCAGCGTCCTCAGCCATTAGGGTATTTACCGCTGCTAATTGCTGCGGATTACACCAAATACGCCCGCCTTTGTCAACCCTGTAAAGAAAAAATCTGCCCCTATTAAAATCAAAGGACGCAATATGTTAGGTTTTATCCTCTATGACGGCGTCGCCGAGTTTCAAAAGCTGATTTTCATCAAGGATCGCGATTTTCAGTTCTTCAGCTTTTGCCAGTTTGCTTCCCGCGTCTTCGCCTGCGACGACGAAATCCGTTTTTTTGCTAACCGAGCCGCTGACCCGTCCGCCGCGAGCCTCGATGTATGCCTTGGCGTCATCGCGCTTCATTGTCGGCAGAGTCCCCGTTAAAACAAAGATCTTTCCTTCGAAGACTCGCGGCGTTTGTTCCGCTCCGGCGTTCGCCGTCTTCATATTCACGCCGGCTTTGGCGAGACGTTCGATCAATTTCTGATTTCGAGAAGATTGGAACCATGCGTAGACCGAAGAGGCGACGACCTCGCCGATTTCATGAATGTTCGCCAACTCTTCCTGCGTCGCCGCCGACAGCGCTTCGATGTCGCCGTAACGATTGGCCAGAATCGTCGCCGTGCGCTCCCCGACGTGACGAATGCCCAGGCCGTATATCAATCGCGCCAGGCCGGCCTCCTTACTCGCTTCGATCTGCTGAAGCAGGTTATCCGCTGATTTCGCGCCCATCCGGTCGAGCGCGATCAGTTCGTCGCGGCGTCGGGCGAGGCCGTAGAGGTCGGCGAAGTCATGCACCATCGGCGGCAGCGTCAGGGGTTGACCTTTTTCATCGGTCATAACCTCGCCTTTTTTGTCACGTCGGGTTCGCGGCGCCGTCAGTTGCTCGACCAACGCCCAACCCAGTCCTTCGATCCGCATCGCGCGTCGCGCGGAGAAATGTAGCAATCCCTCGCGCAGCCTCGCGGGACAATCCGGATTCGGGCACCGCGTCACGGCTTCGCCTTCCGGCTTGATGAGCTCCGCGTCGCACACGGGACACCGAGTCGGGAATTCGAACTCGGCCTCTTCGCCCGTGCGGCGCTCGACGATGACTTTGACGACCTGCGGAATGATCTCGCCGCTCTTCTCGATGAAGACGAAATCGCCGCGCATCACGCCTAGCCGCTTCATCTCGTCGGCGTTGTGCATGCTGGCGCGCGAAACCGTCGTGCCCGCGAGCAAGACCGGTTCCAACACCGCGACCGGAGTCACCGCGCCGGTGCGCCCCACCTGATAAATCACGTCGAGCAACAGCGTCGAGGCCTGCCGCGCCGGAAATTTATAGGCGATCGCCCAGCGCGGCGACTTCGACGTCGCGCCGAGTTCGTCCTGGACGGCCACCTGATTGACTTTCACCACCACGCCGTCAATCTCGTAGCTCAACTCGTCGCGGCGCGTCTCCCACTCGTTGCAAAACGCCACCACGTCTTCAATCGTCCGGCAATGACGCCTGTGCGGGTTGACCTTGAACCCGCGCTCACGCATCCACTCCAGCGATTCGTGGTGTGTGACGAAAGCCGGCGCGCCGTCGAAGAGCAGCGAGTAGCAGAAGATGTCCAGCCGCCGGTCTGCGACGATCTTCGGGTCGAGCTGTCGCATCGCGCCTGAAGCCGCGTTGCGCGGGTTGGCGAACAACGATAACTCCGATTCGGCGCGCTCGCGGTTGATCCTCTCGAACACGTCGTTGGGCAGATAGACCTCGCCGCGAACCTCGACCTCTTTCATCAATTCGTCTAACAGGGGCGACTGCTTCTTCTCCGCCTCTTCCTTAATCCTCAGCGGGATGGATCGGATCGTCTTCGCGTTGCCGGTCACGACCTCGCCCCGAGAGCCGTCGCCGCGCGTCACCGCCCGCGCGAGGCGGCCGTCTTCGTAGATCAACGAAATGCTCAGCCCGTCGATCTTCAACTCGGCGACGTAATCGAACGCTCGCCCTTCGGCCAGCTTTTCGCAACGTTTGGCCCACGCGCGCAGGTCGTCAATGCTGTAGCTGTTGTCGAGCGACAGCATCGGGCGCTTGTGGAAATACTCCTCGAAGCCTTCGGCCACCTGACCTGACACGCGCTGCGTAGGACTGTCGGGCGTGATCAGGTCGGGGCGCTCCGATTCAAGCTCGCGCAAGCGCCGCATCAACGCGTCGTATTCGGCGTCGGAGATCACCGGCTCGCTCAGCGTGTAGTAGCGGTGATCGTGCTCCAAAATCTCGCGGCGCAGTTCGGCGATCTCGTGTTCAATTGATTTCGATTTAGGTGTTTTGGTGGACATATCTCTTATTCCGGAAGTCGTTGGGACGCCGTGGCCGCTAGGCGCCACCTTGAGGGAGGGCGTGGATTCGACGTCCGCGCCCTCCCTCAAGGTGGCGCCTAGCGGCCACGCGGCCTCGCATTTGTACAACCTCTTCTGTTCCGAATAACCTGATCCTCTCCTTTCCTATGCCCAGTTCGTTCCTATTTTTGACGCCCACGGCTAAGGCGAGGCCACAACATGTGGCTGGCGGCGAGTAAAGTTTGGCTATTCGACCTTCACTCCTTTCCAAAACGCGACGTAATTTTCGATGTTATTCGCGGCCTCTTTCGTGTTCGGGTAATACCACGCCGCGTCTTTGTTCACTTCTCCGTTGACGACGACGTCGTAATAACTCGCCGTGCCTTTCCAGCCGCAGACGGTGTGGGTGTCGCTCGGTTGAAAAAAATCCTTGTTGACCGCGTCCGGCGGGAAATAATGATTGCCTTCGACGACGATGGTCTTGTCACTTTCGGCGATTACGGCGCCGTTCCAAACAGCTTTCATAATTTCTTCTCCATGAAAATACTCAACGGGTCTTCGGAATAATCTCCGAACGGCCCGCAACGTTGATAACCTGCTCGCTCGTACAGCAGCAGGGCTTCGGGTTGATGGATACCCGTTTCGAGGCGCGCGAGCGCCAGCCCAGAAACTCGCGCGCGATTCTCAAGCTCTTCGAGGATGCGGCGACCAAGCTTCAGGCCGCGGAACTCCGGCAGGACGAACATTCGTTTGATCTCGGCGTACTCTCCGCCTTGATTGACGAACGCGCCGCAGCCGGCGACCTCGCCATCCACGCCGGCGGTCAGGAAAGTCACGTTGGGCTGTCGAAGCGCCTCCACCGACAGCAGGTGGTTACTCTCCGCCGGATATAAACTGGACATGAGTATGTCGAGTCGCTCGATAAGCTCGCGCGCGGCGGGGGAAGCCGGATCGCCTATTTGAATCAGAACGTGTCGCATATAAAGAGTTTAGCGAGCGCTCCGCTTTCCTAGTCGCGGAGCGACCATGTGAACTTAGCCCGGCTTTTCAAAGCCAATGAGGTTAAGTTAGCGATTAGTGGCGCGGACTTTAGTCCGCGCTGATGGCTGGCGCGCGGACTAAAGTCCGCGCCACTAATCGCGCCAGATGCCTAACTTAACCTCATTGGCTTTTCGCGGCAGCGACGATTGATATTGATCGGCGGCGTCAACCGTCGCTGCCGCGACTGAGGTCGACTATGGAATCGCTCCCCGGCTTTGAAAAGCCGGACTAAGGTCAATCGCCGCTGCCGCGGCTGTTGAAAAGCCTGGTTACAAATGTGACGTGAGTGCGCGCGTTTTTGCTCACTGTTCGACAATCTCTTTCCTCACCGTCAAACCATCGATCCGCTTCTCGTTCACCTCATACCCAATCCCGACGCCTGCCGGACGCGGAATGGTTCCGCGCGGCGTGACCTCGACCGGCGGCGTGATGATGTCTTCATTCCAGTAGCGCTTCGACGCCGAAACGTCGCCCGGCAGCGTGAAGCCGGGCAGAGTTGACATTGCGATGTTGTGCGCGCGACCGACGCCGGCTTCCAGCATACCGCCGCACCAGACCGGGACGTTGCGCTCGTGGCAATAGGCTTGAATCTTGCGCGCCTCGGTGTGACCCGAGACGCGGCCCAGCTTGACGTTGATGATCCGGCACGCGCCCAGCTTCAACGCCTTGCGCGAGTCGTCCACGCTCAGAATAGATTCGTCAAGACAGATCGCAGTCTTCAATCGCGGCTGCAACTCGGCATGGTCAATGATGTCGTCGTAGGCCAGCGGCTGTTCGATCATCAGCAGGTCGAACTCGTCCAGCCTCCTGAGCAGATCGGCGTCGGCGAGCGTGTAGGCGGAGTTGGCGTCCACCGACATCAACTTCTCGGGAAACTCCTTGCGGATGGCCTTGATCATCTCGTAATCGCGTCCCGGTTTGATCTTGATCTTGATGCGCCGGTAGCCGGCGGCGACTTCCTTCTCGACCTTCTTGAGCATTACGGCGTCGCTGTCTTCCAGGCCGATCGAGACGCCGCAATTGATCTCCTCCTGCGTTCCGCCTAGCAACTGCCACAACGGTTTCCCTTGCCGCCGCGCTTCCAAGTCCCAGACGGCGCACTCGACCGCGCCCCGCGCCATTTTGTTTCCGCGAATCCTTCCGGTCAATTGCGGGACGTCTTCTGGCGATTCTATCTCGCGGCCCAGAACCATCGGCGCGACGTAATCGCGGATGATCATCCAGCAGCTCTCTGTAGATTCGTGGTTGTAGAAAGGATGTTCCCCGACAGTGCATTCGCCCCACCCGGCAAGCCCCTCGCCGAAGACTTTGACGAGGATGATGCGGCGGCCGGTCGTGCGCCCGAAGCTGGTTTCGAACGGCGCGACCAACGGAAGTTGGATTTCGCGGAGTTCTATGCGTTCGATTTTCATTGTTTGTAGCCTTCTTCTTTCTCTTGTTGATGATCCCTGAAAAACAGGTAGCGGCTGTTTGTTTTCGGGTCGGCCTCAAAACCGGCGCAATACAACCCCTCGTTCAAACAATTCTGAAATCCTTCGCGGATCTGCGACTGCCATCGGCGGGCCTCATCCATGTCGCGCCTCTTTATCGCCCCGATGTCTCGCGGGACTTCGACGACCGCTTCCGGTTTATCGGCGCGGCGGACGCCTTTGAGGGCATCCGCGACGCGGGGCGAGCGCACCCACCATTCGATGAACAACCGGTCGGTGTCCATGCCGCGATGAAAAACGCTGGTGCTATTGGCCCCATAAAAATTGGCGCAATACCGCCGCACGACGCCGCCGAGTTTGACGATGTTGAGATAGGCGTTGCGCGATTGCAGAGGGTCGAACGTCCATGTGATGAGCGGGGCGCCCGTTTTGAACGCGTGGTCGCGCTGCGCCAGCTTCAACCTTACGCCGATGCCGGCGTTTTGAAGTCGCGGCTCGACCGCGAGCATTTGCGAATAGTAATAAGGCCGCAGCTTTTCATCGAAGGCCGGGAGCGCGTGCGCCATGCCCAACAGCTTGTTCGACGCGTCAAACGCGCCCAGAGTGAACCCGCCGGCGTAACGCGTGGCTACGTATGAGCGCAGCGGCGTCACATCGATATCAGAATATTCCCAGATGTCGCGCTGCATTTGAACGCACGCTTCAAATTCTTCGAGAGTTTCGCATCGGCGAATTGTATATTCGGGAACGATCACGTCAGATTTCATATATTTCTGATACTACTTGCGAGCCCATCAGCCGTCAAACCGGGGCATCGAGGATCGAGGATCGAGAATTGAGGATCGAGGATCGAGGATAGAGGATCGAGGATAGAAGATAGAGGATAGAAGATAGAGGATAGAGGATAGAGGATAGAGGATAGAGGATAGAGGATAGAGGATAGAGGATAGAGGATAGAGGATAGAGGATAGAGGATAGAGGATAGAGGATAGAGGATAGAGGATAGAGGATAGAGGATAGAGGATAGACCCGACCGGCCAGTGAAAGTCGAGGCCGAAGAGTCTGGCCGGGTAGAGATTGCCTCGATGGAAGAGGAGCAAGAGCAATCCGAGGGGAACGATGCTGGTCGGGATCGGCGTCCCTTCGAAATATTCGACTTTGCCCGTTGTCGTCGAGAGCGAATCGGCGGTGATGTTATAGCGCGCCAGACGGCTCAATCCGCAGATCGCAAAATAGATCAGGATGATCTGATCCGGCCCGGTGTTGAGGCCGATAGCGAACGCGATCGCCGCGGGGGCGACGCCGAATGAGATCATATCGGCGAGCGAGTCGAGTTCTCTGCCGAGGGCCGAGGACATGTGGCGCCATCGCGCGATCCGCCCGTCCATCACGTCGAAGACCAGCGCGAGGGGGATCAACAACGCCGCCGCGTAAACATGCCTCTTGTCGCCGGCGCCGAGATACTTCATCGCCTCGAAGATCGCCGCGACGCCGCAGAAGCCGTTGGCGATAGTGAAGAGGTCGGCGAGATGAAAACTGCGGATCATCGAGAAATGTCTGGCAGACGCCCTCACTCGCATATAGTTAAGCAATCAGGAAGAAATTTTGACATATGCCATATTTCATATGCCATATGTCATATTTCATATTTCATATGGCATATGAAATATGACTACGCCTCAGAACTCTTGCTTCGACGCCTATTGCGCAAGATCCTCGAAGTCCTCGATGCTCGGCAATTCTGACAGGTCTTTCAGCCCGAACTGGATCAGAAACTCCTTCGACGTGCCGTACATCATCGGACGGCCCACGGTCTCTTTTCTGCCCTTGGTGACGATCAGCCGTTTTTCGAGCAGCGTCTTGACGGCCGAAGAAGAGGTGACGCCGCGAATTTCGAGGATTTCGGGGATCGTGATCGGCTGTTTGTAGGCGATCACCGCGAGCGTTTCGAGGGCGGGGAGCGATAGCCGCGCCGAAGGGCGCGATTTCAAGTATTTGCGTATGAACTCGTGATATTGCGGGCGCGTAGAGATTCGCCACCCGCCCGCGATCTCGCGCGCTTCAAGCCCACCCCCGCGTTTCTCGTAATCGGCCACCAGCTCGCTGAGCGCCCACATCACGTCTTCTTCTGGGACGTCGCCCAGAATCTTGCAAAGCTGTTTGAACTGCAGCGGCTCATCGGCGACGAAGAGCAGCGCTTCGATGACCGGCTTCAGCTCGTCGCGCGTCGCACTGATTTCGTCGTCGGCCGCGTCCGAAGAGTCCTCGGAAGTTCCGTTCAACGATTCCGTCATCGGCTCGGACGGCTGGTCAGTCGCGATGGCCATGACCTCTTCCGCCTCGTCCTCGGCGTCGGAATAAAGAAACTCGTCCTCGATCAACTGATCTTCCGCGAGGATTTCGGCGAGCGCCTGCTCGTCCAACTGCTCATCGGGCCACTCATCGGATTGGTCGTCGCCCCAGGGATCTCTATGCGAATCTTCGGCCGTCGGGGCGGCCTCTTCGTGTTCTTGATTCTCTTCAATCATATCGCTGGAGTGGGACAGACTTTAGTCTGTCCGTCCCCTTCATGCTACGGACAGACTAAAGTCTGTCCCACTATTGTCGCCCTCTTCGGCAGGTTCTTCCGCGACCTCCTGCGGCGCGTCGGCGCGCCGGCTGGCGAAGATGTCGCCGAACGGCTCGTCCTGGATCAGATAGATCTTCCACTCCTTGACCAGCTCGAGGAGGGCGAGGAAAGTGATGATCAGCTCGCGCTTCGAGCGCGACATCTCGAACATCTCGCGCACGTTGATCCGCTCGCGCTCTTCGAGCATAGCCTGAATCTGCGCGAGCTTTTCGGCGATCGTCATCTCGTCGCGCGCGATCTCCATCTCGATCTCGGCTTCGGCGCGTTTGAGGACTTCGCGGAAGACGCGGAGCAGGTCGAATAGGGTGGTCGAGACCTCCGGATTGCTGCTGTCGGTTTCGAGCGGGCCGCGCGTGTAGCAGGCCGATTCGATCTCGCCGCGCGAATAGAGCATCTGGGACGCCGATTTGAACTTCTGGTATTCGAGCAGCCGCTCGATCAGTTCCGCGCGGGGGTCGTCGCCAAGGTCTTCCTCGCCGTCGACCTTCGGTTCGGGCGGGAGCAGCATCTTCGATTTGATGTAGATCAGCGTCGAGGCCATCACCAGAAAATCGCCCGCGACGGAGATGTCCAGCTCCTGCATCAGCTCGAGATAGGCCAGGTATTGTTCGGTGATGCGCGCGATCGGGATGTCGTAGATGTCGATCTCGTCTTTCTTGATCAGGTAGAGCAGCAGATCGAGCGGCCCCTCGAAGATTTCGAGCTTGACGCGGTAAGAGTCGCGCCGAGCCTCGTCGTCCCGCTCCGGCGCTTCGGCCATGGCGAGGCCGGCGACCGGATGCTTGCTCTTGTCAGCTTGCCGTTTTGACATTGCAATAAATTACGCGCCGATACGGTACTGGGAGCGGTAGCGACCGGGCGCCTGCTGAAACGCGCGCAACTACCCGGTCGCCACCGCTCCCGGTACCGTACCCGGGGTTCATACCCAACTTATCTTCATCGCCCTGCGGACTTCGCCCATCACGCGGCCCGCTTCTTCGCGCGCCCGTCTCGTGCCTTCCATGAGGATGTCGCGGACTTCGTCCTGACGCTCGCGGTAATAATTCATCCGTTCGGTGATCGGCGCCAGATATTCGATCAGCGCGTCGGCCAGCGCGCTTTTGTGATCGACGCAGCCGATGCGGGCGCTCCGGCACCCCTCATCGAATTCATCGGCGACCGCGGCGGGGACGAACAGGCGATGCATTTGGCAGACGTCGCAAATTTCAGGATGGCCGGGGTCCGTACGTCTGACGCGGGTGCGGTCGGTGATCATCTGCCGCACTTTTGCGCGAATCACGTCGGGCGGATCGCCGAGCTCTATGGTGTTGTTGTAGCTCTTCGACATCTTGCGTCCGTCGGTGCCGATGAGTTTCGGCGTTTCGGTCAACAGCGCCTCGGGTTCGGGGAAGACCTCGCCGTAAAAATTGTTGAAGCGGCGAGCGATCTCGCGTGTCAACTCGACATGGGCGACCTGATCCTGGCCGACCGGCACGTAGTCGGCTTTATACATGCAAATGTCGGCCGCCTGCAGCACCGGGTAGCCGAGAAAGCCGTAATTGCCGATGTCTTTGTCGGTGATGTTCTCGCGCTGCTCTTTGTAGGTCGGGACGCGTTCGAGCCAACCTAGCGGAGTGACCGCCGAAAAATATATGTGCAATTCGGCGTGTTCGGGCACGAGCGATTGGACGAAGATGGTCGTCTTATCCGGGTCGAGTCCGGCGGCCAGCCAGTCGGTGACTATCGCCATAGTATATTCGTTGATCTTCGACGTGTCCGCGTAATCGCTGGTGAGCGCGTGCCAATCGGCGATGAAATGGTAGCTCTTGTAAATGTCCTGCAGCTTGACCCAGTTTTTAAGCGCGCCCTCGTAATTGCCGAGGTGCAAACGACCCGTCGGGCGCATTCCGCTAACAATTCTTTTCATATCGGACAGCAGTGGCGATGAGGGCGTCGAACTTCATATAAGATAAGCTTCGCCCTTCAGACCCACAATATATATTTTACAAAACCCATTACCGGACCGAGGATAGCGCCGAAGACTCCAAGCACTGAAAGCGCGATCAGCAATATAAATCCGTACTGGCTCAGATTGGAGTAGGTGTCCTTCATGCTGTCTGGGAGCAACGTGTAAAGGATGTGACTGCCGTCGAGTGGTGGAATCGGTATCAGGTTGAAGACGGCAAGCGAGACGTTGGTCAGCAAGAACGCGCTCACCATAGTTCCTACCGGTAGCATCCAGTCCGGCATTCCCGGCACAGGCAAGACCAAATCGAAATGCCCTCCTCTATCCCACGCAGGCAGATAATTTCCCGTCCCCATCATCACCTTGAGAAGGATAAAACCGATGATGGCCAGGATAATGTTGCTGATCGGCCCCGCCGCCGAAACAGAGATGTTAGCCAGGTCTTTGTTGCGCCACCTCAATGGATTTGTCTCGACAGGTTTCGCCCATCCAAAGAAGAAGAAACCGCCCAGGCGCAAAAAACCCATTAAGGGGAAAAGAATCGTCCCTACGGGATCAATGTGGGCCATCGGGTTGAGAGAGATTCTGCCTTGCAACCGCCCTGTGTCGTCGCCAAACCGCTCTGAAGTCCACGCATGCGCCGCTTCGTGGAATGAGAGGGAGAAAAGGAAAACCACGAACCACAGGATCATATCGCCTATGGAGACCCTGAAAAGTGAGCTTAAATCCAATGCAGTAACTCCTCTTTATAGATGATCGTCAAAAGAACGGCCAAAGTAGCACGCGGTTTAAAGGGCTGTCAATTTTCCTTATGTGCCTGCGGCGTCTCTGTGACGCCACATTTTCGGCTTTCCGTCCATCCGCACCGCGCGCCGCACGATCTCGCGCGAGGAGACGAGCTTCGCGCCGCGCTTCAGGGCCAGGTCGTAAACCTCGCCGGTAAGGTCGTAATGAGGGATCGATTTCTCTTGAAACCACTCGCGCCGGAGCCCCAGGCTTTCGGCGAACCGGTGCAGCTCTTCGAGGGAGGTGTCTGAAACCAGATGGCCGCAGCGGCGACCCCAATAACGAACGGGTCCGCGCGCGCCGTTATAAAAAGAATCAATCAATATGGCCATGGATCGCTGGTTGTCGCGCTACCGCTCTTTGGACAACGCTTCGACTTGCAGCGCGGCGCGGGATTCGGCCGCCGGGGCCGCGTCTTCGATTCGCAGGCCCTTTCGCTTTTTACCCACACCGTTGCCGGCGGGCTTCTTCATGCTCTTTTTGTCCGGCCGCGCCTTCTTCGGGGAGTTCCGGGCCTCCTGTACAACTTTCTTCCCGGCCCTCGGCGCATGCTTCTTTTCGACCTTCGCCAGAGCCTTACCGCTCTCCCCGGGCGCATGTGAGTTATCGAGTTTCGTCTGCAACTGCGCGAGAAATTCGATGGTGCGCCGCAATTGCTTCTCAAACTTCTCTTCACCCAGCTTGCGGCGCGATTTTTTGATCACTTTCTTGACGCGCCCTACCAGATTGCTTTTGCCTTTCAGTTCCTTGTTCTTAGGTTCTTTGTCCTTTGTCTCTTTGCCCTTCGCCTCTTTGTCCTTTGTCTCTTTTAGGTGAGGGGTTTTGTCCTTTGTCTTCGTCATTTCTGTACCTCTCAAACGCGCAATCAAACTTGCGGTTTGATGTTTTAAGCTTCATAAGCCCCCGCCGCCGAGCGCATTTGATCCAGATGCTTCGCGGTGTGGGTTCGGGACGGTCCTGTGTTAAGACGCGGCGGATGCGCGCCGAAGCCAGCAGCTCGGCGTCGGCCAGATGCGCGGCGATTTCTAAAATTGACCACCGTCCGGGGCCCGGAGGCCAAACGACGGCTTCGGCGAGACTACTTGAAAGAATTTCCTCCATCTCGCCCGCCTGCCGGCGATATTTTGCGATTGCGCCATTTAGCCCATCCACGCGGGTATAAGTATAAAGTAGTTGGCGTCAGGTGTCAGGAGCGGACGGGCGATTGGTTTAAAGCGTAGTGGACGCGCAAACTTCACTCGTAACTGACTGCGCAAGTTTTACGTCAGAGGCGCCGGCGGATATTAGCCGATGGTGGGGCCCGAGCGCAATCACCGGACCAGCTTCACTCATAGCGCAGCGATTCGATCGGGTCGGTCTTTGACGCCCGCAGCGCGGGCCACAATCCGCTGAGGACGCCGACGATCATCAGGATGCTTGTCGCGGTCAGCACGACGTCGCCCGAAAGCGTCAGGTAGATGTCAGTCTGCCGGGTCGGGTCTTCCAGCAATTCGGCCAAAAACGGGCGATGGCCGGCGAACGTCACCAGCAGGTAAGAGAAGAGAATCCCGAGCAGCCCGCCGAGGAAAGTAATCACCAGGGCTTCGAGCAGGAATTGGATCAGGATGTGGCGGCGTTTTGCGCCCAGCGCCTTTCGCACGCCGATCTCGCGCGTCCGCTCAGTTACGCTGACCAGCATGATGTTCATCACGCCGACGCCGCCGATCGTCAATGTCAGCGCGCCGATGACGCTCAGAACGATCTTCAATCCGCCGGTGATGCCGCCGATCACCTTCGCGTTTTCGACCGAGTCGTTGAGGGTCACGGCGCGCTCGTCTTTCGGGTTGAAGCCGTGGCGCGAGGCCAGGACCTCGCGAACCTGTTTGACCGCCTTGTTGTGCTGCGCGACGCTCAGCGTCTGAAAGACCACGTTGTCCAGAAATTCCGAGTTCCAGAGCTGTTTGGTCGTGGTGTGGGGAATGAAGACTGAGTATTTGTCGGGCGAATAATAGTTCGAGAAACTCACCTTTTGGGTCAGCACGCCTATGACTTCGAACGTCAATCCGTTGACGCGCACCGTCTCGCCGACGGCGGGCGCATTGCCGAAGAGCTTGCGCGCGACCTCGGAGCCGAGAAAGATGACGCGGCGTTCTTTTTCCACGTCCTCATCATTGATGAAGCGTCCGAATTCGGCGATCTCGCTGCGCATCAGCGCGTATTCCGAGGCGACGCCGCGTACGGCGGAGGTGGTCTGCTTCATGCCGTAGGCCAGCGGCAGGTATCTGACGTATTCCGGGCTGGCGTATTTGATCAGGCCCAATTGTCGAATCGCTTCGACGTCGCCTTCTTTCATTCGGATGCGACGTCCCGCGCGTTCGCCTCCGGCCTGCATACTCGTCTGCCCGTTCCAGACGACGACCGTGCCGTTGCTGAAGGCGCGCCGGAACCCGGTCATGATCGCGTTGTGAAATCCGTTGCCGTACGCCATCAGCAGCACGACCGCGACGATGCCCCAGGCGATTCCGGTCATCGTCATCGCGGCGCGAATGCGATGACCAATCAACGCGCTAATGGCTTGAATAAAAACCTCTTTTAAAATCATAGGTTGGTACAATGACTCCACTTTGTCCATTTCGTAATGACGGCGCAAGCGCCGTCATTACGAAATGGACAAAGTGGAGTTGAATATGTGAAGTCAGCTTTTCAAGCGGACTTCACATATTTCCCGAGTGTTGAAAACAAAGCTCAATCCTGTTAAACTCGACTTTGTCCATTTGAACGCCGGCGCAACGCGCCGGCGTTCAAATGGACAAAGTCGAGAATGAGATGGTACACGGATTTGACCGATACTTACGGATATCGACGGATCGATCTGTGTGAATCCGTAGCAATCCGTTTGATCCGTGTACCACTCACATTTCATATCTCAACGCCTCAATCGGAGGCAGGTCGGCCGCCCGCCGCGCCGGATAAGTCGCCGCCGCGATCCCGATCAGCGCCAGCGCTCCGACGGCGAACGCCGCCGCCTGCCACGTGATGATCATTCCCGAAAACCGCGCGGGCAGCGGCAGCAGATTGACCAGTTTGCACAGCCCGGCGCCGGCGCCCAATCCGATAGTTCCGCTGAGCAGCGTCAGGAGCAGCCCCTCGCTGAAGAACTGCCACTGCACGTTGCGCGAGGTCGCGCCGAGGGCTTTGCGGACGCCTATCTCTCTTGTCCGCTCCTTGACCGAGATGAGCATGATGTTCATCACGCCCGCGCCGCCCAGGGCGAGCGTGATGATGCTCACCGAGATGAAGAATTCGCGCATGCTCGAAATCATCTTGTTGAAGAAGACGGTTTCGAGCGCCGTGTTCCACATCATGAGCGCCTCGCGGTCCGTGGGGTCGAAGCCATGTCGCGCGGCGGCGATCGAAAGGATTTCCGATTCGACCGGGCCGATCTTCTCGAAGTTGATCTTGCCCTCGCGCTCGACAATCCGGTTCAACTCTTCGGCGACATGTTCGTAAGGCGCGGCGATGATGGCCGATACGTGATCCGGCGTGACGTTATTGCCGGCCATCGGGAAGTCCTTCCGCATCGTCTCGTAGGGCATGAACAGCCGGTTGTTGTCCGGGCCTGTGTAATTCGAATCCTGCTCTTTCTTACGCACGCGTCCGATGACGGTGTATGGAATCCCGTTGAGCTGAATCTGCTGCCCGATGGCGTCGCGGTCGGCGAACAATTGCTTGTACATTTCGTATCCGATGACCACGACGCGGCGGGCCTCGCTGTTGTCCTGCTCGCTGAGTAAACGCCCCCGGTCGACCTCGATGGTGCGGATGTATTGGTAAACGGGCCAGACACCGCTCACCTGCGTCGAGCTGGCGTTGAAGGCGCTCTTGGCGCTCACCCCGCCGCGCATCAGCTCCGGCGTGACGTGTTCGAGAAGTATCGCTTTTTCTTTCAACGCGTAAACGTCGCTGATCTCCAGGCGAATGATCTTGCCGGCGCGCTCGCCTCCGGCCTGCGCGCTGGTGCGCCCGTTGCGGATGATGATGATGTTTTTGCCCAGCTCCTTAAGCACACGCATATTGCCCTGCTGAAAGCCCGCGCTGAGCGCCGAGAGCAGCACGATAGAGATCACGCCCCAGACGATGCCGAACATCGTCAGGAAGCTGCGCAGCTTGTGCGCCATCAGGTTCGACCAGGTTTGTGTGAGCAGTTCGCGCATAAGCCTTGGTTGGTAAAGTACCGCGCGAGTAAAGTGGGACAGACTTTAGTCTGTCCGTAGTGTGAAGTGAGGGCGGACAGACTAAAGTCTGTCCCACTCTACTCGCGCGGCGCTGTGCCGATGTTCCGGCGTCTCCTTCCCCTACTGAAGAATGATCTGCTGTTTCTCGCTCAGCCCTTCGAGCACCTCGGTCCGCGAGCCGTTGCTGACGCCGACCTTAATAGGCTTGCGTTCGCGGCCTTTGGGTTGACCCGGCGCCGGAATTTCGACCGAGGCGTTGCGCTCCTTGTCGTAAATCACGGCGCTTTCGGGGACGAGCAGCGCGCCCTTGTGTTCTTCCAGGACTATCTCGGCGTTGGCGGTCATATTGGCGCGCAGCAGATTGCCAGGGTTGTTGATGGAGACTTTGACCTCGAAGGTCACTACGTTGTCCTTATCCACGCCGAGCGGCGAAATCTGCGTGACCTTGCCGTCGAATACCCTGTCCTTGAACGTCTCGACTTTGATCCGCGAAGGCTGGTTGAGTTTGACTACGCCGATGTCGGCCTCGTCAACCTTGCCGCGCACGTAGACCTGGCTGATGTCGCCGAGCACCATCACCAGCGTCGCCGCCGCGCCCATATTCAGGATCGAAGAGACCGGCGACCCGATCTCGACGTCGCGCGAGAGGACCATTCCGCCGATCGGCGAGCGGATCGTCGCGTAATTTAACTCTTCCTCGGCCCGATCTACGGCGGCCTGCGCCTGGGCGACCTCGGCCTTGGCCTGCGCGACTTTCGCCTCGCTTACGGTCAGTTGCGCGCGGGCGACGTTCTGGCGGTTCAACGCCAGTTCGTGCGCGCTTCGCGCGTCGTCATAGGATTGCTGCGGCAACACGCCTTCCCTCAGCAGCCTCTCGGCGCGCTCGAAATTGCGTTTGGTGAATGGCACGTCGGGGCCTTCGGCTTCGACTTTGTTTTTTTCCAGTTGGGCCTCGGCGGCCTTCAGGTTGGATTCCGCGCCGATCAACGCGGCTTTGGCTTCGCGGACACGCGCGGCCAGGTTCTCCTTGTCGAGTTCGGCCAGTATATGTCCCGGCGCGACGACGTCGCCCACCTGAACCTTCAACTCTTTGATGATGCCGTTGGCCTTCGATTTGATTTCGACCTTTGTAATCGGCTCGATGCGGCCCGTGGCGACGACCGAGCGGGCGATGTCGCCGCGTTCGACCATGGCCAATCGCGAAGAATCAATTTCGCTCGTCGGGCGCGACATTACGACAAAGCCCGTCACGCCCAATCCGCTGAGGATGGCGAGCGCGCCCAATATCCACAATAGTTTGCGCGATCTCTTCTTCATTATTTCGACTCCGTGCTCTTCTAACGTTCGAATCCCGGATTGATCAACGATTGTTCCGCTTTCCATACGGAGTTTTGGAAAGGGCGGTTCCGAAAATGATTTTAGATGACGGGTAAAAACGCCAACCCGCCGCGCATTTGAATATACGCGGAGGGAGTATTCATCACCTGGTTACGTTGAGTGAGTGTCGGGAGGGCGCAAAATGTTGCAGTAAAGTTTCGACATTAGCGCTTATGCGCCAATTAAATGCCGATCCATCCATTCCAGCGTGAGTCGTCGCATCTCCGGCAATTCTTCGTGGCCGCAATCGAACAGCTCTATCCGGCAGTCTTCCGTCTTGCCGTATTTGGCGTAGAGCGGGGCCAGATGATCGCGCACGCGTTCGACGCCGGCGGGCGGAGTCAGCGAGTCGTTTCGCCCGTTCTGACTGAGGTGCGCGCGCGGCACGATCAATTCGTTGATCTGCGCCGTCGAAAAATGTTTGAGCAGGCTCGGCACGTAGTAATAAATGCCGTGGCCTTTCAGGTTGTTGGCTTTGATCAGCTCATCGAAATCGGTCATGCAGCAGAGGTCAACGCAGAGTTTGATGCGCGGGTCGAGCGCGGCCAGCCACCACGCCTTCGTCGCGCCCATCGAGAGGCCGAACGCGCCGATGCGGTTGGGATCAACTTCGGGGCGCGAGACCAGGTAATCAACCGCGCGATGTTCATCGAAGATCATCATTCCGAACAATACCTGCCCATTCCAGATCATCTTCTTGAACGCGTCCCATTCGCCGTTGCGCCCGTCCTTGTCGCGCATGCGCTCACCGAAACACCAACTGTCAATCGCCAGCGTGACGATGCCTTTCTCGGCGACCACCGGGGCGTAGGCGGGCAACACTTTGCGCCCAGTCAACAGTTCGTCTTTGCCGGTCGGATACGTGCCGCCATGCCAGTGGATGTAAAGCAGGCCGGGCGCGGGTTTCTGGCGTTTGTCAGGAATGAGCAGCAGCGCGGGGACAGGCTCGAGGCCGTTCAGATCGAGCGTGAGATATTCGAGCGTGTAGCCGTCCCCTTTTTCCGTCCTGATCAGCTTCGGCGGTTTCGGGCGATGGCCGACTGGAAGATCGCCGAGCAGGCTCCAGAGCAGCTTGCGACGTTTTTGCTGGTAGGCGCTGAATTCTCGTTTTGTTTTGACCGATTGCGCGGCGCCCATTGGGGAACCGCTTGACGCTGCTGCAATGCTTGCGGCGCTCTGTTTCAGAAAGTCTCGACGAGCCAATGATGAAGACATGCTGAATCCTCCCTTGCCTTAGCGGAAAAACCAAGCGATGGCGAAATAAGCTATCACAGCCCGTAGCTCCCTCCAATCAATCGCCGAATTTCTCACACAAGACCGGCCTGGTAGAGAAAGCGAAAAAATCTCGCCGGCATGAACACTATTCCGCGCAGGCGACGCCTTCATAGTTGAGGGTAGTTAAAGGCGCGCCAGAGACGGCAGCGACCACAAATACCAACTTCACCTAAAGGAGAATTACATGAATCGCATCAACTTCGCCTGTCAGCGCAAACGCTGGCTCAGAATTTTAGTCGTCGCCACACTGGTCTCGCTTAACCTGGCGCCGGCCCAGGCGCAGGATTTCACTCAGCAGCTTGCAGGCTTCTCATGGGTCTTATGCAGACGCCCCGGCCCACCGCAAATCGAACCGCAGGCGGGGCGGTGGAAGACCTGGGTGCTTTCCTCCGGCTCGCAGTTCCGGCTCCCGCCGCCGCCTCACGGATTGGCGCAAGTGGCCGAAGTCAGAAATTTGATCGCGCGCGCCGATCAGCGCGACGCCGCGGCGCTCAGCGCCATCAGCTTCTGGGACGCCGGCCCCCCGGGCTACCGCTGGAATGAGATGGCCGCCAATATACTTGTCAGAAACAACATCGCCGCGCCGCGCAGCTCGCGCGCGCTTTCGTTGTTGAACGTGGCGATCTACGACGCGACCATCGCCGCCTGGGACTCGAAATACGTTTACAGCCGCCGGCGTCCGAGCGAGGTCAATCCGAATGTCGAGCCCGCAATTCCGGTCCCCAACAGCCCATCCTACCCGAGCGAACATGCGGCGGTGGCAAGCGCGGCGGCGGCGGCGCTCAGTTACCTCTTCCCGAATGACGCGCAAACATTCGCCGATCAGGCGCAGGAGTGCGGCGAGTCGCGGCTCAACGCGGGCGTGCAATTTCCGAGCGACGTTTCCGCCGGGATGGAACTCGGGCGCAAGGTGGCCGAATTAGTAATCGCCCGCGCGAAGAATGACGGTTCCGACGCCGTCTTCACCGGCTCGATCCCGACCGGGCCGGGCTTCTGGCGCGGGACCAATCCGAACGACCCGCTCGGGGGAACCTGGCGCACCTGGGTGATCTCTTCGGGCAGCGAGTTTCGTCCGCCGCCGCCGCCGGCCTTCGATTCGGCGCAGAAGGCTCAGGAACTGGCCGAAGTCAAAAACTTCCCGCGTCCGATCCCGGCGAGCGGCGCGAACTTCTCGACGACGCGCGCGGCATTTTTCTGGCAGGGCAACACTGCGAAGTTATGGAATGACATCCTGACGGTGAAGCTGTTCGAGTACCAGCTCGACCGTAATCCGCCGCGCGCGGCCCGCGCCTACGCGCTGATGAGCGTCGCCGCCCACGACGGCCTCATCGCCTGCTGGGACGGGAAGTATTTTTACTGGGCGGCGCGCCCCAACATGCTCGACCCCACAATCGTGACGCTCTTCCCGAACCCGAACCATCCGAGCTACCCGTCGGCGCACGCGATGTTCGACGGGCCTTACGCTGCGGTGCTCGGCTACCTCTTCCCGCGCGACGCCGCGTATTTCACGGCGCAGGCGCAGGAGGCGGGACTCTCGCGGCTCTCGGCCGGGATTCACTTCCGCAGCGACATCGAGGCGGGACTGGAAATCGGTCGCGCGGTGGGGCAGAGGGTGATCGAATGGGCGAAGAATGACGGCTCACAATAGATCACAATACGGCCCGGTAACGCTCCCATTGCTCTTTCAGCTTCGCCATCAGCGCGATGAATCGCGGATCTTTCCTGAGATGGGCCAGATAAGGATCATTTTCAAACAACGGATAACAGGGAAAACCGTCATTCGCCGCTGCCTGTAGCCAATAGTCGGCCTCCTCAGCCTTTTTCATCATTGAATAAGCGCAAGCAATGTTATAAGCGGTATGGTGAAAGTGTCCGAAGCCTTTCCCCTTTTGTATCGCGCTCCTGATCTTGGCCTCCGCCTTCTTCTCGTCGCCGGCCAGGGCTGCGATCAGGGCCTGAATGCTTGTAAACAGTCCAACGTCCGTATCCCCCGGATAATCTTTCAAGAACTCTTCGACTATGGCCGTCGCTTCGTCTCTTCTTCCAAGATGTAATAAAGTCATGGCCAGGATTCCCCCAACCATCGGTGGATTGACTTCTCTGGGACTCTCGCGCAATACAGTCAGCGCCTGCTCATATTTCCCCTGCCACAGGAGTGTCTCACCGATCCGAAATTGCGCGAGGTTATTGGTTGGGTTGGCCGTAACCGCTTTTTGCAGTTCTTGGAGCGCCTGGTCCAAAGCCCCGATATGGTTGTAGACCATCGCAAGCTGATTCTGAGCCTCGCCCAAACTCGGGTCCAAAGTCAGCGCCCGACGATATTCCTTAATCGACTTCTCGTGAGGAAAATGGTTGGCAGGTGTCCACAGTAGGCGGCCTAGAGCCAGATGAGCGACGCCCGAGTCCTTGTCCAGGGAGAGCGCTTTCTCCACCTCCACAAAGGCCTTCTCCTGCCACTGCTTCTCACCCGGCGTAAATAAGAAGAACCTCCATACGTACGCCTGCGCCAGTTCCGCATGGGCCGCGGCGAAGTTCGGATCCAGGGCCACGGCGCGCTCCAGCTTCATGATGGCGGTTTCATTGTCAGCCTTGTTTTGGCGGTTGGCATAAAACCGCCCGCTTAAATATTCGTCATATGCCTTTGGATTGACCGAGTGGACGTTCGCCTGGCGTATTTGCTCCTGCGATGTCAGCTTGATTTGATCGGGCTGCGACGCCTGCGAACGCCGCCAGGAGAGAAACCAGACCAGCCCAACAACCAGTAACAAAGCCGTTGCGGCGATCGGAAGCCAACGCCACGAGGCCGACCGCGGCCTCGTTCCCTCAACCCTGTGTGTCGTCGCCCCTTTCGTCTGGCTGCCTGGTGGGAGCGTCTTTAATGCGACGATCAATTCCGCCGCCGATTGATAACGCGCTTCTCGGGGCTTCGCCAGACACTTGCCGACGACCTGCTCCAACTCCGCTGTCGCTTCGGCGCGATACTGTCTGAGCGGCGGCGGCTCGGCGGTCAGCAAAGCCGCTATCACATCGCTCACCGTCGCGCCTTCAAACGGCCTGCGCCCGGCGAGCATCTCGTAGAGCACAACGCCCAGGCTGAAGATGTCCGCGCGGAGATCCACCTTTTGCCCGCGCGCCTGCTCCGGTGACATATAACTGACCGTCCCCATCACTATTCCCGGCGCCGTGCTCAGATTGGTCGAGGCCTGGGAATCCGCCGGGGGCGACGGCGCTTCGGTCAGTTTCGCCAGGCCGAAGTCCAGCACCTTGACCAACCCGTCGGGCCGCAACATCACGTTCTCCGGCTTGATGTCGCGGTGGACGATCCCGGCCCCGTGCGCCACGCTTAACGCGCTGGCGACCTGCTCGGCGATGGCCACCGCTTTGCCGACGTCGAGCCGTCCGCCCCGCAGCGTCGCACGCAGCGTCTCGCCTTCGACAAACTCGCTGACTATGTAATGCGCGCCGCCCTCCGCAGTCGAAGCTTCGCCGATCTCGTGAATGGTGAGGATGTTGGGGTGGTTGAGACTTGACGCCGCGCGCGCTTCCTGCTTGAAGCGGCGGACGCGCTCCTTATCCTGCGTGAAGGCGGCGGGCAACAGCTTGAGCGCGACCTTGCGACCGAGCCGCGTGTCTTCGGCCAGATAAACTTCGCCCATTCCACCCGCGCCAATCAACGAGAGCGTTTGATAGTGGCCGAGGCTGCGGCCAACGCCCGACGTGGTTCGCTGCTGGGCGGCCATCTCGGCGACCACGCCGGCCACCTTCCCGGCGATGAAGCCGTCCGCCTGCTCGTGCGCTTGCAGCAGCGATTCGACCTCGCGGCGCAACTCGTAGTCATCGCCGCAAGTCTCATCAAGGAAGGCCACGCGCGTCGCAGGCTCCAGTTCCAAAGCAGTGTGGTAAAGCCGGCCGATTTGGCGCCAGCGGTCAGGATTCATGTCACTCGTCACTCATCACTCATAACGGCGTTACTCAACTCGCGGTAAAGCCACGCTTCGGCCAGACTCCAATCGCGCCTGACGGTGCTCAGAGAAACTTTGAGCGCTTCGGCCGTCTCCTCCAAACTCAGCCCGGCGAAGAAACGCAGTTCCACCACACGAGCTTGCCGCGGGTCCAACTTCTCCAACGCCTGCAACGCGTCGTCCAGCGCCACCAAATCCGCGCTCTGTCCCTGCGCGACGTCAGCAGCTTCCGACAGCGAAACCAGCAGAGCGTCGCCGCCCCGTTTTTCACGACGCCGGGCGCGGGCGAAATCCACGAGGATGCGCCGCATAATCTGCGCCGCCAGCCCGTAGAAGTGGGAGCGGTTCTGCCACTCGACGTTCTGCCAATCGATCAGCCGCAGAAAGGCCTCGTTGACCAGCGCAGTGGTTTGCAGGATGTGGCCCTCACGCTCGCCCGCCATATAGCGTTTGGCCAGGCGATGCAGTTCCGCCTGGACTAGAGGCGCGAGTTGTTCCAGCGCCGCCGCGTCGCCGTTGTTCCAGGCGATGAGCAGTTGGGTAATTTCCCGGGTTGAGGGAACGGCCATAAAACCCCACGGTGTCACGAATAGTCAGCAGGAAAGCCAAGCGATGGCGAGATAAGCTATCACATCCGTGGAATTCTCTCCAATCAGCCGCTGAGACGCTTGCCAGAGGAAGCAAAAATAACTGGCGTCTTTCCACGATAGCGCCAAAAGAGCTTGACAGCGATAAGGGAAACGAATTATGAACCGGATGAAATTCACATGCTTCAAGTCATGAGATAGACGCCAAATGTGGTTTGTGACCTCGTGGGCAGCCAAATGCGAAGTGGTAAATTCAAGGAGCCTTCATACGGCGTTGCGACGCCCAGAAACAATGAAAACGCGCCCTGGGTACGCATCGCTTCCAGCGTGCAGTCTCGGCGGAAGACGAATTTATAGGAACCAGACTTGGGCACGCATCGCCTCAGGTTTGGGGGCGACTGATTCCGATCAATAGGTCTCTAGCCGAGACTGCACGCTGGAAGCGATGCGTACCCAGGGATTTTCCGAGGAGGATATGATGCGTAAAATTCTACTGGGAATAATTGGGCTAACGCTTTTCGCCATACCCGTTACGGCGCAGACCGCTGAGGAGATTATCGCCAAATACGTCAAGACAATCGGCGGGGCGGAGAAGATCGAGGCCATCAAAACGCTGCGGCGCACGGGCAAGTTTACTGGCGGCGGCGGCTTTGAGGCGGTCGTCGTTCAGGAGAAAAAGCGCCCGGAGATGGCGCGGCTGGAGTTTTCGATTCAGGGAATGACCGGCGTGACAGCTTACGACGGCAAGACCGGCTGGAAGATTGAGCCGTGGGGAGGCAAGAAGGACGCCGAAGCGCTCGGCGAGGACGAACTGAAGCAGATTCAGTTGGAGGCTGATTTCGATGGGCCGCTCGTCAATTATCAGCAGAAAGGCAATAAGGTCGAGTTCGCCGGCTCTGAACCGGTGGAAGGCACTGACGCCTTCAAGCTCAAGGTGACGCTGAAGAACGGCGACGTGCGCTATTACTTCATGGACACGGACTATTACGTCCCGATAAAGATCGAATACAAAATGATGATACGCGGCGCGGAGCGTGAGTTCGAGACATCGCTCGGCGATTACAAAGAGGTGGCCGGCGTCTACCTGCCGTATTCGATCGAGTCGGGCCTCAAGGGCAGCCCTAACAAGTCGCAGGTCACGTTTGAAAAGATCGAAGCCAACGTGGCGCTCGATGACAGCCGATTCAAACAACCAACTGTCGCGGCCAAACCGGAAGGGGGGAAAGGCAAATGATTATGCGACGAAATCGAAAGACGAAAATGACGCGTTGGCTTTGTGCGGCGGTACTAGGTTCGGCGCTGTGCGGCGGCGCGCCGGCGCAGACGACGGCGGTCAAAGTGGATTCGGAGACGATCTCGGGCCTGGGCGCGCGCAACATCGGCTCGGCGGCTATGAGCGGGCGCGTGGCGGCGCTCGACGCCGTGCAGGAGGGGCAGCGGCTGACGGTCTACATCGGCTCGGCGAGCGGCGGCGTGTGGAAGTCGGTCAACGGCGGCACGACATTCAAGCCGGTCTTCGACAAACAACCTGTCCAATCCATCGGCGCGGTCACGATTGATCCGAAGAACCCCAAAGTGATCTGGGTTGGCACGGGCGAGTCGTGGACGCGCAACAGCGTCTCGATTGGCGACGGCGTCTACAAATCCACGGACGGCGGCGAGAACTGGACCAACGTCGGATTGAAGGAAACCGAACGCATCGCAAAGATTTTGGTAGACCCGGGCGACTCGAACACGGTCTACGTCTGCGCTCCGGGCAAGCTTTGGAGCGACAGCGACGAGCGCGGCCTCTACAAGACCACGGACGGCGGCAAGACATGGACGAAGATTCTGAAGGGCGCGAACGCTTCGACGGGCTGTTCGATGATCTCGATGGACAGGCAGAGCCCGAAGACGATCTTCGCCGGAATGTGGGATTTCCGCCGCAAAGGCTGGACCTTCCGTTCGGGCGGCGAAAGCGCTGGCGCGCCTAGTGGCAGCGGCCTTTTCAAAAGCTCCGACGGCGGCGCCACGTGGACCGAGCTTGACGCGAATAGCGCCAAAGGACTGCCCGCGAAGCCCTGGGGCCGTGTGGCGGTGGCGGTCGCCCCGTCCAAGCCGAACGTCGTTTATGCCATCATCGAAGCTGAAATGCCGAAGGACGGTCTTTATCGCTCCGACGACGGCGGCAAGACGTGGGCGGCGCTAGACCGCAGCCAGAGCATGATCTGGCGCCCGTTCTACTTCTCCAACCTGATCGTTGACCCGAAAGACGAGAACAAGCTTTACAAGCCCAACGGCCCATTGATCGCCAGCAACGACGGCGGCAAGAGCTTCAGCAACATTACGGGTGGGACGCACGGCGATCACCACGACCTCTGGATCAATCCCAACAACACCGATCACCTGATTACGGGCGACGACGGCGGCGTCTGGTACTCCTACGACGGCGGCAACAAATGGTGGAAGGCTGAAAACCTGCCGATCTCGCAGTTCTACCACGTGAGCGTGGATATGGATCGGCCCTACCGCGTCTACGGCGGCTTGCAGGACAACAGCTCGTGGGTAGGCGATTCACAATATCCGGGCGGAATCACGAACAGCCGCTGGGAAAATATGTACGGCGGCGACGGCTTCTGGATGTTCGCCGACCCCGCAGACCCGGATTACGTCTACGCCGAGTACCAGGGCGGCGCGATCGCGCGCGTCAACCGCAAGACGCACGAGACACGCAACATCCAGCCGCTGCCTGGTTACAAAGAGGGCAAGCTCCGCTACAACTGGAACACGCCGATCCATGTCAGTCCGACGCAGCGCGGCGTGATCTACATCGGCGCGCAGTTCCTGTTCCGCTCGCGCGACTACGGACAGACCTGGGAGCGCATCTCGCCCGACCTGACGACCAACGACCCTGAAAAGCAGAAGCAGGAGCAGTCGGGCGGCATCACGGTGGATAACTCCGCCGCTGAGATGCACACGACCATCTATTCCATCGCCGAATCGCCGAAGAACGCGAACGTCATCTGGGCCGGCACGGACGACGGCAACTTGCAGATCACGCGCGACAGCGGCAAGACCTGGACGAACGTCGTCGGCAATATTCAGGGGTTGCCGAAAAACGCCTGGGTGTCGTCAATTGACGCCGGCCATTTTGATGAAGGCGCGGCCTACGTCACGTTCGACCTGCACACCTTCGGCGACATGCGGCCCTACGTTTACAAAACGACCGACTTCGGCAAGACGTGGACGCCGCTGGTCGCCGCCGACTCCCAAGTGCGCGGCTATGCGCACGTGGTGAAGGAAGACCTGGTCAACCGCGATCTGCTTTTTGTCGGCACGGAATTCGGGCTGTGGGTTTCACTCGACGGCGGACGACAATGGGCGCAGTACAAGGGCGGCGATTTGCCTAGCGTGGCGGTTCGCGATCTGGCGATTCACCCGCGAGATCACGACCTGGTGATCGCCACGCACGGGCGCGGCATCTGGATTGTGGACGACATCACGCCGCTGCGGGCGTTGACGCCGGAGACGCTGGCTATAGAAGCGGTCTTCATCGCGGCTCGCCCAACCACGCAAAGCATTTCGGGCGGCGGCGGCTGGTCGAACGGCGATGCGGCGTTTGTCGGTCCCAACTCGACCGACGACGCGGTAATCATCTACTACCAGCGCAAGCGCCATATCTTCGGCGACCTGAAGATCGAGGTCTTCGATTCCGAAGGCCAATCGCTCGGCGCGGTTCCGAGCAGCAAACGCCGCGGCCTGAACCGCGCGACGTGGTCAATGCGGTTGAAGCCGCCGAAGGTCCCGACGGCGGCGACCGCGGCATTCGGCGCCGCATACGGGCCGCGCGTGCTGCCGGGCGTCTACACAGTGAAGATGACCAAAGACAAACAGGTCTATACCACGCTGTTGCAAATCACACCCGACCCGCGCGCAAAACACAGCGCGGAAGACCGCAAGGCGCAGTTCGATCTTGCGAAGAAGCTTTACAAGCTACTCGGCGAGATGTCCTTTGCGGTCGAGCGGATCAACAACGCGCGGCTGGCGCTGGAAGCGAGGGCGTCGCAACTGACGCCCGACGACCCGCTTCGCAAACAGCTCCAGACCGCCGCCGCGCAGGCCGACGAACAGCGCAAGAAGATCGTCGCCACCAAGGAAGGCGGCGCGATTACCGGCGAAGAGCGATTGCGCGAGTTCCTGACCGACCTTTACAGCAACGTCATCTCCTATCAAGGCCGTCCTTCACAGACTCAGGTGGAGCGCGCAGACTCGCTCGCCCGTGAATTGGCCGACGTGGTGAAAGACTTCGACGCCTGGGAGGCGAAAGAACTCTCCGGCCTGAACTCTGCGCTGGCGAAGAAGCGGCTGGAAGCGATCAAGCCGCTTACGCGCGAGGAATGGGAGAAGAAGGGAGAGGGGAAATAAGCGCCAGCCGGTTTCACTTCTTCTTTATGTTGGCTTTCAGTTGAGTTAAAGAGTTTCCGTGGAGTCGTTCCAGGTCTTGCTCAAGGGCAGATTTCACTCTGCGAAGGGACTGTTCTTTGTCGCCGCCTTTTGAAGAAGCGACGTTTTCTAAGCCGCCATCTTCTGTGATTTTGAAGATGCCGTCCTTTCCAAGCTGTACCATAGACACGGTCTGGGAAGCGTCTTGGGACAGGAAGAAGAGATATTGTTGAGAGAGTTGAAGTCCGCCGAATTCTTCTTCGCGATGTACTGTGACACCATCAATCGTAATGGCGCCACCGCCCACCTGTAGGTACGTCTCGTCGGAATTTAGCGCGGGCAATTCGCTAGGAAGGGATTTGCGGTCGCAGCATCTAGACGGAATGCCTCGTGACAGGGAGTCGGCGATTTTTAGCCTGTAGAATGTGACAATTGACTCAGGGTCAAGCAAAACAGTCGTCTTCTCGATCGGCGTCGCCACCACTGACGTCGTTTGGGAAAGCGCCTCGTCCAAACTGTCAACTTCGGCATAGAAAGGGATGGTGGCAGGAAGGTAAACATTTTTCCTGCCCGACTCCTTCGCCCTTTGAACTATTTGGCTTAAGGTGATTGGATGGTTTTGCGATCGTCGGCTGCTTGACCTATTCGACCCGCTTACAACAGCCGCCCCGCCGACAAAGATACAACACGCGGCGAGCGCCCAGAGTATGTATTTCATGCTTTCCTCCGATCCGTTTACGACGGCTAATCGCCGAAGTCGATCTTGAAGGCGGGCGTGTGCGGGAGGCAGCTCAGGACGTGTGCGCGAACGATTCGTGTGCGCGATTCGTCGGTGTGCCACAGCCTGACCCAGAACGAGCGCGTCTCGCCTTCGATCACGAAGATCGAATCGCTCTGCACCATTGGGGCCGGATCAACCCAGCCGCCTTCTTCTAATGCGTCCAAAAGTTCCGGCAGAAATTGGCGGAATTCTTCGCGCTCGACGGTCGCGTCCTGTTCGTCTATTTCGGCGGGCGGTAGCTCGACCGGCTCCGTCGATTCGAGCAGCACTCGCGCCACCGCTCGTCCCGATTCTTCGCGTCGCTTATGAATGGCCATAATTCAGTCCTGCTTATGTTTCAATAATTCCAGCGGAACGCGCGCGCCGTATCCGGTCGAGCGCGACAGCCTGGCGAAATAATCGTAGGCGAGCTTCGACACTTTCGCAATCGCCTCGTCCGCGGCCTCACTGTTGGGGCCGTTGTAGTTGGTCATGACGGCTATCGCGTAAGGCCGGTTCGGGACGTAAACGACCGCCCAGTCGCAGGCCACGCCTTCGATGCCGCCGGGTTTGTTGGCGATCTCGACGCCGTCTGGAAGCAATCGCGGGATCGGGCTGCTCTTTCTGATCTTGAGAATCTTCAGCGCGTCGTCGCTCAACTGGCGGTTTACGACCTGGCCGCGATAGAGTTTTTCCATCAGCGCCATCGCCTCGCGCGGCGTGGCGGTGTTCTCGTCGCCTCGGGCCGACGCGGCCTGGTCGATCATCTTGCGGCGCAAGCGAATCTGCTTCAGCCCCAGTTCGTCCAACGTGCGGTTGACGTTGGCCATCCCGACCTGATCGATCAGCATGTTGGTCGCGGTGTTGTCGCTCAGGGCGATCATCAGAGTGGCAAGGTCGCTCAGGCTCAAATGCGAAGTGTGGTCGCCGAAATTGACTATCACGCCGCTGCCGCCCACCTTGTCCTGACGTTCGACCCAGCGCTGGTCGGTCAATTTGTATTTGCCCTCGGCGGCCTGTTTGTGTAGTTCGATCAGGATCGGAATTTTGATCGAGCTGCCGGTCGGGAAAGTGAGTTGATCGTTGATCAGAATCTCTTCGCCGGTGGTCAGGTCTTTGATCGCCACACCCATCACGCCGTCGTGAGAGTTGACGATCTTTTCGATCTCGGCGGCGAGCTTGCGGCGGAGCAAATCGCGATTGGCGTCCTGTGCGTAGGCGTACGCCGCGAGCGACAGGAAGCAGGTTATCAATCGGAACGAGCGGGGAATCTTCATTACGGCGGTCTCCTGCGGAACATCAAGAATGGGATTTATAGGTCCTATAGGACCTATAAGTCCCATTCGTTCGGGGTGGTCAGGGTAGGCGATTAGATATGGATTGGCAACAAGTTTTGCCGTCGTGGCGCGCCTTGCCATATAATCACGCCCGCTGTTCGCAGCAATTTCCCGCCTTTTCTTCATAAAGCGTTCGATAACTGGTACGGTACAGGGAGCGGTAGCGACCTGGTTTGCGATGTGACCAGATCGCTACCGCTCGCTGTACCGTACCGGAGGTTGTGACACGAGGGGAGACTATGTCTACTGAAAGTGGGTTGAACGAAAAAGAGCGGTCGAATGAGGCGATTCGATCAGCCGATTGGGAGCGCGTCGCGGCGACGGACGAATTCAAGAGTCTGATCGCCGCCAAGCGCAGATTCATCGCGCCGGCGGTGATATTTTTCATCGTCTATTACTTCGCCTTGCCGGCGCTGGTCGGGTACGCGCCGGGGTTGATGAGCCGTCGCGTTCTGGGCGTGATCAATCTCGCCTATTTGTTCGCGCTGTCGCAGTTCTTCATGGCCTGGATCATCGCCGCGTTATACGTGCGCGCGGCGGGGCGCTTCGACGAAATGGCGCGAAAGATCCTTCATCGACTGAAAGGGGGCGAGTGAACGATGTCGACTGCGCTTGGGATGTTTCTGGTCTTCATCGCCGTCACGCTCTACATCACGTGGTGGGCCGCGAGGCGGTCCCGCGGGTCGAGCGCCTATTTCGCCGCCGGGCGTTCGTTGACCGCGTGGCAGAACGGCGTGGCTGTGGCGGGCGACTATATGAGCGCGGCCTCGTTCCTGGGCATCGCCGGGATCATCGCGTTCCAGGGCTACGACGGCTTCATGTATTCGGTCGGCTGGCTGGTGGCCTATTTGACGGTGTTGCTGGTCGTGGCCGAGCCGCTGCGCAACGCGGGCAAATACACGATGGCCGACGTGCTGGCCTACCGGCTGAGTCCGCGCCCGGTGCGGGCGATGGGCGCGCTGTCGACATTGACCGTCAGCGCGTTTTATATGATCGCGCAGATGGTGGGCGCGGGCGCGCTCGTGTCGCTTCTATTGAAAGGCGCCGGCGTAACTTTTCACACGGCGGTCATCGCCGTCGGCGCGCTGATGATCGTTTACGTCGTCTTCGGAGGGATGCTGGCGACGACCTGGGTGCAGATCGTCAAGGCGGTTCTGTTGATGGGCGGGACGATTCTGCTGAGCCTTCTGGTGTTGAAGCATTTCGGGTTCAGCCTCGGGAAATTCTTCGCCGCCGTGACGCAGGTCAGCTATCACGACGCGCAGGGCAATGTGGTGACGCAGAATTTCCTGACGCCGGGGCTGCGCTACAAACCGCCGTATGGCGCGCTAGACCTGATCTCGTTGGGAATGGCCCTGATCTTCGGCACCGCAGGCTTGCCGCACATCCTGGTTCGTTTTTACACCGTGCCCGACGCAAAGACGGCGCGCGCGAGCGTGGTCTGGGCGATGCTGATCATCGGCAGTTTCTACATCCTGACGACCTTCCTCGGCTTCGGCGCGGCGACGATCGTCGGGCGTGACTTCATAGCCAGGAACGGCGGGACGAATATGAGCGCGCCGTTGTTGGCGCAAACGCTCGGAGGCGACTTCTTCTTCGCGTTCATCTCCTCCATCGCGTTCGCGACGATCCTGGCTGTTGTCGCGGGATTGACCATCAGCGCCTCGACCTCGTTCGCGCACGATTTCTGGACCAACGTCCTGCATCGAGGCAAGGAGCGTTCGCCGGGCGAAGAGGTCCGCGTGGCGCGCGTCACGGCCTTCATCGTCGGCGCGGTCTCGATCCTGATCGCCATCTTGCTCGGGCCGAACGCGAATGTGGCCTTCCTGGTCGCGTTGGCGTTCGCGGTGGCGGCGTCGGCCAATCTGCCGGTGATCGTGTTGTCGCTCTTTTGGCGGCGGTTCAACACCAGAGGCGCGGTGGCCGGGTTGGCCACGGGCTTGCTGTCGTCGCTGATTCTGATCCTGCTCAGTCCGAGCGTTATGAAGGGCGACGCCGTGTTTCCGCTGGAAAATCCGGGCATCGTCAGCATCCCGCTCGGCTTTCTGGGCGCGGCGCTCGGCGCGTTGACCGGGCGCGAACCTGAGGCTGAAGAGAAATTCACCGAATTGACCGTGCGCGCAAACACCGGGCTAGGGGCGGAGGAGGCGGTTGCGCACTAACGGCGCAGCGGGTAATCGAATGTGCGTGTGCGACGTCTTGATCCGGGAGCGTACAGTTGTACATCCGTCTCCGCATTTCTTTCCTTCCCGATCAAGTCAGGTCGCGAACACGCCATCAGAATACGCGCCAGCGCTCTGGTCCTTCCTAATTCACTGTCGTAATACGAAGTCAGCAAGCGCAGTCTGCCGACATCGGCGATCGCCAATTTTGAGGACAAGATTGCGTCAAACAATCGGTCTCTATCAGAATCGGTTAGAGGCCAACTGATCAGCCAGTGGCTTATGTCATACAACAGGGCCGGGTCGTTCGATGACTCGGCGACCTTGGCGTAAGACCTAACAATCGCGCTCAGGACAGAGGCTTTGTTAAAACCGTCGATCCATTTCGCCGCCTTGACCGCATCTTCCAGCAGGGCGCGCGCTTTCTTCTTATCTCCGAGCTTTGCGTAAGACTCGGCGGTCTCGCTCAAAGTATAGGATTTGTAGTGGGTGTAATCGTCGCCGATCCGATTTGCAATCTTGATCACTTCCTCCAGCAGGGCGCCGGCTTTCTTCGTCTCTCCGATCTCGGCGTAAGATCGGGCAATCGCGTTCAAAGCGTCGGCGTAAAATCGGGCAGTCGAGTTCAAAGGGTCGGATTTGGACGTATACTTACTGATCCGTTCAGCTATTTTGATAGCTTCCTCCAGCAGGGCGCCGTCTTTCATCGCCTCTCCGAGCCTGGCGTAAGATCGGGCAATCCCGCTTAGAGCGTCGGATTTGGATATATCGTTACTGATCCGATCCGCAATCTTGATCGCTTCTTTCAGCAGGGCGCCGTCTTTCATTTCCTCTCCGAGCTCAGCGTAAGACTGGACGATCGCGTTTAAGGTATTGGCGTTATTTTGAACGTCGATCCGTTCAGCCATCTTGATCGCGTCTTCAAGCAGGGCGCGCGCTCTCTCCTTATCTCCGAGCCTGGCGTAAGAGCGGATGATTTCTCTAAAGTCATAGCCTCTGAACCGATTGGCGCCGATTCGTTCCAATATTTTGATCGCTTCCTTCAGCATGGCGCCGTCCTTCATCATTTCTCCGAGCCTGGCGTAAGACCAGGCAACCTCGCTTAGAGCGTCGGATTTTGAGTAACCGTCGTCGATCCTGATCCGTTCCGCTATTTTGACAGCTTCCTCCAGCAAGGCGCCGTCTTTCATTCCCTCTCCGAGTTCGGCCCAAGAGATGGAAATCTCCTTCAGGGCAAGGGCTTTGTCTTGACTGGAACTGATCCGTTCCGCCGTCCTGATCGCGCCTTCCCGCAGTACGCGCGCTTTCTCCTTATCTCCGAGCACGGTGTAAGACCTGGCAATCGCCCCTAGAGCCTTGGCTTTACTCGGACCATCGCCGATTTGTTCCGCCGCCTTGATCGCTTCCTTCATCGGCGCGCCGTCTTTCGTCATCACTCCGAGCCTGACGTAAAATTCGACAATCTTGCTTCGAGCGTCGGCTTTAGACTGACTGTCGCGGATCTGTCCCGCTATTTTGATCGCTTCCTTCAGCAGGGCGTCGTCTTTCACTGTCTTTACAATCTCGAAGTAAGAGTCGGCAATCGCCCCCAAAGTATAGGCCTTGGGATGATCGTCACTGGTTCGTCCCAATACTTTGATCGCTTCCTTCAACAGGGCGTCGGCTTTCATCGCCTCTCCGAGCTCGGCGTAAGATCGGGCGATCCTGCTCAAAACAGCAGCTTTGTGTTGACCGTCGCTGAACCGTTCCACCACCTTGACCTGCTCCGACAGTAGGGCTCCCACCTTCCCATTGTCTCCGAGCTTGAAGTAAGATCCGGTAATCAATTCCATAGCGCGGACTTTGCCGCCATCATCATGCATTCGTTCCACCATCTTTATCATATCCGAGAGTAGAGCGCCGGACTTCTCTTTGTCTTCGATCTCGACTAAAGATCTGGCGACTCTTCCCAGAGCGTCAGCTTTGGAGTAATCGTTACCGATCCGGTCTAAGACCCGGAGAGCCAATTGTGATTCTCCGGCATGTGCGAGAGTTGTGGCGATCTCGATCGAAGCTTCTTTGTCATTCAGCCTGAAAGCCTGGCTGTACAGGTATTTTTTGATCAAATAAGTTTGCCAGGCGTTGCTGTGCCAATGGATCCGTCCGAAGAAAATGAGCAGAATCACCAAACCCACCAAGGCGTATAACCAGATGAAAGAACGCCGGCCGGCCGCCAGCAACTCCTCCTTCGCCCGCCGCTCCTTGCCCCGGACGGCGAAACGTCTGTGTTTATTGATCAGCCAAAATTCGAGCCACGTGAGGCGATAGCGCCAATCGCGTCCATTGCCGAGCCATTTGTTTGTGCGGCGGTCGAGCAATTGGCTGGCGCGGTCGGCCTCGCTGAGCTGTTTGCCCGCCAGTCGCCGCAGGGCCGGGATCAGGCGTTCGTGCGCCAGCTCGAATTTCTCTTCTTCGTTCTCCGACGACGGCGAGATCAATCGCGCGTCGTCGCGCAGCAGGAACGCGACCGTGTCTTTCAGCCTGGAGCCCGCGAGGCCCCCCCCTAACTTTTGCCGCAAATCTTCGAAGGTCAGCGCGCCCGCGCGAACGTCGCGTTTAAGGTCGGCCAGCGCCAGCAGGACGTCGACTGCGGCCTGGCGGCTCGATCGGGTTATGAGCGGCTCCAGAGCGTTTGTCAGGTATTGCTCGAGCAGTCCTTCCAAGCCGCCGAGCTTTTGAACAGTCGCGCGGTCGAATGCGCGGCCTTCCTGCGCGGTTCGCATCTCGATCATTCGCGCCAGCGCTTGAATGTCCAGGGGAGAGACCAGACCGTCTTCGGCGTCGGCCAACTCCTGCCGCGTCATTTCGGAGATGAACTCGCGGTCGTATTCCAGGCCCTCTTTTTCGGCCAGGAAGCAGAATATCTCGGCCGCCTGATCCGGCTCGAACCGCTCCAGGCGGAAGCTCTGCGTCGGGCCGAGTGAATATCGCATAGCCCTTTGCAGCTCGTTCAACCGGTCGAAGAAATCGCCGCGGATGCAGATCAGGATTTTTATCGGCGGCGACGGCGTCTCGGCGAACCATCGGGTGAGCGCCTGCGCGAAAGGCTCGCGGTCTTTCTTGCGTTCGCGATGGACGAAGAACTGCTCGAATTGATCGAAGAACAACACGACGGGCGTTCGATCCTGCGCGGCGGCCGCGCGGAGCAGGCCCAGAAAATCGGCCCCGCCCGGAGCCCCGTCGGCGAAGGACAGATGTTTGAGGCAGGCTCGTTTGACCGACTCGAACGGGTCGAGGTCGCTGAATTTGACGTAGACGCAGCGGAACCCTCGTTTCTCCATCTCCGGCCACAATCCGGCTTGCAGAAAGGACGTCTTGCCCACGCCCGGTTCGCCGCTCAGCGCGCCGAACCGCCATTGTTCGTCGCCGATGGCTTGAAGACACTCTTTCAGGTTCTCCTCACGCCGGAGACGCGAGAAGATTTCGGCGTCTTCGTAACCGAAGGGCGCCAATCCTTTGATCGCGTCCGGCTTATGCTCGGTAGTTTCGCTTTCGGCGGGCGCTACCACGATCACCGCGATGATAAAAATGAGGACGATCAGCGACCAGAAGACAGGCGGGTACCAGCCGAATTGTTTCAACTGCGGAAAGAGCGAGAGCATGCTCGGGAATGGCGACTTAACCGGGCTGAACGCGATGAAAAGAACGAAATCGAGCGCGAGCAGCGACGCCGCGAGCGACGATGAGTTGATCAAAGATATCAGTGAGCGCCAGTCCTTTTGCCGAATGATTTCTTCGACAATCCAATCAACGGCTCTGGCGCATTTCTTGAAGAAGGTTTTGGGCGCGTCAAAATTGAATGGCATATGGGTGTCGTTATCGTAATCCTCACTACTTACCGATCGCCGCCGTGTCCAAATCCTTATGGGCCAAAAACCTACGCCAACGCTATCGGCGGCGCGAACAAGTTTCAATACATAGTGGGAAATGGGGGAACAAAATTTCGCGGAAATTTACATTCGGATCAAATGGGGGCTCACAAGGCGGCGCGGTCGGTCACGCGGACCATCGCCCTCGCCACGTCCGCGTTCAACGCCCGCAGCTCGCCGCGAATGAACGGGCGCTGTTCGTCATTGACCGCCGCCCGGCCGTTGAGCTTGTCGTTCATCATGTCCAGATAATCGCGCTGCAAGTTGCGGCGGTAGGCGTCGATTTTCGGCGCGGCGGCCGTCCCGTTCACTTCGCCCCAGTCGCCTTTGCGCACGTCGGCGAGGAAATCCACGGGGCGATAGGCCTTGTCGCCGTCTATCGCCTCCTGTTCGATCAGGCGGGCGAAGCGGGCCGGGTTCATCAATTGCGACAGGATCATCTGCTGCGCCGTCCTGACGCGGGCGAGCGCGCCGTTCGTTTCGATGCGGCGCAGGATTTCGGGGTTGAGCATCCAGGCTGGCGTGGCGAAGACGTTGTCGTTCAAGAACCTCACCGCCTCGATCTGTCGCTCTTTCGGGACTGGCGTGAAGAGCACGCCGTCCTGTCCGACGTGTTTTTGCTGAGTGTTGAAGCCGCCGACGATAGCCGCGACGTGGCCCATCTCCAACCGCCACTGTCCGATCATCGAGTTGTAAACCTCCTCGAGGTCGTCGTAAGGCTCGCCCTTCTCGTTCTCGGTCGCGGCGAGCAGCATGTCGGCGACGCGCTTGAGGTTCTTCAACCCGAGCGTCGAAGCCTTGACCGCGTCGGCGTCGCCCACGGCCTCTGTCAATTCGCCCGGGTCGGCGCCGCGCGACCTGAAGGTCGAGAAGCGATACCACGGCGTCTTGTCCTGCTCGCGCGCCCACTCGTCGAGCGTCTTCTTTTCGTCTTCGGGCGTCTTGCATCCGTCAATCGGCTTGTAGCCCCACACCGTGGCCCACTTGTCGTAAGGGCCGATCTTCGGGATCAGCAGATCGACTGGGATGTTGTCTTCGGGCTGCGCGACGTAATTGAAGCGCGAGTAGTCCATGATCGATGGCGTGTGGCTGTATTCTTTGAGCCATTTCGCGTCGCGGACTTTCTCGAACGGGTACATCGAACTGCCCTTCATGTTGTGCTGGAATCCGAGCGTGTGGCCGACCTCGTGCGCGACGACGAAGCGCAGCAATTCGCCCATCAGGTCGTCGGGCAGCGGCAATTTCTTCGCGCGCGGGTCGAGCGGCCCCACCTGCGTGAAGTACCAGTTGCGCTGGAGGTTCAGGACGTTGTGGTACATCTGAATGTCCGACTCGAGTATCTCGCCGGTGCGCGGGTCGTGAACGTGGGGCCCGGACGCGTTCATAATCGTCGAGGGCAGCCAGCGCACGACCGAATAACGCGCGTCTTCGGACTCCAATCGGGGTCGTCCTTCGGCGCTTCTTTCGCGATGATGGCGTTCTTGAATCCGGCGGCCTCGAACGCGGGCTGCCAGTCTTCGATGCCTTTCTTGACGTACGGAACCCATTTCGTGGGCGTGGCCGGATCGATGTAATAGACGATCGGCTTGATCGGTTCGGAGACGGCGGCGTTAGGGTCTTTTTTTTCCAGACGCCAGCGGGTTATGTAAGTGCGCTGCGGCGCGCGGTGTTCGTCCTTGCCGTAATCGGTTTGGCGCACGCTGAAATAGCCGACGCGCTCGTCGAAGAGTCGCGGCGTCATCGGCTTTTCTGGCAGTTTGACCATCGAGTAATGCATCACGACCGAAGCGCTGCCCGTGCCCATCCCGACGCCGAGGAAGGGATTCGGCGGGGCCGGCGCCGCGGTCGGCGAGGGCATTTCTGGCGGATTGGTGAAGGTGTGCGTGGCCTCGACCTCGATGTTTTCGGGGAACGAGACGACCCGTTCGACGAACGAGCGCGAGGCGTCGAATCCTCGGGCGCGCAACCGCGAACGCGCGCTGAATTCGGTGACTTCGGAGGTGAAGAGGCTGGTCACGTCAATCACGACAGAGTCGTCCTTGCCGTTCTTGTCGAGGGCCTCGATGTAGAAAGACTTGATGATCGAGTCGTTGTTGGCGGCCCTGACGGCTTTCGAGATGGGCTCTTTCGGGTCGGCGACGACATCGTACGCCACGTCGCGCAGCAGGATGCGATTGTTGAGGCGCTCCCAGCGGACGACGCGGTTGCCCATCGCCTGGCCGCCGTAGCCGACGCCGAGCGTGGTCTTCGCTATCTGGCTGACCCACAGGAACTCCTTCTCGAATTCCTTCTTGGGTATTTCGTAGTAAACCTTCTCTTTGACGCGGTGAACAGTGAAGACGCCTTCGTCCGACTTGGCGTCCTTGGTGATCACCTTGTCGTAAGGTTTGATCTCAGGCTCGCGGGAGGCCGGAAAGGGCAGCGAGGGCCGCTCCTGAGCGCCGGACGGCGGCCCGCCCTGTGGCTCCTGCGCCCTGGTCGTCGATCCGTTCGAGCCGAGCGCGGAGACGAGCGCCGCGGCGAAAGAGATCGCGCAGAGAGTCCTGGCAAACTTGTTCATAAATTTCTCCTTTTTCGGTATAGAAGGAATGTTTGTCGAGTGATGGCGCTTAAGGCCGAACGAAGAATACTCGCCATTGATAGGCATTTCAATCTCTTAAAGGGGCATGGCATAGGTGGGAGCAGCCGGCGTTAGCGCATCGAATGAAACTGCAACCATAGGGACAGTACCGCGCGCGTAAGCTAGCGGTTGACTTATGGGACGGCCGCTTGCTTACGCGCGCGGTACTGTACCAATCTCGACTGTTCTGATTTAAATGAAGCCTGTGCGAATTAAAGTTGAATGCGATCAACCACTTGGATTCTGCGCATAAATCAGGAGACGCCTGGGTACGCATCGCTTCCAGCGTGCAGGCGTGGGTCGTAGTACATTGGGAGGACCCGTAGCGCCTGGAGCCGATTCATATTCCTGCGCATTTGATTCCGATCAATGCGCCTCCCGCCGAAGACTGCAGGCTGGAAGCGATGCGTACCCAGGCTTGATTTAAATAAGCGCCAAAAAATTTAGTTAACGATGTATTTACATCCCGATCGAAACAATTCCTTCTGTAAATTTTTCAGGCTATGAAAGAATTCGTTGTTGTGGGGGTAATGGTTGACTGCTGGCCGAACTTACATCGCAACGGCGCGCGAAGAAGATCTAGGATTGCGGATTGCGGATTGCGGATTGCGGATTTATTGATCCCGAGAAATCTGCTTTTATCGCAACGCCTCTTGCAAGAAACAGGGCGCCTACTATCAATCCGCAATCCGCAATCCGCAATCCGCAATCCGCAATTTATTGTGTGGCGCCCACCGGCGCGACGGCGATGTCGACAATCGGCGTCTTCACGGTGAGCGTCCTGACCAGAGTGGCCAGGCCCGATGGCAGGTATATCGAATAGAGTCCGGGTTGGTTGTTTACCGTCAGCAGCGCGAAAGCCACGCCCTCCGGGCCGACGGAGATGTCGAAGCCGACTTCGTTAGAGGCGTTGACGCCGAGAGGGCCGACCTTGCGGACCACGCCGCCATTGGGCGAGGGGGCGCTGTCTATGCCGCCGATGGTCACTAACTGGTCGGTGTTCGGGTCGATGGCGTAGAGCGTCGTCACCTTCGATCCGGCGAAGTTGCGGTCGTAGGCCACGCCGGTGACCACCGCGCCATCGCTGAGCGCGAAGTCGGCGGGAGACACCGCCGCGCCCGTGTCCGGGTGGGCGCGGAAGTTGTCGCGCGAGTCGGCCACCACGCGGATGCGGTCGACGGTCGGGTTGAAGTCGAAGCCGTAATCTTTGCCAGCGCTCGCCCCAGCCGACTGAGGCATCGTGAATCCGGCCCCCACTGCGTTGGCCGCGCCGGTCAGCGGGTTGATCGTGTACAGGCGCCCCGATGCGCCGTTGGCCGCCAACGCGTAGAGCTGCCCGTTCGCCGGACGATAATCAATACCGACCAGCTTATCGCCCGCTTGTAAACCGGTCACCGCCTTCGGGCTGCTGATCTTGTCCGTCTCCCCGGCCCTGAAGCTCAGCAGCTTGTTGGAGGCGTCGACCGCCCAGATGACGTAAGCCAGCGAAGTAGGCAGCGGCGCGCCCGCTGGCGCGGCGGCGATGTCCTTGATCGCGACTCCGCCGTTGCCGATGATTCCCACCATTGTGGCCGCGCCAGTCTTCAGGTCTATCGTGTAGAAACCCGGCTTGCCGTTCACTGTCAGCGAAGCGTAAGCCGACCCTTCGGCGCCGACAGTGATGTCGAAGCCCACGTCGTTAGCGGCGTTGACGCCGAGAGGGCCGACCGGTCGGACTACGCCGCCGTTGGGCGAAGGGGCGCTGTCTATGCCGCCGATGGTCACCAACTGGTCGGCGTTCGGGTCGATGGCGTAGAGCGTCGTCACCTTCGATCCGGCGAAGTTGCGGTCGTAGGCCACGCCGGTGACCGCCGCGCCCGGGCTGAGCGCCAAGTCGGCGGGGGACACCGCCGCGCCCGTGTCCGGATGGGCGCGGAAGTTGTCGCGCGAGTCGGCCACCACGCGGATGCGGTCGACGGTCGGGTTGAAGTCGAAGCCGTAGTCCTTGCCGGCGCTCGCCCCCGTCGACTGCGGCAGCGTGAACCCGGCCCCCACCGCGTTGGCCGCGCCGGTCAGCGGGTTGATCGTGTATAGGCGCCCTGATGCGCCGGTGACCGCCAGCGCGTAGAGCTGCCCGGTCGCCGGGCGATAATCAATCCCGACCAGTGAGTCGCCGGCATTCAGCCCCTTCACCGTAGTCGCGCTGATAATCGCGTTGGGCGCCGAGGCGCTGAATTGTAAGAGTTGATTGTTGGCGGCCAGCGCGACGACGAAGTCGGTCTGCGCGGCGGCAAGAACGCGCCCATTCCGCCACTCTCCCGGACGCCCGCCCCAGACGGCAGTGAGGGCGGCGGCGAGCGCCAATATGACCAGCAGGAAACGCGTCCGGAAGCGGCGCGACGAGATCGCCTGCGCGAACCTATGTGAGCTACGCGATTGGCGTAGAGAAGCGGTGTGGTTGATTCTCATAATCACTCCCCAGGTTTTTCAAAATAGATTACGTCGGCGAGAGGCTGCGAGTGAAGAGGAGCAATTTGTGTGATCGGCAACGGCGTTTTTATTCGCAGTCCATGGGGCTTCGGCGAAAACCGAATGTGAGAGAACCTCGCTGACCACGCAGGATTTTAGTGCCCGGGGCGGGCAGTGTCAATTTTTATGTCATTTCGTTGTAATCGCTCGGCCTGGTACGGTACGGGGAGCGTCAGCGACCTGAGCTTCGATAAAGCGACCTCTGGCCGAGGTTCAGGTCGCTGACGCTCCCGTACCGCACCCACTCGGCGCCGCCGCTTTTCCTATTGACATTCTGTACGAAGAGTTTTACCCTCCGCCTGCTTATATACAGAACGTCTATAGGAGAGAAGGCATGAAGGAAAAGAAGACCGATCTTTTGCAAGGCACCCTCGACATGTTGGTCCTCAAGGCGCTGGCCTTGGGCCCCATGCACGGGCTGGGCGTTTCAAACCGCATCGCGCAAATCACACAGGGAGTTTTCCAGGTCAAACCCGGCTCGCTTTTTCCCGCGCTGCACCGAATGGAAGAGGCGGGGTGGCTCACGTCATCCTGGGGGGAGTCCGAAAACAATCGGCGGGCCAAGTATTACCGCCTGACCAAAGCCGGTCAGCGCCAGCTCAAAACCGAAACAGATGATTGGCAGCGCATCTCGCTGGCGATCGCGAAGGCGCTTCAAGCGACGTAGGAGGAAAATCATGCCACTACTGCCACGTCTATCCAGTCTCTGGCGCAACCTGTTCCGCAAGACGAGGACGGAACAGGATCTGACGGAAGAGATCGACGCTTATCTGGAGATGCTCGTCGAGCAGAAGATCAACGAAGGTCTCGATCCGGCGGAGGCGCGCCGAGCGGCGCTGATCGAACTCGGGGGCAAGGAACAAGTCAAGGAGAAAGTCCGGGAAGCGCGTATCGGACATCAGTTGGAAACTATCTGGCAGGATCTACGCTATGCGACGCGAATGTTGCTCAAGCATCCTGTTGTTACATTGATTGCCATCTTCACGCTGGCGCTCGGCATCGGCGCGAACACGGCGATTTTCAGCGTCGTGAATGCGGTGTTGCTCAATGCCGTGCCCTACTACGAGCCGCAGCGGCTCCTCTGGGTTACGGAAGCTCAGGACGGTCGCGCCAGTAGCGCTCACGCTACCACTTACCTTTTCTGGCAAGCGCAGTCGAAGGTTTTCGAACATCTGGTCGCTTATAACAGAGGCAGTCGCGAGTTGACAGGCCGAGGCGAACCGGAGCGACTTGAAAGTCTTAAGGTCACGGCCAACGTGTTTCCGGCGCTGGGCCTGGCGCCTCAGTTGGGGCGGGCCTTCACGGCGGAGGATGATCGGCCCGAAGCCGCGCCTGTGGCGCTCCTCGGTCACGCGCTCTGGCAGCGACGCTTCGGCGGCGATCCGGCCATCATCGGTCAATCGTTGACGCTGGGAGGCCAAAGCTGGACGGTCATCGGAATTATGCCGCCCAGATCTCGGAGCCTCCTTCCACTGGAACGGGCTGACGTCTGGCTGCCGCTCGCAATCGATGTGAAAGATGAGCGCGAATTGCGGGATCACCAATTGAATGTGTTTGGGCGGCTCAAGCCCGGCTTCACGTTGGAGCAGGCGCACGCGGAAGTGAGCCTGATTATGCGGCGCCTCGTACTGGCCACTCCCGGGATTATGAACACCGAGGCCAGAGCGACGCTACTCATTGAAAACCTGGTCGGCAAATTAAGACGTGGGTTGCTGGCGCTCTTCGGCGCGGTCGCGCTTGTGTTGTTGATTGCCTGCGCCAACGTGGCGAATCTGCTGTTGGGGCGGGCGGCGATGCGGCAGAAAGAGATGGCGATTCGCGCGGCAATGGGCGCCGGCCGCGCGCGTCTGGTCAGGCAGATGCTGACCGAGAGTCTCTTGCTGTCCCTGCTGGGCGGAGCGACGGGTTTGCTGTTGGCTGTGTGGGGCGTCAAGGCGCTGGTCGCGCTCGCCCCTGACCAATTGCGTCATATCAGAGAGACCAGCGTTGACGGCGCAGCGCTGGGCTTCACCTTTCTCGCGGCGTTGCTGACCGGCCTCGCCGCCGGCCTCATTCCCGCGCTGCAATCATCGCGGATTGATCTCAACGAGGCGCTGAAAGAAGGCGCTCGTAAGGCGGCGACGTTCAGGCGCCGCGGGCTGGGGCGCGTTTCGCCAACCCTGGTCATCGGCGAAGTGGCCTTGACGCTCGTGCTGCTCGCAGGCGCGGGCTTGGTGATCAAGAGCTACTTGCGAGTGCTCGCGGTCGATCCGGGATATAACCCGAAGAATTTGTTGACGCTGCGTGTCCAAGTCGACGAGACGAAATACCCGCCCGACTCGCCGCAATTGCGGGCTTTCTACGATGAGGTCCTCACGCGCGTTAAAGCCGTCCCCGGCGTCAAAGCAGTCGCAACCGTAATCGGCGCGGGTATTCCGTTCACTGGTATGCTTGGCAAGACGTTGTTCAGCATCGAAGGCCGTCCTCCGGCGCCCGCTGAGCAAAGACCCCAGGTTGAATTTAGTTTTATCAGCCCGGACTACTTTCGCGCAATGGGCATGCAGTTGCGCGCCGGGCGCAGCTTCACCGAACAGGATGACGACAGTGCACCGCGCGTCGTGATCATCAACGAATCCATGGCTCGTCGCTACTTCAGCGGCGAAGATCCCCTTGGCAAACGGATCTTGGAGGAGTCTTCTCCGCGCACGATCGTCGGCGTAGTGGGTGATGTGAAGCGTTCCGGCCTGGAAGCCGAGGCCCCGCCGGAAATCTACAGGCCGTATCCCAAGGATAGGATTGAACCGGGACACATCGTTTTGGCGGTGCGGACAGCGGGCGATCCGCTGGACTTGTTCGCCGCTGTGCGCCGGCAGATCTATGAGCTTGAACCGACCTCCGACGTGAGGACGGAGGATCAGGGGCTGGCCGAAACGCTTGCGCCGCGGCGTTTTCAAGTGTTGTTGTCTGGCCTCTCCGCCGCAGTGGCGCTGGTGTTGGCGGCGGTCGGCGTCTACGGCGTCATAGCCTATTCGGTCAGCCGACGCACGCACGAAATCGGGATTCGGGTGGCGCTCGGCGCCCGTCCGCGCGATGTGCTGTTGATGGTCGTCAGGCAGGGGATGGCGTTGGCCTTCGTCAGCGTGTTCATCGGGCTGGCCGTCGCTTTGGCGGTAACGCGCGTGCTGAAGGGTTTGCTCTTCGAGCTGAGCGTGACTGATCCGCCGACGTTTACGCTGATCGCGGCGCTGATGCTGGGCGTCGCCTTCCTGGCGTGCTATCTCCCTGCGCGCGGCGCGACAAAAGTTGATCCAATGATCGCGTTGCGACAGGACTAAATCAAAATCTTTAGCGTGCGAAGTGAGGGGCTTCTTCCTCGCAATTTGAAGGGCTTCTTCGTCGCGGAGCGACGGTTGAACTTAGGCCGGTGTTTTAACGCCGGTACCGCGTGTGACAGAAATTCGTAGTCGCGGAGCGACGGTTGAAATTGGTGTAGACCAAAAAGGCGGATGTAGCGATAAGCGCACAACCATCTCAACCGTCGCTCCGCGACTGGATAATCATTCGCCATCTCAACCGGCGTTAAAACACCGGCCTAAGTTCAACCGTCGCTCCGCGACGAAGAGCTTAAAGAAGTGATAGGGAGAAAAAATTATGAACTCAGTTCAACTTCGATTTCTTTCAATGTTTGTTTTGCTCCTGTTGGTTGTCTCAACAGGGATCGCTCAAACTTCAACCTCCGCTACAAAAGCAACGGCCACAATCTCGGGTCGAATCACCATCGAGGGTCAGCCTGCGCCAGGCGTCGAAGTAATTCTGCTCCGGGACGACGATTGGAGGAGGATGGACTTCGGTCTTGGAATTCCACCGCTACCGGCGGCGACGACCGACTCCGAAGGACGCTACAAATTATCAAATGTGGCCGCTGGCGCATATGTTCTCTTGGCACACGCTCCGGCATATGTGATTCATACGAGCGAGCGCCGAAGGCGAAACAATTCCGGCAAGGCGTTGAATGTAGGGGAGAACGATAATCTCGAGAATGTCGATATCACGATGACGCGTGGAGGCGTGGTGACCGGCAAAGTCACCGATGAAGATGGACGACCCGTGATCGCCGAATCGGTCACCATTTTTCGTCTCGATCAGCAAGGGAAGAGAATCGAAACCGACGCATTCGAACCGTTTGGGCGCGAGGAGACAGATGACCAGGGGATCTATCGAATTTTCGGGATCGAAGCGGGACGTTATCTGGTTGCGGCAGGATCGTCTCCTGAAGAGATCAATACGCGAATGGGCGCCTTTTACAGGCGCACCTTTCATCCCGACGCCACCGACGAATCGAAGGCGAAAGTGATCGAAATCAAACCGGGCGGCGAAAACGAAAATGTGGATATCCGAATCGCCCGTCCAACCAAAGGTTATGCGGCCAGCGGCCGTGTGATCGACGCCGAAACCGGCAAACCGGTCCCCGGTGTGATGATCCACTATGGCATATTGAAGGAGACCGGCAGAGGGATCAGCCTCAGCTTCAACCTGGTAAATTGGCCCACCAATTCGGCGGGCGAGTTTCGACTCGAAGGCCTCTCGCCCAATCGTTACAAGGTCGGCGTGGGCAATCTCGAGAAGAGCGATTTTTACTCCGATCAGGTCGATTTCGAGATCGTCAGCGGCGATGTGACAGGGCTTGAGATCAAGCTGAGCCGAGGCGCTTCGATCAGCGGTGTGGCTGTCGTCGAAGGTTCGCGTGATCCGGCGATAGTCGGAGTTTTGTCGAAGATTGAGTTGCGAGTTGTCGGGGGCGATTCCAAGACGACGATGGCGGATGGATTGTTCGACAGAACCGGAGCCATCAATGCCGATGGAACATTCAAAATCAGCCCGGTGCGTCCCGGCAAGAAGAGCATCATAGCCGATACCTATAGGGCTGCGAAGGAACTCTCGTTCATTCGCATGGAACACAACGGCGTCGAAGTGAAAGATCTCGACATTGCGGCAGGCGATCAGGTCTCCGGTGTGCGGTTGGTCTTCGGCTATGGCACAGCCGTGATCGCGGGCCGAGTCGAAATCAAGGGGGGGATGTTACCGCAAACCGCAATCCTGAATGTCTCTGCCGACCGCGATGGCGGTTCACCTGAGCATCCTAAATTCGGAAAGGGCGCCAAGGTAGACGAACGCAAACAGTTCGTGATCGAGGGGTTGGCGCAGGGAACTTATAAAGTTCGTCTGCAAGCATACGATACAGCCACAGGCGAGCCGATCAAAGTTCCGAGTACGGAGCAGACGGTCACAATCGCCGGAAACGCCAGGCATGAGATAACGCTGGTCTTGGACCTTACCAGGAAGGAGGATGACAAATGAGAGTGAACGAGCTTAATCAGAGCAGGCGAGATTGGGACACACAGATCAACCACGGGGAGCACGGGGGACACGGGGAGCTGATCTTTATTCCCTTTCCCCGTGATCCCCGTGATCCCCGCGGTTGGTTCTGTTATCGCTCTCAGTCTCTCCGTCTTTTGGTTTCCCTCTTCATGGTTGTGTTGTGTACTGCCAACACTTTTGCCCAGCGGGCTACGGGCGCCATTACGGGACGCGTCGTGACCGACGATGGACAGCCGGTACGGCACGCGACGATCAGTATCTCGAGCGTGGGAGGCGGGGGGCGACGCGCAGGCCGGCTGTCAGTCGTCTCGGATGAGGACGGAAATTTTCAGGCCGAAGGATTGGACTTGGTTCCCTACGTCATTTCCGCCACTGCGCCTGGCTATGTCCTCGCGCCAAACAAACGGCGCGAAACCAACTATAGCTTCGTCGGGCAGACCGTTACGGTCACGATGATTCGCGGCGGCGTGATTACGGGCAAAGTCACCAGCGCAACGGGCGATCCGATCATCCGGATCGCCGTCAGAGCCATACGCGTGCGCGATGAAACCGGACGCCCGGACAACACTGCAGTTGGTAATTTTCGACCGCAGCGCATGACGGATGATCGCGGCGTCTATCGACTTTATGGCCTGGCGCCCGGTTCTTATCTAGTCTCGGCGGGCGGCGGTAATATGAACTCTTCCCGTCAAGCGACTCCCTACCATGGTCGAATAACGACATACCATCCTTCGGCTACACGCGACGCCGCAACGGAGGTGAAGGTGATCGGGGGAGATGAAGTCACCGGCGTCGACATTCGGTTTCGCGGGGAGCGCGGATACGCGATCAGCGGCAAAGTCATCGGCGTTCCGAGTGGAGGGGCAGGCAGGCAGGAAACGGGTACGAACATTTCACTCCGAAACCCTGCGACCGGAACCATCATTGCGACGACGTTTCTGTCTCCGGAAGTCGATCAAACTGGTTACGCCTTTTATGGCGTGCCGAATGGGGAATACCTGCTTATGTCGACTCGCGGAGGCTTCAATGATGCAAGCAGTATGTCTGCGACGCCGCGCCGCGTTATCGTCAATGGCCGCGATGTCACCGGCTTTGATCTGACGCTTGCGCCCAACGCCGCCATTGAGGGAACCGTAACGATTGAGAAAGTCTCTTCGGCGGAAAAATGCGTAAACCCGCGCGAGTCTTATCTAGAAGAAATCGTCGTCAGAGCGAAAAGAGACGACGCCGGCGAGAAGACCGATCCGCCGTATTCTTTCTATGGCGCCATGAATATCGCAGGGATCAATGACAAAGGCGCATTTGCGGTTCGTAACCTGAGACCCGGCCGCCATCGCATCGACATCGAATTGCCCGACGAGAACTGGTTTCTCAAAACAATGACTATGACCGGCGCGAGCTCAGCGATCGATCCGCGCAATGGCATAACACTAAAACCGGGTGACCGCGTGGAGGGTTTAACTATCTATCTTGCCACGGGCGCCGCAGGGTTAAAGGGCAAGATCACCCCAGCCGGAGGCGCCGGCCTGCCATCGCGATTGCGCGCGCATCTGGTTCCTGCCGACCCCCTCGCTAAAGATGACCTGCTTCGCTTCGCCGAGACGCTCGTTGAGGGCAACGGATCTTTCAGTTTCGTGAATCTTGCGCCGGGCAAATATCTGATTACCACGCGTGAAATTCCAGGTAGTGAGGCGTCCGACGAGCCCGCTCGCCCGGTCGCCTGGGACGCTGCCGAACGCGCAAAACTTCGGAAGGAAGCGGAAGCGGCTAAAGTCGAGGTCGAGTTGAAGGCGTGCCAGCGCGTGTCAGATTTCGAACTAAAGCACATAAGACGAGAACAAAGAGCGCCATAGATTCGGTAAGAAACGAGGCGCGAGATGATTCTTGCTGGATCTCAATAAACAACCTAAGTACAGGCCACCAGAAATATGTTGACGGTTCCAAGAGCAATCGCGGCGGTACGGTACAGGGAGCGGTAGCGACCTGGCGCCTCCCGAAGTAATCAATTCGGGAGGCGCCAGGTCGCTACCGCTCCCTGTACCGTACCGCCGGTCAACCCTCAACGTATTTCTGACGTGCAATCCTAGGGAGAAACAATCATGCCACTACGAACTCGTCTATCCAGTCTCTGGCGCAACCTGTTCCACAAGTCCCGAACGGAACAGGAGCTGACCGAAGAGATTGACGCTTATCTGGATATGCTCGTCGAGCAGAAGATCAAAGAGGGTCTCGATCCGGCGGAAGCGCGCCGCGCGGCCATGATCGAACTCGGGGGCCGGGAACAGGTCAAAGAGAAAGTCCGGGAAGTGAACGCCGGGTATCAGCTTGAAATCTTATGGCAGGATTTACGCTACGGGCTGCGGATGCTCGGTCGCAATCCGGGTTTCGCCGCAGTGGCCGCGCTCACATTGGCGTTGGGCATCGGCGCGAACACGGCGATATTCAGCGTCGTGAATGCGGTGTTGTTGCGGCCCCTGCCTTATGCGGAGCCTGAACGGCTCGTGACACTCGCCTACTATCATGCGATGTCGGGCTTCGAGGCGGCCCATGAAGCGGATTTCCTGGAGTGGCGCGAACAGGCTAAAGCGTTTGAAAAGGTCGCCGCGTACGCCCAAAGGACGGTCGATCTTAGCGGGAGCGGGGAACCTGTGCGCCTGAATGCGGCGCAGGTTTCCGCCGACCTGTTTTCGACGCTTGGCGTCGGCCCCGCTCTTGGTCGCGTCTTCACGGCCGATGAGGATAGGGCAGGCGGCGCGCCGGTCGTGATTCTCAGTCACGCCTTGTGGCGACGACGTTTCGGCGGCGACCCGCAAATTATCGGTCGCCCGATCACCCTGGACGGCAAGAGCCATACTGTCATAGCGATTATGCCGCCCGGATTTCAATTTCCCGGAGGGCAGGATCTATGGAAGCCGCTCGCCCTTGACGTCAATCGAGCGTTGAGGGGGGAGGGAGTGTTGATCCTCTGGGTGATCGCGCGTCTCAAGCCAGGCGTGACGCTGGAAGCCGCCAGTTCGGATTTGTCCTTTTTCCTCGAACGTCTGAAACAGTCTCAGCCCAAATATTCAGAGGTGCAGGTCAGAGTGGTTAGACTGAGCGAGCAGATGGTCCGCGACGTACGCGAGGCTTTGTTAGCGTTGTTCGGAGCGGTTGCTTTTGTCCTGCTCATCGCCTGCGCCAATGTGGCGAACCTGCTACTGGCGCGCGTCGCTTTGGCGCTGGTCGCCGTGGCGCTTATTGCCAGCTACATACCGGCGCGGCGCGCCACGAAGGTTGATCCGCTGCAAGCGCTTCGCCAGGAGTAAGAAGGCGTTGGCATTGACAGGAGTGTTTATGAGAGGGATTTGGCGCCGTTTGATCTTGATGGCTTTGTTGATTCCGGTCGGCTGGCGCAATGAATCGCTGGCGCAAACGACTGCGGATGCGCCGCCCCAGAAAGCGGATGAACAGGAGCAGCGCCTCCGAATCGTGACGAACGAAGTGCGCTTACCGCTGCGGGCTGTCGATCCGATGGGCAGACGGGTGGCAGACTTAAAGGCTAAAGAGGTTTTAGTAATCGAAGATGGCGTAGCTTGCCAGGTTACCAGCCTTAAACGCGAACCAGCCAATGTCATGATCGTGCTCGATTTGAGCGCTCCCTTGGGGGTATTCAAGAGTAGGCTGGAGGATAAAGAAACCAGGGAAAAATTATTTGCTAACCTCGCAGAATCAGATCGCCATTATTCAATATGCAGACCGAGTGGAGATGCTGCAAGACTGGACCCGCAATCGTGATGAAGCGATTAGCGCTCTGCGAGCCGGGTTCCGGGCCGGTCAAAAAGCGCGTTTTTATGATGCGCTCGCATTAGCCGCGACTCGGTTGCAAAACACCCCGGCCGGCCGCCGCGTTTTGGTCTTAGTGACGGACGGCCTGGACTCGGCGAGCATGTCCGCAAAACAATCGGCATTTGAGCAAGTGATGGCGACTGGCGCTTCGATCTACGTAGTCAGTTGGACAGAGATTATTATTGGCGAAGCGCGGCAGTCATTGAAAAAAAAGCGCTTCTCGCGTGAGGTGTTGAGTCCATCGACTTTCAAACGCGCGGGCGAGCTCAAGCAATATATCGAACAGGCGGGCAGCGCGGCTGAAGACTTGGAGTCGCTGACAACCGAGAGTGGGGGGGAATATTGGCGCCCTACAGTGGTCAGTGAATTTATGCTCCACAGGCCGGATGCGTTGGTCCGTGAAGTCGACTCGGAGTACACACTCACTTACCTCTCCCAAAAAGATAAGATTGATCGGGCGGCGAGCATTCCTGAGATTCGCTTAGCCCGGCCAGGCCTGTCGGTTTTCACACGGCAGGCGGTCAAATTCAAGAGAGAGGCGCGATGAGCGCAGCAGTTCTGGCGCCTGTGGACAGGATCAACCACGGGGATCACGGGGCATCACGGGGCATCACGGGGAAAAACAAAAACCATTTCCATTTGTCATTCGTCAGTGATCGAGGGAGTTCTCTGCGATGATCGACCTTGCCAACGTTTCCAAAACTGTTACCAGCGGCTCTGAGAAGCTGACCATTTTGCATGCGGTGAATCTCTCCATTCCCAGGGGCCAATTCGTCGCCGTCGTCGGCCCTTCGGGCAGCGGCAAGTCCACCCTGCTCTCCCTTGTCGCCGGCCTCGATTACCCTACCACCGGCGATATCGCGCTGGACGGCGTGAACATCACGCAGATGGGCGAAGACGAATTGGCCCGGGTGCGCGGCGCGAAGGTCGGCTTCATCTTTCAATCTTTCCATATGATTCCTTCGCTCACGGCTTACGAAAACATCCTCACGCCGATGGAGATTGCGGGGCTGCCGAAGGCGCGCGAACGGGCGCAATTATTGCTAGACGAGGTCGGTCTGCGCGAGCGCGGGCATCATTACCCTTCGCAGCTTTCGGGCGGCGAGCAGCAGCGTGTAGCCATCGCGCGGGCATTTTCAAACGATCCGGCGATCCTGCTGGCCGATGAACCGACGGGCAACCTCGATTCAAAAAATGGGGGGCGCGTCTTCGATCTGCTCGTCAAACTCAACCGCGATCGTTCTACGACGCTGCTGCTAGTCACGCACGACCACGCGCTGGCTAGCCAGGCCGATCGGATGATCTCGCTCAATGAGGGGCGGATTGTGGAGGACAGAGAGCGGGAGAGCGAGGGAGCGGGAGAGCGGGAGAGCAGGGGAACGGGAGGCGAGGAGAATTTCTCTCGCTCTCTCACTCTCCCGCTCCCCCGCTCCCCCGCTCTCCCGCTCCCAGAGGAGGCGACATGAGATTCGTTCTCAATATGGCCTGGCGCGAGACGCGCGCGTCGTGGCGGCGGCTGTCGCTCTTCTTTCTTTGCATCGCCATCGGCGTCGGCTCCATCGTCAGCCTGCGCTCGCTGGTGCAGAAGATGAGGGCTGCGATCGGGCGCGAGGCGCGGGTGATGTACGCGTGTGACGTGCAGGTGGGATCCAACCACCCATGGAAGCCCGAGGTCGAGGCGGTGGTCGAACGCTACTTCGATTCGCCGCTCGTTGCGGCGCACACGGAAGTGATGGGTACGCAGACGATGGTGCGGCCGGTGAACAATCCGAACGGGCGGCCCGTCACGGTAATACTGCAGGGAGTCCAGGAGCAATTCCCGTTGTACGGCGAGGTGGGACTGACAGGCGGCGCCAGTTACTCTCACGCGATGTTGAAGGGCCGCGGCGCGCTCTTGCCATCCGGCCTATTGACGCAGCTCAACCTCAAGATCGGCGATGAGGTCAGAATGGGGCGGCTGACATTCACTGTGCGTGGAGTGATCGAGAAGATGCCTGGTTATGGGATCAATATCCGGCCGCTCCCGCGCGTGATGGTGGACTACGCGGATGCTGCCGGGGCTGGGTTGACCGGGTTCGGCAGCTTTGTGTGGTACGCGCGTCTTTTCAAAGCGCGCGAGGGGCAGGATCAGGCGTTACTGGAAGGATTGGAGCGCGATCTCAAGCCGGAGCGATCCTACTGGCTAGGGTCGTTCCGCGGCATGCAGAACTTCGCGAATCAGATACTGGAGCGCATGGAGGCTCAATTGAGCTTTGCCGGGCTGGTGATCCTGGTCCTGGGCGGGATCGGCATTTCCAGCGTGACCCGGGTCTTTGTCCAGCAGAAGCTGAGAACCATCGCCATCCTCAAATGTCTGGGCGGCGACAACCGGCATGTGCTCGGCGCTTATCTGGCGCAGGCGCTAGCGCTCTGTGTAGTCGGGAGCCTGCTCGGACTGCTGTTCGCGGGCGCGCTAACGCTCATCATTCCCAGGCTTTTCGACGGCGTGCTCCCATTTCAGTTTGAAGTCGGCCTGACCTGGCGGGCGGCGCTCCAGGGATTGGGCGTCGGCGCGCTCGTCACGTTGCTCTTTTCACTGCCGCCGCTGTTGGAGATTCGGCTGGTCAAGCCGATGCTCGTGATGCGGCGGAATACGGCGGGCGATGAACGGCGAATTGACTGGCTGAGTCTGGGCGCCGCGCTACTGATCGTGCTGGTATTGCTGGCGCTGACGAGCTATCAGGCAAGCTCGATCAGAATCGGCGGCATATTCGTAGGGATGCTGGTCGGGACAGCGTTGGCCCTCAACCTGATAGGCGTGGGGCTGATGCGTTTATTGCGCCGCGCGCGACGGCTCCCGTCATTTGTCCTGCGCCAGGGAGTCGGGAGCCTCTATAGACCGGGCAATCAGACGAAGGTCATCCTGATAGCGGTCGGCCTCGGCACGTTGTTCGTCACCGCGATGCGCCTGCAGCAGGCGAATCTGATGCGTGAGTTAGACGTTGATCGCAGCCTGGCCGCGTCCGATATGTACCTCATCGATATTCAAAAAGATCAGCGCCCGGGCGTAGAGGCTACCGTCACGCGTTTGACTGGCGCGGCGCCGAAACTCATTCCTATAGTGCGGACGCGTCTAGTCGAAATCAAACGAATTCCCACCAACCCACAGACATTGGACCCCGACAAGCTCGGATTTGAGCAATGGGTCACATACCGGCCCGATCTGGCGAGGGCGGACGAGACGGTCGTCGGCGGCAAATTATGGGAGCCGGCGCCTGGGGCCGAGCCGGAGGTTTCGTTGAGAGATGATTTTGCCCGCAACTACAAGCTCGTCGTCGGCGACTTGATGATCTTCGACCTCGCGGGGCGGCGCATTGAGGCTAAAGTCACCAGCATCCGCCGCATAAAGTGGGGCTTCTCGATGAACTCCGGCTACTATCGCTTCGGCGTCATCTTCCGGCCCGGCGCGCTCGAAGACGCGCCACAAACCTTCGTCGCCGATGCAAAAGGCCCGGCGCCGGGCGCAGAGCGCGCGCAACTACAACGAGAGTTGGTTGAGGAGTTCCCGAACGTCTCGGTGCTTGACGTCTATGATCAAGTCGCATTCGTGCGGACAAAGATCAATGAGGTCACGCTCGCCGTGAACTTTCTCGGGAGCTTCGTCATTCTGTGCGGCGTGTTGATCCTGACCGGCTCGGTGGCGATGACCAAGCTCCATCGCCTCTATGAATCGGCGATCCTCAAGACGCTGGGCGCCGAAAAGAAATTGATTGTCTACATCACGCTTATCGAATACGGCGTGTTGGGGCTGCTGGCCGGCGTGACCGGCTCGTCCGCCGCGATCGCGCTGACGTGGTTGATCAGCAAGTACGGCGTAAAGAATCCCTGGCAGCTCATCCCCTCAATCAACCTCATCGGGGTTGCGGCGGCGCTGCTGCTGGTGATGACGGTGGGCGTGTTTTCGAACTGGGAAGTGATGACGAAGAAGCCACTCGGTATTTTGCGGGAGGAGTGAAGCCCCGCCTATATGAGCGGGGCGCCAAGATGTGGAGTGGACAGAAGGGCGCGCCGGTACGGTACCGGGAGCGGACGACCGTCTACCTCCCAGTCTTTCACGACGGCGCATTGTTGTTTATGGGCGACGGCCACGCCGCGCAAGGCGACGGCGAGTTGACGGGCGATGCGCTCGAAACCTCGATGGAGTTCGAGTTCACTGTTGACGTGATCCACGAGAAATCGATCGGTACGCCGCGTGCGGAGAACGCCGAATATCTGATGGCCATCGGCATCGGAGGTTCGCTCGATCAGGCGTTGCAACGCGCGGCGACCGAGATGGCGCGTTGGCTGGAGGGCGATTACAAACTGAATTCGACCGAATCGGCTATGATCCTCGGGTTCGCGGTGAAATACGACGTGGCTGACCTGGTCGGCACGCAGGTCAGCATCGTGGCGAAAATTCCCAAAACCGCGCTGGCGCAGTTAAAACGCCAATGAGTCAAGTGAGGATGGCGTCCGGGGCGGATGTGCGGTAGAATTCCGCCGCCCCTAACCGTCAAGGTTAGTTCTTCACTCCAATGTTGTGGTCTAAATTTAAGACGTCGCTTTCCTTTTTGGCGATCGGAATCAGTCTGGTCGTCATTATTCTTGTATCTTATACGAACCTGCAGGCGCTGGGGCGCGGTCGCGTAAATGCGCTCGACAATGACGCCCGCGCGCGGCTCAACTCCGCCGTGCGCGACATGCGCAGGCGCGGCATCCGACCGCGTATTAACAGCGCTTTCCGCTCGCATTCCGAGCAGCGCGCCATCTATCGGTGCGCCCGCAGCCGCCGTTGCCGCGCCCGGCGCGGGATATACGGGGCCAAGCGGCCCGGGACCTCGATGCACGAGGCCGGGCTGGCCGTGGACATCGGCGGCGTGGCGACCGGACACCGGCGCCGCCGCCTCACGCCTAAAGGACGCCAGGTGGTGCGCATCATGCGCAAGCACGGTTTCAGATGGCGCTATGGCTTGAAAGACCCCGCGCATTTCGAGCTAAGCCCGCGACTCGCCGGCTATCACACCGAGAAAGCCGCCATCAAAGCTGGACAGCGACGCTGGATAGCCAAGGGGCGCGCCCGCCGGCGAGCGAGCAGACGGGCATAATGGCGCGAGGCGCCACATTTCATTTAGTCACGGCGCTTGAACTTCTCGACCGACCGACGACGCCGTTCGGCCACAACTGCGCTTAGAGCAGTTTCAAATTCTCGTCTACACATTCACAAACCGATTTAAACGCGCCAATCGACGGCGAGGATGGCACGAGTCGTGCGATTGAAAAATGCAAGACTCGAGGTTCAGCCCTGTAATTTTTTGTCCATGAGAGTCGTCTGAAGGCTCTGAAAGGAGGAGTATGAACTACGGACGATTTAAGAAAATAATCGTTTCGCTGGCGTTGATGTGCGTCTTCGCGCTTCCTGTAGCGACGACGTTCACTCCACCTGCATACGCGCAAAGTGGCGTATATAGCGATGTGGCGCAATGGCGTCGTTATGGCTATGGGGGATATCGTGGCTACGGATATCGTGGCTACGGATATCCTAGTTACGGATACCGTGGCTACGGATACCGTGGCTACTATGGTTATCCTTCTTATGGAGGCTATTACCGGAGAGGGTACTATAGTCCCTACTACAGGCCTTATTACCGAGGCTATTATGGCTACCCATATGGTGGCTACTACCGCAGGTATTAATATTAATGAGGATTCCGGTTTGGCTTCCGGTACTAAAACGGAAGAAGATTGCAGACCGAAGCGCGCGGGAGTAGAGGCGCCAGCAATGTGTCGCCTCTACTTCCGAGCTTCAATACGAATGTAGCTCTTGCCTACATACAGTGTAGGTGAAAGCTACATTATTTGTGCGGGGTAATGCGCGCTGAATATGCGAACTGACGATTATGCGCCCCTGAGTTTATCTGGGACAGGCCAGTGTGAATCGCAGAGAGGATAGAGGATAGAGGATAGAGGATAGAGGATAGAGGATAGAGGATAGAGGATAGAGGATAGAGGATAGAGGATAGAGGATAGAGGATAGAGGATAGAGGATAGAGGATAGAGGATAGAGGCTCGATCCTCGATCCTCGATCCTCTATCCTCTATCCTCTATCCTCGTCCGCGCGCTGTGGCGTTTTTCAGTCATCGCATCGGTATGCTAATCTTGACGCCGCACAAGCTTACGTGAGGTTTGTTATGATTGCGCGCTCCAAAATTCCTTCTTCATTCGCCAATTACCAAAGCTACCGGCGACAACTCCCCGTGCTCGCATCACTCGGCTTCGCAACCGCGCTTTGTCTCGGGCTTCTCGCGCTACGCGCCTGGCATTACGGCGCCTCCGCGCGCACATGGCTGGTTTGGAATCTCTTTCTCGCCTGGTTGCCGGCTTTAGGCGCCCTTGCGGCTTACAACCTGAATCACTGGCCGACGCGCTTACGCTGGCTTCCGATCATCGGACTGTCGATTCTGTGGCTGCTATTTCTGCCCAACGCGCCTTATCTCATCACTGACATCATTCATCTCAAACAACAGTCGGGAGTGCCGCTCTGGTACGATCTGATTACGCTGGTCGCTTTCGCCTGGACGGGGTCATTTCTCGGTTTGGTCTCGCTGTTTCTGATGCAGATGTTGGTCCGCAGGACGGTGGGTAACACAGCCAGTTGGATATTCGCGCTCGGCGCGCTGGCGCTGAACGGCTTCGGCATCTACTTCGGACGCTTCCTTCGCTGGAATAGCTGGGACGTGTTCTTCCGCCCGACAAGCATATTCTACGACCTGTTGGAAGGCTTGCGTAATCCTTTCGCTTATTTACACTCGATCGCCTTCGCCGGGCTGTTCACGCTCGTTTTCGGCGCCGTCTACCTAATGTTGCTCTCCTTTACGCAATTGCATCGTGAGCAAGAGTGGGACAGACTTTAGTCTGTCCGTCCAGCGGCGTTCTGTAGGGTGGGATAGACTTTAGTCTGACTGCTCAGCGGTGGTCTGCGCCGAACGCTTCTGCTGTCCGCCGTCCGCCTGCGATCCACGTCACGGACAGACTAAAGTCTGTCCCACCCTCAGCGGTCATGGCTTCCAGGTTCCGCGCGCGACCGCCGGAATGAAATCTTCGATCGCTTTGGGGTCGAAGGCGATCGTGCGCTCCTCTTCGGCGCTCTTGTATGCGGTCATGAGCAACTGTGTGACTTCCAGGCCGTCGTAACAATTCACCTCGGGCTGTTTGCCGTCCAGGAAGCAATTGACGAAGTAGCGATTCTCGGCCTCGTAACCGTACTCGGTCGCTTCGCTGGGGACGACAGGCATCAAACCCTGTTCGGCGTTCTGCTTTTCAACCAGGTCTTCGCCGGACGCGCCTTGGACGCGGCGGCTTAGGAAAAGCTTCAGGCTGGTGTCGAGCGTGTTGATCGAGAGCGAGTATTCGGGGCCGAGCAGTTCGGAACTCAGCCGAAGACCCGCGCCGACAAAGCTCCATGAAGTCGTAAGCTCGGCGATCAGCGGATGGCCCGCGTCATCCACGTAATGGATCGTTGCGCGCGCGAAATCTTCCGATGGCTTTGTCCGGTAATCGACCTCGTCGCCCATCATTTGCCGCAGCAGGTCGGCGTATTCCGGGCGTGACCATTTCAGACTGGCGATGTTCGCCGATACTTTCACGGGTTTGATGCTGTTGCGCGGTTTGGCTGGATCAGTCAGCAGCAGCCGCGCGACTTCGACCGAATGGCACATCATATCGTTGAGCACTCCGCCACCGCCCAGTTCCCCCTGCCAGAACCAGGGCATGTGCGGCCCGCTGTGCTCCTCGGCGCAGCGCGCCAGATAGGGGCGGCCGGTCAACGCCGCCGCGCGGCGCCACAAAATCTCACGCCCGCGCGCGACGGCCGGTTCGAACAATTGGTCTTCAAGGTAGCCGTGCAGCAGCCCCGACTCTTCGATCAGTTCAATGACGCGTTTGGCCTCGGCTGCGTTGCGGGCCAGCGGTTTTTCGACCGCAATGCCGGTCAGCTTGCCTTTGCCCGATTTCAGCGCGCTGACGACGGCTTCCAGGTTCTCGACACGCCTGTGGTTCGGGCCGCACAGCCAGATCGCGTCGATGTCGGGCGAAGCGACCATCTCTTCAATCGAGCCGAAGGCCCGGCAATCGCCGACGCGTAGCCCGCGCGCCAACGTAGCCGCGCTCGCAGCGTTTTTTTCGTTGGGGCTCCACACGCCGAGCACATCCGCGTCGCGCACGCCGATGAAGGATTGGATGTGGAAGCGGGTGATGAAACCGCTGCCGATGAAGCCGACGCCTAGTCGTTTGTTTGTCATAGTCGATTGCCTTTAATTTCCAGCGGATTTCGATAGACTCTTGTGGATTGTCTCGATCCAGACCGGAGCCGAGATAAAACCCGAGCCCCGATCTTTTCATCGCTTCAGCCACATCTTTATACTGCGCGTGACCATATCGGACGCGTCTTGCTGGACGAAGTGTCCGGCCTTCGGGATCGTCACCAACGTCAGATCGCTTTCGAGCCACTCCCAGGTGTTGTTGAGCGCGCCGGGCAGTAGCGCCCAATCACCAAGGCCATGGATCATCAGCACCGGCATTTTGACTTTCACGACCGGCGAGGCGTCTTCCTTGTACGGCTCGCGCGGATAGTTTCGTTTATAGTAATTGAGCATCGCCTCCAGGTCCGAACGCTTGAAGGCTTCGATGTACTTCTTCTTCACTTCGGGGTCCTTCACCCAGAAGGTCAGTCCCTCGGCGGTCACTTTGGTGTGCGCGTCGGGCTGTTGGAAATCGCGCGCGTACTGGCTGTTCTTCTGCTGCTGCGGGTTGTTGGCCAGTTCGCGCGAAAGCCCGCGCAGGTGCGGCAGATTGAGGATGATCAATTTCTCGACGAATTGCGGCTGGTACGTCGCCAGGGTCCACGAGACGGCGCCGCCCCAGTCATGCCCGACGATGATCGCTTTCTCGCGGCCCAGATGCTTGATCACGGCGATCACGTCGCCGACGAGCAGCCGCATGTCGTAATTCTCGACGCCTTTCGGCTTGTCCGAGAGGTTGTAGCCGCGCTGGTCAATCGCCACCACGTAATAATCCGACGAGAGCGCGGCCATCTGGTCGCGCCACGAATACCAGAAATCGGGGAAGCCGTGGATCATAACAATCAACGGATTCTTCTTGTCGCCGAGCGCGGCGTAATGAATCTTCACCCCGCCGGA
>WNFZ01000177.1_pt1 | contig 76664 bp, 60 predicted proteins | sample 5400081 | NCBI WGS metagenome assembly WNFZ01 (sample SAMN13153365, study PRJNA577476) | soil metagenome | isolation source: 80 cm soil or saprolite under grassland replicate 1 | place: USA:California | collected 2016-06-15
ACGGCGCGTGGACCGCGCCCGCCGACGATCGCCTGTTTGAGAGCATCAACCCAGCCAACGGCAAACCGATCGCCCGCGTGACCCAGGCGAGCCAAACAGATGTCGACGGCGCCGTTGCCGCCGCGCGCCGCGCGTTCGAAAGCTGGTCGCAGGCATCCGGCCACGCCCGCGCGCGCTATCTGTACGCGCTCGCTCGCCATATGCAGAAGCACTCGCGCTGGCTGGCGGTGTTGGAGACAATCGACAACGGCAAACCGATCCGTGAGACGCGCGACATCGACATTCCGTTGGTGGCGCGGCATTTCTACCATCACGCCGGCTGGGCCCAGCTGATGGAGTCCCAGCTGGCCGGTTATGAGCCGGTTGGCGTGGTCGGCCAGATCATCCCATGGAATTTTCCGCTGCTGATGTTGGCCTGGAAGATTGCGCCCGCGCTGGCGATGGGCAACACTGTGGTGCTGAAGCCGGCCGAGTGGACCTCGCTGACCGCGCTGGCGTTCGCGCAGATCTGCGACGAGGTCGGCCTGCCGCCTGGCGTTATCAATATCATCACCGGCGACGGCGCGGTCGGCGAGATGATCGTCAAGCACGCCGGTATCGACAAGATCGCCTTTACCGGATCGACCGAAGTCGGCCGGATCATCCGCCAGGCCACCGCCGGCAGCGGCAAGAAGATTTCGCTCGAACTGGGCGGTAAGTCGCCATTTGTCGTGTTCGACGATGCCGATTTGGACAGCGTGGTCGAGGGTGTGGTCGACGCGATCTGGTTCAACCAGGGCCAGGTTTGCTGCGCCGGCTCACGCCTGCTGGTACAGGAGGGCGTTGCAGCGCGGCTGATCGAGAAGCTGCGTGCGCGGATGGAGAGGCTGCGCGTCGGCGACCCGCTCGACAAAGCGATCGACATTGGCGCGATCGTCGCGCCGGCCCAGCTGCAGAAGATCCAGCGATTGGTCGAGCAGGGCCGCGACGAGGGCGCGACCATGTGGCAGCCATCGTGGGCTTGCCCGACCGAAGGCTACTTCTTCCCGCCGACCCTATTCACTAATGTCGCGCCTGCCGCGACGATTGCGCAGGTCGAGATCTTCGGGCCAGTGCTGGTAAGTAGTACCTTCCGCACGCCCGCCGAGGCCGTGGCGCTGGCGAACAATACCCGCTTCGGCCTGGCCGCCAGTGTCTGGAGCGAGGATATCAACCAGGCGCTCGACATCGCGCGGCAGATCAAAGCCGGCGTGGTATGGGTCAACAGCACCAACCTGTTCGACGCCGCCGCAGGCTTCGGCGGCTACCGCGAAAGCGGCTTCGGGCGCGAGGGCGGGAAGGAAGGGTTGTACGAGTATGTTCAGCCGGTCGAGTCCGTGGTCAGTAGTCCGTTGCCCGTCGCAGATGATGACCGACGATCGACGACCGACGTTCAAACGTTCAAACGTTCAAACGTTCAAACCGACAACGGACAACAGACAACAGACAACGGGCATTTCTTGCTACCCCCGATCGATCGAACGCCCAAACACTACATCGGCGGCAAGCAGGCCCGCCCCGACAGTGGTTACAGCCGCCCGGTCTACGACGCGCAGGGCCGGCTGATCGGCGAGGTCGGCGACGGCAATCGCAAAGACGTTCGCAACGCTGTCGAGGCGGCGCGCGCGGCGGGCAAGTGGGCCGACCAGACCGCGCATAACCGCGCGCAGATTCTCTATTACATCGGCGAGAACCTGAGCGCACGCGCCGACGAGTTCGCCCGGCGGCTCGCTACCGCGACTGGGTATGATCGGACGGCCGCCGACGCCGAGGTCGCGGCCTCGATCGAGCGGTTGTTCACCTATGCCGCCTGGGCCGACAAATATGACGGCGCGGTGCATGGCACACCGTTCCGCAATGTCACACTGGCGATGCCCGAGCCGATCGGCGTGATCGGCATTGCTTGCCCCGACCAGTGCCCATTGCTAGCGTGCGTCACAATGTTCGCCGCCGCCATGAGTATGGGCAACACGATCGTGCTGATCCCATCGGAACGGGCGCCGCTCTCGGCCACCGATCTGTACCAGGTGCTCGACACGAGCGACGTGCCGGGCGGTGTGGTCAACATCGTCACCGGCCCGCGCGACTCGCTGGCCAAGGTATTGGCCGAGCACAACGACGTCGACGCGCTCTGGTATTTTGGTGGCGCCGAGGGCAGCGCCATGGTCGAGCGCGCCTCGGCCAGCAACTTGAAGCAGACCTGGGTGAGCTATGGCAAGCCGCGCGACTGGCTGCGCGACGACAGCGCAATCTTCTTGCGCCACGCAACGCAGGTGAAGAATATCTGGGTGCCGTACGGCGCGTAGCCAGGAGTCAGAATTCAGGAGTCAGAAGACAGAATAATCTTGAAAGCAGCGTCATCGTTGTTATCATTGAAATCGATATACTTCTGGCTCCTGACTCCTGACTCCTGAATTCTGAGGTGTACATGGATCTCTTCGACGCCGTCCGCAAGCGCCACACCACCAACGGCGCCTTTGCCGATCGGCCGATCGGCCCCGAGCATAAGCGCACGATTCTGGAACTGGCGGCGCGCGCGCCGTCGCACTTCAACTCACAGCCCTGGCGCTTCATTGTGGTCGAGGATGCCGAGCGGCGCAAGGCGCTCGGCCGGATCGCCGGCGAGTCGATGCACGACCTGATGGCGGATGGCCGCTTCTGGCAGCAATATCGCAAGTATTTCCGTTTGACACCCGAAGAGGTTGCGGCATCGAAAGACGGTATTCATATCGACAATATTCCCGGTGTACTGAAGCCGTTCGCCAAGTATATCTTCAGCGAGCGCGGTGCGGCGATGATGAACAGCTTCCGCGTGCCAAGCGTGTTGGGCAACGACGCGCGCAAGCTGGTCGAGCATTCGCCCATGCTGCTAGGCATCGCGCTCTCGCACGAGGTCTATAAGCCCGGCGAGCTGACTGGGCTGTATACCGTCATTTCGCTCGGCGCGGTGGTACAGACCATTTGGCTCGCCGCGACGTCGCTGGGCATGGGCATGCAGTTTGTCTCGACGCCGCAGGAGATTCCCGAAAAATGGGCGCTGGTCAGCGCCATGTTCGGCGTGCCCGAGGGCTTCGAGCTGATGTTGCTATTGCGGCTCGGCTATGAAGACCCGAATATCAGGCGCCCGACGATTGACTGGTCTTCGCCGCAGCGCAAGGGCATCGACGAGCTGGCGTTCCAAGAGGAGTGGGGGCAGCCGATTTTTGTTAAGCGCCTCGCTGAAAAGGAATCTTGATATTATGAAGAGAATCGTCGTCACCGGCGGCAGCGGCAAGGCCGGCCGTGCAGTCGTTCGCGAGCTACTGGAGCATGGCTACGACGTGCTGAATATCGACATCGCGCCGCCGCCCGAGCGAAGCGCGCCCTACCTGGCGGCCGACCTGACGCAGTTGGGTGAAACGATCGACGCGCTCCACGGCGCCGATGCCGTAGTGCATCTGGCCGCAATCCCTGCTCCAGGCCTTAAAACCGAAGAGCTTACCTTCCGCGTGAATACGACCAGCACCTACAATATCTTCCGCGCGGCGACCGTCCTGGGCCTCCAGCGCGTGGTCTGGGCGTCGAGCGAGACAACGCTCGGGCTGCCGTTCGACCGCGAGCAGCCGCGTTATGCGCCGATCGACGAGCAGCATCCGTTGTTGCCCGAAAGCAGCTATGCGCTCTCGAAAGTCATTAGCGAGGAGCTGGCCCGCCAGTTCAGCCGCTGGAGCGGCATCCCGTTCGTGGGCCTGCGCTTCTCGAATATCATGGAGCCGGGCGACTACCAGCATTTTCCTGGCTTCTGGGACGACCCATACAAGCGCAAGTGGAATCTGTGGGGCTACGTGGATGCCCGCGATGTGGCGCAGAGCTGCCGCCTGGGGCTCGAGGCCGACATCCACGGTGCCGAGGCGTTCATCATCGCCGCCGCCGACACTGTGATGAATCGCCCAAATCACGAGTTGATGGCGGCGGTATTTCCCGGCGTACCGTTGCGCGGCGGCGTTGGCGATTTCGATACGCTGCTGAGCATCGACAAGGCCCGCAGACTGCTGGGGTATGCGCCGAAGCATTCGTGGCGAAACCACGCATAAGCGAGATCTTGACACTATAGGGCGTAGTGCGTAGTGCGTAGATTTGATTACTATGCACTACGCACTATGCCACACTGAGGAAGGACGCCCATATGCACTCCCCTGATTTAGTGATCGACGACCATCCCGACCCGCCCGACCTCGAATTTCTCGAAGACCAGATCAACGCCTACAACGTCGCCGTCACCGGCATCGTCGACTGGTATCCGCTGGCAATCTTTGTGCGCGACGCGGCCGGGCAGATCGTCGCAGGAGTCAACGGCGGCATGTGGGCCGGCTATCTAGAGATCAAGAACCTGTGGGTCCGCGAGGATCTGCGCGGTCAGGGCGTTGGCCGGCGGCTGCTCCTGGCGGCCGAGCAAGAGGCATTGCGGCGCGGCTGCACGCAGGTGCTGCTCGACACCCACGATTTCCAGGCGCCTGACTTTTACCGGCGGCTCGGCTACACCATCTTCGGCACGTTCGAAGGCATCGGCGGCCGGCATACGCGCTACTATCTGCGCAAGACGCTTACCGGGTGAGTGCATATGTAGAGCTCCCCACTAACATTTCCCGCCCATCAAGGAGAAAAAACAGTGTTATACTATGCACCGAAGCGATATCATCATTTCCCAAGCCAGAATAGAGCCGCCTATAGGAGCATTACCACGACGCTCGCAGAAACACGTATGGGAAGGAAACTCCAATGATCAAGCACATGGTCATGCTGAAGAAGAAACCCGAAACCGATGAGGCCACGATCCAGGAGATCATGGATCGGTTGGAGGGGCTATACGGCGAAATTCGCGGGCTGATGGGTATCCGCTGCTATCGCGCGCTGCCGTCTGACCGGCCGGTGGTATGGACGTTCCTGCTCGACAGCACGCTCGCCGACGCCGATGCGCTGAAGGAGTATCTTAGCCATCCAGCACATACTGCCGTGAATGAGTGGATGTCGCCGTTTTTGGAGAGCCGCGCTGTCATCAACTACGAAGCGTAGCTGCTAAGAGTACCATTGATACCAACCCTCCCCAAGTCATATCAGTGCTGTCAACACCGGTGCCATTGCTCGCCGCCGTCCGAGCGCCCAGTAGCATGGATGTTTCTGCTCGACAGCACGCTTGCCGGCGCGGATGGGCTGAAGGAGTATCTCAGCCACCCAGTACATTACCGCCGTGAATGAAGGGATGTCGCTGTTCCTCAAAAGCCGCGCCGTGATTAATGATGAGGCCTAATCTGTGAGTCAGCCGCCGCAATTCCCACAGCTCACGCTGCTCGAGCGCATCATCGACGTGCTCAAAACCATGCCGAGCGTGCGCGCCGCCTTTATGCGCGGCTCGTTCTACAGCGGCCAACCAGATGCGTATTCGGATCTGGATCTGTATATCGTGGCCGAAAATACCGCCGGCGACGAGCTGATCGCGCTCGGTCGCAAAGTGCTCGACGCGACCGAGCGTATCCTGTGGGTCTCGGTGATCGACACCATGCCACCACGCTTACGCGCGCTGGCGAGCGGCCCGCTGCGAATTGATCTTGCGATTGTGACCCCTACCACGCTGCCGAGCTATGAAGGCTGGCGCATTCTGATCGACCGCGATAATATGTTGCGCGATCGCGCTCGCAAGATGCATATGGCCGAGTCTCTGCAGCCCGAGCATGTGCTGAAGGTTTGCGACGAGTTCTGGTGGAATCTGTTCAACAGCGTCAGCCAACTCAAGCGCAGCCGGCTGTGGATGGCGCTGCACCTGCTCGAGTGCTGCCGTAATGATTTGGCGCAGATGATGCGTTGGCGGCGCGATCACAACCGGCCGTTCGAGCGCTTTGTCGACTTAGAGCAACACCTCACCGCCGAAGATCAGCAGGCGCTCGTTCAGACTCTGGCGGGGTACGAGCTACGCAGTATCGTCGAGGCTTTGCTGTCCGCCTCCGATGCCTTCGACCCGGCGGCGCGCGATGTCGCAGCCCGAGTCGGCGCTGTGTACCCAGCCGATTTTGCGCAGTTCATCAAAGAATTTTTCATCCGCGAACTCTGGGCGCTGATCGCCACCGGCCCAACCCTGAGCGCATGAGATGATTGCCACAGAGAACACTGGGATTCAGAGAAGAGATAATTCGTGATATCGCTCTGGGTTCTCTGCGATCTCTCTGGCTAAAGTGCTGCCTACCATCATGGTAAAAGACATCCTATCCCGCGATCAGCTGATCGCGCAGCTCGAGGCCGCGATTGGAGCGCCGTACGTATTGCACCGCCGCGCCGAGCTCATGCTGTATGAGTATGATGCCAGCGCGCTCGATCTGGCCATGCCGGATATTGTCGCCGTGCCCGCTAGCACTGCCGAGGTTGCGGCGGTGGCGCGAATAGCGGCCACAGCCGGCTGGCCGGTGGTGGCGCGTGGCGCCGGCACCGGACTCTCAGGCGGCTCAGTGCCGGCGGCCGGTGGGGTGGTCGTTTCGCTGGCGCGACTTAATCGCATCTTGCGGATCGATCCAATCGCGCGATTGGCCGTGGTACAGCCTGGGGTCGTGAATGTCGATCTGAGCGCCGCGGCGAGCCCGCACCAGCTGCATTTCGCTCCCGACCCGTCGAGCCAAAAATCTTCGACGATCGGCGGCAACGCGGCCGAAAACGCCGGCGGCCCGCACTGCCTCAAGTATGGTGTCACCACCAATCATATCGTCGCCGCGACAGTAGTACTCTCCGATGGCAGCGTTGTGCAGCTCGGCGGCGAGGCGCCCGGTGCGCCCGGCTACGACCTGCTCGGCGCATTCGTTGGCAGCGAGGGCACACTCGGCATTACCACCGAGTTGACAGTGCGGCTCACGCCCGACCCCGAGGAGATCCGTACCTTCCTGGCGATCTACGACGACCTCGACGCCGCCGCCGACAGCGTCTCGGCAATCATTGCCGCCGGTATCATCCCCGCCGCGCTGGAGATGCTCGAAGGGCTGGGCGTGCGCCTCGTCGAGGAGTATATTCACGCTGGCTACCCAACCGACGCACGTGCGGTACTGCTGATCGAGATCGATGGCCTGCGTGAGGAACTGGCGGCCCAGGCCGAACGGATTGCCGCGATCTGCACGGCGCACGGCGCCCGCGAGCTGCGCGCGGCAGAAGACGAAGACCAACGCCAGAAGCTTTGGGCCGGGCGTAAGGGCGCGCTGGCCGCCTGCGCGCGCCTCAAGCCGCACTACCACATTCAGGATGGCGTGGTGCCGCGCTCGCGCCTGACCGAGGTGCTGCGCTTCACCGAAGAGGTTGCCGCCCGCTACAATCTCTACATCGTCAATATCTTCCACGCCGGCGACGGCAACCTGCACCCGCTGCTTATGTTCGACCTTCGCGAACCGGGCACCCGCGAACGGGCGATCGCCGCCAGCGAAGAGATTTTGCGCGCCTGCGTCGCCGCTGGCGGCACAATCAGCGGCGAGCACGGTATTGGGTTGGAGAAGCGCGATTACATGGGCTGGATCTTCTGCCCAGAGGATATCGCCGCCATGCTTCAGTTGCGCTGCGTCTTCGACCCGCTGGATGTGATGAACCCATGCAAGCAGCTGCCGACCGGCGCATCCTGTGGCGATATCAAACAGGCCCGTGGCGCGGCCAAGGCCCTCGCGGCCGGCGCGTGGATCTAGAGCGCGCCGATCAAGAAACCGCGAATAAAGCGAATAATATTGTTCTCAAATTCGCGACAATTCGCGGCGATTCGTGGATAGTTCCGGAATACTTGACCCGTGCTTTAGAAGGGGTGCGGGCAGATCACTCGCTCCGGCCCGCCGCCTCAAGCCGCTTGATCAGCTCGTCGATATGCTGCTTTTTGGTTGGGCCGCGCAAGGATGCCGCCTTGGTGGTCCAATAGTGATGCGAACGTAGAAAATTCAGTTGGTTGCGATACCACAATGCATCGCTCACGACGTGCTCGAACGCGGCCAATTCGTCGCGTAGCGCCTGATTGCGAATAAAAAAGTCTGCCCGCCCAAGTGAGTCGAGGTCGGCGTCGGCCATGATCTGTTCAAGCAAATTATTCGGCATTTGGGGCAACCTCGTCGCCATAATCATTCCGGCCACGCAGGCCACCTGCTCGGGGCTATAGCCGAAGTTCGGCAGCACTGCCGCGGCGATCCGCGCGCTGACATCCTCGTGGCCGTCGCGCCGTTCAATAAACCCAATATCGTGATAGCAGGCGGCCGTGCGAAGCAACTGCGTATCTGTGCACCCAATATCCAGCTGCGTCGCCAGGCGCAGCGCGGCCGGCACCACATCATCACGAGTGTGTGTTAAGGAGTGGAAGTGGAGCTTTGGGGATAGCTCGTGCGCCAAGCGGTCCAGCGCATATGCGCAGGCCTGCTCGATATCAGGTTTACTCATTGCAGGGTGGATTGCTCCTTCGCCAACCGAATCGTTACACATCAACACTTCAATCATACCCAAACCACAACGATCCGAGCACCCGTATTGTAACCTCCCTACTCGTATATCTCAAGACCATAAAATACGACACTGGATCACAATCCAGTTGTTAGGAATCCGCGATCACGCCGATGACTTCAATATGCGCTGGTCGCAATCTGCAATCCTTCGACTGAGCTCAGGACAGGTCTGCAATCTGCAATTACACTAGCTCGCATCACGAGTGGCCGGGGCATGCGCTAAGTCGGCGGTGGCCGGCCCAATGTCTGCGACGGTCTTGTCGAGGAAGCCACGTGCGAACTGCACGAAACGATACACATCCGCGAAGGTCGTCGCCAAGCCGACCGAGATCCGCACGGTGCTGGCGTTTTTTCCATTACCCAGCGCTTGGATCAGCGCAAAAAACTGGTCGAACGACATCGGCTCCTTGGTCGTAAAGCACTGCGCCATCTCTGCTCTGCTGACATTATGAGCGATTTCGCCGGCTCCAGGATTGCAGAAGCAGCCCGTCCGCAGCGAGATTCGCGCCTCAGCCGCCAGGGCCTCAATTCGACGATAATCGTGTGGAGCGCCGTCGCGATCCAGGAAATTGAACGCGATCGTCCCGCCACGGCGCTGCTTTTCGATTGGTCCGTAGATTCGCACCAGCCGCCCGCCGCCGCGATGGCGTAGCGCCAACAGAGTATCCAACAGCCAGCCTATGAGACAGACGACTCGATCATGAATCGTTTCGATCCCGATGTCGGCAATATAGCGCAGCCCAATTTCAACCGCCGGCAAACCAAGATAGTTGATCGTCCCATCTTCAAAGCCGGCCTCATTCGGCAGCAGGTAATGCCAGCCGCGCCCCTGCACCGATGCAATGCTGATCGTTCCGCCGGCGAACCAGGGTCGTCGCAACTTGTTCAGCGCGGCCTTACGCGCCAGCAGCGCGCCAATGCCAGTCGGATAACCGAAGATCTTGTAAAAAGAGAGCGACACAAGATCAGGATGCCAGCGGCTCAGATCCAGCCGGTTCGTAGGCACAAACGCTGCGGCATCGAGCAGCACATCCCAGCCGCGCGCCTGCGCCTGGCTGATCCACTCCAATGGATGTTGCGCGCCCGAAAAGTTTGACTGGGCGGGATAGGCAAACAGATTATGGCAATCGGACGTGGTCCGATCCAACTCAGCCATGAGCAGGCGCTCGTCCACCCGCAGCTCCGGCGCCAGCAATGGCAGGTAGGTCACATCCGCGCCCTGGGCCCAAGCAAATTCGCGAATGCCGTTGACCGAATTGTGGTTGTCGAATGTCAGCAGATACCGGCCGTCGCTGGCGAATGGATATGCTTCGCCGACCAGCTTAAGCGCGCCGCTGGCATTCGAGGTGAAAATGACTATGTACTCGTCTGGCGCGGCATTGAAATATTCGAGAACGTAATGGCGCGCCTGTTCGGCCAGTTTGGTCATGGCCTGCGAGGTAGGGTTTTTGGAATGCGGGTTGCCGAAGACATTCTGGCTGAGCGCGCCATGTGATCGCGCAGCTGCGACTCGGCATATAGCCCACCGCCGGTGTAGTCCAGGTAGATGTGATCGTGCGCGTCCAAGCGCGCGTACTCGCGCGCACGTAGTTCGTCGAGCTTGCAGGTGGCGTCGAAGGCCGGGTAGGATCGCCGGAATGCGGCCAGCGCGGCGTTAAGTTCCAGGCTGTCAATCTCGGTGTGGCTGGTAGTGATCATCAGAGCCTCCTTATCTTCATCGTCGTTGATGAGGGCGGGCCGCTTCGACTGGCCTATTCTACCATACGAGGCCATAGCTTATGGGTAATAGGTAATGGGCTTTCGAATGCTCCATCACCTATTGCCCATGGCTATCGCCTATCACTCATCGTCTATCGCCAAAGTTGATCGACTCACCAGAAGCGAGTATACTTGCAGCCAGCGCATCGAACTGAACCGAGATCACAGAGGACCAGGAGTGGCTACGCCTGTCGCACTCCACAAGCGTCACGAATTCAGCAGCTTCATCGAAGAGGTTCTGATCCCCCACCCCGCCGTGCAGGGAGTCGTCGGCATCGGCAGCATCGCCACCGGCCACGCGCGCCTCGAGTCCGATATCGATGCTGTGCTATTCCTCGACCCGTTCGATCTGTATGTCGTCCCAGCCGTGTCGTATTGGCGTAGGTCGGACGGCAGCTTCAATAGCATCTTCAGCGTCACCGCCGATCAACATACCGAAGGTCTATTTCTTGATATCCAGCGATACGATCTGTGCCAATGGACCGATCCAGGCTTTGTGTGGCCCGAGGGCCGCCGCGCCGAGCTGGCCGCGGGCTGGCTCGCCTTCGATCGCGCCGGCGCCGTGGCGCAGCTGATTGCTGAACGCACCGCCTACCCCGACGATCTACGGATCGCCCGGATGGACGATGCGATCGTCTGGATCGACCAGCACTTGGCTGAAGATAAGCCGGAGCGCGTTTGGGAAAGCCTCGGGCCAGCGATCGCGCACGACCGCCTCAATGCGACCTACGAATACCTCGTGCAGGCGCTGTTCGCCTATAATCGGCGCTGGCGGCCCTGGCGCAACCGCGAGATGTCGTACCTGCAGCAGTTGCCCTGGCTGCCCGCACACTTTGCCGCGCTGGTGCTGCCGGTCAGTAATGCGCCCGGCCTCGACCGGGCCGGGTATGATGCGCGAGTTGAGGTATTACGAGGGTTATTCAATGATTTCTTAACCGAACTCGTCGGCAAAAGAGTGTATACTGAGAAACCGATTAGCGAAGCCTTCATCCGTATCCATCCCGGCGCTGGCCGATCCTGGGATATGGACGAGTGGAATATTGAACATCGCAAACGGAAGTTAGGAGGAATCTCTCATGGGTAAGATCGCTATTCATGGCTTTGGCCGCATTGGCCGCACGCTGCTGCGAATTGGTCTCAAGAACAACTTGTTCGTACCAACCTCGATCTCCGACATTCGCGATATCCCCACGTTCGCGGCGCTGTTCGAGGTCGACACCAACTACGGCCGCTGGCATGAGGAAGTCAAGGCCACCGATAAGGGCTTCAACATCGGCGGGCGCGACATCCTTTACTTCGACTCAATGAAAGAGCTGCCCGATTGGAAAGGGCTCGGCATCGACCTAGTGATCGACTGCACCGGTCGCGCCACCACCCGCGCCGGCGCGCAGGCGCATCTCGATCGCGGCGCTAAGCGCGTGCTCGTCAGCGCCCCAAGCAAGTCGCGCGACGACGCCGACGTGTTCTTGCTCCCTGGCATCAATATGGAGACCTACGATCCCGAGAAGCACAAGATCGTCAGCATGGCCTCCTGCACCACCAACGCGTTGGCCCCGGTCGTGAAGGTGATTATCGAGAACTTTGGCGTCAAGTACGGCCTGTTCTCGACCGTCCACGCCTACACCAATACCCAGGCGCTCACCGATCAGCCCATGAAGGATCGCCGCGACTCATGGGCCGCCGCCGAGAACCTGATCCCCTCGTCGTCGGGCGCGGCCAAGGCGCTCGCGTTCATTTGGCCGGGTCTGAAGATCACCGGCAAGGCCTATCGCATCCCAGTGCGCACCGGCTCGATCGCCGAGCTGAACTTGCTGACCGAGAAGCCGGTAACGGTTGATAGCGTCAACGACGCGTTCCGCAAGGCCGCCGCAACGGCGCCGCTCAAAGGCATCATGGGCGTGCTGGAGGATGAGTGGGCCTCGTCGCGGATCGTCGGCGACTCGCACTCGTCGATCGTCGACCTGCCGCTGACGGCGGTGCAGGGCGATCTGCTCTCGGTGGCCGCCTGGTACGACAATGAGTGGGGCTACACCTCGCGCCTGGCCGAATCCGCCGCGAAACTCGCCGAGTAGCCGTTGAGTTTTGAATGTTGGGTTATGAGTTATGAGTTTGAGGCAGACGCTGCTGAACTCATAACTCATAACTTTTAGCTCGGCTTACTGCCGCCAGGCCCTCTTGTAGTGTTGCGGCGGTGTGCAGGCTGCTTAGGTCAGCCCCCAGGCTCACCAGCGTCGCAGCAGCGTTTGCGCAAGCTCCGTATCTACCATCGCCACTCCAGTGATATCCAGAATGATTGCGCGTGCCCGGCGCCGCTCGATCTGCTCCAGCACATCGCCAATTAGCCGCTGGGCCCGCGCGTTGTCGAGATTGCCCACCAGCGGCGCCACCAGCACATCCTCGCGCACCGGGATGATCGGCATCGAAAGCGCGTTCAGCAGCTCGTTCAATATCTGTTGCCGAGCCAGGCTGTTCTCTAGCTCGGCAGCCTGGTCGCGCTGCGCCGCGAGCGCGTTGGACAACTCGGCCGTGCGCTCGGCCACGCGCGTTTCCAGCACGGCATTCGCGCGATCCAGCGCCGCCGCGGCCGCCTCGGCCTGCTCGCGCGCGCTTTGGGCCGCTCGCAGGGCGCGATTGGTGCTGCTGGCGGCCAGAAAGCTGATCAGCCCCATGATCGCCAGTAGTGCCAGCGAGTCTTGCAGCACCTGCACATCCACGTAGCTGAGCGGCGTAGTGCGCGCCACCAGCGCGGTCACCAGTCCCAGGCCGATCACATTCGCGATGAAGACCGGCCAGACTTGGCGCGCAGACAGCACCAGGCCAGTGATGCTGACTGGGATGAGTAGAAAGTATGGCGTATCCGACAGCGCGTTATTCGCGGCAATGACTGAAAGCACCGCCAGCGTCAACACGCCGATCATTAGCAGCGCGGCCTGCACGACCCCGCCGCGGCGCGCCAGCGCGATCGCCACGCCAAACAGCACAAGTGCGATTGCGCCCGCCACCAGGCTGGGATACTCGCGCTGAAACACCCACAGCACAATCAGTAGCAGCCCCAGCCCGATCAAGCCCAGCGACAGCGCGACCACATTGCGCCCGCGCCGGCGAATATCCTCGTCGGGGTGCGGAATCATTACGAGGTTAGCCAGTCGTCCCATACATTCTCCAGATCAATTCCACGCAGACCTTCAACAACCTATACGGACGTACAACGATAACCACGTGACCATTTAATGATCATCCATGTCCAATCCATGCCGTCGGGGCGAAGCATTTGCCACACTCGATCAAATTGCGTTGTCGATGCAGATCGCCAATGATCTCGGCGCGGCCAAACAGATGCAGCGGCGGCGGCGGGCAGGTCGGCACACTACTGGCCGGGGCCGGCAGGCGCTCGTCGGCCTCGTCGCCGGAGTGGTCTTCGACTATCTCGCCCCAGCCGCGTAGCGTCGCCTTGATCTGTCGGATGGCGGCGCACGCCTCGTGGATGCCGTGGTTGATGGCGGGCGGGACATACGCCTCGCCGTGGATCGCGCGTTGGCGGAGATAATCGGCCAGGGTGCGGCGGTGGGTCGCCAGGAGCCGCTGTTGCTGCTCGATGTCGTCGGGGGTGGGCATACGATGCTCTTCTGATCTGCGAATATCTGGTATTGTAGCCGATCGACGCAAAGATCGGAAGATCCCAAGATGAATAGTGATTGAAGGATAGAGGGCATACGCAGTCGGCGTTTTAGCCTTCCCTTCGTCGGGCTCAGGGCGGGCGGCAGAACGGATAGACAAAACAGCGAATCTTCAGAGAAATGTTTGCTATCGCTAACGATCATGAGGGTTGCCCTGAGGCATCCACGTAAGCTGTTCGACATGAGAAAGCATCATTTTATCATTGCTAAGGATCTAGTCCTCGGTACGCACTTTGGGCCGAACGTGCTAGAATAGCGCATATCCTCCCGAAAGTATCAGGAGAACTACCCAAATGAAAGCAATTCGCATCCACGAGTTTGGCGGCCCCGAGGTTTTGCGCTACGACGACCTCCCATTGCCCGAGCCTGGCGCAGACGAGGCGCGCGTGAAGCTCGCGGCGACCGGTGTCAACTTTATCGATATCTACCATCGCAAAGGCCAGTACCCCGGCAAGCTGCCGCTCACGCTCGGCCAGGAAGGCGCCGGGGTGGTGGACGCGGTTGGCGCCAATGCGACGAATTTAAAAGTTGGCGATCAGGTGGCCTACGCGAGCGTGCAGGGCGCCTACGCCGAATACGCGAATGTGCCGGTGGCGCGGCTGGTGCCCGTGCCTGACGGCGTGGCGCTCGACCTGGCCGCCGCGGTGATGCTCCAGGGAATGACCGCGCACTATCTGACCCACAGCACCTTCGCGCTCAAACCCGGCGACACCGCGCTGGTGCACGCGGCGGCCGGCGGCATCGGCCAGCTGCTGGTGCAGCTCGCCAAGCGCTGCGGCGCGCGCGTGATCGGCACTGCCTCGGCCGCCAAGCTCGATCTGGCGCGCGCGGCCGGCGCCGACGAGGTGATTGGGTACAACGAGGAAGATTTCGAGGCCGCCGTCAAGCGCTTGACCGACGGTAAGGGCGTGGATGTGGTGTACGACTCGGTTGGCAAGACCACGTTCGACAAGAGTCTGAACTGCCTGCGCCCGCGTGGCTATATGGTGCTCTTCGGCCAGTCCAGTGGGCCGGTGCCGCCGCTCGACCCACAAATCCTCAACGGCAAGGGCTCGCTATTCCTGACTCGCCCGACCCTGGCGCACTACATGGCCACCCGCGACGAGTTGCTGAGTCGCACGAACGATCTATTCAGCTGGATCACCGCCGGCGAGCTAAAAGTGGCGATCGACACGACCTTCCCGCTCGCCCAGGCCGCCGAGGCCCATCGCTACCTCGAAGGCCGGCGGACCAAGGGGAAAGTGTTGCTCATCCCGTAGCCAGGAGACACGAGAGCAGAGACAGGAGAAGCTCATCTCTTGTCTCTGCTCTCGTGTCTCTCGTCTCTGGTCTATGCTGGTTTGCGCGCCTTCACCACAATATTCACGAACGTCTGCTCGTCGCCGCGCAAGTGGTCGTTGCGGCGGTCGAACCAGCGGAACGCCTGCACGCCCAGGTTGATCGGATTAAAGATACTGCCGCTGTTTTGTTCACCGCGAAAGCGATCGGCCGAGTCGCGCAGCCGCTTGGGCAGCAGGTTCAGCTCAATCAGCGGCTTGCCAATGCTGTAGACGATCAAGTGGATAAACGGGAACGAGTAGTGTGTCTGCTCCTCGAGTGCCTGGATCTGAAAGCCAGCCGAGCTGATCACGTCATGCAACTGGGCGGGCGTGTACAGCCGCCAGTGGTTGCTCCACAGGCCAGTGATCAAGCCCGGCTGGCGAATCGGGCGCAGCCCGAGCGCCTCGATCGCCTTATTGATCGGATCCCAGAATACCGGGTAGTTCGCGTGCGGCACGCTGAGCGCCAATATGCCGCCCGGCTTGAGCACCCGGAACACCTCGCGCATCGCCTTGCGATCCTCCGACAAATGCTCCAGCACCTCCGACATCAGCACCTTGTCGAAGCTATTGTCGGCGAACGGCAGTTTATGGATGTCGACTCGCGACAAGCGCGCGTCCACGCCCTCGCGCTCGGCCCATTCGAGCCGCCCGACATCGCCGTCGACGCCGACGATGTTCAGGTCGCGCAGGCGGCTCATCATCATCATATACACGCCCATGCCGCAGCCGCAGTCGAGCACGCTCTCGCGGTCGTGCAGATCGAGGTAGTTCAGCAGCGTGAGCGCGCGGCGGCGGAAGGCCATGTCGGCCTCATTCTGCAGCAGCCGCTCCAATGTCGTGCGATCGCTATCGGTGAGGTTGTCGAGCGGCGCGCCGCTACGATCTGGCACGACCACCGGCGCCGAGAGCAACGTGCCGGCGCCGACCGCCCGGAGCGTGTTGCGCGCCTGCTGCCGCGCCGCTTCGATCGCGCCCCGTCGTACTGCCACCAAGCGCGGCTTTGCCTGGATCATGCGATCGAGCAGCTGCTCGTATTGATCCAGTGTTCGAGTTGGGTCGAAGATCTGCTTCACGACGGCGCGGGAGGGCCGGTAACGCTCGCGATCCCGCAGCGTTTCGACAATCGTCGCCGCGAGCGCCGGCGGGTTGTGTGGCGGCGCTAGGCGGCCAAAGCCAGTCTCGCGCACCACTACGCGCGCGCCGGGGATATCGCTCGCGACTACCGGGGTGCCGCACAGCATCGCCTCGACCTGCACCAGCGCCATCATGTCGGTGCGGCTCGGCAGCACAAATAGATCGCACATGCGGTAAAAATTGGCCATCTTCTGGGGATCGCGAATCAGGCCAAGAAAAGTGATATGCTCGCTCTGGGCCTCGACCAGCGGCAAGCAGCGGGCGTAGAAATTATCGTACACCACCTGGCGCTCGCCAGCATACACCAGATGCGCCTCGGGGTAGCGCTCGCGAATCAGCGGCAGCGCCTGGAGCAGATAGTCGAAGCCTTTCTCTTCAACCCAGCGCCCGGCGAAGCCAATCACCAGCTTGTTTTCGAGTCCGAGTTCTGCCCGCCATGCTGCGGCCGCTGCCGGATCGGGCAGCGGTATATCGGCCGGCGGGTAGATACACGCCAACTTATGTTTGAAGTTCGACAACAGGCGCGAGTTATCGGCATAGTCGTGGCTATACGAGGTGACCGTATTGGCCAGCGTTCCGGCAAAGCGCAAAACGACATATGCCGCCCGCTGCACAAACTGATTGAACCGGCCAGCCGGCATGACGACATCGCCATGGTGGGTCATGAGCAGCGGGCGGCCCAAGGCCCGGCTGAGCAGCGCCACCAGCGGCGCCTCGGGCAGCGGCGTATGGATCTGCACCAGATCGTGCTGCGCGATCAGCCGGGCGATCGTCGTCGGGAAGCGCGGCATCAGCACACCACGGCTAACGCGCGCAATGTAAGGCAGCCGGATCACATGCACGCCGTTGATCCATTCTTCGGCCGGCAGATCTTCTTTGTGCTGCGATGTCAGCACCGTCACCTCGTGGCCGCGCGCCACCAGCCCCTCTGCCATGTGTTTCGCGTAGGCAGTCAGCCCGGTCCAGTGCGGGTGGTAGAACGTCAATGTTACCAGTATCTTCATCAGATCCTCAAATTCAGACACAGAGACCGTTATTATACCCTTAGCCTTGCCCAAAGACAAAAGCGGAAAAATCAGCAATCCGCGTTTGTCCGCGTTTGTCCGCGTCCAATAGCTGTACGTCTGAACAACGACCAGTCAGCCCCGATTACGATCGCCAATCGGACAAATCGATAGCGCCGTACGCGCGGCGCGTAACCTATACACGCCGACGAGCGTTTTCTTCTTGAAGGCTATTGGGTAATACGTGGGGAGCAGCTGCCATGGAGTCAAGCATCCTGGTGATTGAGGAGAGTGTCGACCTGCGCCGCCTCTTCGAGTACATACTGCGTGCCGATGGGCACATGGTCGCCGCCTTTAACGATTGGCAGGCCGCCCAAATGGCGCTCACCACCGCCGCGCCGGATCTAATTATCTTCGATTGGGTTCTGGCAAATACTACCGGGTACGCTTGGGCCGAATCGCTCCGCCGTAACCCGGCGACCAGCCAGATTCCGCTTCTGTTTGTGTGCGGCGATTCGCCTTCGCGTGGCACCTTAGAGATGATCGGCGAGCTCGGCATCTCAATGATCGATAAGCCATTTGATATCTTCATTTTCCGCAATCGCTTGAATGCATTGCTTGGCATGCACGAGCGCGCTTTTGGTGCGCAGTAGTGCGCTGTCAGCGTGGGTAATAGGTCATGGGGAACAAAGACTCCCATGACCTATTACCTATGGCCTGGCCTCCGCTTGACAACTCCCTATCCCATATGTATGATGGTACTCTACCGAAACGCATCACCGCCCGGTTGCGGTTGTAAAGGGACTCGCTTTGGAATTGCGAGGAGCGGCTATGAGCGCCAGCCTTGCCCATACAAGACCCCTCCGCTGGATTGCGGCGTTGCTTTTGCTTGTCTTGACCCTCGCGTCGCTCCCAGCCGCCCAGGCGCAGAACGACGCGCGCTATTTCGGTGAAACCAGCCACTATCTACGCGGAGCATTTCGCTATTTCTGGGAAAGTCGCGGCGGTGTCGCGACATTCGGCTTCCCAATCACCGAAGAGTTTTTTCGCAAATCCGACGGCCGGATCGTTCAGTATTTTGAACGAGCCCGCTTTGAGCTCACGATCAACGCTAACCAGGCGATTGTCCAGCTTGGTCTGCTTGGCGCCGAAGTGACCGGCAACAAGATCTTCCCGCGCGTCCCACCCTTCAGAAGCACCACCACGCGGCGCTACTTCGCCGAGACGCAGCACAGTCTGATCGGCGCGTTCAAGGCAACTTGGGATGCGCGCGGCGGCGTACCGATTTTTGGCTTCCCAATCAGCGAAGAGATACAGGAGCCATTGGCCGACGGCAGTTGGCACCTGGTGCAGTATTTCGAGCGCGCTCGCTTCGAACTATGGCCAGGCGGCGTGCGGATCGGCACGCTGGGCCGCGAGGTTGCGCCGCCGCAGCTGCTGGCGCCGTGGCCGCCCGAAGTGGCGCCGCCTGGCCCACTCAACGAGCAAGGGCAGCCGCGCCCGCCCGCCGCGCCGCCCGCTTCGCGCGATCGCCGCGCAACTGTGCGCATGAGTCCGAGCGCCGGGTTCGCCGGCCAGTCGTTCGCTGTCGCCGCCGATGGCTTCCAGCCTGGCGAGCGCGTGCTGCTGTGGATCACCGCGCCCGATCAGTCGATTCGTCCACTCTCGGCTGTGCCCGCCGCCGATGGAAATGGTTCGATCACCGGCGCCGGGATCAAGATCGGCACCGACAAGGGCCGCAATTTCCCCAACGGCTTCTGGTATGTCACCGCTCAGGGGCTCAGCTCTGGGCGCCTCGGCATTGGCGTATTCCAGCTTGGTGTGGCGCCGCCGCCGCCACCGCCGCCGCCGCCACCGCCGAATGTAGGCGCGCGGCTTGGTGCGCTGATCCACAACATCCTCGTGCCAACCGGCCCCGGCGCAATCACGCCGCTCGCTGCTCCGCCTGGGCTCGGATTCACTTTCACCGCCGCAGGCTACGACGCGAACGAGCGGGTTGGCGTCTGGCTGACGCGACCAAACGGCGGCGGCGTAGAAGAGGTCGACGCGCGGTTGGTGAAGACCGATGGCCGCGGCAATATCAGCGTGATCTTCACGCCTTCGCGCGCGGCCGAGGGTATCTGGACCATCACCGGCCAAGGGGTCAACACCGGTCGCAGGGTTACCGCGCCGTTCAAGCTCACGCGCGATTATGTCGCACCGCTCGGCACAGCCCGGCCAGCCAGCCGCGGCGGCAGCGTCACACCAGCCGAAGGCGGGCGTAGCACGGTGTTCGCGCTCAACGGCAGCGGATTCCGGGCCAATGAGGCCCTGGAATTATGGATCACCTCGCCGGATGGTATTTATTATCTGACATCGGCCCAAGCTGACTCGCGCGGGCGGGTAGGCTTTTCTCCTAGCCTGTCGGTACAACTTGGGGCACGAAACTCCACTGGAGTCTACGGATATCACTATCGCGGCACACGCAGCGGTGTTCGTGTCGACCTGTATTTCACGTATAATGGTAAATAGGTTCTTCCTGCTTCACTCACGCGCTTGCCTCATCGAAAGCACAGGAAGTATCCACTCACCCGGCGTGGAGCCTGCGGCGCAAGTACAATAGCAGCCAGCATAAAAGTCGCGGCGATAGCAATCAGGCGTGCCGTTTGTGGCACCGAAATTGCCTTGCTCAATTTGTTTGATCGCTATTGTAGTATCTGCCTGATGCCCACTCAACGACCTAGCCGATGCCGGCGCAACCTGGAGCAGCGCGATGAGCAGTTACATTTTGATCGTCGAGAACGAGGAGGATATCGCCGACGTCATACGGCGTTATCTCGAATTCGAGGGCTACGCTATCGTGTGTGTGACCAACTGCGAGGCAGGGCGTGCCGCCTGCGCCGCCAAACAGCCCGACCTGATTGTGCTCGACTGGCACCTGCCCGAGATGGAAGGCGATGAGTGGGTCGCAGAGCTCCGCGCGCACGACTCTACTGCCGACATCCCAATCATAATGATGACTGGCGGATACCCGACTCCAACGCTCACGCTTCAGCTCAGAGCCGCGCGGATTCCACTGCTGATCAAGCCTTTTTCACTCGGCCAGTTGGTCGAGTCGATCAAGCGGATGACTTCGCATGAGCATGCGCTCGGCGCGGCCTGATCTCAATGATCGAGCGCCGAGCGCAGCTGGCTTAGCTCGGCGCGCAGCTGATCGCGATCGGCGCAACTGCGATAGCGATCGTTGAGGCGCAGCTGCGATTTGCAGAATGCCAGCTCGGTCGCCAAGTGATGAAACCGGCGGATCTTGCTATAGCCGGCCCAGCCGCCATGTCGCAGCGCCAGCAACTGGCGGCGCACACGCTGCGTCGACGAGGTAACCTCGGCATAATCGGCGGCTGAGATCAGGCCGGCAGACATCTCATCGCGCAGCTCGAACTCGATCCAATGTCGTTCGTTGCGCCAGGCCAGTACCGCCACCGCCAGGATCACCAGCACGCCGCTGGATTGTACCAACCACGAGAAGAACAGTCCAGGAAGCCGAAACTGCACGGCATAATTGTGCAGCGTGTGGAATAGAATCGCCAGCGCCAGCCCCACCGCGAACGCGCCGACCTTGAACCCGCGCACCCTCTGGTAGCGCACCGCGCCGAGCGCCAAGCCGACCAGGCTGGTGAAAAATGCGTGGTTCAGCCCAAAAAAGATGCTGCGCACCCAAAACAGCCCGCCGAGGTTGGCGCTGTAGCTCAGGAAATATAAGGCATTCTCGGTCATCGAGAAGCCGAATCCCACCAGCGAGCCGTACACAATCCCGTCGAGCGGGCCGTCGAACTCCCGGCGCATAAACAGAAATAGCCCAATCAGCGCCACGGCCTTGATCGGCTCTTCAACAACCGCCGCCAGGCCCCACGCCGCCAGATCGGGACCGATCGTCGAGTGCGCCAGCGGGATCTCTAAGACCACCTCGAACAGCACCGACAGCCCGATCGCCGGCAGCGACCCCCACAAAAAAGCTAGCGCAATCAGCCAGAGCGGCTCTTTTTCGTAGCGATCCAACCACCAGATCAACCAGCCGTAACAAAGCGCCGGAATAGCGGCAGCCAGAATTGCGGTGAATGTTGTCATGTGTGACAAGATGACAAGATGACAGGGTGACGTTTTCATCTTGTCATCTTCAGCTTGTCATTCCCTTATTCTCGTGAAATACCTAAATCGCTCAGGCGCTCGGGCGTCGGGTCGCCGTGCTCGGTCCAGCCGTGGCGGCGATAATACTCGCCCAGCAGATCGTCGAGCGCAGGCAGATGCCCGGCCGCGCGCCCTTCGCTCAGCGGCGTCTCGCTCCAGCGCGCGGGCAGTCGATCGGTTGCGCCAGCACGCCGCACAAACAGCCGCTCGACAGTCACGATTCGCTCGCCAATGCGCGCCAATTCGCCGCCGGTCATTGTACGCCCGAGCGCGGCTGAGAGCAACTCAGTCAGTTCCGCCGGCATCACCTGGTAGGCCATCAGCGCTAGCCGGCGGCATAGGCCCGCCGCGTCGAGCGCCGCTGCGAATCGCTCGTGCCAGATCAGCCGGGTGGCCTTACCTTTGATCGCCTGTGGGTGCGATGGCTCATCGGGCAGCCATGGCGGCGGCTCGGTCAGCATCTCCTCATAGGCCATGGCATAACGATGGTCGCCGCCAATCGGCGCAGTCGCCATTGCCAGCGCCACCTCGTGCATGGCGCGCGGGTCAATCGCCGGCAGCGCTAGCCCCTTCGCCTGTGGCGCGAAGGCCTCGCTGCCGAAGAAGATTTCTTTCATCTCACCGACGCCCAGCGAAAGCACATCGCGCTTCTCCTGGCGCTGCCCGAGCCGCTCGATCGCTGCTAGCACGGCGTCGTCGTCGCCCCAAGGCAGCGTGCCCGAGCGGTTGAGCCCTTGCGCCTGGCACTCGATCATAAAACTAATCGCCGCGCTGGTGGCGACGACATCCAAGCCCAGGCGCAGGCACTGGTCATTGGCGAAAATCAACACGTCGGGCGTCGACAAGCCACACCAGCCGCCAAAACCGGCCAGCGCTTCCAATTCAGGGTACGCCATTGGCTCGCCGTTGCGCTTGATATAGCTGCTATGGCATTGTAGCGGGCATGCATCGCAGCCGCGCGGCTCGCGTTTGCCACGCTGCGCGAAGGCATTACGCGAGAGCGCCGGCAGGTTTGGCATGCGCCCTTCCTTGCCATTGTAGGATGTTAGCGCACCCCACTCGCCCGCGTGCGAACTGTAGAACAGGCTGCCGAATTGGCGAATACCGGCGGCCAACTCACTGGTATCCACGCGCCTCACGATTCCAGCAACTGCGGCGGCCACGCGCGGCGCATCGGCGAGCGGTCGTTCAGTGTCGCCGCGCACGGCAATCGCCTTGACACGCTTGTGTGCCATGATCGCGCCGGTGCCGGCTGGCTCGGCCATAAAGCTGCCATCGGCGACGATACTGCCATAGGCCACGCCGGCTTCACCGGCCGGACCAATGCACACAACCGAGTAGCCGCCGCTAACCTGCTGAAGCGTTTGTACAGTCACAACCGTATCAAGACCCAGCAATTCGCTCGCCGGCAGAATTCGTACGCGCGCGCCATCGATCTGAATGTAGCACCAATCGGCGGATTGACCGTCCAACACCAGCAGATCATAACCAGCCTGGCGTAGCGCGCCGCCCCAGTGTCCCTGCGCCCAAGAATGGGCGATCAGGCGCGTCAGCGGCGAGCGCGTGCTGGCGACAAAGCCGCCAGTGGCAGGAATATCCATGCCGGCGAGGATTCCGGCGCTGAAGATCAGCAGATTAGCGGGCGAAAGCGGGCCGGTATCCAGGGGTAATTGGTGAGCCAGCATCCAGGTCGCCGCGCCGCGCCCGCCGAGATATTCTTGTTCGACAATCGCGGGCAGTTCCTCTACCCAACTCTGTCCAGTATCAAGCGAGACCCGCAACATGCGGAGTGGCATACGGTTTCCCTTGCTTCAGGCAGGCAGCTACAATTTGTTCAAAGCATTGTATCATCGTCCCCAAGCGCGCCGCAATACTTCCCTAAGTACAGCGTTTCACATGCTCGAGCCGAGTTTTCGCAAGTTCCCCTAGTTCCCTTAGTTCCTTCGCACGGGAACTAAGGGAACTAGGGGAACTTGTGATAGCCTGTGCTATGATTTCAACCGGACCGGCTCGCCCAGGTAGATCGGCTCAAGCGTGGCAAGATCATCGACAGCGCCGGCCTCCAGTCGTTGCCAGGCCAGCTCGGCCAAGTAGCCGGGCCGGCGCGCAATTGCGGCGGGCGATGGAAACAACGCCCGGCTGCCAAGCCGCTCGCGCAGCGCCGTCTGGACCTCAGCATCGACATCGCCGCAGAACAGTGCGCGGCCGGTGGTCTCGGCGCAGATCTCGGCCAGCGTCACATTGCGCGGCTCGATCGCGGTGCGCCCGGCGCCATGTTTGTGCGCGGCGCCAGTTGCGAAACGCTCGCGCCCAAGGCGGATCAATGGGATGGTGGTGGCGCCGGGGCGCTCATACTGGTAGAGCAGCGCCTCCAGCGTGCCGATGCCGATAATTGGCACTCCGCGCGCGAGCGCAAATCCTTTTGCCGTGCTCATGCCCACGCGCAGGCCACTCCAGCTGCCTGGCCCCGATGCCACGGCCACGGCGCGGATCTCCGCGCGCGGCCGCCGGAGGTGCCGCAGCAACATGGTCAGTTGCGGCAGCAACTGCGCGCTATGGTCGCGCCCCGAGTGCCAGGTGCACTCGCCCAACAGCCCCTGTTGATCATAACAGGCCAGGCCGGTTTGGATGGTTGATGTGTCGATTGCTAACAACATGTCCGTAGTCCATTGTCACTTGTCCGTTGTCTAGCGTCAGTTGCGGCCAGCTACGGACAACGGACGACCAACCACGGGCAACTTACGCAAAGGCGATTTTCTTAAACTCGGCCACCACATCCTCGTAGCGGCGACCATGTGGCTCGAAGCGCATCACCCGCTTGGTCTCGCTGAGATGCTGAAGGTAGATCGCCAAGTGTTCCTGTGGCAGCCGCCCGCCGGCCTGCTCGGCCCACTCGATCAGACAAACGCCATCGCCCGCCCAGGCCTCTTCGATACCAATCCCGATCAGCTCGTCTGGATCTTCAATTCGGTAAAGATCGGCGTGATAGATTGGCATCGAGCGATGCTGCGGCCCAGCCCGATATTCATTGATCAACACAAAGCTGGGGCTATTAACCAGATCGGCCGAGCCGAGCCCCTGTGCAATACCTTTGATCAAATGGGTCTTTCCGGTGCCAAAATCGCCCAATAGCACAATTAGGTCGCCCTGGCGTAACAGCTCGCCCAGGCGCTGCCCAATCCGGATCGTCTGCGCGGCGCTATGCGATATGAAATCCAGCACATGCTGTGATTGAACTGTATGCAGAATCTGCTTGCCCATGCGCTACATTGTAGCACAATCAGAGAAACCAGAGCGTGGAATGCTCGCGGAGGTGCGGTGGCGCAGGAATGCGGTCTGGACGGGAATTTTCTAGTCCAGATTGGAGGATCGATAGTAGGGGGTGCCATGCTAGCTTTGCGCACAAGGAATCGAGGCTTTAGCCGGGTCGATGGTACTGCCTTGGCCTAAAGGCGCGACTCCAGGGGATCGAGTTCGGTAAGGTTGTGGCTAACTTTAGGGATAATCTGCAATCTGCAATTGGCTACGAGGTCGGGCGCAGCGCAGCGCTTACCTTCACCAACTCTTCGCCTTCCGGCTGCGCGGCTGGTGGCAGCGCTGTACAAAATCGCAGGTGGCTAGCGGATAGCTCGTTCAGCGTGCGATGAGCGGCCGGGCTGAAGGAGCCGCCATAGGCCCATAGCAAACCCCGCGCGATGCGCCGCACCTGCACCAGCTCCGCGAGATCTTGCACATCGGCCGATATGATCAGCGGCCGCGCCTGAACTAATACCAACAGCGTAGCGCCATTGGTATCTTTCAGTGTCAGGAACCAGCGATTCGCCCGGATCTGTTGCGCTTCGGTGATCTGATAGCCTGCCTGGCGGGCCTGGTAAATCAGCTCTTTTGTTGTTGGCATTGGCATCTTGGCACTCTCGTCATATTACATGCGTTTTTGACGACACCAGATGGTCGAATGGTCAAACATACGTAAGGCAAGAGATGTGCGCGAACACAGCGGGGTACATTGGCGTGGTCCATGTGCTTGGCGACGATTATACCATGCTTTTGAGCTATCAAATCCGCGACAGCGCATCCGATCTGAAGAAACTTGGCGGGCGTGCGGACGCCATCCTCCCGCCAAACGCCGGTTGCGTTAGCCGTGAAGAGAAACTATCACTTCTACCGGCCGGTCTTTTCCTGAGGTATAATGGCGGGAGCGAATTTAATAAAGTACTGGGGGTATAGGCGCCGTGGCGCAACCAGAGTGCCAAGCCGGCGGACACGATTGGCTCGCGATCTGGCGGCAGATGTACGACGACGAGCGCGCTCAGGCTGAAGCCACGCCGACGCCAGGCTTTGTGGCTCAGCCGGATTGCTGGGCCGGCCAAGCCGATCGTTTTGCGGCCGCGGCACAACGCGGGGCGCAGCCCGATGGATTTATGCGTCTGCTGCTGCCGCGCCTGCGCCAAACCGATCGAGTGATCGATATTGGCGCGGGCAGCGGGCGCTACGAGCCACTGCTCGCCGCGCATGCCGCCGAAGTATTGGCGATCGAGCCGTCGCCGTCGATGCGCGGCCAGCTTGAGCGGCGGCTGGCCGAGGCGCCGGCAACAAATGTGCATATCAGCGCGGCGAGCTGGCCACCGGACGATCTGCCGATCTGCGATGTTGCGATTGCTGCGCACGTACTCTACGCCGTGCGCGAGATCGAGCCGTTTCTACGGTGCATGTATGCCGCCGCGCGGCGTGCGGGGTATCTGCTGCTGGCGTTTCGCCACCCGTCGTCGTTCATCGGCCCGTTCTGGGAACGGCTGCATGGCGCGCGGCGTCTGCCTTTGCCAGGCGCTCTGGAATGCCTTAATGCGCTCTACCAACTTGGCATTGCCGCGCACCTGACGCCGGTGCCAATCGTCAATCGTTTCAGCTATGCCGATGAGCGCGAGGCGCTGGCCGATCTGCGCTGGCGGCTCCGCGTGCCGGCCCACCTCGATTACGATCGCGCGATTGGCGCTGCGCTGCACGATCTGTTGGATCGTACCGACGATGGTCGATTGGCGCCGCGCAACCAGCCGGAATATGCTGCGGTGATCTGGTGGGAACATCCCCAGCATCGGGCAGATTAGCGAGGAGCAGCCGTGTTTAGCGTATCTTTTGCGTTCATCCTTGTGTGCGCGTTTGTCGTGCTCGCAGTGCTGGGGATCGGCGGCTTTCTAGTGCTGCTCAAGCTCGGCGTGATCGTCCGCGAGGCATCGCGCCCAACTTACCAGGATCAGAGCAGCTACTCGCTGGATCAAGGGCGCGAGGTGCGCCCTGAAGAAGAACAGCAGCGCCGCTAAGTACAGCGCTTCCATGTGTTCGAACTGGGTTTCCCTAGTTCCTATACTTCCTTCAGTTCCTTCACACGGGAACTGAAGGAACCATAAGAACTAGGATCGCACTTGAGGATCTAGAAGCATGCGTAACGATCTCGTCGAAAGTTTGTGGATTGGTGGATGTATCGGATTAGTCGTCCTCGCCGTCCATGCGCTCACTACCAACGCAACCCCACAAGTCCAGCTACTGGCGCTATTAGCGGCAGCAGTGGTCATCGCATGTTGTCAAATTGTGTTTACCATCTGGCGCGAACGGCGTGGCATCCCCTCGGGCTCTCCGCCAACCGACCAGACGCCAAATTTCCTGCGGCTGCGGCGTAACCGGCGCAACCCGTTTTTTCGTGAGCTCACCAGCGATTGGACCGGCTTGGACGAACATCTCGCCGACGACGATAGCGCCGCTCACCCAAGCCGGGTGGGGCACCCTGAAGATCCAACCAGCCCGCGCACCGACGATCTCCGTCGTTAAGGGAGCTTCGATTATTATAAACGCCAAAAAAGTACATATTGTTGGAGGGCGTTCCACCCTCCAAATCTGCCAATATTAAGCGCCGTTACACGATCTAATGTGGTATAATATCCGCGGTTAGGTGAGATCTGGAAAGGACCTCTAGTGAGCGCAGCTGACGAATTGACGCAAATTGCCGCCGAAGTCAATGTTTGCACGCTATGTAAGCTGCACCGCGGCACGATCAGAGCCGTTCCAGGCGAAGGCCCTGCCGATGCGAAGATCATGTTTATCGGCGAAGCGCCCGGTTTCAACGAGGATCGCCAAGGCCGCCCATTCGTGGGTGCAGCCGGCCAGTTTCTCGAAGAATTGCTCGCGCTGGCTGGGTTACGCCGTCGCGACGTTTTTATCGCCAATGTCGTCAAGCATCGCCCGCCGAACAACCGCGACCCCGAGCTCGACGAGATTGCAGCCTGCGGTGCGTACCTTGAACGGCAGATCGCGGCGATCGATCCGCGCGTGATTGTGACGCTTGGTCGCTTCTCAATGGCGAAATGGTTTCCTGGCGAACGAATCTCACGTATTCATGGCCAACCGCGCTGGGTCGCTGGCCGGCTGATCGTTCCGATGATGCATCCGGCCGCAGCGCTGCATCAGCCGCAAAATCGGCCATTAATCGAGGCCGATTTCCAACGATTGCCCGAATTTCTGGCCCAAGCCGAGCGCGAAGCCGCCAAGCACGCACCCACTCCGCCGCCTGAGCCGGAAGAGCCGGAGATGCAACAACTTTCGATGTTTTGAGCGAACGTTCAAACGTTCGAACGTTTGACGTAATACGATTATAGATGAAAACATATCGCATCTCGCCTGCAGGTCGCCGAACGGCACTCATTTTGCTGATCGGCGCGCTGATTATTTGGGCATTCGCACTGTGGACATTCCGTACCACGCTCGATATCAGCTACAACCCGATCGAGTTCTGGAGTACCCTGCGTCAGAAGATCGACGCTGGATTATCAATCGGTCAAATTGTGCCGGCGCTCCTCATGCTGGTGCTGATCGTCGCTACTCCGCTGGTTGTCTGGAATATTCTCGAGGAATGGGCCGCTGCCTACACCCCCGAGGAAGACGGCTTGCGCTTTACCTCGCTGGGCCTTGAGTTGACCTACCCTTGGGCGGGCATTAGCGCGATCCGGCGCGTCGATGAGGACTCGGACGAGCCGGTCGATGAAGTGGTGTTCAAAGAAGATTACACTCGCCAGATTCGCAACCCGATTCTACGCTTTTTGCATGGCCAAGCGTACGGGCGCACCAAGCTGCCGTTGTATGCCGGCCTCGCGAATCGCGACGAGCTACTAGACGAAATCCGCCAGCGGGCGGGATTGGATGAGCAGCCAACCGGCATTGAGCCGGAGGCAGCTGGAGATCTAAGCAACGCCTGACCTTAATGGCCTTCCGGCCGCTCGCCTTTACATTGGTCACAAGGTCTGCCTGAGCGTGGCAGCCCTGAAGATATTATTGGGACATTAGTTGGTCGTAGGCACAATCACAGACGTACGTGAGAAGCCAGCCAACGGAGACAGGTATATTATCTGTTTCCGCGCTGGTTGTTTCCGTATATCCTGTGATGCCATGCGGCCCATCAGAAAGGAGCGAAGTACGGGCCTCCTGTCATACTGACCGGCAACCGACTTCACAACAACCTATGGCAAAAAATAGAGTGCGTGTCATCCCTCTCGGCGGGTCCGGCGAGGTTGGGCGCAATATGTGGGTGCTCGAATACGGCGACGAGATTCTGCTGCTTGATTGTGGCGTTATGTTCCCCGAAGCCGAGATGTTGGGCGTCGATCTTGTGTTGCCCGACGTCACATATTTACGTGAGCAGCGCGAGAATATCAAGGCGATTCTGCTGACGCACGGGCACGAAGACCATATTGGCGCGATTCCACACCTGATCGCCGATCTCGGCTTCCCACCGATCCATGGCACGCCGTTGACGATTGGGATCGTCACCGGCAAGCTCAAAGAGCACCGCTTGCTCGACCGCACCACCTTAGTGCGCTTCCAGGCCGGCGAGAAGTTTACTATTGGCTCGTTCACAATCGAGCCATTCCATGTCGCTCACTCGATCCCCGACACGGTCGGCTTCGGAATCACAACCCCAGCCGGGTTGGTGATCTATCTGACCGACTGGAAGTTCGACCACACGCCAGTCGATGGCCAGCCGACCGATATGACTACGATCGCCGAGCTGGGGCAACGCTCGCCGTTGGCGCTGATCACCGATTGCGTGCGGGTTGAGTCGAAGGGCTACACCCCCAGCGAGCAGACAGTCGGCGAGGCCTTCGACAACATCTTTGCGACCGCTCCAGGCCGGATCATTGTAGCGACATTCGCGTCGAACATCTCACGCGTGCAGCAGGCGATCGACTCGGCCGAGGCGTATGGCCGTAAGGTTGCGCTGGTCGGCCGCAGCATGGAGAACAACAGCAAAATCGCGCTGGAGTTAGGCTACTTGCGCGCCGAGGAAGGCACGCTCATTCGCCCGCACGAAGCCGCCGGCTACCCCGATGATCAGGTAGCGATCGTTTGTACCGGCAGCCAGGGTGAGCCAATGGCCGCATTGGCGCGAATGGCCAATCGCGATCACCAACATGTCAAAATCAAGCACGGCGATACGGTTGTCGTCTCGGCCACGCCGATCCCCGGCAACGAGATCTCGGTCGGGCGCGTGATCAATAACCTGTTCCGGCTCGGCGCCGATGTGATCTATGGCACGTCGGGCGTGCATGTGTCGGGCCACGCCGCGCAGGAAGAGCTCAAGATGGTGCTGTCGCTGCTGCGGCCTGAGTTCGTCGTGCCGTTCCATGGCGACTACCGGCATATGGTTCTGTATCGCCGGCTGGCACTCGGCATGGGCGGGCTGTTCCAACCAGATAATGTCATCCTGGCCGAGAACGGGTCGATCATGGAATTCAGCCGGAACTACGGCAAGATCACTGGCAAGGCGCCGGTTGGTTATGTGTATGTCGACGGCACCACCGTCGGCGATGTCGGCAATGTGGTTGTGCGCGACCGGCAACTCCTGGCGCGCGACGGCATCCTGATGGTGGTCGTCAGCGTCGACCGCAGCACCGGCGAGTTGGTGGCCGGGCCGGATGTGGTCTCGCGTGGCTTCGTGTATATGCGCCAGTCCGACGACCTGATTGAAGCGACCAAGGGTGCGGTGCGCGATGCGCTGAATGGGCATATGGGCGATAGTGAGACTGAGACCGATAGCACGTTCATCCATCGCAAGATCAAGGACTCGGTCAGTGAGTTCTTGTACAGCCAGACCCGCCGCCGGCCAATGGTGATCCCGGTGGTAATGGAGGTCTAACAGATTTAACTCTACTCGCCGGTGTGTTAAGTATAGCGTTTCTTATGTTCGATCTGGGTTTCACAAGTTCCGATAGTTCCCTCAGTTCTTTCGCACGGGAACTGAGGGAACTATCGGAACTCGGATCGTACTTGCGATAGCCTGTAACTAAGGCATCGGCGGCAGCAAGCTGGGCGCGCTAATTGGCGGCGGCTCGGCGGCTTCCAGACGTAACCGCTCGAACAACTGCTCGCGCAGCCTCTGCAGCCGTTCTTGGAAAGCCGCCAGGTGAATCGACTCGGTCCACATGATCAGCGCGTCCTCGCCATTATCGGTGTAGTAGCGCGGTCGCGTTCCCGCTGGCTTGAAGCCGTATTTGAGATACAACTGCTGCGCGACGAGGTTGTTCACCCGCACTTCCAGCGTCAGCATATCCGCATTGAGCGCCATCGCCTGATCGATCAACCCGTTTAGCGCTAGTTCGCCAATACCGCGGCCGCGGTACTCGGGCATCACGGCGATAGTGGTGATATGGCCTTCGTCGACGCTCAGCCAGAGGCCGCCATACCCAACGATCGGGTATGTACTGGAAGACGCGGGCAGCGACACACCGAAAAGCGAGGGCAACAACTGCGCCAGCAGTCCGCGCCGAGTAGATTGAGCTTCGTGGCGTGGTGGCGGCGGCGTCGCCGAAGCCCGCGCGACAATATAGCGGCTATTGGCAGGGTGGCGCAGTTCGTGGCGATATGTATTAGCGGACCATGTAGTTGTAAAACTGCGTCGCTCAATCTCTTGAACTCGCTCAATATCACTTTCGGCCATCGGCTCGATAAAATAGTACACCGCGCGCCTCGTTGCCAGTACAACGTAATACGTAATGCGTAAAGATTGCGATGCATTATTACGCATTACGTATTACGTTTTATGCCCTATTTCTTGACATCCTCAATCGCCTTGGCAGAAGTTACCTGCAAGAACTCAGTGTATTTGCCATCTTTACCGAAATTCCCGCCACTTTTGAAATCGCCGGTGACTTCGACCAGACCCCACACAAAACTATTGTTCGGCCCAACATGCAGTTTACCAGACTCATCGGGCGGGAATCCCTCCATCCAGATCGTTTTGCCGATCGGTTGCGGGCTGCTGCCGTCCTGCTCGGTCGAAATGCCTTCTGCCAGCACATAGATGATGCCGTTCCAGAAATAGTAGCCCTGGGTCGTGATCTGCTGGCCGTTGTACTTAGCCGCATCCGCGACCAAGCCGAGCAGCGCGACTTTGCCCTCGCCAGGCGACGTATTCGGCACGCGCATCTCGGTGCGGCGCACCGACTCGATCGAGTCGGCCGAGGCGACCTGGAGGCGGTATTTATATTTCCCATCCGGGCCATAGCCCCCGCCCGCCTCGAACTGCCCAGTGACGCGCACCAAGCCATAGATCGCATCGCCGGGCTGGTGCAGTTTGCTCAGCAGCGCCTCGGGGAAACCATCGACCCAAATCACATCACCGTTTGGCTGGGCATTTAAGCCATTATCAAGCGTGCTGACCACCGGCGCCAGGACGGACAGATTGGGATCGGCGCCACCTTTGAGATAAAATCCGTCGACGGTAATCTGCTTGCCATTATAGTCTTGTGCGCGCTCGATCAGCTTTGGCACAAATAATGTGCTGTCTTGCCCACACGTCGCCAGCGCCAGCGCGCCCGCAAGTAACATCAGCAGCATCAGGCTCTGGGTTATCCGATTGCGCATTGTGTCTTCCTTCAACGCCTGCGTGAGTAATCGCGCAGCATTATAGAAGCGCGCGAACATGTTGTCAACGCTACTTCCCAGAACAAAGAACAAGAAACAAAGAACAAAGTGGGCCGAACCAGTGCGCTGAACGCTTGTTCTCGGTCCTCTTACGAGAATAAAGAACAAGAAACAAAGAACAAAGCGGGCGAAACCGGTACGCTGAACGTTTGTTCTCTGTCCTCTGTTCTTTGTTCTTGGCCGGGTGTAATCGACATGTCATCCTCACGCCCTCCGATCCATTGACCCGATCCCCTCGCTCTGCATATAATCTAGCTATGGTCTTTCATACTAGAATTTGAAAGGCGTGGTCTTAAGAGCGAGCATCGCCCGCCTCTTAAAAACCCACCTGATTTATTTGAAGGGCTATATATCAGGAGGAACAGTATGAACGGACTGTTTGTCGCGTTGGGAATAATGGTTCTGGCTCTGCTCGCGCTGCTGCTATGGTTTGTGCCGCATCTGCTCCAGCAACAGGCTAGCAACGTAGCGAAAGAGACCGACGATCTGCGCAAGATGCTGCTGGATGTGCTGAACGAGCAACAGGCCGTCACCACCCGCCAAACGCAGTTGGGATCGTCGATGGCGCACCTGCAAGACCAGTTGGCCACGATTGTCGAAACCGCTGGCCAGGTCCGCACCGTCGAGCAGGTATCGACGCATGAAGCTGAACACTCCTTCCAGCAGCTTGAAGCGCGATTGGGAGAAGTCCAAGGCCAGATCAAAGAATGGGTGGATGGCCGACAGCAGGGCGCGCGCGTGCGTGCGGCGCAAGATAATGAGGCCTGGGCGCACCTCATGGGGTTACTCGCGTCGATCCAGGATCGCGTGGGCACGCTCTCGAAAGATCGTTCCAGTGTGATGGCTGGGCTTCAGGCCGGCGCGCTGCTTGAAGAGCTGGAGCAAGAGATGCAGAACCTGCGCAATATCTCGGAAGAGATTGCCATGTTGCAGTGGCGGCTGCGGCGTTCATTGAACGAACGCGAGTTGAACGTCTCGACGTTTCGAATGCGTACCAGCAACGGCGCGTAACAAGTAGCGGCCTGCACGAAAATCTTGAACAGCCGACGTTCAATGAATTACTTTAACTTGTAGTAAGACAAAGGTCCCAGATTCGATTACGCACCCATATCATAGGTACAAGCAGCAGCGGTTCTATGGTATAGTTATCAGGCAGTCCCTCTATCCTCTTCTGGTCGCATGAACTGCCATCAATACAGACGGACACTCCAATGAGCATCATGGTCGTCGATCAGCAAGTAGTTCATTACGAAGTTTTCGGACACGGGCGCCCGGTACTGTTCTTGCATGGCTGGCTTGGCAGTTGGCGCTACTGGTTCCCAACGATTGAGCGCACTGCGGAGCATTTCCGTACCTATTCATTTGATTTTTGGGGCTTTGGCGATACCCGCCGCCAAACAACGCCGGTCAGCATTCAAAACTATTCCGCTCAGGTGATCCGCTTCTTAGATGAGTTAGGGATCGACCGGGTTCTGCTCGTCGGCCACTCGATGGGCGGCATGGTGGCGCTGAAAACGGCGATCAACCACCCCAAGCGGATCAGCCGCGTGGTGGCCGTCGGCGCGCCGATCGTCGGCGATTCGCTCTCGTGGCTGCTCAAGCTGACCGATCGCCCGGTGCTTGCCGATGCGTTCGCCCGCATGCCGTGGTTGCGCCGCCGGATGTTCCGGATGTTCCTCGGCGAAACAAATGACCCAGCCGTCAACGAGATTCTCGACGACAGCGTCAAATCCAGCTCGACAACACTGCGCCGCGCGGTCGGCTCAATGTGGCGCACTGATCTACGGCCTGAGCTTTCACGACTGACGGTGCCAACACTGATCGTGCATGGCGGCCGCGACGAGATCGTCCAGCCCAATCAGGCCGATCTGTTTGATCAAGTGCCCAGCGCCGAGGTCGTCGTGATGCCCGAGAGCCGGCATTTCCCATTCCTCGACGAAGCCGAGCTATTCAACGAAACACTGCTGCGCTTTCTGACCCAAGATGCGCCGCGCACTCTGCCGCGGCGTGTCCGCACTCGTCAGAGCAGTGTGGTGGGCTAGAGCGCGCCGAGGCTGCCCGTTTTCACTCTTAATAGTGGATATCGACCTCCGTCCCGATGTCGGCCCACTCATAGAGCCACTGCGCATCGTCGATGTTCATGTTCACGCAACCATGCGAAAGACGGAAGCCGGTGCCCCAGCGGTCGTGCCAATAGGTGCCGTGAAACGCGACCCCACCAACGATGTATTGCACCCAGGGGATATTGGGCACATGCCATGTCTCGCCGCCGGCCGAGCCGGTCATGGTCTCGATCGGATATTTGCTGTAGATCGCGAACGTGCCGGCCGGTGTATTAAAGCCATCTTTGCCAGTCGCGACGGGCGCATGATACACTGGCATATCGCCTTCATAGGCCGTGAGCTCCTGCGCCGAGAGGTCGACATCGACGCGCCGTGCCCAGATCGATGGCGACCAGTCTGGCGCGCCAGTCAGTTGGGTGCTGGTAGCGAACTTGTAGCCTGCGTTCTCCGCAGCCTGGCGCCCTAGGTCGGTCAGCTGAACCTCGTGCAGCGCGGCCAGCTGAATGCCGAGCGCTTGCTCCTCTTGACGATAAAAGTCGCCTAGCTCATCGGAATGCAGCTCGAAACGCGCGCGCTCGAAATACTGCGTCAGGCGTGGCGCTCCGTCGATCGGGCTGGCCTCTTCAAACGGCTCGCTGATCGGAAAGCCGAACACACGCAGGCCGCCGTGTTTCAGCCAAAACTTGAGAAACTTCCCACTTAACGTATGTTTTGTTTCGGGAAAGAACTGTTTGCCATCTTCCGGAGCGCCGACCGGGAAGGAGCGCCCAACTGTCAACTCATTCCCCAGTAGCGAGAGCTGAACCTGATCGGCAGTATCGGCGGCCTCTGGATGGTATTCGAATCGCGCATGCTCGAAATATTGCACGATTCGCCCGTTTTCGACGATCTCCTCGCTGACTGGATACCCGAAGATCAGCACGCCGCCATTGGCGCGCCAGAAGCGTAAGAAGCCCGCCCGGTCGCTGACATGATGGTTGGTTGACGAGAAAAAGATATTCTGTACCATCGGCAGCGTATCAGCCGACGTCGTTCCGAGGCGTCGCGCCAGCGCATTTCGCTGCACAGTGTCGGCCTGCTGCGCCGCGGCGATGCGCGCTTGGGCTTCCTGCCGCGACATCGGCGCCGCAAAATCGGATGTCGCCGGGTTGCGCCAAGCCGATGTCGACCGCGGGACTGCCATAAATAACGCGACTATAACTGTGGCAAAGCTAACGATGACGGCGAAACGATAACGTGAACGAGTCATAGACGCCTCTAAGAACAGATTGCGAACGCTCTAGCGAATTTAACATGCTTTTCTTATTATATGTACATTTTGGCGTCCTGCCTATCCCCCAAAAGATGGTTTTACGCAGTTAGCACGTAAACGAACATTTGTTTCATTGCCTTAATCCTCGAAGATCGACCCGGTCAAATAAAGAATGCTGGTCCACAGGCCACGCGCGTGGCGGTAGAACAGCACACCGATCGCCACCGTGATCAGGCCGACCACTACGATCAGTTCGCCAGCCGGCAGATCGGTGAACACTCCCAGCAACCCGCCGACCACCAGCGCAATAGTCGATGTGAGAGTCATATTGATCGCCATCCCGCCGGTGACTTCGCCGGCATCGCGCTCGAAGATCACCCCGCAAACCGGGCAACGCACATTCATCACGAAGAGCGAACGAAACATACGGCCATGCCGGCAGGCCGGGCAGATCAGCAAGAGACCGAGGGTTAGAATGTATATAATCCGGAGCATACAGCCCGACCTGCGAGCGAAGCATTCATGCGACCGAGAGCAGGTTGGCAAGATCTAGGGTTCTGAAACCGAGGTAGTTTTCTTCAGCTCGCCAGCGGAATTGTAACACGCTGGGGAATGAACTAACAGCAGTGGAGTGTGCGTATTATGGAAGACCTGAGCGGCGATGCGGCCGCCCGATCGGCGGTGGAGCGCACTGTATGCCGGCATTGCCAGAACAATTAGGCCGACGTGTCGATGGCGTGCTTCTTCAATAATCGCATTTGCATCGCCACCCAACCCAATAGCGGAAGTAATCGTTGCCTGCGCGGCGCGCTGCTCGCCCCAGCGCGCGGCATACGCCTGCCGCACATGTTCGCGCAATGTGCTGCGCTGATCGAGCAGAGCCGGAACTCCACCGATATAGTCTTCAATCGAAGGCGCAAGCGTTTGCAAAACGATCAACTCGGCTTGCGCGCCTTGCGCCACCGTGATTGCGTGGTCGAGCGCGTAGCTCGCGAACACCGATTCATCAAGTGGAATGAGAATGCGGCGCAGGCTCGCCGGCACGGATGGCGGCTCTGGAGAGATGCGTACAAGCAACACCGGCAGCGGAGTAGCTTGAATAACCTGGTCCGCTACGCTGCCGGCAGCCCATCGGCGTAGGCCGCTGTAGCCATGGCTTGCCAAGGCGATCAGCGATGCCTGGCTACGCTCGGCCACTGTGATGATCGTGGCCGCGGGCGGCCCAATCTCGACAGCACAACTCACGGCAATGCCCGATACGCGCAGCAGCGCTGCCTGGGTTTCGAGGTATCTTTCAATCTGCTGGCGCTCATGAAGCCGCTGCTGCTGACGCAGCCAATCGGATCGGTGACCATCAGCGGTTGCCGATGTCTTCGCTGATATCAAAGTGTAGATATGTTCCGGGTCGGCGACAACCTGAAACAGCAGCACATTGGCCTGTAGCACCGGCGCGAGCTGCCGCACATGCGGCAAGATCTGTTCGGCGTGTGGCGAACCGTCGAGCGGAACCAGTATCGTTTGCATAGCGCCCTCGCAACCGCACGAGCGGCGTGCCATAATGCTTGTGGGAAGGCTTAGGTATCGGTGCACCTGTACACTTTACTTGCTGGTCATTGATTAGCTGCAAACGTCCAAATGTCCAAACGTTCGAACGTTGACTGTGCCCAACCACTACCTCGCAAGTAATCTTAGCATTATGAAGCGATTGGCCGAGGAAAGATTCCGCAACAGGGAATAGCCGCTTCGCAATGGCGGCGCGCGATGGAATCTGGCCTACATATTGGTTCACACGAGGCGGGAATGGCGTACCAATCGTTCAGATGAGGCGGCTCTCACGAATGTTATAATGGCCGCCGGATGTTGCTCTAATGAAATTAGACGATCAAAGTAGGTAATGGCGTAGTGGCGCCTTTAGGCGAGTTTTTGGCTTCAGGACCGCCTGAAGGCGCCACTACGAATGCCCCGTTTGATTGTCAAATCTCATTAGGTCGAACTCGACCCTGGTGGGATCGCCGAATGCGCGGCGGAAGCGAAAGCCGAGCTTCTGAAAGACGCGCTGCATCTCATGGTTCTCGGGCAGCACATCGGCGACGACGCGATCCAAATGTTCGTCGCGGCCAATCTCAATCAGCCGGCGTAGCAACTCGGTGCCGAGCCCCTGGCCATGCAGCGCGTCGCTCACGACAGCCGCGAACTCGCCGTCGTTGGTGCCGGGCACCTTTAGCAGATTGCCGACGCCGACGATCGATCGCTTTCCTGTCTCGGGGTCGGTATGCTCGGCCACCAGCACCATCTCGCGATCGTAGTCGATGAAGCAGATCCGCGTCAGCCGCTCGTGGGCGATCCGCTGGTCGAGCGACATGGGGTAAAAGTAGCGCAGATAGATACTCTGCTCCGAAAGATCGCTATAGAACTTGACAATCAATGGCTCATCCTCGGGGCGGATGGGGCGGATCACTACCGGTGTACCATCACGTAGTACCCAAGGCTTCGCATACTGGGTGGGATACGGCCGAATCGCCGTACGCGGCAGGTTCGCCTCTGTCACATCTAGGCCGTGAAGCACCACGCGCGCGTCGAGCGCGATCATGCGCGCTTCCGAGACCAGCAGCGGGTTGATGTCGATCTCCTTGATCCAACGCTGCTCAATCACCAGTTGGCCAAAGCGCACCAACAGATGTTCCAGCGCGATCAAGTCGATCGGTGGACGCCCGTTTGCCCCTTGTAATGCCTTAAATACCCGCGTCTGCTCGATCATCCGCCGTGCCAGCGTGGTCGTCAGCGGTGGCAGGCCGAGCGCGCGATCGCGGATCACCTCGACCAAACGGCCGCCCGTGCCAAACAGCAGCACCGGACCAAACTGTTCATCGAGCGTGCTGCCGACGATCAGTTCGTAGCCATCGTCGGCAATCATCGGCTGAACCGAGACACCAAGAAAATGTTCGAATCCGGTCTTCGCTGCCACTGCCTCCTTGATCTGGCGATAGGCCCGCCGCACCGAAGTGACGTCGTCCAGGTGCAGCTTGACGCCCCCAACATCGCTCTTATGTGCGATTGTGTTCGAGAGCAGCTTCAGCACCACCGGAAAACCGATCGATTTAGCTACCTGCACCGCCTCCGCCTCGCTGATTGCCACGCGCGATTCGGCGGTCGGGATACCATAGGCGGCCAGTAATTGCTTCGACTCGACCTCGGTCAGCAGTGTGCGCCCCGCGGCGCGGGCCGCCAGGATGCGTTGCTCGACTTCGGCGCGCTGGGCCGAGATCGACGCGGATGCTTCGGGCAGAATCGGCGTTTCATAGAGAACGCGCAGGTTGTAGCTATAGCGCCACATATAGTGAAACATGCGCGCGGCGGTGTCGGGGTAGGTAAAGGTAGGAATGTTGGAGCGATTCAGAATCGTTTGTCCGGCCGCGGTGTTGTCGCTGCCCATCCAGCTCGCAAGCAGCGGCTTATGGTTCCTGCGCGCCACTTCCGCCAACTGCTCGGCGGTCTTGGTCGGGTCGGTCACCGCCTGCGGCACGAGGATCACCAGCAGCCCGTCGCTATTTGGATCTTGCAAGGCGATCTCAATCGATTTGGCGTAACGCTCGGGGCTGGCATTGCCGACAATATCAATCGGGTTGCTGTGGCTCCAGTGGTAGGGTAGGATCTCATTCAGCGCCGCGATCGTCGCGGGCGCAATCGGCGCCAGCTCGCCGCCATTGGCGATCAGCTCGTCGGCGGCGAGCACGCCCGGCCCACCGGCGTTGGTGACGATCGTCAAGCGCGGGCCGGCTGGCCGCGGCTGCTTGGCCAGCACTTCAGCCATGTTGAACAGATCGGCGATCGAATTGACCCGTACCGCGCCGCAACGACGGAGCGCGGCGTGCAGCACTTCGTCGCTGCCGGTGAGCGAGCCGGTATGCGAAGCGGCGGCCTGAGCCGTCGCGTCGGTGCGCCCGCCCTTCAGCACAATGATTGGCTTGCTGAGCGCGACCTCGCGCGCAGCCGACATGAACGCGCGCACATCGCCAATCGACTCCATGTACAGCAAAATACTTTTGGTCTGTGGGTCGTTGCCAAGATAATCAATCAGGTCGCCCCAACCGACGTCGAGCATTGAGCCGACCGATATGAACGCGCTAAAGCCGAAATGTTCGCGTATGCTCCAGTCGAAAATCGCCGCCCCGAGCGCTCCGCTCTGGCTGATGAAAGCAACATTACCAGGTTGTGCAATACCGTTGGCGAGCGAGGCGTTTAGGCCGCTGCTCGGCCGCATCACGCCTAGGCAGTTTGGGCCAAGCAGGCGCAGATTGCCATTGCGGGCATGCTCAAGCACACGCTGCTCGAGCGCCGCGCCTGCCGGCCCAGTCTCTTTGAAGCCAGCTGAGATGATGATTGCGCCGCTCACGCCGGCGGCTGCGCACTCGGCAATGATCTCTGGTACCGTCGGCGCGGGCGTGATCACAACGGCAAGATCGATCTGGTCAGGAATCGCGGCAAGGTTCGCATAGGCACGAATGCCCAGCACACTGGCGCGCTTGGCGTTGACAGGATAGACCGTTCCGCCAAATGGGCTGCTCACCAGATTCCACAGCACCGTGCGCCCAACGCTGCCGGGCGCCTCCGATGCGCCGATCACCGCCACGGCCTTTGGCCCAAAAAAAACTTTGACTGAGCGCGGCCGGCGAATCGGCTGCTCGCGTGTGGCTTCGGTTATTCCAGTATCGGATGCGATCACGCGCCCCTCCTCGGCACTCTCACCGCAACTGCAGATTCACCCAGCGGCAATGTTTGTATCATATCACAATCAACCTGATTTCCACACTACATTCTGCAAACGCGCTAAAACACCACGCCGCCGCAGGAAGAAAACTGCGGCGGCGTGGTGTTCTATCCAGAAATATGTTACACCCTCGCGTCCGCTGGCTCAGCCAGCGGCATAGCGGCGCGCGGCTGCTCCACAGCGTGCGGCAGGCGACTGATTGCATATTCGGCCAGCGCCGTTATTGTCAAGCTTGGGTTGACACCCGGGTTCGCGGGGACGATCGAGCCGTCGACAATATACAGGCCGGGGTAGTTATGTGCCTGGCAGTCGAGGCCGACCACGCCCTCACGCGCATCGCGGCCGAACGGGCAGCCGCCGAGGATGTGCGCTGTCATCGGGATATTCAGCAGCGCCTCGTTGATCGTGCCGGAAGGAATGCCGTTGGTCATCTCGGCAAAGCGCCTGGTAACCTCGTGGCCGATCGGGATCGTAGTTGGGATGGTGTGCTCGTCATCCGGCTGCGAGACCAACCCGCGCCGCCACAGCGTCGTCGGGCCGCGCCCGAGCCGCAGCCTGATGCGATTATCTTCGGTCTGCATCACTAGCATGATCGTCGTGCGCCTAGCCCAGCCCGGCAGCACGTGAGTGCGCAGAAAATCGCCCGGGCGCCTGAAGACATCGACGACCGACTTGAGCAATCGCCCGCCAAATGTGCCCGAGTCGATCAGCGGGCCGGCCAGGAAGCGCATGAGATCCGAGCCAGCCGAGTAGCGCACCGGTTCGATCGTCGTGACCGGGTCGGCGTGAAAGATTGATGTAATCGCGATTCCTTCGGAGTAGTTGGTCTTCAGGCTGCGATTGACCACGCCTAGCAGCGCCTCGCTGTTGGTGCGCACAATATCGCCCAGGCGCTGCGAGAGCAGCGGCAGTGATCGCGTGATCTCGCGGCAGCGGAATAGCAGCCGCAGCGTGCCGAGCGTTCCGGCCGAAACAACGACATTACGCGTGCGCACTCGCCGCACCAGGCCCTTGCGCCAGGCAGTCGAACGGCGGTACAGTATCTCGTAGCGGGCGCCATCGGGCTGGCCGGGCGGCAGCGGGCGAATATCACGCACCTCGGCCTCCGGCCGCACCTCGGCACCCCATTTCTCGGCGAAATACAGGTAATTCTTGACCAACGTGTTCTTGGCATTATGACGGCAGCCGACCATGCAGCCGCCGCAGTGGATACAGCCTGTGCGCGTTGGACCTTCGCCGCCGAAGTACGGGTCGGCAACTTCGACGCCCGGGGTGCCAAAGAATGTGCCGACCGGAGTAGGACGGAAGGTCGCTTCCTGGCCAAGATCCCTGGCGATCAGCTTCAGCGTATGGTCGGCGGGCCATAGCCGTGGGTTGGAAGCGACTCCCAGCATACGCTTGGCCGTGTCGTAGTGCGGGCGCAGAATACTCTTCCAATCGGCGAGATGATGCCAGGCTGGCGCCGCGAACAGTTCGTCGCTCGGCTCCATCAGCACATTGGCATAACCCAGGCTGCCTCCGCCCACGCCGGAGCCGTGCAACACAAATACGTTCCGGAACGGGCTAATCTGCAAGATTCCAAAACAGCGCGCGGCCGGCGCCCAGATATACTTACGGATATTCCAGGTCGTCTTCGCAAAATCTTGATCGCGGAAGCGCTTACCGCGCTCAAGCACGAGCACGCGATAGCCCTTCTCAGTTAACCGCATTGCCGAGACACTACCACCGAAGCCGGAACCGATAATGACAAAGTCGAAGGTTTCGCTGGTCGCGGTCATACCATCTCTCTCTTTGCCAGCTACTCTGGAACGCCACATAAACAGTTGGACGCAGTGTACCATATAATCGTTACTGCAAAGTACACCGCGTCTCTGTGCGCTAAAAAGTGCAAGGTTCAAATCAATTGTAAAGTTAAGATGTTCAGGCGGAGTATTGTTAATTCACCTTAACTGCAGGTTGCCGTCCATTCCCGTTTTTGGACTGCCGTACATGCTACAATTCGGCACAAGAACTGATGCGGCGGTGCTCAATCACCGCATCTTGTACTAATAAGCCGGCGATGATGCCGGGCGATATGATTATGGAGGAACATCGATGAAACCTAGACTTGGGGCCACTCGCGAAATGACGATCCCCGATCCGCCGTTTGCGCACAAGCTGTTCAGCACGACTGCCTTCGCATGGCTGTGGGCGATCGTTCGCATCTACGTGGGGTATCAGTGGATTGAGGCCGGCTGGCACAAGCTCACCGGCGGCGGCTGGATCGACGGCGGCGCGGCGCTGAAGGGCTTCTGGACCAAGGCTGCCGCGATCCCGGCGGCCCCGGCCAAGCCGGCGATCACCTACGACTGGTACCGCGCCTTCATTCAGTTCATGCTCGACAATGGCTGGTACTCTTGGTTCGCCTCACTGGTAGCAGTTGGTGAGTTCTTGGTCGGCGCTGCGCTGATCCTGGGCGCCTTCGTCGGTATTGCAGCATTCTTCGGGGCGCTCATGAACTGGAACTTTATCATGGCCGGCTCCGCGAGCACAAATCCAATGCTGCTCATGCTGGGGATCTTCCTGGTCCTGGCCTGGAAGGTCGCGGGCTGGTATGGTCTTGACCGCTATCTCCTGCTACGGCTTGGGACGCCCTGGGCCTTGGGGCGGCAACAGGCACCAGCAACACAGCCGGAACCACAGAGAACGACCTAGCGATATCATCGCACAGAAACTGATCGATGCAACGGTGCCGGCAGCCCTTTGGCGCCGGCACCGTTGCATTACGAGTGTTACAACAGCTCTCTGTAGAGTTGTGAATCCTTCACCAAATAGCTGCGGTCGCTCCACTACCATATATCTGGCCAACTATATCAGGTGATTTCAAATATGCAAAGCGAGCGGTTTGCAATTGGGAGCGCGCGTTGAAACATCAGCAGTCTCATCTGGACCGGCACTACACAATGGGAACGATAACAGACGAATTCTCGACCTCTGCCGAGGCGAAATTTGAGAACTTATTAGAATCGGCCCCGGATGCGATTGTCATCGTCGACGACAGGGGCCGGATCATGATCGTGAATCATCAGGCAGAGGTATTATTTGGCTACAATCGGGCCGAGCTACTTGGGCAATCGGTCGAACTGCTGCTGCCCGATCATCTGCGTGCCGGGCATGTGCATCACCGGACGAATTATTTATCCGAGCCGCGCACCCGCCCGATTGGGTCAGGTTATACGCTGAATGCGCGGCGTAAGGACGGCAGCGAATTCCCTACCGAGGTCAGCCTCAGCCCGCTGCAAACCGAGAACGGCTTGTTGATCACCAGCGTCGTTCGCGATGTCACCGAGCGCGCGCAAGCCGAAGCCGCGCTGCGCCGGCAAACTACATTCGTTGAGCTGTTGCAAGAGGTCGCCGTTACTGCCAACCAAGCCTCATCGGTCGATGCCGCGCTGCAATCGGCGCTCGATCAAGTCTGCGCTCACACTGGCTGGCCGATTGGCCATGTCTACTTGCCTTCACAGAACGAAGACGGTCTGGAGCCGATCGGTCTATGGCATCTCGACGACCCTGAGCCGTTTATACCCTTTCGGAAGCAGACCGATGTGCTGCGCTTCGCAGCCGGCGTTGGGTTAGTCGGCCGCGTGCTGATATCGAAAAAACCGACCTGGAGTGTGAACCCTGGCGACGACCCGCAGTTCCTACGCTCTGCTACCGCGCTGGAGAATGGTATTAAGGCCGGCTTTGCATTTCCGGTGTTGGTTGGCACCGAGGTGGTAGCGGTGCTGGAATTCTTTTCAACCGAGGCCGCCGAGCCCGATCAGGCGCTCCTTGATGTGATGGCGCACGTCGGCACACAGTTGGGCCGAGTGGTTGAGCGCACCCGCTCGGCCGAGCAGTTGGAGCGCCGGGTCGCTCGACGCACCGCGCACCTGAACGCGCTGCTAGAGCTCAGCAAAGAACTCCTGCCGGCGCGTGGCCTCGATACGCTGCTCCAGCGGGCTATGAGCCACACAATGACGTTGGTGCCGGAGGCGAGCTGTGGCGCGATCTATCTCTACGAGGCAGCCAGCAATCGCCTAGCGCCGCGCGCTAGCTCGGGCTTTAGGCAGCTGCCAAAGCCGAATATGCCAGCTGCACTTGGGGCGCTGGGTCTGGCATTTACCAGCCGCTGTACACAGGTTGCCAATTCGGCGGCGGAGCTCATGGCGCTGACGCCCAGCCTGACCTATGATCAAAAGCTAGAGCTGCTGCGCGCGCTGAACCTGCGCGACCTGCCGACTGGGGCATTGGCAATTCCATTGGTCGCCCACGACCAGGCCGTCGGCGTGCTGCTGCTGCTACGCAAGCATGGCCGCGGCCCGTTCGCCACCGATGCCCTTGCGACGCTGGAAGGGTTAGCCAACCTGACTGCGGCAGCTATTCTGGAAGAGCGCAGCGCGCGGCGCGCCGCGACACTGTCGAGCCAGCTAGCGAACCTGGAGGAGCAGCAGCGCGCGCTAACCGAGCGGCTTAGCTCAGCCGAGGCGGCGATCCTGCAGGCCGCACGGCTCGCGGCAGTCGGGCAGCTGGCAGCCTCGATCGCCCACGAGATCAATAACCCGCTATACGCCGCACGTAACGCACTTTACCTGCTAGAAGATGAGCCACCCGAGCAGCGTGACGCATCAAACTATCTAGCGATCGCCCGCGAGCAACTGACTCGCATCGCCGGGATCATTCAGCGTATGCGCGATTTCTATCGCCCGGCGCGCGGCGATCTGGCGCCAGCCAATATCAACCAGCTGATCGAGGATACGCTGGCGCTAGCGGTATTGAATACCCGCCATGTAGCGATTGAGATGATATTCACACCCGATCACACACTGCCGAATGTGCTCTGCAATGCCGACCAACTGCGCCAAGTGTTTCTCAACCTGGTATTGAACGCTATTGAGGCCATGCCTGAGGGCGGTACGCTTACCGTCCGCACGATTGCCGGGCCGACCGTGGCGCTGATCGAAATCCAGGATACCGGCATCGGCATCCCGAATGATATTCGCTCGCATCTCTTCGAGCCATTCTTCACCAATAAGCCAAATGGCACCGGCCTGGGGTTATCGATTAGCGCGCATATTGTCACGCAGCACGGTGGCCAGATCGAGGTCGAGAGCACCGAGGGGATCGGCAGCATCTTTCGGATCGTGCTGCCGTACAAACCACATATGTAACAGCTATTTCTGCCTTCGGCAGAGCGGTACTTTATTTTCTAATCGTTGCTCTTTTTGCGCTCGCAGAGCGCAAAAAGAGCAACGACATTATTGGGAAAGTACCATGCTGCCGTCTATCCTGAGCTTGCCGAAGGGCAGGCTATAAGCCGCGTCGAAGCGACCACCGCACTTATGGCAACCGGTTATCGAACGAATTCAGGACCTTCATATAGTTCGCGCGCTCGAACGCGGCCGGCTCGGCGACGGCGCGTTGGCTCATGCTGCCTTGCATCCCACGGATCGAGCCATACTCGTGCTCAATCATCCACGCGCGCAGATCGGCCAGGATGTCGCTGACCCGGTAGATGCCATTGGCCAGCAATTCGGAGGCCAGCATCGCCACATTCGCGCCGGCCATCATGGCCTTAAGCAGGTCGTGCGCAGTATGCACTCCGCCAGTCAGCGCGAAATCGAGCCGGATGCGCCCGTAAAGCATGGCGATCCAGCTAAGCGGCAGGCGCAGATCGTGCGAGGTGCTGAGATGCAGGTTGGGCATTACCTCAAGCTGCTCCAGGTCGAAGTCGGGCTGGTAGAAGCGATTGAACAGCACCAGCGCTCCAGCGCCGGCATCGGCGAAGCGGCGGGCCATATGCGGCAGCGCGGTAAAGAACGGGCTGAGCTTAACCGCTACCGGGATGTGTACGCGCGCACAGACATCACGCACCAGCGCGACATACGTATCTTCCAATTCCGCGCCGCTAAGATCAGGATCGGTTGGCAGATAGTAGATGTTCAGCTCGAGCGCATCGGCGCCGGCCTCCTGAATCCGCTGCGCATACTCGATCCATCCGCCTGAGGAAACGCCGTTCAGGCTGCCGATCACCGGAATTGACACTGCCTGCTTAACTCGGTGCAGATGATCCAAGTAGGGCTCGGGGCCGACATTGTAGCGCCCCAGATCGGGGAAGTAGCTCAACGCCTCGGCATAATGGTCGGTGCCGCGCGTCAAATAATGATCGAGCTCGCGGCTCTCGTGGCTAATCTGTTCCTCGAATAATGAGTACATGACGATCGCCGCCGTGCCGGCATCCTCAAGCCGCTTGACCAGATCGAGCTTCTTCGAAAGCGGCGAGGCCGATGCTACCAGCGGATTCTTGAGCTCGAGGCCCAAGTAGGTGGTCGTCAGATCGACAGTATCAGGGAATGGTTCAAACATGGTTCGCTCCTATCAACGTTAGAACGTTGAAACGTTAGAAGGTTCTAACGTTCCAACGTTTCAACGTTCTAACGTCTATTACGACCCGTTGCCGTTATGGTGCGGTTCTGACGCCAGTTCCCGGTAGTGTTCCCAGCGTTCTTTGATATTTTGTTTGGCTTGCTTGATCAATGCCTCGGAGCGCTGCTCGTCGCTCTGCAGCAGCATGCGATAGCGCGTCTCGTTATACACATACTGCTCAAGCGGCACACTCGGCGCCTTCGATTCGATGATCAGCGGGTTCTTACCCTGCTCGGCTAGCTGCGGGTTGTAACGGTAGAGCATCCAGTGGCCCGACTGCACGCCAAGCTTCTGCTGCTCCAACCCTTTGCGCATATCGATGCCGTGCGCGATACAGTGGCTGTAGGCGATAATCAGCGAAGGGCCGTCGTAGGCCTCGGCCTCGATGAACGCCTTCAGCGTCTGCTGATCGTCGGCGCCCATGGCCACCCGCGCGACGTAGACATTGCCGTAGGCCATTGCCAGCATTCCTAGATCCTTCTTCGGCGTGGCCTTGCCCTTGGCGGCGAACTTAGCCACCGCGCCGAGCGGCGTGGACTTGGACGACTGGCCGCCGGTGTTCGAGTAGACCTCGGTGTCGAGCACCAGGATGTTGACATTGCGCCCCGAGGCCAGCACATGATCGAGCCCGCCAAAGCCAATATCATACGCCCAACCGTCGCCGCCGATGATCCAGACATCTCTTTTCACCAGCGCGTCGGCCAGCGACAACAGGTTGGCGAGCTGCATATTGAGCTGCGCGTCGTCGAAGTCGCCGATTGCCCCTTCCCAATCGAGAACCCGGTGCTTGAGCTGCGCCACCCGCTCGCGCTGGGCCTGCACGCCCGCGTCGCTCGACTGATCGGCATTCAGCAGCTCCTGCACCAGGTCATCGCCGATCACATCGTTCAGTTGGAGCACCAACTCGCGAGCTTGCTCGGCCTGCTTGTCGAGCGTCAGCCGCATGCCCAGGCCAAACTCGGCATTATCCTCGAACAGCGAGTTCGACCAGGCCGGCCCGCGACCTTCGCGATTGACGGTATAGGGCGTGGTCGGCAGATTGCCGCCATAGATCGACGAGCAGCCGGTCGCGTTGGCAATGATCGAGCGATCGCCGAACAGCTGCGTCACCAGCTTGATGTAGGGTGTTTCGCCACAGCCCGAGCACGCGCCCGAGAATTCGAACAACGGGATCATGAGCTGCGAGTTTTTGATTGTACCCAGGTTCAGCTTCGTGCGCTCGACATCGGGTAAACCCAAGAAGAAATCCCAGTTGGTGGCCTCCTGCTCGCGCAGCGGCGGCTGTGGCGCCATATTAATCGCCTTGCGCCCAACCTGGCGCTTATCCTTCACCGGGCAGGCCTCGATACATAGGCTGCAGCCGGTGCAGTCTTCGGGTGCGACCTGCAGGGTATATTTCATGCCGGGAAACTCCTTGAAGCGCGCGTCCGTCGACTTAAACGTCTCAGGAGCGCCTTCCAGCGCTGCCGGCTCGTAGACCTTCATGCGGATGACTGCGTGCGGGCAGACCATCGCGCACTTGCCGCATTGGATGCAAAGATCAGACTCCCATACCGGGATCTCGAGCGCAATGTTGCGCTTCTCCCAGCGTGCCGTGCCGGAGGGATACACGCCATCGACCGGCAGCATGCTGACCGGCAACGAATCGCCCGCGCCGGCGATCATCTGGCCTAGCACACTCTTCACGAACTCGGGCGCCTGCTCCGGCACGGCCGGCCGCCGCCGCTGCGAGGATGGAGGATAGAGGATCGAGGATGGAGCATAGCCTTCCATCCTCCATCCTCCATCTTCTATCCTCGAATGAATTTCGACCTCGTACAGGTGCGCGATCGTCTCATCGACCGCGCGGTAGTTCTGTTGAACAACCGTTTCGCCGCGCTTGCCGTAGGTCTTCTTGATACTGTGCTTAATGTGTTCGATCGCCTGCTCGCGCGGGAGCACCCCGCTGATTGCAAAGAACGCCGTTTGCATAATCGTATTGACACGCCCGCCCATGCCGGTGGCGTGGGCGATCTGGTTGGCGTCGATCACAAACAGGCGTAGATCTTTCTCGACAATCGTCTCCCGGACCTCCTGCGGCAGCTCGCCCCAAATCTCGTCGGGGCCGAAGCTACTGTTGAGCAGGAAGGTCGCGCCGGGCGCGGCATATCTGAGCACGTCAATCCGCTCGAGGAAAGTGAACTGGCTGCATGCGACAAACTGGGCCTGGTCGATCAGGTAGGCCGCGCGGATCGGATGCGGCCCGAAGCGCAGGTGCGATATCGTCATCGAGCCGGACTTCTTCGAGTCGTACACGAAGTAGCCCTGGGCGTGGTTATCGGTCTCTTCGCCGATGATCTTGATCGAGTTCTTGTTCGCGCCGACAGTGCCGTCGGCGCCAAGGCCCCAGAACACACAGCGCACCGTTTCGGGCAGCTCGATCGAGAACGACGAATCGTAGGCCAGGCTGGTGTGGGTCACGTCGTCGTTGATGCCGATCGTGAAGTGATTCTTCGGCTCAGGTTTCTTCAGCTCGTCGAATACGCTCTTGACCATTGCCGGAGTAAATTCCTTCGACGACAAACCATACCGGCCGCCGATGACCAGAGGCTTGAGGCTGGAGGCTTGAGACTTGGTATTGGATTCACTAGCCTCAAGTCTCAAGTCTCTAGCCTCACTCAGGGCGGCGACCACATCCAAATACAGCGGCTCGCCGGCGCTGCCCGGCTCCTTGGTACGATCGAGTACGGCGATCGCACGGACGGTCGGCGGCAGCACGCCTACGAAATGCGCGATCGAGAATGGGTGGAACAGGTGGACCTTCACCACGCCAACTTTCTCGCCCTGGGATGCGAGGTATTTTACCGTCTCTTCGACCGTCTCGGCGCCCGAGCCCATCACCACCACCACTCGCTCGGCATTGGGCGCACCGGCGTAGTCGAATAGATGATACTGCCGTCCGACGACGTTGGCGAAGCGATCCATCACATTCTGAACGATCTCAGGGCAGGCCAGGTAGAATGGGTTAACGCTCTCGCGGGCCTGGAAGTACACGTCGGGGTTCTGAGCGGTGCCGCGGATGAACGGGCGATCGGGCGAAAGGCCGCGCGCGCGGTGAGCGCGCACCAGCTCATCGTCGATCAGCGCACGAATGTCGTCGTCGATCAGCTCCTCGATCTTATTGATCTCGTGCGAGGTGCGGTAGCCGTCGAAGAAATGCACGAACGGTACCCGCGCCTCAAGCGTCGCGGCGTGTGCGATCAGCGCCAGATCCTGGGCCTCTTGCACCGAGTGCGACGAAAGCAGCCCAAAGCCAGTGGCGCGCACTGCCATCACATCGGAGTGATCGCCGAAGATCGAGAGACCCTGTGCGGCCAGCGAGCGCGCCGCCACATGGAACACAGCTGGGGTTAGCTCGCCGGCGATTTTGTACATATTAGGGATCATCAGCAACAGCCCTTGCGAGGCGGTGAACGTGGTCGTCAGCGCGCCGGTTGTGAGCGCGCCATGCACCGCGCCGGCCGCACCGCCCTCGGACTGCATCTCAATCACCTGGGGTATGGTACCCCACAGGTTGGGCCGCCCAGTCGCCGACCAAGCATCGGCCAGTTCACCCATCGGCGTCGAAGGGGTGATTGGGTAGATCGCGATAACCTCGCTAAGCTTATGAGCGATATTCGCGGCGGCTTCATTGCCGTCAATCGTCGTCCAAGTTCGATTCATTCGATTCCTCCGCAACGTCTAGAAGAACTCCTGGTTGGCCTTTCATGCCGTGTGCAAGCCAAATGAGGCGCGGCGCCGTCTCGATGTGGCTAAGCAAGTGAATATACGCTCAGTATAGGATTCCAGCGTCGCTTGCGTGTGAAGGAAAAACAACCAGCGGTAGCGATTCGTGGTTTCAAACACAAACACGAATCACTACCGCCGAATATTTCACAAAGTTATCATTCCATATTGCCGCCATGGCCAGCGCGCGGCAGTATCAGCGTAATGCGTAAGTATGCCGATAACGCATGATGAATATGCCGAGCGTAGAGCAAGCGACCGATTAGCAAACCCGCAGATCGATCACTCGATCGACCACCGCGGCGACATACTCGCGCAGCAGCTCAGGAGTTACACCTGAGGCCTTGAACATCACCAGGCTGTGCGATGGATCGTCGCCGACGAAGGTGCTCAGCGCTATGATATTACCTCCGGCCTCGGCTACTGTGCTCGTCAGCCGGGCCAGTTGGCCGGCGCGATCAGGCAGCATCACTGTGACGCGCACGCCTTTTTCACGAGCGCCGGTCATTTCGAGCAAGATCCGAAACAGGTCGGTCTCGGTGATCATACCAACGACCTGAGCGCCGCGCATCACGGGTAGCCCGCCAATCTTGTTCTCGGCCATTATGCGCGCCGCCTCTTCGATCGGCGTATTCTCCGTCACCGTCAGCACTTCGGTGGTCATCACCTTGCCGACGACCAGCTTGCTGAGCAGATAGTTCAGCTCCCAGACGCTGAGTGTCGTGGCCGACGAAGCCGAAGCGTGCAGCAGATCGCGGTCGGTCACAATGCCGACCAGCTTGCCGTTCTCGATCACAGGCGCGCGGCGGATTTTATCCCGGCGCATCAGTGTCAGCGCTTCGGGCACGGAGGTATCGGGGTGAACCGGGATTATTGGATGACTCATTCGTTCGCCGACTAACATTGTTTTTCCTTTCACTTCGTTGTGCGTTGATAACCTATGTACTTGTCAGTTCGCCCAGAGGGCACCCGGTTGTCCGTCGTCAGTGCTAACAACTGACAACGGATGACTGACAACCAGACAGTAAAGCTCCAGAGAAGGGTGAGAAACATGTCTAAGACAAGATTTGCTTGGCAGCGATCAGCTTTACCCTTGGGATGACACACCGCAGCCGACCGTGAGATACCTGGCTGCCGCAGGCTACAAGTGGCAGCCCGCCTACGCGGGTTGCGCGATCCGCCGGATATGTGCGTACCGAGGCGACCAGATTGCCGCGTCGATCCGCCGCTCCAGATCCACGGCCGAGCTTGGCTCGGCCACACCACCTCGCTGCGCCTCGACGGCGACGGCCAGCGCAATCTGGCGCGATACCTTACGCACCTCCGTGACAGGAGGGAACAGCGCGCCCTCCACCGCGCCGTGCATAGGCGAAAGCGCGCTCAATGTGCGCGCAGCCGCCACGAACATCCGATCGGTCACCCGCCGTGCGTGCGCCGCGATCACGCCAAGGCCGATGCCGGGGAAGATCAAGACATTGTTACATTGGCTGATTTGCAGCGTACGACCGCGAAATGTAACATCTGGGAACGGACTGCCAGTCGCCACCAAGGCGCGCCCTTCGGTCCACGCCAGGAGATCGGCCGGCGCGGCCTCGCAGCGCGAAGGCGGGTTCGACAGCGGGAAAATAATCGGGCGCTCAACATGCTTGGCCATCTCACGCACGGTCGATTCTGTGAATGCACCGGGCTGAGCGGCGGCGCCGATGAGAATCGTTGGGCGAATCTGTCGCACCACATCACCCAAAGTGACACCGCTCGGGCGCGCCAGGTGAAAATCGACCGCGCGCTCAAGCGGCTGAGCGAACACGCGCTTGAATGGGTCGAGGTCCATTCGCCCATCATGCACCAGACCATGGCTATCTACCAGCCAGATCGCCGCCTTTGCTTCGGCTGTTGAACTGCCCTCGTCGATCATCGCCGCAACGATCTGCTCGCAAATGCCGGTGGCGGCCGACCCAGCGCCCAGAATGACGATCCGCTGATCGCGCAATCTGGACTGATTCGCCGCTGTTGCCGTCAGCAGACCGGCCAAAGCTACGGCGCCGGTGCCTTGGATATCGTCGTTAAAGGAGCAGATCTGGTCGCGATAGTGGTCGAGCAAGCGGCGCGCGTTCTGTTTGGCGAAATCTTCCCACTGGAGGAGTGCGTCTGGAAAAACACGCTTCACCGCCGTAACAAAATGCTCGATAAAAGAATCATACTCCGACCCGCGCACGCGCTCGTGCCGCCAGCCCAGATAGAGCGGATCGTCCAGCAGCGCCTGGTTGTCGGTGCCGACATCGAGGTGTATCGGCAGCGTGTGTGCCGGGTGAATGCCGGCGCAGAGCGAATAAAGCGCCAGCTTGCCGACCGAGATCTCCATGCCGCCGACGCCCAGGTCGCCCAGGCCAAGCACGCGCTCGCCGTCGGTCACCACAATCGCTCGGACATCGGCATACGGCGCGTTGCGCAACATCGCTTCGATCGCCTCGCGTTGTGGATACGATATAAAGAGCCCGCGTGGCCGGCGGTAGATATGGCTGTAGTGCTGTGCAGTGATGCCAACCACCGGCGTATAGATCATCGGCAGCATCTCGGTGATATGCTCGCTGAGCAACCGGTAGAACAGTGTCTCGTTCCGATCCTGCAGGCTCGCCAGAAAAATGTGCCGCTCCTGCGCGCTGGTCTTTTGTAGATAATTCTCATAAGTGCGCACCAGCTGCTCATCCATGGTGGCGACGTGCGATGGCAAGAGTCCCTGCAGCCCCAGGTTACGGCGTTCTTCTTCGGTGAATGCGCTGCCTTTATTGAGCATCGGGCTCTCGAGCATCAACGAGCCGTCGAGTGGCGTCTCGAAAATCTCCTGGTTGGTTTGCGGGTCCCGAACGACTTGATAAGCCTTCATTCCTGGTCCCTTTCTGGTGTTGCCTGGATCGCAGTGCATTCTCATTGTGCCCCAAAGCTCAGCTTATGTGATCGAGCTAGCCCATATTGGAAAGAATTCTTTATCCTAGGAGAAGAAATCTTTACCGCGCACCATCATGGATTAAAAACCTCTCGTATCGAACGTTTTTTCGTTCGGCGAACGAAAAAACGTTCGATACGAAGAAGAAAATCCCTGTTTGCGAGTGACCGCATAAGTAAGGGTGAAGATTTGTTTCCTCAGGATATTCATTTCTTTTCTATATATCCTGTCTTGCCAGGCTACCATCCACATGTTGTATGGCGGCTAACCTATAGTACTGGCGGAGGTACGCCCATGATCGGATTAGATACCGAAACGCGCGATATGGTGATTTCGACGCTTCAAGACTATGCCCAGCGCAAACTGAAGCCCGAGTACCTGCGCAGGCTGGACGAAAAAGACGAGTTTCCTGCGCAGGTGTTAAAAGACCTGTACGATCCAGATCAGTTTGGTCTACATCTCATGTTCATCCCCGAAGAGTATGGCGGCCTGGGCGGCGGCGCATACGATATCTATCGGATCTCCGAGGCAATGGCGCGAATCGATCTCGGTATCGCGACCGGCGTGCTGGCGACTTTCCTCGGCACCGATCCAATCACAGTCGGCGGCACCGAAGAGCAAAAGAAACTCTGGATGGGCAAGATTGCCGAGGAGGGCCTGCTGGTGGCCTACGGCGCTACTGAGCCACAGGCCGGCAGCGACCTCGGCTCACTGACGACCCGCGCCGAACGTGTCGAGCAGGATGGCCAGATCGTCGGCTATAAGATCAACGGCCGCAAGCAGTGGATCAGCAATGGCGGCGTGGCAAAGCTCTACACCATCCTGGCGAACGCTCCTGGCGGCCCCTCATGGTTCGTGGTCGAGCACGACGCGCCTGGCTTCACCAAAGGCAAGCCGGAGGATAAGCACGGCATTCGCGCCAGCAATACCGCGGCGCTGTTCCTCGACGACGTATATGTCCCGGCTGAGCGGCTGATCGGCGGAGTTGAGGGCCAGGGTTTGGCGCAGGCCCAGGCGGTGTTTGGCTATACGCGCCTGATGGTCGGTTCGTTCGGCCTGGGCGGCGGCTGGGCGGCGCTGGAACGCGCCATTCGCTACAGCCAGACACGCGTGCAAGGTGGCGCGTTGTTGAGCACCAAACAGGCCTATACGCACAAGTTGCTGGTGCCGAACGCGGTGCGGCTAGAGGCGGCGCGCGCCTATATCGAGTGGGTGGCCGAGCGGATCGACGGCGGTAACCCCGAGCAACAGACCGAGGGCGCCGTCGCGAAATATATGGCGACCGAGGCCGGCAACAAAGCGGCCGAGGATGCTATCCAGGCCCACGGCGGCTACGGCTACACCAAAGAATATATGGTCGAGAAGATCAAGCGTGACGTGCGGATCACCTGCATTTACGAGGGCACCTCCGAGATCATGGAGTGGACGATTGCCCGCGACCGCTGGCAGCTGCACCTGAAGAGCCAAGGCGCATACTATCGCGACTGGGCCGCGCAACTGCTGACAAGCACCGGCGCGACCGGTGATGACTCTGGTGCTGAAACCGCGGCACTAGCCCTGCGAGCACTGGCCGTGTTGCTCGATCGCTGCCGGATCGACCGGCTGACCCGTAACCAGCATATCCTTTTCCGGTTGGGTGAGCTGATCGCCTTTGCTGAGACCGCAGCGATCTTTGCCGAGCGCGCGGCTCGCTCGCCGAGCGAAGCGTCCTCGTTCGAGCCGGCCACGCTGCGTACGATGGCGCGCATCCACGCGCGCGACGCGGCGCTGAAGATTGCCAACGACGGGCTGCGCTGGGCGATCGGGGCCGGGCAGACCGACCCGAATCTCGCCAACTCGCTCAGCCTACCGGCGATCTTCCAGGCGCAGAGCGGCCTGGTCGAGGATATGAATCTGGTGGCAGCTAAGCTGATCGAAGCCTTCCCAGCCGAGTAGCCAGTTGGTAGGAAGCAGTCATCGATGATGGCAACGAACTCACAGTGAACTGCCTCCTGCCTCCTGCCTACTGCCGACTACTCAAAGGAGTGATTGATATGGAATCAACAGCGGATCGTGCGGTCGCGATTGTTGGCCTGGGCGCTATTCTGCCCGATGCGCCGAGCGCGACCGCCTTCTGGAAAAATATTGTTGGTAAGCGCTACAGCATCAGCGAGGTGCCATCCGAGCGTTGGAGCGCCGCCCACTATTATGACCCCGACCCAACCGTCCCAGACAAGACCTACAGCAAGATCGGCGGCTGGGTGCGCGGCTTCACATTCGATTGGCAGCGCTTCCGCATTCCGCCGAAAGTCGCCGCCGCGATGGACGAGAGCCAGCAGTGGGCCGTGACGATCGCCGCCGAGGCACTGGCCGACTACGGCTACCCCGACCGGTCGTTGCCCACCGAGAACACTGGCGTGATCATCGGCACGGCAATGGGTGGCGAGCTGCACTACAAGACGAATTTGCGAGTCTCATTCCCTGAGTACGCTCAGGCGCTCGCGGCTACACCCGATTTCCAGCGCCTGCCCAACGAGGTGCGCGCCGCGCTGCTGGAGCGCTGGCACGAGCAGATCGAACGCGGTTTTCCGCCAATCACCGAGGACTCGATGCCGGGCGAGCTAGCCAACATCGTGGCTGGGCGGGTCGCCAATGTCTTGAACTTGCGCGGGCCGAATTTCATCACCGACGCGGCTTGCGCCTCAACCTTCGCCGCGATCGCCGCGGCCGTCGAGATGCTCGACGAAGGGCATGTCGACGCCGTGCTGGCCGGCGGCGTCGATCGGAATATGGGCGCGTCGTCGTTTATCAAGTTTTGCAAGATTGGTGCGCTGAGCGCCACCGGCACGCGCCCGTTCGGCGATGGCGCCGACGGCTTTGTGATGGGCGAAGGCGCGGCGTTGTTCCTGCTCAAGCGTCTGGCCGACGCCGAGCGCGCCGGCGACAAGATCTATGCGGTAATCCGCGGTGTGGGCGCCTCCAGCGATGGCAAGGGCAAGGGCATCACCGCGCCGAACCCGGCTGGGCAGGTGCTAGCAATCTCGCGGGCCTGGCAGAACGCCGGCTTGGACCCAGCCACGGCCACGCTGGTCGAGGCGCATGGCACTAGCACCAAAGTCGGCGACGTAGTCGAGGTCGAGAGCCTGACCAAGATCTTTGGTGGCGCCGAGCGCGGCAGGATCGCGCTGGGCTCAGCCAAGAGTAATATCGGACATCTGAAGGCCGGCGCCGGTGCGGCGGGCATGCTCAAGACCGTGATGGCGCTGCACGATAAGGTGCTACCGCCGACGTTGAACTCTGAGAAGCCTAACCCGAATATCGACTTCAGCGCCACCCCATTCGTGCTGAACCACGAGCCGCGCGAATGGGAGCGGCCCGCTGGCATCCCACGCCGCGCCGCTGTCAGCGCCTATGGCTTCGGCGGGACCAACTTCCACCTGGTGGTCGAGGAGCATGTGCCGGGGATGCTGGTGAATGAGCGCAAGCAATTTGTCGGCGCCACCGTAGAACCGAGAACGGGCACCCCGGGGGTCAACCGAGAACCGCTGGCCGTCAGTGGTCCGTCGTCAGTTGCAACAAGCTATGGACAATCGACAACGGACAATCGACAACTAACAAAACCGCCGATCCGCGGCATCCTGGCCTTCGGCGCCGAGACGCCGGTAGCGCTCAAGGACGCACTCGACGAGGCGTTTCGCAAAGCCGAGGCCGGTTGGACGCCGCCGATCGCGCTGCCCGCGCCCGAGGTGCTACGCGCCAAAGAGCGGCTGGTGATCGACTTCGGCGATCACAACGAGTTGCTCGACAAGATCGTGAAGGCCCGCAAGGCCGCCGGGTTCGATAACCCACAGGCCTGGAAGGCGTTGCAGGCGCAGGGTATCTTCCGCGGCAGCGGCGCCGCGCCAGGCAAGGTCGCGTTCCTGTTCCCAGGCCAGGGCAGCCAGTATATCAACATGGGCCGGGAGTTGGTACAGATCTCGCCGGCGGTCAAGGCCGTATTCGAGGAGGCCGACCGCGTGATGACGCCGATTCTCGGCCGGTCGCTGACCAGCTATATCTTTGTCGACGGCGAGGATCCCACAGCGGTGAAACAGGCTGAAAAGGATCTGATGCAGACCGCGATCACCCAGCCGGCTATGCTAACGCTCGACGCCGCGATTTACAAGCTGTTGGCCGAGTATGGCTTCACGCCCGACATGGTGATGGGGCACTCGCTCGGCGAGTATGCTGCGCTGACCGCCGCCGGCATCATGCCATTTGCCGATGCGTTGGAAGCCGCCGCGGCACGTGGCAGCGAAATGACCAAGGTCAGTATGGGCGACAATGGCTGGATGGCCGCGGTGATGGCTCCGCTCGACGTCGTGCGCCAGACCTTAAATGAAATCGACGGCTATGTGGTAGCCGCCAACATCAACAGCTACGGCCAGGCGGTGATCGGTGGCGCGAGCAAGGCGGTCGAGCAGGCAATCGAGATCTTCACACGGAAAGGCTTCCAGGCCCAGCGCATTCCCGTCAGCCACGCCTTCCACACCAAGATTGTAGCGCCGGCCAGCGGCCCGCTGCGCCAGGTGCTCAACCGGCTGCGGATCGCGCCGCCCCAGCTGCCGCTGGTGGCGAATGTGACCGGCGAGATCTACCCAACTGAGGTCGAGGCGATCAAAGATCTACTCGAGCAGCAGATCGCCTCGCCGGTGCAATGGGTCAAGGGCCTCGAGACGCTCTACGCCAACGGCGTGCGCACGTTCGTCGAAGTTGGGCCCAAGAAGGCGCTCAAAGGCTTTGTGGACGACGTGCTGGGCGACAAGCCCGAGGTCGTGTCGTTGTTCAGCAACCACCCGAAGACCGGCGAGCTGGCTAGCTTCAACCATGTGCTATGCGGCTTGTACGCGGCCGGATACGCCGGCAGTGCTGCGTTACCTCAGACGAAGGATGAAGGACGAAGGACAAACGACCCGCAGCCAGCAGCGATGAACGACACAACAACCGTGACTGCCTCGGTTTCAGTTCCGCAGACTGTTCCTGCTCTACGAGCAGAGGAAACAATAATGACAAATGGACATGATCAATCGACGCCACAATCGGTGGATGCGCTGGGCCAGCTCCTTGTGCAGGCCTTACAGAGCGTTGCCACAACTCAAAACTCGCCCACAGCCTACGACCGCAACGCCATCCCAACCGGCTCGGTGGTCATCAGTGGCACCGGGCTGGGGCTGCCGGGCGCCGAGAAGGCAGTGATGGATCCCGAAAATGCCCAGCGCATCCTACGCGGTGAGCAGTTCATCGACCTGATCCCCGAGCGGTTCCGCAACCAGATGCTGGCCAAGCATGTTACCCGGTTGGTCAAGAGCGCGGATGGTGACGGGCGCTTCGAGACGATCACCGATCCAAACGAGGTGATCAAGTTAGCCGCGCGCCCTGGCGCATTCGATCTCACCGAAGAATATGGCGTTCCGGCTAAGTTGGTGGAGGCTCTCGACATCACAACCCAGCTGGCGATCGCTGCCGGGCTCGACGCACTACGTGAAGCCGGCATCCCGCTGGTGCAGACCTACCGCAAGACCACCAAGGGCACCTTCCTGCCCGATCGCTGGATGCTGCCCGAGGCGCTGCGCGACGAAACTGGCGTGATCTTCGCCAGCGCGTTCCCAGGATACGACCGCCTGGCCGACGAGTTCGAGCGCTACTACGCCTGGGAGAATCGCCGCGCGCAGTTGGCCGGGCTCGAAGACCTATGCCGCTACACGCAAGACCCGGCCACGCTGCAAGAGCTCGGCCGGCGCATCGGCGCGCTGCGCGCAGAGCTTGAGCGAACGCCATATGAGTTCGACCGGCGCTTCCTATTTCGCATCCTGGCGATGGGTCATAGCCAGTTCGCCGAGTATATCGGCGCGCGCGGACCGAACACCCAAGTGAACGCCGCATGTGCGAGCACCACGCAGGCGATTGCGCTGGCCGAGGACTGGATCCGCGCCGGGCGTTGCCGCCGTGTGCTGGTGATCGCCGCCGACGACGTGACCGGCGAGCGGCTGATGGAGTGGATTGGTGCGGGCTTCCTGGCCAGCGGCGCCGCCGCCACCGACGATCGGGTCGAGGAGGCCGCGTTACCCTTCGACCGGCGCCGCCATGGATTGATCATGGGCATGGGCGCCTGTGGGTTGGTGGTGGAAAGCGAAGACGCCGTGCGCGAACGCGGCATGCGCGGCGTGGTCGAACTGCTCAGCAGCGAGACCGGCAACAGCGCCTACCACGGCACGCGCCTGGACGTCGAGCATATCGCCCAGGTGATGGATCGCCTGGTCGGCGCGGCCGAGCGCCGCTTTGGGATCGACCGCCGCGCGATCGCATCGCAGACGGTGTTCGTCTCGCACGAGACCTACACACCCGCGCGCGGTGGCAGCGCCGCCGCCGAGGTCACCGCGCTGCGCCGCACCTTCGGGCCAGCGGCCGACGAGATCGTGATGGCCAACACCAAGGGCTTCACGGGCCACCCGATGGGTGTCGGCATTGAAGATGTGATTGCGCTCAAGATCCTTGAGTATGGAATCGTCCCGCCGGTGCCAAACCTGAAGGAGATTGATCCCGATCTCGGCGTCCTGACGCTCAGCCGCGGCGGGCGCTACCCCGTGCAATTTGCGATCCACCTGGCTGCTGGCTTCGGCTCACAGATCGCAATGACGCTGACGCGGCGCATCCCCGGCGCGCTCGACCGGATCGACAGCCGGCCGCGCTATGAGCGCTGGCTGGCCGATGTCAGCGGCTACGACCGCGCCGAAACTGAGGTGGTCAAGCGCGTGCTGCGTGTGCAGGCACAAGGCGCGCCGCAGCGCCCGCCGCTGCCCAGCAGTTGGCAGTATGGTAGGGGGCCGACCTTCCGCGCTAATGAACCCGGCGCTGGAGCGAGTAATGGTTACCATCCGGCGGCGCTGGTCATGCCAACACCCGAGCCAGGGCCAGTTCTGGAACAGGTGATCGCGAAGACAAGCGGCAACCAAACGCCAGCGAAGCCCGAAGGATTAAAGACGCCGGACGTTCCAGCGACGAATGGCGCAGCGTACGCCAATGGGCATACGACGACGCCGATTCCCGCACCTGTACCAATCCCCACAATGGCGCCCGCGGCAATTGATACCAGAGCGCAGCAGCTACCGGTTGAGGCGCTCGTCGGTAGCCCGTTATCGGTAGCTGTCGCACCGGAACAACCGACAACCGACAGCGTGACTGAGCAGGTGCTGGCGATCGTCGCAGAGAAGACCGGCTACCCGCGCGATATGCTCGACCTCGACCTCGATCTAGAGGCCGATCTGGGCGTCGACACGGTCAAGCAGGCCGAGACGTTCGCGGCGGTACGGGCGGCCTTCGACATCCCGCGCAAGGACGACCTCAAGCTGCGCGACTATCCGACCCTCGCCAGCGTCATCCAGTTCGTCCGCGACAACCGGCCTGATCTAGAAGAACCAAGAACCAAGAACCAAGAACCGTCAGTTGTCAGTAGTCCGTCGTCAGTGGCGGTCGTGCCGGAACAATCAACAACGGACAACGGACAACGGACAACGGACGACGTGACCGAGCAAGTGTTGGCGATCGTCGCCGACAAGACTGGCTACCCGCGCGATATGCTCGACCTCGACCTCGATCTAGAGGCCGATCTGGGCGTCGATACGGTCAAGCAGGCCGAGACGTTCGCGGCGGTACGGGCGGCCTTCGACATCCCGCGCAAGGACGACCTGAAGTTGCGCGACTATCCGACCCTCGCCAGCGTCATCCAGTTCGTCCGCGACAACCGGCCGGATTTGGCCCCAGAACCGACTGTCGTCAGTAGCCCGTCGTCCGTTGCAGCCGCTCCAGAACCAGTGACAACCGACAACCGACAACCGACAACTAACAACGGACAACTGACAACGGACGTGGTCACCGAGCAGGTGCTGGCGATCGTCGCCGATAAGACTGGCTATCCGCCCGAGATGCTGGAGTTGGATCTTGACCTAGAAGCCGATCTGGGCGTCGACACGGTCAAGCAGGCCGAGACCTTTGCTGCGGTGCGCGCGGCCTTCGCCATCCCACGCAAGGACGACCTGAAGCTGCGCGATTACCCGACCCTCGCCAGCGTCATCCAGTTCGTCCGCGACAACCGGCCGGATTTGGCCTCGCCTGTCGTTAGTAGCCCGTCGTCCGTTGCAGCCGCTCCAGAAACACGCACAACCACGGACAACCAACCACGGACAACCGACCACGGACAACCAACCACGGACGCGGACCGCGTTCCCCGCCGCGTACCGGTTCCCGCGCTGCGCCCACCGATCGATCTATGCAAGCCGACCGGTGTCGCGCTCGGTGAGAGTAGCCGCGTGATCGTAATGCTCGATCGCGCTGGTGTCGGCCGGGCGCTGGTCAACCGACTCGAGAAGCGCGACGTACAAGTGTTGACGATCGACGCCCAGCAGCCGAACGAGACCATTGAAGCACAAGTGCAGGCTTACCTGGCCGCAGGAACGGTCCAAGGCGTCTACTGGCTGCCGGCGCTCGATACCGAGCCGGGGATTGAGGAACTCGAGCTGGATGCCTGGCGCGAACTGAATCGCCAGCGCGTCAAGAGCCTGTACCTGGCGATGCGCGCGCTGTATGAGGCGATCAGCGCATCCGGCAGCTTCCTGGTAGTCGCGACACGCATGGGCGGGCTGCACGGCTATGGCGACGAGGGCGCAACCGCTCCGCTCGGTGGCGCGGTGACCGGCTTCGCCAAGGCCTATAAGCGCGAGCGTATGGATGTGCTTGTCAAGGCGGTCGACTTCGAGGCCAGCCGCAAGACCGCCGAGCCGGCCGATGCGCTGATTGCGGAGACCCTTGGTGACCCCGGCGTCGTCGAGGTTGGATATCACGATGGGCTGCGCTACACGGTGACGCTAGAGGAACGGCCGGCCGTGGATGGACAGCCGGGTATGGAGTTGACCAAGGATACTGTCTTCGTCGTCACCGGCGCGGCGGGCGGTATCACCAGCGCGATTGTCGGCGACTTGGCGCAAGCCAGCGCGGGCGTCTTCTATCTGCTCGATCTTGCACCGAAGCCGGAAGCCGACGACCCAAACATCGCATTGTTTCGCTCGGACAAGGAGGCGCTCAAGCGCAAGCTGATCGACGAACTGCGGGCGGCCGGCGAGCGGCCGACCCCAGTGATGGTCGACAAACAAATCCTGGCAATCGAGCGCGCCGAGGCTGCACTGCGAGCGATCGAGGCAGTTCAGGCGGCCGGCGGCACGGCTTACTACTACTGCGTCAACCTGCTCGATGGCCCGGCCGTCGCGGCGGTCGTCGACGACGTGCGCCAGCGCTACGGCAAGATCGATGTGCTGCTGCACGCCGGTGGCATCGAGATTAGCAAGGCGCTGGGCGCCAAGCCGCCACAAGAGTTCGACCTGGTCTTCGATATCAAGGCCGACGGCTTCTTTAGCTTATTGAAAGCTGCCGCAGGGCTGCCGATCGGCGCCACTGTCGCGTTTAGCTCGGTTGCCGGCCGCTTTGGCAACAGCGGCCAGACCGACTACAGCGCGGCGAACGACCTGCTCTGCAAGGTCATCAGCAGCCTGCGCGGCTGGCGCCCGGCGACTCGCGGGATCGTCATCGATTGGACCGCCTGGGGCGGCATCGGCATGGCCACGCGCGGCTCGATCCCCAAGATCATGGAGCTGGCCGGCATCGACATGCTGCCGCCCGAGGTCGGCATTCCAACGATCCGGCGCGAGCTTACCGCTGGTGGGTTCCGTGGCGAGATTGTGGTTGGGCAGCGGCTCGGCATCCTGGCCGAGGAGTTTGACCTAAGCGGTGGCCTAGATCTCGAGAAGGTCGAGCTGGTGCTGAAAGAGCGCGAGCGCCCCTACCTGATGCTCGGCCAGGTTAAGGCTGCGAAACTGTACGGTGGACTAGAGGTCGAGACAATCCTCGATCCGCAGCAGCAGCCATTCCTGTACGACCACCAGATCGACGGGGTGCCGGTGCTGCCAGGCGTAATGGGCACCGAGGCATTTGGTGAACTGGCTGAACTGCTGGCGCCGGGCTACCACGTCGCAGCGATCGCCGAGCAGTTCAGCAGCCCATTCAAGTTCTACCGGCACCAACCGCGCACACTCTATCTCAGCGCGACGATCCGCCCTGCGGCGAATGGCGATCTGCTGGCGCACACTGTGCTACGCTCGGTGACCGAGCCAGCACGCCCGGGCTTGCCCGAGCGGATCGATCTGCACTTCAGCGGCGTAGTCCGTCTCACCCTCGCATCCCTGCAAGCGCCAATCGTCAGTGAACTCCCCTCTCCTGTCGCAACGGGAGAGGGGCCGGGGGTGAGGGCGATCGACAAAGACGCGATCTACCGCGTGTATTTCCACGGCCCGGCCTACCAGGTGCTCGACCGGGTGCTGCTCGACGACGACCAGGCAATTGGCGTAATAGCCGATCATCTGCCGCCGAACACCTGCCCGGATGCGGCCGCTTCGCTGATGGCGCCGCGGCTGATCGAGTTGTGCTTCCAGACCGCCGGTATCTGGGAGATGGAGCGTCATGGCATGCTTGCGCTGCCGTTGGCAGTCGGCGCGGTCACCGCATACCGCCAGCCCGAGCACGCCGAAGGCGCGCGGCTCTACGCGCTCGTCACGGCCGTCGACGGCGGCGCGGCGTTCGATGCCCAAGTGGTCGACGAGGCCGGCAACGTCTATGTCGACCTAAAAGGCTACCGAACGGTTCAGATCCCTGGGAGCGTCACCCTTTAACCATTTCAAATTGTAAATTGTAAATTGCGTATTCGTGTCATTTTGACGCAATTTACAATTTACAATTTACAATTCCATGATTAATTGGCTCATACAATCGATTACGGCCCATCCCAATCTAACCCAGGGTCTGGCACCGGCGGGCCTACTGAGCCCCAGCGAGCAGCAGCGCCTGGCGGCGTTCACCGTCGCGAAGCGTCGAGGCGACTGGCTGCTGGGCCGCTGGACTGCTAAGCGCCTGCTACAGTCGTATGTGGCGCAGTGCACCGACGCTTGGCTGCCGCTTGACACATTCATCATCGACAGTGATTCCGACGGCGCCCCGCATGTGATTGTAGATTGTAAATTGCAGATCTCAGATTTTCCTTCCAATTTGCAATCTGCAATCTGCAATCTGCAATCCCTGATGTTATCGATCAGTCACTGCGATGGCCACGCTTTCTGTGCGCTCGCCGATCGCAGCCGGTTGGCGATCGGCGCCGACATCGAGCGGATTGCGCCACGTGCGCCGGAGTTTGCCGCCGACTACTTTACTTCAAACGAGCTGGCGCAGGTCGCGGCGAGCCCGGCGAATGAGCGCGACGCCACGGTCACACTGATCTGGAGCGCGAAAGAGGCGGCGCTGAAAGCGTTGCGGTTAGGACTCACCGTCGACACGCGCCGTGTCTCGATCGGACTGAGCGAGCATCACAGCGCAACACTGGCTTGGGCGCCGCTGGTAGTACGCAGCACGCTGCCGAGGGCCGAGGCTGTGGGTGGCCTGCATGGCTGGTGGCGGATCGTCGGCGAGTATGCGCTGACGCTCGCGCTATCTGGCTGATCGGCGCTGACGCAGCGGATGTCATATAAAATGCCGGAAGGTAGCCCGCTATCCCGCAATACTGAGGAATGGCGTTGAAATCGCCGGCACGGATCGCTATCAGATCGAACCGCTGGGAACGAACCGCCTTCGTCACCACGAAGGCAATCAAATGCGGCTAACTCCCGCCGTGACCAGAGAGATAATGGAGGCCTAAGTTCATGGAAATGGAAGCATACATCAATAAGCTGCGCGAGCGTAAGGCCGCCGCCGCTGGTTCCGAGAAAGACGCAGCCGCACAGCACAAAAAGGATCGGCTCACGGCGCGCGAGCGGATCGACCTACTGTTTGACGCAGGCAGTTTCACCGAGATCGATACGCTGGTGCTGCCACGTTACGACAGCTACATGGGCGGCAAGCAATCGCGCTATGGCGATGGCGTGGTCACTGGCTTCGGCCTGGTGAATGGCCGCCGCGTCTTCGCGGCCGCGCAAGATGCCATGGTCATGGGCGGATCGCTCGGCGAGATGCACGCCAACAAAATCGTGAAGGCCATGCGTATGGCGTTGGAATATGGATGCCCATTCATAGCGCTCAATGACAGCGGCGGTGCGCGCATCCAAGAGGGCGTCGACAGTCTGGGCGGCTACGCGCGGATCTTCGACGCAAATTGCGAGGCTTCAGGCGTTATTCCGCAGATCTCGGTGATTCTCGGACCATGCGCGGGTGGCGCGGTCTATTCCCCGGCGTTGACCGACTTTGTGTTTATGACCGAGAATAGCTATATGTTCATTACTGGGCCGAACGTCGTCAAAGCGGTAATGCAAGAGGACGTGAGCCAGGAAAACCTAGGCGGCGGCATGGTCCATAGCAAAGAAAGCGGCGTCAGCCACTTCCTCGCCAAAGATGACCGGCAGTGCCTGGCGATGGTGCGCGAGCTGTTGAGCTACCTGCCGTCGAATAACCAGGACGACCCGCCTTACGTGCCGCCGACCGACGACGCAGAGCGGCGCTGCCCCGAGCTGGAGCAGATCGTGCCGACAGACTCGCATAAGCCCTACGATGTGCGTCAGGTGATTGCCAGCGTCGTCGATGAGGGCAAGTTCCTGGAAGTCCACGCCCTATGGGCCGAGAACATGGTCGTCGGCTTTGCGCGGCTGAACGGCTGGGTGGTCGGCATTGTGGCCAACCAGCCGATGGTGCTGGCCGGTACGATCGACATCAAGGCTTCGATCAAAGCGACCCATTTCATTCGCATCTGCGATGCCTACAACATCCCGATCATCACGCTGCAAGATGTGCCCGGCTTTCTACCCGGCACGAACCAAGAATATGGTGGCATTATTCGCAACGGCGCGCGTATGATCTATGCCTACAGCGAGGCGACCGTACCGAAGCTGATGCTGATTCTGCGCAAGAGCTACGGTGGCGCCTACTGCGTGATGAGCAGCAAGGGCCTGCGCGGCGATCTGCTCTATGCCTGGCCAAATGCCGAAATCGCGGTGATGGGAGCCGAGGGCGCGGTCAACATTCTGTTCCAGGGCGAGGTCAAGGCCGCCGCCGACCCAGCGGTGCGGCGACGCGAGCTGGTGGCCGATTATGAAGAGCGCTTCAACAACCCGTATGTCGCCGCCGCGCGCGGCCTGATCGACGATGTGATCGAGCCGCGCGACAGCCGCCGGATTCTCATCCGCGCGCTCGAGCTCACGCTCTCGAAGCGCGAACGCCATGTGCAGAAGAAGCATGGGATTTCACCAATGTAGAACAATGAACAAAGAATAAAGAACAAAATACCGATGCGATGATCTCGATCTTGTTCTTTGTTGGTTGTTCTGGAGAGCTCTGATGTTCAAAAAAATTCTCATTGCAAATCGCGGCGAGATCGCCGTACGTATCGCGCGCACCTGCCGCGACCTCGGGATCGCCTCGGTTGCGCTCTACGACGACACCGATGCCGGCTCGCTGCACGTGCGCCTGGCCGATCAGTGCGTGCGACTCAGTTCCAGCATTGGCTATGTCGACCAGGGCGAGGTGATTCGCCACGCGCTCGCCACTGGCGCTGAGGCGATTCACCCAGGCTACGGCTTTCTGGCCGAGCAACCGGATTTTATTCGTGCTTGCCAGGATGCCGGGCTGGTGTTTATCGGCCCGCCCGCCAGTGTAGTTGCAACGCTGAAGGATAAGATTGCCACGCTCAGGCAGGCCGCGGAGGCTGGGTTCCGCACGCCAAGCCACTCGGCCGCTGCATACGACGACGACGAGATCGACGCGCTACGCGCCGAGGCCGACAGGCTCGGCTACCCGGTGGTGATCAAGTCGTGCAGCGGCGGGCGCGGGCGCGGCACCCGCGTAGTGCGATCGCCCGAGCTGTTGGTCGAAGGGCTGCGCCAGGCCCAGGCTGGCAGCGCGGCCGTATTCCGCAACCGGCGCGTGTACCTCGAGCGGGCGATTCTACCATCGCGCTATGTCGAGGTCCAGCTGCTCGGCGACCAGCAAGGTCATCTCATTCATCTTGGCGAGCGCGACAGTTCGATCCAGCGCAACAACCAGAAGCTTGTCAGCGAGTCGCCGGCGCCCTACCTCTCGCCCGCACAGCGCGAGCGCCTCTGGGCTGCCGCGCTGAAAATCGCGCGGCTGTTCGGCTGCTACAGCGCTTGCACGGTCGAGTTTGTCGTCGATCAAGACGAAGAGTTCTATTTCACCGAAATCAAACCGCGCATCCAGGTCGAGCATTCGGTCACCGAGATGATTGCGGCGGTCGATATTGTGCGCAGTCAGATTCGCACCGCGGCCGGGTTGCCACTCACCTTGCGCCAGGAAGACGTGCAGCTGCGCGGCTGCGCCATGCAATGCCGCATCAAAGCCGAAGACCCTTGGAATAACTTTCTGCCCAGTCCAGGGCAGATCGAACTGTTCCGCCAACCGGGCGGGCCGTATGTGCGGGTCGACACGTATGCATATAGCAGCTGCGCGATTCCGCTGCGTTACGATCCAATGTTTGCCAAGCTGATCGTATGGGGCCGTGACCGCGACGACTGTCTTAATCGCATGCGGCGGATACTGGAAGAGACCTTTGTCACCGGCATTCAAACCAACCTAGGGCTGCTGCAGAATGTGTTTGAGGACAATCTATTCGCGCTGGGCACCTATAACACTGAGTTCAGCCGCAGACCGCTGCTCGGCTCGCACGCGCCACAGTCGCAGCTACGCGACCTGGCGGCGATTGCCGCTGCGGTGCATGTGCTGCGCGCAGGCACCGGCCGACCAACCCAGCCGGAGCGGTTAAGCTCGGGCTGGCACCGTTCCAGCCGGCGCTTGCCGAACTGAGGAGAAAGATCATTATGAGCAGGATCCAAGTGACCATTGACGATACACCTTTCGATGCCGAGGTTCAGATCGACCCCGCCGATCAAGCCAGCGCCACCGTCAGAATCGATGGCAAGACACTGTGGATCGCGCTCCCGCATAGCGTTGACCACGATGCAGTCACGTGGGCGCTGGTCGACGGCGCCTCGTATGAACTGGTAGTTGATCGACAACTGCGCTGGATCAGATCGTCGCGTGGACTCCACCACGTGGAGCTGCATGATCTCGAGACGCCAGTAACACGCCCGGCCAGCGGCGACGGGCGCGTTAAAGCGCCCATCCCTGGCACGATTGCGCGCGTGCTGGTGACACCTGGCCAGCCGGTTGAAATCGGCCAGCCGTTGCTCGTGCTGGAGGCAATGAAGATGGAGAATCAGATCCGCGCACCGCGTGCCGGCACCGTCGGCCAGCTCCACGTCGCCGCCGGACAGAACGTCGCGCTCAACACTGTGCTGGTCGAGATTGCGTGATAAGAGAACCGAGAACCGAGTACAAACTCTGGTTCTCGGTGCTTAGGCAAGGTTTCTCGCGCTTCTATTGAGCTTTACAGTCTAGTAGTCAGTTGTCCGTTGTCCGTTGTCAGTATGATGACGGACAATGGACAACTGACAACGGACAACGAACCTTGTCTTACAGATAATGCATCTGCTTCGCCGTCGCCGTCAGGTTGTCGCGGAAGTCGGGATGGCTGATCTCGATCAGTGCGCGCGCGCGCTGCGCCATCGTACAGCCATACAACTGCGCCACGCCATACTCGGTCACAACATAGTGAACATCATAGCGGCTGGTCACGACGCCTGCGCCTTGGTCGAGCATCGGCACAATCCGCGAGATCTTGCCGCTGAGCGCGGTCGTCGGCAGTGCGATGATCGGCACGCCCTGTTCTGCGCGCGCCGCCCCACGAATAAAATCGACCTGGCCGCCCGCCCCGCTGTAGAAACGCGCGCCGATGCTGTCCGCGCACACCTGGCCGCTCAGATCGACTTGCAGCGCAGAGTTTATCGCCACCATACCCTTGTGCTGGGCGATCACAAATGGGTCGTTCACATAGTCGGTTGGGTGAAGCTCGACCATCGCGTTGTTGTTCACCCAATCGAATAGCCGCCGCGTGCCCAGCAGAAAGCCGGCTACCAGCTTGCCGCGGTGCAGCGTTTTGGCCTCGCCGTCGACCACGCCGGCCTCGACCAGGTCGACAATTCCGTCGGAGAACAACTCGGAGTGAATGCCAAGATGGCGCTTATGCACCAGGTAGCCGAGCACCGCATCGGGAATCATGCCAATACCCAGCTGCAACGTCGCGCCGTCGGGGATGAGATCGGCGATATGCTGCCCGATCCGCTCGGCCACCGGGTCGGACGCTGATCTGGCGGCGAAACCTGAATCAGCGCGACATCAATTGGTAACAGGCCTGATCGAAACAGCCGCGGAATCTCGGAAAGAAAGATCGGTGTGAAATCGGCACGCCCTTCTTGCACGGCGCGCCGCATATTCGAGCCAATAAAGAGCGCGTTATGGCGAAACGCCTCGGCGTACTCGGGCGAGGCAGTTGGATCATCGCCGGCGGTCAGCATATGCAAGATCTCGACGTCGCGCAGCTGCGGCGCGCGCTCAACCAGCGCATTCAATAGCGTGATCGGCACGCCGCAGCCGCCGCCGATGTATACTCGCTGTCCGCAATGGACCAGCCCGAGCGCATCGGCCGCCGACATCTTGCGGGGCGAAACGGTAGAAAAAAGGCTCATATCGACTCCATCTGAGTTGCGGTTGAAGAGGGATGTGTCTGCAGCGCCGTGGCGAGCTGCGGGGCCATCGGCGCACCATGGAGTAGCCCTATCGCCCGCGCCAGCGCATTGTCGGAGGCGATCGCCTGCTGGAGACCGGCGGCCGCGATCTGCAGAATGAACGGCAGCAGCGCATTATTAAGGGCATGCGCGGCGGTGCGAGATCACACTGCGCGGCTTCATCAGCTTGATCTGATCCTGGCGCACAAGTATTGGCGCCCGGTCGCCCGGCACATGCACCGCGCCGATCAGCACATCGGCAAACGGCAGTACATGCTCGATTGCGTTTTCGGTTGTCAGCCGCGTGGTCACGTGCCCGCGACAGATCCGCTCGCAGTTGCGCAGCCGGTCAATATCGTGATCGAGCACGGTGGTGTGTACCCCCCAGGCGCTCAGACCGTAGGCCGCGTTGACGCCGACTGTCCCAGCGCCCAGGATCACCACCTCGGCCGAGGGCACGCCCGGCGTGGGCATCAGCAACGTGCCACGCCCACCGTTGGGCGTCTCAAGCAGGCGCGCGGCCAACTGCGGCAGCAGCCGCCCGGCGATCTCGCTCATGGGCAAGAGCACCGGCAACACGCCATCGTCATAGCGAATCAGCTCGTAGCTCAGCGTGCTGATCTTGGCCTGCGCCAGCGCTGCCAATACGCGCCGCTGGATCATCGATAGCCCGAGAAAGCCGCACAGCAGTTGGCTCGGTCGCAACCAGGTAATCGCGGACTCGGGAATGCCGTCGACCGTCAGAAGCAGGTCGCCGCGAGCATACACCTCGGCCGCGCTATAGAGCACCTGCGCGCCTACGACACTATAGTCGACATCGGCGAAGCCCGCACCTATTCCGGCATCGCGCTCGACATACACGGTATGCCCGGCGCGTATAAGCGCCTGCACACCCGCCGGGGTCAGGGCGACGCGCTGTTCGTCGGGCTGGCAAGCTCGAGGAATTGCGATTTCCATAAACTCCTCCGCGCATATGCTTATTTGCGGCGAATGAACTGTTCATCCCCACTGAAGCATAGCACGATGGATCGCGCGCGGCGGGAAATAAGCTATTACAGAGAGTTGTCGTTTCCGAACCGAAGCGCCTGAGATGCGCATGGTGCATAGTGCGCAGTACGGACGCGATATATCGCGTCCGTACTACGCACTACGATTGCTATCGACGAGTTTATTTTTCGAAAGTCTCTAATGCCACAGTATATGTTGCAGCTCGCTCCCAACCGTCCGCGGCGCGTTTTTTGCTATATGAGCAATAGAGCCGTACAGCGCGCCGCAATCTGCGCTGTTCATATATACGAGGAGCCGATCATGCAATCACTTAAATCGGCATTGGAGCAGCTGGTGCCCAGCGACGACCCTGAGCTGGCCCTAGGGTATGAGCGATACGTGGCCGCGCTGGAACCAATCTTAACGCCTGAGCAGATCGAAACGTATGCAGCGCTCATCCAACGTACCGGCGTCATCCGCATCTTCGAGGATTTGTCGCCCGATGAGCTGGCCGACCTCTCGCCCGACGAGTCGGCAGTTGCCGCCAATATTATCGCCGATCAAACAGCGACTATGGAGAATCGCCGGGTGGCTTCGCTGCTCATTCAGCGTGGGGAGGAGAATGTGGTGCCGGATTTCGCTCCGCTGGAAGAATCAGAGCTCGGAGCATAAGCGGCGAACTATCACGTTCATAAAAGGCTTGTCTAGGAGGCAGTCTGACAAGCCACCACAAAGGCACAGAGCACGTCAATTGGTCACACGCCGCGACGCCTCTGCGCTGTGTAGGCCAGCGTTGCCGAGTTCTATGAGCTAAACGCCAGCGCGTGAGGACGGGCGCGCCTCAATGTGCTATCCTACTCCTGAACGCTTTGCAGTACACAGGAGTGGCACAATGTCTGAACCTTTCACCACCGCCCAGCTCGAGCAGATCCCTCAGATCGTGCGCGAGGAGCTGGTGAGCCAAGAGACTGCCGCCCGCATCATTAGGGTGCTCCGAGCGAGCCTGGCGCAGACGCAGGCGGCAGGCTCACGACCGCGAGATCAAACAGGAGTGCCTGACCGCACTGCTGACAGCGCACCTCAATGATCGGCTCGATCCCATGCGGTTGCGTTGTCGTTCGCGGCGTGTCAAAGAGCACGCCAAACGAGTCGATCTCCCACTGCGCCCAGTCCTGCTGACCGCAGATGGCGCAGCGCAGCGGCCCGTTGTGCCAGCGCATGATGTGATCACGGACGAATTGCTGCTGTGGGATGTCGAGTGGCATTCCTCACCTTTGACTAAACCTCAGCACGTGACGTGCGACGCGGCGCACTGGCTTAGATCCGATTGCGCGCCCAGAGAAGTACCGACGCGGCCACAACCACCAGGATGACAATCGAGAGCCCGACGCCGGCACCGCCGACCTCACCAGTGAGCCATTGGCCGAGCGGCTGCCAGAAAAACATCGCCAGCACCACGAACAGCAGGCGAAGATGGAAGCGGCGATCGAGCGCGACATGGATATACTCCCAATGGTGTGACGCGCTGTGTCACAACTATTTATCCACATTCTACGCCACCAGTACAAGTTTTCTATGGACTGGCGTAGGATCTTTATGCTAGGAGGGCCCGAACGAAAGGAACGCTTATGGACGATGAGACACCAGCGGCCCGCGCCGATGCGGTGCTGAGCAAACTTGCTGACATCGCGGAGCGGGAGCTGCCGCAAGGCTATTACCTCGAACTCAAATTGGCGCGGATCGGCTCAACATTCGAAGGCGTCGAGATCTCTATCTCTCAGCCCTTCGAACCAGCCTCCGGCGATGGGTATACCTCCTCGCCGTGAAACGCTTCGGCGTCTCGCCACTCCGACTCCGTGGCATCCTTGGCCAGCTTCATCGTCGCAATGTCCGCCAGCGCCGCTATGACTGTCGGAAAGGTGCGCCTGAGACCGGCCGGACGCTGGAGATCTTCCAGTGTCTCGTTTTGCGAAGCAGCGCTATGACCTGCGGCGCACCGTAGTTCGCCAGCTTCGTCTTATAGCGCGCTGCATTAATTGCTAAAGTAGTGGCCGGAACGACGGCTTCGGCAAGGGCTGGACCCGATGGAGCTGGGCGAGCCAGTTTAGATTTCAATGCTGCGCACTATATCGGCAGGGGTCAATTCCAGGCCATAATTCACATGGTATCGGAGCGCCCCACCCTCCCGATCGCGTGACTTCTGGATGTGAAGGCGCATCGCAGATCTCCCCTCTTGGTGCCGGTGACTGGACTTGAACCAGTAACCTTCGGGTTATGAGTCGTTGGCACTAATAAATAGCCGACGACCCCGCTGAGCGGGGCCGAAAAACCACTGGTGGGCGATACTAGACTCGAACTAGTGACCTCCACGATGTCAACGTGGCGCTCTAACCAACTGAGCTAATCGCCCGCGGCCGTTATAGTAGCATTCTCAACAGCTCCTGTCAAGCTGAACACCGGTTGTAACTGTTCACATTCCCGTCGAGATTGGATGCGGACAAACGCAGACGAACGCGGATCAGTGTTCAGCTATCCGCGTTCGTCTGCGTTCGTCTGCGTCCTAATAAGTCCAACGTCCCCAGACTCCTCGGCAAACGCTCCGGTGCATCATGCCCTGGAAGCGGCGCACCCTTGGCAGCGCCCGCCGCCGTGCGCTATAATACAAGCACATGTGAGCGAAGTAGTACGTTTATGATCCAGCAGTCGGCTCAATTCTGCAGCGCGTGCGGCAGTCGCGCCGCGCCCCGGGCACTATACTGCGTCGATTGTGGGGCGCGCCTGGCGCCCACGCGCCGCCACGCCCGCACGCCGCGCCCGGCCGGCACACGCGTGGGCGGGCGCTATCGGCTGCGCCGCCTCATCGACATGGGCGGCAATGGCGCAGTCTACGAGGCCCAGCACGAGCTGCTCGGCACAACTCACGCGCTCAAAGAGACGCTCGCCACCGACGCCGAGTCGGTTGCACAGTTTCTTGCCGAGGCGCGTTTGCTGGCACGGCTCGACCACCCGGTGCTCGTGCGTGTGACCGATTATTTTGTCGAGCCGTCCGAGGCGGTGTTCCTGGTGATGGACTATGTGGCTGGTCAGACGCTCCAGCACAAGCTCGATCAGCCAGGCGCGGCCTACACCGTCGCCGATGTAGTCGGCTGGCTGCTCCAGCTTTGCGCTGCACTGGAATATTTGCATAGCTACCGCGAGCCGGCCACCGGCCAGCTACACCCAATCATCCACCGCGACATCAAGCCGCTCAATATCGTGCTGACTCCGGAAGGGCGGATCAAGCTGCTCGACATGGGCATCGCGCGGGTGGCCCGGCCGGGCGAAATGACCGCGCGGGTCGCGCGGGCCGTGACCGAGCCATTTGCACCGATCGAGCAGTATGGCGCCGGCACCGATGCGCGCAGCGATATCTACGCGCTCGGCATCACCGCCTATGTGTTGCTGACCGGCCAGCTGCCGCCCTCGGCGCTGGAGCGAGTATCACATCCGCAAGAGCTCAAGATCCGCGCGCTCAACCGCGCCGTGCCGGCGCCCGTGGCTGCGGCGGTCGAGAAGGCGATCATGCCGCGGGCCGAGGCGCGCCATCAGAGTGTTGCGGCATTTCGGCAGGCGTTGGAGCGAGGCTGGGTCGGCGGCGAGCGGCTCGAACAGGCGGCGCAGACGCGCTCGACCGGCGGGTTAGGCTATGACACCGGCCTGATTGGCACGATCCGGCGCGTGCTGGGCGGCAATCCGCCGACGCCGGGTGCGGCGCCATCCGCCACACTCCAGCCGCTCGCGCAGGCGGCCACCTTCACACTCGCCGAGCGGCTGGTCGAGTGGCGTTCGCGCGCCGACAAGCGTGGCGCGATTGAGTTCATTCTGGCGCTGGAACGTGCGGGCGATGCGCCGCCGCAACTGCGCCTGATGCTGAGCATCAGTGAGCGCGGGCAACGCGGCAAACTGGCATTTCAACAGATTGTGCTTGCCGAAGGCGATGCGCGCACGTTCGCCGGGCGGCTGGCCGAGCTACTGCGGCTCAATTCGCGCCTCACCGTCGAGATGGATTTCGAGGTTGGACGCTCGGCACTACGCTGCGAGTGGCCGGGATCGCGCGGGCCGTTGACACTGACCATCCGCACTACCGGCCCACGCGGCGGCGTCAAGACCTGCGCGTTTGCGCTGGAGCGCCGTCAGGTTGAGGCGCTGGCATATGAGCTGCAGCAGGCGTTGCGCCGGGTCAGGCCAGCTTGAGTGATCTACAGCGCCTGGCTGGCTCGCGTCGATTCCTGTCGCCAAGCCCAGGCCACCACGGGGAGGTAGATGACCGATAGGAGCACGTACAGCCAGACGATCGCCGGCACGCCGGGCGGAGTCACGGCCGCAAGCACTGTGAAGATCACGTTCAAGGCGATGAACGGCCCGGAGATCGCCAAGTAGGTCTGCGCCGCGATCCAATTGTTTTGATAGAGCACGTTGTCGCCTTTACTTCTGCTTGGGCTTCCTGCCGCCTTTCGACTTGTCATCTTTCTTATCCGGCTTTGGCGGCTCCGGCTTCGGCTTCGGATCGCACTCCTTGTCGTCGCGGCCGCGCTGCTGGCCCTGGCAAGTGTGCTGCTTGTCGTCGCCAGGCGGTGCGGGCGGTGGGGCCGGTTGCGTCGCTGGCGCCGGTGGAGCAATCGGAACGGCGGTGGGGATAGTCGTTGGCACCGGCGTGGGCGATGGCGCAAGGGTTGGCGTGGGCGGCGGCGTAGCCGATGGTGTGGCGCTCGGCGTGGCTGCGATTGGGTCGACGGTGATCTGGAGGGCCAGCAATGTGCCGCTGGCCGCGATGCTGCCGCGCACATGCGCGATTGCATTCAATGCCGGCGTGCCAGAGATCGTGGTGGTTGCGGTCAGGATCACCGCGCGCCCGCCGATCAGCCAGCGCTCCTGAGCGAGCTGCTCGATCGGCCCGTCGAGTGCGGTTGGTATTGTGGTCGGCGTTGTGGTCTGCGCTGCCGTCGGCGTTGCGGTCGGCGTTGCGGTCGGCGCACTTGTGGGCGTGGCGGTTGGCTGCGACCGCGCGATGGTGATCAGCGCACGAGCGGCCGCCAATGTGCCGGCGCTGAGCGCCAGCGTAATCACGATCGCGGTCGTCAGCGCGGCCAGGCGTAGCCAAGGCTGCGCGAGCGATCCGCGGTAGCCGAGCATGCGCAGGATGATCGCCAGAATAGCGGCTGGCCCCAGCGCGTGCCAGGGAGGCCGCTGCGCCGCCT
>WNFZ01000154.1_pt1 | contig 76585 bp, 74 predicted proteins | sample 5400081 | NCBI WGS metagenome assembly WNFZ01 (sample SAMN13153365, study PRJNA577476) | soil metagenome | isolation source: 80 cm soil or saprolite under grassland replicate 1 | place: USA:California | collected 2016-06-15
CAGCACCTCGCCGGCATGAAGACGAGCGGCACGATCATCGCGGTCAACTCGGATCCCGAGGCGGCCATCTTCAACGTGGCCCACTACGGAGCAGTGGCGGATCTCTTCGAAGTAGCCGAGGAACTCGAGAAGCTTTACTAGCGTGGAAACGCGCGAGACGTTCGCGGGGCTAGAGACGTGGCAGATCGTCCTCTGGTACTCGCTGATCGTCGTCTCGGTGACGATCTTCTTCTTCGGGGTCGCCCGCCTGGTGCTCAAGTACCGGCGCGGGCGCACGCAAGCGATGATCGGGAATCGTCTCGAGCGCGCGAAGAACACGGCGCGGATCATCGCCACCCATGCCTGGATTCGGCGGCGCGATCCGCTCGCGGGGCTCGGGCACCTGCTCGTCTTCTACGGCTTCCTGGTCCTCTTCGCCGGCACGGCCATCCTCGCCTTCCAGGACGACTTCGCGAACCCGGTGCTCAGCTTCGACTTCTGGCACGGCTGGTTCTACCTCGGCTACTCGCTCTTCCTCGACCTGTTCGGGGCCGGCCTCGTCGTCGGGCTGGCGATCTTCGCGGTGAAGCGCGGGATCCTGCGTCCGTTCCGCCTCCGCTACTGGCGGCCCGTCGAGCCGGCCGAGCCGCTCCGCGACCAGCCGAAACGCTATGAGCTGGGTGACTGGGTCTTCCTCGGAAGCCTCTTCTTCCTCGCACTGACAGGCTTCCTCCTCGAGGCCTTCCGGATCGCGGCCCACGATCCCGACTTCGAAGTGTGGTCGCCGGTCGGCTGGCTCGTGGGGAAGGGGTTCATCGCCATCGGCTTCGACGGCAAGGCCGCAGACGACGCCCGCTTCGCGGACTGGTGGGTGCACGGCGTCTTCGCGCTCTTCTGGGTGTCATCCATCCCGTTCACGAAGGCCGTGCACATGCTCATGGCCCCCATCGGCGTGGCCGTCAAGGACGAACGGGCGGGCAACCGGCTGCCGCCCCTCCACGCCGACGCCAAAGCCACCGATGTCGGGTACGCGTTCATCGACGCGCTCTCGCCCAAGCACCTCCTCGACCTGGACGCCTGCACGAAGTGCGGCAAGTGCCACGCCGCGTGCCCCGCGACGGCGACCGGGTATCCGCTGTCGCCGCGAGATCTGATTCTGGACCTGCGCGAGGTGGCGGAGGGCTCAATGGGGAACCGAGCCGCGCTCGGCATTCCGCCTCGCTTCCCTGAGCATGCCGAGATCCTGGGCACGATCAAGCCGGAGACGCTCTGGTCGTGCATGCAATGCATGGCGTGTGTGGAGATCTGTCCGGTCGGCATCGAGCACGTCCCGATCATCAACCAGATGCGGCGCGCCCTCGTCGAGCGCGGCGAGATGGACGGGCAGCTTCAGCAGACGCTGGAGACGATCTACACGTCAGGGAACTCCTTCGGGGAGCCGAAGCGCAAGCGCGGCCGCTGGGCGAAAGACCTCCCGTTCGAGGTCAAGGACATACGCAAGGAACCGGCTGAGTACCTGTGGTTCGTCGGCGACTACGCCTCCTTCGACCCGCGCAACCAGAAGATCACGCAGGCGCTCGCGCGCATCCTCCGCCGCGCCGGCGTCGATTTCGGGATCCTCTACGACGGCGAGCGCACCGCCGGAAACGACGTCCGCCGCGTCGGCGAGGAGGGGCTCTACGCCGACCTCGCCGAGGCGAACGTCGCGACGATCTCGGGATGCAGCTTCGATCGCATCCTCACCTCCGATCCGCACACGTTCAACACACTCAAGAACGAGTACCCGCAGTTCGGGGGCAGCTGGAACGTCCTCCACCACTCCCAGCTCCTCCTCGAGCTGCTCGAGCGCGGGCGCCTGAAACCGCGCAAGGGTCTCGGCTATCGGGTCACGTACCACGACCCCTGCACGCTCGGGCGCTACAACGGGGTCTATGACCCGCCGCGCCAGGTGCTCGCCGCGCTGGGCGCGGAGCTCGTCGAGATGCCGCGGAACCGCGACAACGCTCTCTGCTGCGGGGCCGGCGGCGGGCGCATCTGGATGAAGGAGCTGAAGGCGGAGGACGCGCCGCGGCCGAGCGAGCTGCGGATCGACGAGGCGGTGTCCCTCAGCAAGGTCGACTACTTCGTCGTCGCCTGCCCGAAGGACGTGACCATGTACGAAGACGCGATCAAGACCTCGGGCCACCAGGGCGAGATCGAGCTCCGGGAGCTATCCGAGCTCGTGCTCGAATCGCTGGCGCTGTAGCGATGGCCCACATCGCGCTCGCGGTCAGGAATCAGGAGCGTTCCCGAGGCTTCTACGAGAAATACTTCGACTTCGACCCGCTGACGGCCCGGGTCGCAGAGGACGGCGTGCTTCTCATCGAGGGTCCCGACGGAGTCCTGCTCGCACTGGCGGAGACAGACGAGGCGATCCGGCTACCGAGCTTCCTGCACTTCGGTTTTCGCGCAGCCGGCAGCCCGGCGGAGGTAAGCGCCTTCCGGGACCGTCTCGCAGGCGACGGCATCGAGATCGTGGAGGAATCCGACGAGCCGGATTACGTCAGCGTCAAGTGCAGGGACCCTGACGGCTATGTGGTCGAGTTCGCCTGGGAGCCCGGTTGACCCCTTAGGCCCAAGAATCCGAGGGAGGACGGCTGAGTGGTCGTACTCGCCGAGACCGGCGTCCTCCGCTTCGGTGAGCCAACTCCGGGCTGACTCGGCAACACGCAGATCGAGGGTCGGCACCCGCTTCGTCTCGACTAGCTCAGCGCTCGACAGGGTGGGCGAGCACCCACTCGAGCACCGCCTGGGCATGGGTGTCGGGCGGGAAGACCGGATAGAACACATGCTCGATCACGCCGTCTCGGATCACCATTGTGAGCCGCTTGAGCAGCGTGTGCCCGGCCACCGTGAAAGTGGGGAGATCGAGGGCACGGGTCAGCCCGAGGTCTGCGTCGCAGAGCAGCGGGAAGGGAAGCCCCAGACGCTCGACGAGCCCGCGCTGCACGTCGGTCGGTTCGGTCGAGACCCCGGCAACCGCCGCACGGGCCCGCTCGAGATCGGCTCTGTGATCGCGAAAGCCGCACGACTCGGGTGTGCAGCCGCGGGCGCCCGGAATCAGATCCCAGTCCGGCGTTATAGGCTCTTCATCCGGACGTCCTGTGCGCGGGTACGCGTAGAGGACGAGCCTCTCCATGCCGTCGGGCACCACGTCAACGCGCACAAGCGCTCCGTCCGTCGCAGGGAGAGCATTTGGAGGCATGGCTGCTCCTGGGAGGTGGGACGCCCTGTCATCGTCCTCCGGCACAGGAAGGCCGGCCGGCAGCTTGCTGTAATCGATGCTCACGGAGCCGATCTCAGGATCTGCACGAGGACGGCGGAGTAGTCCTCGTCCCCGAGCCCTGCCGCCTCGGCGTCTACCAACCACTCGCGGGCCGCTTCAGTGACGCGCAGATCGAGACCTGACGAAGCGGCCGCCTCGAGGATCAGATCGCCGTCCTTGCGGGCAAGGGAAAGGGCGAAGCGTGGCGGATACTCGCCGCTCTCGACGAAGGGTCGACGCCGCTTCGCTTGATCGGCCAGCGCCGTCGTCTCGAGGACCTCGAAGGCCACCTCGCGGGGAAGGTTCAGCCCTTGGGCCACCGCCAGCGCTTCGCCGAGCACGCCGATCACGCCGACGAGCACCGCGTTGGCTACCAGCTTCGCGGCCGAGCCGGCACCGACGGGCCCGACGTGAATGACTGATCCGAGTGTGGACAGGAGCGGGGTCCAGCGCTCGACGAGCGGCTCCTCTCCGGCGGCGTAGATCTTCAAGGTTCCGGTCTCGGCCTCGGCCACGCTCCCGAGCGCGGGAGCGTCCAGGAGCCCCGCGTCGGCGGGCAGCGCGGCCGCCAGCCGCTCCGTAGCCTCCGTACCGACGGTTGACATCTCGATCAGCGCTGTGGGAGGGGTGAGTCCCTCGCCCACGCCTGCGGGGCCTTCCGTTACGTCCCTGAGCGCGTCCGGATTCGACACCATCGTGATCACGGCCTCGGCCTGCCGCGCCGCATCAGCTGGGCTTTCGGCCGCAACCGCACCCGCTGCGGTCAGCGGCTCTGTCCTGGCCGGATCGCGGTTCCAGACGACGAGCTCGTGGCCCGAGTCGAGGAGCCGCCGGGCGATGCGGCTTCCCATGGCGCCGAGCCCGACAACGGCGACCTTCGCCATTAGAGGCGCCTCAGGCCGGGAAAACCCTGACCATGATGTCGGTGGGGTTCCCGCCGTTCGTCGGGCCGAGATCGTCCGGGCAGGCCGAAGAGGCAACGACGAGATCCCTCTCGGCCCGCATCAGGACGTAGTCGCCGGCTTTCGAGAGCGCCGGCTCGACCTCGATCACGCGCCGGTCCGGCCCGATCTTCGTGTTGTAGAAGAAGTTGATCGGCTCCCAGAACGGCCGCGGCTCGTAGCCGAAGGCCGCCAGCTCGCGATTGAAGTTGTCGGTGCAGTTGAGATGGTCGGGATACCCGAGCGCTTCGTAGTACTCGCGGTTGCAGGCGATCCCGAAGGTGTCGTGGCGCCCGACTGTGTCCTCAACGAGCTCGAGCAGTCGGTTCCCTTCGCCGTCGTAGATGCCCTGTCCCGGCAGCGGGAAGAGCCCATCCACCAGCGCGCGCGTGACCGTGGTCGAGATCCCTAGGCCCGGACGGTCGCGGTGGAAGGCGAGGAAGTCCGACACCTGGCAGCCCTGCAGGTCCTCGATCTGGACGTACTCACCGGCGCGAAGCTCGTACGCCTTCGCGTCCGCCGGCCCGACGCGGGCTTCCGCCCGCGGTACCTGCTTGGACTGCACAGCCATCGCGCTTAGGGTACCGCCGTCCGAGCCCGAAAGGAGACGACTTGAGCAAGGAGACCGCGTTCTATCCCCGCTTGCAGGAGTTGACCGAGGGGTGGATGGACCTGTTCGGCTACTGGGCGCCCACCGAGGTCACGAACACGGAGGAGGAGTACCGCGCCGTGCGCGAGGCGGCCGGCCTGATGGACTTCACCATGCTCCGGAAGGTCGACATCGAGGGCGAAGGGGCGCAGGACTTCGTCAACACCATCGTCACGCGCGACGTCTCCGAGCTGACCCCCGGGCGGATCGCCTACGGCGCGTTGACGGACGAGAACGGGAAGATGGTGGACGACTGCACGTCGATGATGCGCTCGCCGGATCGAATCCGCTTTTGCGGCGCAAACGACCGCGACTACGAGATCTTCACCGAGAAGGCACCTGACGGAATCACCGTGCGCGAGTTCACCGACGCAATGCCGCACCTGTGCCTCCAGGGGCCGAAGAGCCGCGACATCCTCCAAACGATCGCGAACCAGGACCTCTCGAACGAGGACTTCCCCTACTACACGTTCCGTGAGGACGTGGAAATCGCCGGCATCCCGATCTTCATGACCCGTCTTGGCTACACCGCCGAGCTCGGCTACGAGCTCTGGGTCGACCGCAATCGGGCGCTCGAGCTCTGGGACGCCCTGCTGGAGGCGGGAGAACCGAGCGGGATGAAGCTGATCGGCATGGTGGCACTCGACCTCTTCCGGATCGAGGGCGGGTTCATCATCGGAGGCGTCGAGTACGACCCGACCGTCTCCCCGTACGAATGCGGCCTCGGCTGGTCCGTCGACCTGGACAAGGGTGATTTCCAGGGCCGCGAGGCGCTCGCGCGTGACAAGGAAGAGACGAGACTTCGCCTGACGAGCGTCGTCCTCCAGAGGGGCGGGGACGAGGCGTCCGGCGGCGCGATCAGTGTGGATGGCGAGGAAGTCGGACTCGTCACGCAGGCCGTCGAGTCTCCCTACCTGAACGGCCAGACCCTCGGTCTCGCCAAGATCCGTAAGGACCTGAAGGAGCCCGGACAGAGGATCCAGGTCCGGCTCGGCGACGACGAAGTCCCCGGGGAGGTCGTCGAGCACCCGGTCTACGACAAGGAGCGCAAGCGGGCCAAGGAGAGCTAGGAGGGTTGACAAACGGGCCTTGACAAACGAGCCCGTACTTAGTCAAATGACTAAGTCAGTTGACTAAGGAGGCTTGACATGGCACCTGCGCCTTCGTTCTACGGCTCGCCTGAAGAGGCTCGCGGCGCGCCGCCGGAAGAGTTCCTCTACCTCGCCTGCCTGCACGAGGGTACCGGCGTCGACGGGCCCGACTTCCTCGCGGTCATCGACGCCGAATCGGGCGCCGTCGTCCACGAGACGCCGATGCCGAACGTGGGGGACGAGCTCCATCACTATGGGTGGAACCGGTGCAGCTCGGCCTGCCATGGCCCGGATCGCTCACACCTGATCGTGCCCGGTTTCCGCTCCTCTCGGATCCACATCGTCAACGTCGCCGACGACCCCCGTCGTCCGCGGATCGAGAAGGTGATCGAGCCCGAGGAGCTCGTTCGCCAGACCGGCTACACCCGGCCGCATACGGTGCACTGCATGCCCGGCGACAACGTCGTCGTCTCGACGCTCGGCGACGCGGAGGGTAACGGCTCCGGTGGCTTCGCCGTCCTCGACGCCAAGACATTCGATCTCAAGGGCCGCTGGGAGAACGGGGGCGAGCGGCCGTCGATGAACTACGACTTCTGGTACCAGCCGCGCAAAAACACGCTCGTCTCCAGCGAGTTCGGCGAGCCGAACGCCTTCGAGCCGGGATTCGATCTCGAGGACGTCGGCCGCGGGCGCTACGGGCAGCGACTCCATTTCTGGAACCTGGCGGAGCGGACGCTCGAGCAGACCATCGACCTCGGCGAGCAGGGGCTCGTCCCCCTGGAGATCCGCTGGCTGCACGATCCCGAGGCGGAGCAGGGGTTCGTCGCCGCTGCTCTCTCGAGCGTGATCTGGCGCTTTTACCGCTCGAACGGCTCGTGGGCGGCCGATCCAGTCATTGCGGTAGAGCCGGTAGAGCTCGAGAGCTGGCCCATCCCCGTTCCCAGCCTCATGACGGACATCGTCCTCTCGATGGACGATCGGGCGCTCTACGTGTCCAACTGGCTGCACGGGGACCTCCACCGGTACGACGTCTCCGATCCCGCAAACCCGAAGCTGACCGGGAGGCTCTGGCTGGGCGGCCTTCTCGGACAGAAGAGCGACGCCGGCAGGGAGGTGAACGGCGGCCCGCAGATGATGCAACTCTCGCTCGACGGCCGCCGCCTCTACGTCACGAACTCCCTCTACTCCACCTGGGACAACCAGTTCTATCCCGATCTGCGCTCGTGGCTTCTCAAGGTCGACATCGGCGAGGACGGGTCGATGGAGGTCGACCGCGACTTCTTCGTCGACTTCCACGACCGTCCAAACGGCCCCGCCCGCGCGCATGAGGTACGACTCCAGGGCGGCGACTGCACGACGGAGATCTTCCCGTGATCCTCGCCCACCACGGATACGGAGAGGAGCTCGTCATCTACGCGCTCGCCGGCGGCGGCGGGGCCGGCTACGCGATCGTCCTCGTCTGGCGGGCCAAAGTAGGGGCCTTCATTCGGTGGCTGCGCCGGAAGTAGCCCGCTCGGCCGCCGAGGGAGCGCTCCTCGACGCGGCCGAGCGGCTGCTCGTCGAGGTCGGCCATGCGGGGATCACGACGCGCCGCCTGGCCGAGGAAGCGGGTGTCAATCACGGGCTCGTCCATTACTACTTCGGCTCGATCGAGAACCTGCTCGTGCGCGTGCTCGAGCGCTTCACCGCCGACCTGACCGTGCGCCAGCGGGCCATGTACGCGGCCGCGGACGTGCCCTTCATCGAGAAATGGCGGCAGGCGATGCTCTACCTGGTCTCCGAAGACGTGGCCTACGAAAAGATCTGGCTCGAGCTGCAGGCGCTCGCCTGGAACCGGCCGGAGCTGCGCAAGCCACTCGCGCGCGTCAACGACGAGTGGCGGGCGGTTCTCACGGAGGCGTTCGCCGAGCCGACGGAACGCTACGGGATCGAGATGCCCCTCGACGCGCTCGTCTCGCTCGTGATGACCTTCAACGAGGGAGTCATTCTCGAGCGGCTCTCCGGGATCACGACTGGCCACGAGGGGCTCCTCGAGTGGATCGACGCGTGGCTCGAGAGAAAGGAGAGGGAATGATGGAGACGACGGAAGCGATAGCGGCTCCGCCCGAGCAGACGCGGGCCCGCTATCCGGACGAGGAGGGCTACGTCGAGCGCGACGGCGTTCGGATCTCCTACGAGGTCTATGGCGAGGGCGAGCCCACGGTGCTCCTCCTCCCCACATGGTCGATCGTCCATTCCCGCCACTGGAAGATGCAGATTCCATACCTTGCGCGGCACGTGCGCGTGGTCACCTTCGACGGGCGTGGCAACGGCAAGTCGGACAGGCCGCAGACACCGGAGTCTTACGATGAGCACGAGTTTGCGGCCGATGCGCTCGCGGTGCTGGATGCGACGGGGACGGGAAGCGCGGCCGTCGTCGGATTCTCGCAAGGGGCCCAGCGTGGCTTGATCCTGGCCGCCGAGCACCCGGAGCGTGTGGACGCAGCGGTGTTCGTCGGTCCCTCCTTCCCGGGCGGGGGGAACCCGCTCGTCGAGCGCACCGAGCATTCCTGGGAGGACGAGCTCGAGACCGACGAGGGCTGGGCCAAGTACAACAAGCATTACTGGTTGCGCGACTATCGCGGCTTCGTGGAGTTCTTCATGTCCCGCATGTTCGTGGAGCCTCATTCGACCAAGCCAATCGAGGACACAGTGGGTTGGGCGCTCGAGACGAACGGTGAAACGCTCGCGCTTACTCACCTAGGAGGCGGTCTCGACCCCGACCAGGCGCGGGATCTCGCCCGGCGCGTGCGTTGCCCCACCCTCGTGATCCACGGAGAGGACGACGCGATCACTTCGGTCACGCGCGGCGTGGCGCTTGCCGAGCAGACCCGCGGGGAGCTCGTCGTGCTCGAAGGGTCGGGCCACGCGCCGCATGTCCGTGATCCCGTCAAGGTCAACCTTGTCCTGCGGGACTTCCTCTCCCCGCCTGCGCCCGCCCGTTGGACCCGTGCCAAATCGAGGCGACGGCGCGCGCTGTACGTCTCTTCTCCGATCGGGCTCGGTCACGCGCAGCGCGACATCGCAATCGCGAAGGAGCTGCGCAAGCTCGTGCCCGACCTCGAGATCGACTGGCTCGCTCAGCATCCGGTCACCAAGGTGCTGGAGGGTGAGGGGGAGCGCATCCATCCCGCCAGCGGCGAGCTCGCGAACGAGTCGACGCACATCGAGAGCGAGTCGGCCGAGCACGACCTCCACTGCTTCCAGGCCTGGCGGCGGATGGACGAGATCCTGCTCGCCAACTTCATGGTCTTCCACGACCTGGTCCAGGAGGAGCAATACGACCTCTGGATCGGGGACGAGGCCTGGGAGCTCGACTACTACCTGCACGAGAACCCCGAGCAGAAGCGAGCGGCTTACGTGTGGCTGACCGACTTTGTCGGCTGGTTGCCGATGCCCGACGGCGGCAAGCGCGAGTCGTTCCTGACGGCCGACTACAACGCCGAGATGATCGAGCACATCGCTCGCTTTCCGCGGTTGCGGGACCGGGCGATCTTCGTCGGGAACGCAGACGATGTCGTTCCGGAGAGCTTCGGCGGCGACCTCCCGTTGATCAGGGACTGGACCGAGCAGCACTACGATTTCGCGGGCTACGTGTCCGGCTTCGACCCGGAGGCGCTCGCCGACCGCGAACGCCTAAGGGCGGAGCTCGGCTATGGCCCGGGCGAGCAGGTCTGCATCGTCACGGTCGGCGGCTCCGGCGTCGGTGGCCATCTCCTGCGCCGCGTAATCGAAGCGTTCCCAGCGGCCAAGGAGCTCGTTCCCGCGCTTCGCATGGTCGTCGTCGCCGGCCCGCGCATCGACCCGGCCTCCCTGCCTCAGGCGGATGGCCTCGATGTGCGCTCGTACGTCCACAACCTCTATCGCCACCTCGCCGCCTGCGACCTCGCGGTCGTGCAGGGTGGACTGACAACGGCGATGGAGCTGACCGCGAACAGACGGCCCTTCCTCTATTTCCCGTTGCGTCACCACTTCGAGCAGAACTTCCACGTGCGGCACCGCCTCGAGCGCTACCGGGCCGGCCGCTGCATGGACTTCGACGAGTCGACGCCGGAGTCGATCGCGACCGCGATCGCCGAGGAAATCGGGCGCGACGTCGACTACGAGCCGGTCGAGACCGACGGCGCCGCCCGCGCGGCGGCCCGCATCGCGGAGGTCTTGCAGTGACCGACGAACAGGCAATCAAATCGACGCGTTAGCGTGCGACCGAGGACAACGCATTGCGCCGATCCAGCGCGCCTTCGGCGGCTCAGGTCCTCATTTTGAGACGGGCTCTTAGAGGGTCAGCACCGCCGAACCGCGGATCTCTCCGGCCCGCAGCCGTCGAAGCGCCTCGTTCGCCTCGTCGAGCGCGAAGGCTTCGACCTCGGTATTGACCGGCACCTCGGGCGCCAGCCCCAGGAACTCCTCGCCGTCGAGCCTGGTGAGATTCGCGACCGAGCGCACCGCGCGCTCGCCCCACAGGAGCTCGTACGCAAATGACGGGATGTCGCTCATGTGGATGCCGGCGCAGACGACGACACCGCCCTTGCCGAGCGCATTGAGCGCGACCGGGACGAGAGCGCCGACGGGAGCGAAGATGATCGCGGCGTCGAGCTCTTCCGGTGGCCGCTCGTCGGAGCCTCCCGCCCATTCGGCGCCGAGCGAGCGCGCGAAGCGCTGACCTTCCTCGTCACCGGCGCGCGTGAAGGCGAACACGCGCCGGCCCTGGTGGCGGGCGACCTGGGCGACAAGGTGGGCGGACGCGCCGAAGCCGTAGAGGCCGAGCCGCTCGGCGTCGCCCGCCAGCCTTAGCGACCGGTAGCCAATCAGCCCCGCGCAAAGGAGCGGCGCTGCGTGAACGTCCGAGTAGCTCTCGGGCAGCCGGAAGCAGAACCGTACGTCCGCGACCGCGTACTCCGCGTATCCGCCGTCAAGCTGGTAGCCGGTGAAGCGAGCCCGATCGCAGAGGTTCTCCCGGCCGGAGCGGCAGTAGCGGCAGTCCCCGTCCGTCCAGCCGAGCCATGGGATGCCGATCCTCTCCCCCGGCTCGAAGCGCCCGCCTCCCTCGAGGACGCGACCCACGATCTGATGTCCCGGTACGAGCGGCAGCTTGAGGTCGGGCAGCTCGCCGTCCACGACGTGGAGGTCGGTGCGGCAAACCGCGCATGCCGCGACCTCGACGAGCGCCTCTCCCGCCGCGGGCTCGGGCTCGGGCTGATCGGCGAGCCGGAGCTCTGCTCCCGGCGCGTCGAGCACCATCGCGCGCATGGCACGACGCTACCGGAGACCCGGGGCTACGCGGCGGACATTCGCTCGGACGCCTCGGCGAGGACGTCGCCGAGAATGGAGACGATCTCGTCGAACTCCACTTGCTCCGCGACGAGCGGCGGCGAGATTTGCACCACCGGGTCGCCGCGGTCGTCCGCGCGGCAGATGAGGCCCCGCTCGAAGAGCCGCGGGGAGAGGAAGTCCCGCAGGAGCGTCTCGCACTCCTCGTCCGAGAAGGTCTCGCGCGTCTCCTTGTCCTTGACGAGCTCGAGCGCGTAGAAGAAGCCCGTCCCGCGCAGATCGCCGACGATCGGCAGATCGAGCAGCTGCGCCAGCGTCGAGCGGAAGGCGTCCTGCTGCTCGGCGACGTGCTCGACGATCCGCTCCCGCTTCATGATCTCGATGTTCTTGAGCGCGATGGCCGCCATCACCGGATGGCCGCCGAACGTGATCCCGTGGGCGTACATCTGCGTCCCCTCCAGGAAGGGCTCCATGACCGCGTCGCGGACGATCACGGCGCCGATGGCCGCGTGGGCGGAAGAGAGCCCCTTCGCCGAGGTGACGATGTCGGGCCGGATGTCGTAGCGGTCGGAGGCAAACCAGGCTCCGATCCGCCCAAACCCGGTGATGACCTCGTCGCAGCACAGGAGGATGCCGTAGCGGTCGCAGATCTCCCGCACGCCCTGGAAGTAGCCCTCCGGCGGCGTGAACGATCCGCCGGCGTTCTGCACGGGCTCCATGATCACCATCGCGACCGTTTCGGCCCCGGTCTGCTCGATGGTCGACTCGAGGTCCTCGAGGAGGAACGCCGTGAACTCCGCTTCCGTCTCCTCGGGCGGCCGGTGGTAGCGATTCGTGTTGCGCACGTGGAGGACGTCGGGGACGAGCGGCTCGAACGGCGTCCTGAGCGAGGCGATTCCGTTGATCGAGAGCGCCCCCATCGTCGTCCCGTGGTAGGCGATCCGCCGGGAGATTGCCTTCCAGCGGCGCTCGCCGCGGACGGCGTGGTACTGCCGTGCCAGCTTCCAGGCGGACTCGACCGCCTCGGACCCGCCGGAGACGAAGAAGACGCGGTTCAGATCGCCCGGGGCGAGCGACGCCACCTCGGCGGCGAGCTCGATCGCTCGGGGATGCGCATAGCTCCAGTTCGTGTAGAAGGGAAGCTCCCGCATCTGCGCCGCGGCGGCCTCGCCCATCTCCTCCCCGAAGCCGTACCCGATGTTGACGGCGAAGAGCCCTGCGAGCGCGTCGAGGTAGCGGTTTCCCTTGGAATCTTCGAGGTAGCAACCGTCGCCCCGCACGATCACCGGAATCTCCGCGTCGCGGTAGCTCGACATGCGCGTGAAGTGCAGCCAGAGGTGATCGCGGGCGGCTGTCTGCAGCTCGGAGGGGGACATCGTGGTGGCGGGGATGCTCACACGGCTCCTTTCGGTTGGCGACGCCACTGGAGGGCGACGTTGGCGAGCATGAGGAGGACGGCGACAAAGAAGATGGCCGACCCGATGACGTTGATCTGCGGCGGGATGGCGACACGGGCGGCTCCCCAGACGAAGAGCGGGAAGGTGACGACCGAGCCGGAGTTCAGGTACGTGATCACGAAGTCGTCGACCGAAAGCGCGAACGCAAGGAGCGCGGCGGCCAGGATGCCGGGCGCGATCAGCGGAAGCGTGACGCGCGTGAAGGTCGTCCACTCGTTGGCGCCGAGGTCCATGGCGGCCTCCTCGAGGTGGCGATCGAAGCCGACGAGCCGCGCCTTCACGGTCACGACGACGTAGCTGATGTTGAACATGATGTGCGCGAGCAGGATCGTCTTGAAGCCCAGCGGGATGCCGAAGTTCAGGAAGAGCGTGAGAAGCGACGAGCCCATGACGATCTCCGGAGTCGCCATGGGCAAGAAGATGAGGAGGTTCGTGATTCCGCTGCCGCGAAAGTGGTAGCGAACGAGGGAGAGGGCGATCAGAGTGCCGAGCGCGGTGGCCACCACGCTCGAGAGGGCGGCGATCTCGATGCTGACCTCGACCGCGTCCTGGACACCCGGGAAACCGAACGGGTTGGCCCAGTTGGCGAGCGTGAACCCCTGCCACGTCAGGTTGAAGCGGCCTGTCGGATCGTTGAAGGAGAAGACGACGACGACCGCGATCGGAAGCAGCAAGTACGCGAAGGCGAGCATGGCGAAGACCGTGAGCAGGTGCCCACGGGCGAAGCGGAGCAACCGTGCGAGCACGCCGGGCTGCCTGCGAACGGCGAGACGCTCGGCGGCGACCGTCATCCCGTCAGCCTTTCGGAGCCTATTACCCGTGTATAGGCGAGGATCGCGACAACGATCGCCGCCATGAGAACGAATGAAAGCGCCGCCGCCTCCGGGTAGTCGGCGATCACCTTGAACTTGGACTGGATGACGTTGCCGATCATCGATTGCCGCGGCGTCCCGAGGAGCTGGGCGTTGATGAAGTCACCGGCCGCCGGAATGAAGGTCAGAAGCGTGCCCGCGAAGACGCCTGGCAGCGAGAGCGGCAGCGTCACGCGGAGAAACGCCTTCGTCTTCGACGCGTAGAGGTCCTGCGCAGCCTCGATCAGCCGGTAGTCGATCTGCTCGAGGCTCACGTAGAGCGGCAGGGCCATGAAGGGAAGGAAGTTGTAGGTGATGCCCGCCACGACCGCGGTTGAGGTGGCGAGCAGGCGACCGTCGCTCCCGAGCACGTGCAGGCTCTGGAGCGTCTGCACGACGAAGCCGTCGTCGCCGAGGATCGTCTTCCACGCGATCGTGCGGATCAGGTAGGTGACGAAGAAGGGGGCGATGATGAAGAGGAGGAGAAGGTTCTTCCAGCGCCCGCCGCGAAAAGCGATCCAGTAGGCGAGCGGGTAGCTGATCAGGAAGGCGATGAGAGTGGCCAGGCCGGCGTACTCGAGCGAGCGGATGAACTGCGGCTTGTAGGTCGAGACGGCGTCGCTGTAGTTGTCCCAGGCCCACGAGAAGATGTACCCCGAGAAGAGGTCGCCGCTCTGGAGCGACGTGTTCGCGAGGTAGTAGGTCGGGACCAGGAAGAAGACGGCCAGGAAAGCGAGCCCCGGCAGGAGCAGGAGATACGGAGTTACCCAGCGGTGCCGGTGGAGGAACGTCATCCCTGGCGGCCTTTATGCGCCGATGACGGCCTGGAACTTCTCCTTGAAGTCCGTGTTGTCGGCGGCCTCGGCGTCGAAGAGCTTCACCTTGGCCAGCGTCGCGTCGTCGGGGAAGATCTGGGGGTTCTTGGCCAGAGGCGGGTCGAGCTTCTCCATCGCCTCCTTCGCGCCGACGACCGGGCAGATGTAGTTGACCCAGTCTTCGATCTCCGCGGCGATCTCGGGGTCGTAGACGAAGTTCATGTACGTGGAGGCGGTGAAGACGTCTCCGCCGATCGGGATGAGCATGTTGTCCGTCCAGATCATTCCGCCGTCGTCCGGGATCACCCACTCGAGACCGGGCGTGTCGCTCTGGAGCTGGGCGACGTCGCCCGACCACGTCATCCCCGCGTAGGCACTCCCTGCCGGGAAGTCCTCGAGGTAGTCGTTGCCGGTGAAGCGGCGGATCTGGCCCGAGTCGACCGCGTCCTGAAGCGTCTGGATGGCACGGTCGAAGGCGTCGGCCTCGACCTTGGTCGGATCGTCACCGTTCGCCTGCATGATCAGCCCCATCGTGTCGGGCATCTCGGTCAGGCAGGTGACCTTGCCCTTGAGCTTCGGGTCGGTGAAGAGCTGCTCGACCGTCGTGATCGGACCGTCGGTGAGCTTCGGGTTGTAGGCGATGCCGGTCATGCCCGACTGCCACGGGAGCGAGTAATCGCGATTGGGGTCCCAGGCCGGATGCTGGAGCGTGGGCGTGAGATTCGCCTCGTTCGGGATCGCGCTCTTGTCCTTCTTCTCGCAGTAGCCGAGCCGGATCATGCGGGCGGCCATCCAGTCGGTGAGGACGGTGATGTCGCGGCCGATGTCGTCGCCCTGCGCGAGCTGCGCCTGGAACTTGCCGAACCACTCCTCGTTGTCGTTGACCTCCTCGATGTACTTGACGTTCACACCGGTCTTGGCGGTGAACTTGTCGAGGGTGGGGTGCTTCTTCTTCTTGACGTCGATGTACAGGGGCCAGTTGGCGAAGACGAGCGTGTCCGCGAGCACCTGCTTGACGCTCGTCGTGCCCGATGTTTGCGTGTTGGCCGCGCCTTCGATGCCTTCTCCCCCGCCACAGGCCGCGAGGATCGAAGGCAGGGAGAGCACAGCGCCGCCGGCGGCGGCGCGCCGGAGCAACTGACGCCGGGTAATGGGGTCGTTGAACCGTGGATCGGTCATTCCTTTCTTTCCTCCTCTGGGTCGACGACGAACGTTGCTTCGGGGCTCCAGCTCAGCGTCACCTGGTCGCCGGCCTGCACCGCGCTCGCGCGCGGGTCGGTGTTCTGGACGTAGACGGTGATGGGACCGTGGGCGGTATCGATGATGTACTGCGTCGAGACGCCGATGTAGGCGCGCTCGCGCACGTCCCCGGCAAGACTGTTGTCCTCGCCGGCTCCGAGACGGATCTTCTCGGGCCGGATGCCGACGGCGACCTTGCCCCGTCGGGCGTGCGCGCCGGGAGCGCGGACGATCGTCCCGTCCGAGAGCCGAACGGTACCGTCGCCCGCCGCCTCGCCTCCGAGAAGGTTGGACACACCCAGGAAGCGAGCCACGAACGGCGTCGCCGGCCGCTCGTACAGGTCGTCAGGCGAGCCGAGCTGCTCGATGTGGCCCGCGTTCATGACGGCGATCGAGTCGGCCATGGTCATGGCCTCCTCCTGGTCGTGCGTCACGTGAATGAACGTGATGCCGAGGTCGTGCTGAAGGGCCTTGATGAAGAGCTGCATCTCCTTGCGGAGCTTGAGGTCGAGCGCGCCGAGGGGTTCGTCGAGGAGCAGTACCCGGGGGCTGTTGACCAGGGCTCTGGCGAGCGCGATGCGTTGCTGCTGGCCTCCCGAGAGCTGCCGCGGCTTACGCCGCTCGAAACCCGAGAGCTGCACGAGCTCGAGTATCCGGGTGACCTGCTTGCGGAGGTCCTGCCCCTTCACGCCTCGGCGGCGGAGGTGGGGGAAGAGGGCGTAGCTCTGGAAGACGGTGTTCACGTCGCGGCGGTACGGGGGCAGGCCTGTTACGTCGCGGTCGCCGAGGAAGATTGTCCCTTCGGTGGGCTCTTCGAACCCGCCGATCATTCGAAGCGTTGTCGTTTTCCCGCAGCCGGAGGGCCCGAGCAGGGCGAAGAAGCTTCCATGCGGGACCTCGAGGGTGAGGCCGTCGACGGCGACGACGTCGTCGAACCGCTTCGTGACCGCTTCCAGGCGTACGTCCGGCGGGGCCGTGGCCCCGCCGGTCCCGTTCGGTGCCGCTACTCGTTCCTCGACCGCCATTCAGAACAGCTTCCTAGTCGATCTTCGCCATCACATGCTTCAACCCCCGAAAAATGCTCCGCATCTTCCGGGGGTCTAGCTTCCGGTTGCCCCTCTGGCTCGCCATGTCAGTCGATCTTTGCCATCACATGCTTGATCTGCGTGTAGTCCTCGAGCGAGTAAACGGACAGGTCCTTGCCGTAGCCGGACTCCTTGAAGCCGCCGTGCGGCATCTCGGAGACAAGCGGAATGTGGTCGTTGATCCAGACGGTCCCGAACTGGAGCTTCCGGGCCGCGTTCAGTGCGCGACCGACGTCGCGCGTCCAGACCGAGGACGCGAGGCCGTAACGGACGTCGTTCGCCCAGGCGATCGCCTGATCGTCGTCGTCGAAGCGCTGCACGCTCACGACCGGGCCGAAGACCTCGCGCTGGACGATCTCGGCGTCCTGGCCGACGTCGGTGACGACGGTCGGCTTCACGAAGAAGCCGCGGTCGCCGTTCGAGTCGCCGCCCGTGAGGATCGTGGCCTTCGCGTCCTTTGCCCGCTCCAGGAAGCCGAACACGCGCTCCTGCTGGTCCTTCGAGATCACGGGTCCCATCTCGATGTCGTCCCCCTCGGCGGGATCGCCGACGTGCAGGGACTCGACCGCGGGAACGAGCTGCTCGATGAGCGTGTCGTAGATCTTGGGCCCGGCGACGACGCGCGAGGCGGCGGTGCAGTCCTGGCCGGAGTTCCAGTAACCGGCGGTCCTGATCGCCTCGGCCACCGCGGCGGGATCGGCGTCGTCGAAGACGACGACGGGCGCCTTGCCACCCAGCTCGAGATGGACGCGCTTCAGGTTGTCCGCGGCCGTGCGGGCGATGGTCTTGCCCGTCTCGACGTCTCCGGTCAGGGCCACGAGCCGCACCTCGGGATGCTTGACGAGCGCCTCGCCGACTGGCACGCCGTCGCCCGTGATGACGTTGAGGACTCCGGCCGGAATGACGCCCTCGGCCAGCTCCATGAAGCGAAGCAGGCTCAGAGGCGTTTGCTCCGAAGGCTTCAGGATCTGCACATTGCCTGCGGCCAGCGCGGGCGCGAACTTCCAAACGGCCATCATCAGCGGGTAGTTCCACGGCGCGATGCCGGCCACGACGCCGATCGGCTCGCGGCGTAGCATCGAGGTGTAGCCGCGTATGTACTCGCCGGCGGCACGGCCTTCGAGCACGCGGGCGGCGCCTGCGAAGAAGCGGATGTTGTCCGCAGCGACCGGCATCTCGTCCTTCGCGTACGACAGCGGCTTCCCGACGTTCTTCGACTCGAGCGCGGCGAGCTCGTCGGCATTCTCGTCGATCAGGTCGGCGAGCTTGAAGAGGAGCTCCGCGCGCTCGCCGGGAGTGGTCTCGAGCCATTCGGGCAGAGCCGTCTTCGCGGCGTGGACGGCGCGATCGGCATCCTCGGCCGTGCTGCTCGCGACCTCCGCGATCACCTCCCCTGTCGAAGGGTTGACGACCTCCATGGTCTCGCCGCCGGCGGAGTCGACCCACTCCCCGCCGACGAAATTCTTGTGCTGGGACACGACAACGCTCATCTGGACCTCTACCTCCCTCTATACGGCACGGCCAGCGTAGCCCGCACGCGGATTCCCAACAACCCTGAAGCGACGTCCTAAGCCCGTGGGAACCGTTGGACGCGACGGCCTATGTACCGCCAAAAACCCGAGCTTGTGACTCACTTGCACAAAGTTTCGTACCTCCAAGGGAGCGCTCTAGACAGCGACGAGAGCGACGCCGCCGGCGACGAGGACGGCGCCGGCCCAGCGGCCGCGGCCGACCCGCTCCTTGAGGACGAGCGCGCCGAGGGCGGTCGCGACGACGATGCTCGTCTCCCGGACGGCGGCGACGGGGGCCGCTGGCGCGAGATCGAGGGCGATGAGAAAGAGGGAGTACGGCGTCAGGATGAGGAGGCCGGCCGCGACCGAGCCCGCGTTCACCTCGGCACGCAGCGCCCCCGGCCCCCGCCGGAAGGCGACGAATAGCGCGTACCCGAACGCGGGCAGGATCATGACGAGCTCGAGGTAGGACAGTGCACTCGCCCGCTCGACGCCGGAGTTGTCGATCAGCGTGTAGGCCGCGATGCAAGCCCCGATCGCCAGTCCGAAGGTGACGCCGCGAAGATCGGCATCCCGCCTGGGCCCGCGAACGAGGAAGACACCCGCGGCGACGAGGCAGATCCCCGCCGCCTGGGCCACTGTCGTGCCGGCGCCGAGCGCGACCACGCCGACGACGAGGACGAGCACCGGCGCGACGCCCCGTCCGACCGGATAGATGAGCGAGAGGTCGGAGCGGCGGTAAGCGGCGGCGAGGAGCGCGATGTAGACCAGCTCGAAGACTGCGCTCCCGACGACGTAGGGCCAGACCGAGCGCTCGACGTGCCAGTCGATCGCTGCGGGCGCGGCGAACGCAACCACCCCGACGAGCATGGCCACGGCCGTCGCCGCCTCGGGATCGCGCGCCCGCGCGAGCAGCATGTTCCAGACCGCATGGCCGACGGCGGCGATGAGCGCGAGGACGAGAGCCGTCGTCGGCACCCCGCTAGTCTTCCCTCCTTGCCTGCCGACTTGCTCGGCGAGGTTCGCCGAGAAGGCGCAGCTTGCGTCGTCCTGCTGCAACGGGACGAGAAGCTGAACGCGCTCTCGACGCCTGTCGAGCGTGAGCTCCTCGCGGCCCTCCGGAGCACGGAGGTGCGGGAGAGCTCCTGCGTCGTCTTTGCGGGCGCGGGCCGCGCGTTCTCGGCGGGCGCCGACATCACGGAGCTGCGGGACAACGATCCCGACGCCATCGCCGCGTACTACCGCGACACCGGGGACGTCTACGAGCAGATCGGAGCACTGCCGCAGCCGAGTGTCAGCGCCGTCCACGGCTACTGCCTGGGCGGCGGCCTCGAGCTCGCGCTGGCGACCGACTTTCGGATCGCGGACGAGACGGCGACGTTCGGCTTCCCGGAGGTGGCCCTCGGCATCTTTCGCCAGCTCGGGAGGAACACATCGCCTCGTTCGCCTCGTGGGCCCTGCGCGCGCGAAGGAGCTCCTTCTCCTGCGCCCCCGCTTCGGCGCGCGCGAGGCGCTCGACTACGGGGTACTCACGGAGGTCGTGTTGGAAGGGAAGGCGCTCGAGCGCGCCCTCGAGATCGCCGCGCAACTGGCCGAGCTGCCCGCTCCGGCGAGCTCCGTCACGAAGCAGGCCGTCGACCGCTTGCCGGAGTCCTCACGCGACGCGGGAATCCTCATCGAACGACTCGCCTACGGGATGCGGGCGCAGACGAAGGAGGCCGACCAGGCCGCCCAGGCGTTCCTCGAAAAACGCTAGCCCGACTGCGGCTGTGGGGGCTGCGTCGCGAGTCCCCAGGCGTCGAGGCCGCCGTCGACGAGTACGGTCGACCCGGTCACGTAGCTGCCGCCGGCCGAGGCGAGGAACGCGATCACGGCCGCGACCTCCTCCGGCGTGCCGAGGCGCCCGAGCGGAACCTCTCGCTTCCACTCCGCCACCTGCTCGGCGCCGTAGCCTTCGAGCCCTTCCGTGAGGATGTTGCCCGGCGCGACGCACACGGCGCGGATGCCGTAGCGGCACCACTCGTTCGAGAGCGAGGCGGCCATGTTCTCGAGCGCCGCGCGGGCCGCTGAGGCGTGGGCCATGCCGGGAATCCCGCGCCTGGGACTGAAGCCGATGAAGACGACGAGCCCGCCCCGGTTCGGGATCATCGAACGTGTGGCGACGAGTCGAGTCAGCTCCCAGGCAGCGTCGACGGCCAGCCGGTGAACCGCACGCCAGCCGTTCGCCGAGATCTCCTCCGCGGCGGCGACGAACTGGCCGCCGGCGTTGTTGACGAGCACGTCGAGCCGGTCGAAGCGGTCCAGGGTCTGGGCGACGAGCGCTTCCGCCTGATCGGGCTCGCGGATGTCGGCGGGGACGGCGAGGCACTCGGTCCCCGCCGCCTCGAGCTCGGCTCGAGCGGACTCGAGGGGCTCCGGACGGCGGCCACAGATTGCGACTCGGGCACCGGTGCCCGCGAACGCGAGCGCGGTCGCACGGCCGATGCCCGTCCCGCCCCCGGTGACGAGGACGACCTTTCCGGCGTTAGCGTCGGACGCCAGCGTCATCAGATGTGGACGACGACCTCGCCGTCCTCGAGTGTGACCGGGAAGCTCTTCGCGCGCAGCTTGGGATCTGCGACGGCGCGGCCGGTCGCGATCTCGAACTCCCAGCCGTGCCAGGCGCAGCGGAGGATGCGGCCCTCCTCACCGTAGGAGTAACCGAAGTCCTCGGTCGACCGCGTCAGACCCGTTATGGGGCCGAGACAGAGCGGGCCTCCGCGGTGCGGACACCGGTTGTGGAGCGCGTAGAAGCTCCCGCCGACGTTGAAGACGCCGACGCTCCAGCCGCCGAGGTCGACGACGAGCCGCTCACCCGGGGCGAGCTCGTCGGCCTTGCAGACGGGAAAGCGCCCGCCGCTCACCCGGCTGCGGCAGACGCGAGTCCGGCAGCGGCCGGCAGTCCCTTCAGGAACAGGAGCATGACCTCCGCCGAAGGCCACTGGTTGTGGACGTCGCAGTCGATCAAGGCGCGCCGGGAGCCGATTCTAGCCCCCGGTCCCACCGTGCACTATCGTCAGCAGCGTGACCGACCGGCCCAACATCGTCATGGTCGTCTCAGACACGTTCCGGCGCGATCACGTCGGCGCGTACGGGAACGGGACGATCCGCACGCCGAACCTCGACGCGTTCGCACGCGAGTCCGTCGTCTTCGACCACCACCTCGTCGGGTCGTTTCCGACGATGCCGGCCCGCGCGGACTTCCTCACGGGGCAGTTCGCCTTCACCTTCATGGGCTGGGAGCCGCTCCCCGCCGGCCTCGCCACGCTGCCGGGCCACCTCTCCGCGAACGGCTACCTCACCGTGGGTGTCGTCGACACGCCGTTCTTCATCCGGAACGGCTACGCGTACGACCGCGGCTTCGACGACTTCATCTGGATCCGGGGCCAAGGCGACGACACGCGTCCCCACGAGCGCTCGGACGCGCGGCTCACTTGGCGGGGAGAGGAGGATCGCCTCGTCGCCCGGACGATGAACGAAGCGGAACGCTGGCTCGAGCGGCACTACAAGGAGCCGTTCTTCCTCTACGTGGACACCTGGGATCCCCACGAGCCGTGGGACGCGCCCGACTACTACGCGACCCTCTACAAGCCCGACTACGACGGGCGCCACATCTATCCCTGCTACGGCCGCTTCGAGGAGCATGGGTTGACCGAGGAGGACATGGAGACCGTCCGCGCCACCTACTGCGGCGAGGTGACGATGGTCGACCGCTGGGTCGGTCACCTCCTCGAGAAGCTCGACGTCCTCGGCCTGCGCGACCGGACGTACGTCCTCTTCACGTCGGACCACGGGTTCTACTTCGGCGAGCACGGCTACTTCGGGAAGGCGGAGTGGTTCCACGCCCCGGATGCCGTTCTCGCGCCGAACGCGGACGTCCCCGAGTGGCTGCCGGAGTCGTGGCTGCTGACGATCGGCTGGTCGCCGCTCTACCAGGAGCTGACGCGCGTGCCGCTCATGGTGCGTGGCCCCGGCCTGGAGCCGTCCCGAAGAGAGGCGCTGACGACCGCGCCCGACATCGCGCCCACCCTCGTCGAGCTCGCCGGGCAAACGCCTCCCGAGACGATGCGCGGCCGCTCATTCCGTGGCGCGCTCAGCGGCGAACAGGACGAGCACAGGCCGTTCGTCGTCAGCTCGTGGCCGCTCTACTTCGCCGAAGGGGAGATGACGACGGCCGTCGATTCACGCCCACGCAGGATCTCCCGGTACATGCCGCTCACCGCCACGACGCGGACGAGGTCGCTCATCCTCGGCGGGCCGTCGGAGGAGCCGGAGCTCTACGACCTGGAGGCTGACCCCCGGGAGCAGGTGAACCTCTGGCCCGACCGCCGCGAGGAAGCGGCCTATCTGGCCCGCGAGGCTGTCGCCTTCCTGGAGGCGTCCGACACCCCCGAGCGCTACCTCGAGCCGCGCCGATCGGCTCTGCGCGCCTTCGCCGCTCGGTAGGCGCCTCTTTACTCCCAAATCGCAGCGGAATACCATCGGCCGGCGTCCGGCAGATCGGGCAGCCGGTCTCGGGAGACGCAACGGCGCGAAGGAGGAGAGAGGAATGGCGGAGTTCGACGAGGAGCAACTGACGAGAGAGCTCACACGGCGGCAGCTCCTGAAGGGCGCCGCCGGGCTGGCTGCAGGCGCGACCGTGCTCGGCATCGCCGGGTGCGGCGGCGGCGATGAGGGCACCGGCGTCGGCACAGGCGGGACCGCTACCGGGCAGGTGAAGCGCGGCGGTCTCATCCAGATCTCGTTCAGCGACTCGAGCACGGACGAGAGCCTCGACCCCGCGATCTCGGAGCTGAACAACGACTCCTTCTACACGGGCCAGATCTACGAGGGCCTGACGGTCGCGGACACCGACTGGGGCGTCCATCCGGTCCTCGCCGAGAAGTGGGAGGCCAACGAGGACGCGAGCCAGTGGACGTTCACGCTGCGCCAGGGGGTGACCTTCCACGACGGATCGCCCTTCACCTCGAAGGACGCCGCCTACAGCATCGGGCGACTGCTCGACAAAGACCTCGGCTCGGCGCTCTTCTCACGCCTCGAGGCGAGCCTCGATCCCGACGGCATCGACGCCTCCGACGACACGACGCTCGTCCTCACGCTCAAGCGGCCGGACTCGCTCATGCCGCTCGCGCTGAGCGCGCGCCACGCGATGATCGTCAAGGACGGGACGACGGACTTCTCGGTCGCGAACGCCCTCGGCACGGGCCCCTTCAAGGTGAAGTCGTTCCGGCCCGGCCAGAGCTGGGAGGTGGAGAAGAACCCGTCCTACTGGGAGTCAGGGCTTCCCTACCTGGACGGAATCCGCGGAGTCGTCATCGGCGAACAGTCGACGAAGGTGCAGTCGGTCACATCAGGCGAGGCGCACATGGCCGACCCGATCAACTACTCGGCTGCGTCCACCGTGACCGGGAACGCCGAGATCCTCGAGTTCAAGGGCTCGACGTACCTGCTCGTGGCCATGGACCAGACCAAGGAGCCCTTCAACGACGAGCGCGTGGTCGACGCGATCAAGATGGCGGTCGACCGCCAGCAGGTCCTCCAGGCGGTCTTCCAGGGCTACGGCGACGTCACCGCCGACGTGCCCGTCCCGCCGGACGACTTCTTCTATCCGCCGGATCTGTCCTCGGATCAGGACATCGAGGGGGCGAAGCAGCTCCTGGCGGACGCCGGCTACCCGGACGGAATCGACCTGGAGCTCAACACGTCGGACTCGTACGGCGGCATGGTCGATCTCGCGGTCGCCTTCCAGCAGGTGGTCGAGCCCGCCGGCATCCGCGTGAAGATCAACCAGGGCTCACCGGACACGTACTGGGACCAGGTGTGGCTGGTGAAGCCCATGTACGTCTCGTACTACAGCCGCCGGCACCCGAACGAGATCCTCTCGATCACTTACGCCTCGAACGCGCCTTGGAACGAGTGCAAGCTCAAGGACCCCGACCTCGACGACCTCCTCTCCGAGGGCCTGAAGACAACGGATCGCGAGGCGCAGAAGCAGATCTACCAGGACGCGCTGAGCCTCGTGAACGACAAGCACGGGACCTCGATCCCGGCCTTCGTCAGCAAGCTCTGGATCAAGAAGAAGACCGTCCAGGGCGAGGAGCTCGAGCTCTCGAGGGGCATGATCATGAAGAAGGCGTACATCGCGTAGATAGATGCTTGACCGGAAACTGACCGGAGAACCGTGGCACCGCCGGATGACGCCCGTGACCGAGCATGACGCCACGCTCGTTCCTCGCCCGTACCTTCCAGGTACGGGCTGCGGATGATCGCGTCGTCATGCTCGGTCACGGACGCCCCCGGCGGCCCCACACTTTCCGGTCAACCATTTAACCCGATGGCGGACGGCGACCCACCGGTCGAGAGTCCGGCGCCCGCGGCCCCGGCGCTCCCGCCGGGGCCCGCCCTCACTCCCGTGCCGCCGAAGACCCGCCTCGCGTGGGTCGAGGCGGTGCTCCGGCAGCTCGGCGTCGCGCTCCTCACGCTGCTCGTGATCTCGATCGTCACCTTCGCGGCGACCAACTACAAGTCGCCTGAGGACGTCGCCCGCCAGGCGCTCGGACGCGAAGCGGCGAAGGTCCAGCTCGACGCCTACCTCAAGGAGCACGGGCTCGACAAGCCGATCTACGTCCGCTACGGCAATTGGCTCGGCGACTTCGTCCGCGGCGACTTCGGCACCTCGGTCGTCACCGACCGCCCCGTGCGAGACGACATCGGGCCCCGCTTCGTGCGGACGTTCCTCCTCTCGCTGATCGCGCTCGCGGTGGCGTTGCCCCTGTCGGTCGCGCTCGGCGTCTTCATGGCGAGGCGCATAGGACAGTGGAGCGACTTCACGCTCCTAATCGGGACGGTGATCGTCGCCGCCATGCCCGAATTCGTCGTCGGGATCGGTCTGCTCATGCTCTTCGCCGTCACGCTGGGCTGGTTACCCGTCGACTCGAGCGGAATCTCGTTCGGCGGCTTCGACGCTCAGGCGAAGGCCTACGTGCTCCCCGCGCTGACGCTCGTCCTCGCAATGGTCCCGCACATCGCGCGGATCGCCCGCGTCTCGGCCCGGGAGGCGTTCGGCGCGCCGTTCGTCCAGGCGGCCGTCCTCCGCGGCCTTTCCCGCCGGCGCGTGACCTGGGATCACGGCATGCGGAACGCAGCAGTGCCGCTCGTCAACGCGGTCGCGATCAACATCGTCTACCTGCTCTCAGGGGTGATCGTCGTCGAGAACGTCTTCGCCTTCCCGGGGATCGGCCAGGCGCTCGTGCAGGCCATCGGCGGCGGCGACGTGATCACCGTGCAGGCGATCGCCCTCGTCATGGGCGCGATGTTCATCGCAATCAGCCTGGCCGCCGACCTTCTCGCGGTCTACTTCAACCCGCGGCTTCGGACCGCGCCCGCCTGACCGATGGCCACCTCCGGCGCAGCCGTCGAGATCGCGATCCCCGAGCAGATCGAGGAAGAAGGCGCTCCACCGCCGTCCGCGTGGCGCACCGTCATCGGCACCGTCGAAGGGCGGATCGGCCTCGGCGTCGGCCTCGTGATGCTCGGCGTGATCGCCTTCGGCCGCTTCTTCGCCCCCTACTCGCCGACCGAGCTCGGCGTCGGGCTCGCCACACAGGGGCCGTCGGCCGATCACTTCTTCGGCACCGACCATCTCGGCCGGGACGTCTTCAGCCGCTTCCTGGCCGGCGGTGACACGATCGTCCTGATCCCGCTCGCAGCGGTATCGCTCGCGTTCGTGGTCGGCGGGGGGCTCGGGATGCTGGGCGCCTACCTCCGCGGCCGGGCGGACGCGCTCATCACGCGCACCTTCGACCTCCTGCTCACGCTTCCGCCGCTTCTGCTCGTCCTGGTCCTCATCGCCGGGCTGGGGACCAGCTCGATCGTCCTCGTCGTCACCGTCGCGCTCGTCTTCATCCCGCGTATCGGCCGCGTCGTCCGCGGCGCCACCCAGGCGGTGGTGACGAGCGACTACGTCGCCGCCGCGCAGGCGCGGGGAGAGCGGACCGCCGCGATCCTGATTCGGGAGGTCCTGCCGAACATCGCCGCGCCGGCGATCGCTGACCTCGCGCTCCGGATCACGTACGGCGTCATCTTCGTCGCGACGCTCAACTTCCTCGGGCTCGGCGCACAGCCGCCCGAGCCCGACTGGGGCCTCATGGTGGCCGATTCGCGGGCCTACCTCGCGGCGCAGCCGTGGGCGGCGCTCGCACCGGCCTTCGGGATCGCCGCCCTCTCCGTCTCGTTCAACCTCATCGCCGACGCGCTCACGCGGCACCTGACCCGCGAGTCAGCCCGCGGGGTGGTGCCGTTATGAGTGACCCCGTTTTCCAGGTCGACGAGCTCAGCGTCGGCTACACCCGCTCGGACGGGCAGGAGAACGTCGTCGTCTGGAAGGCTGGGTTCTCGCTCGCCGGCGGGTCGATCCTCGGCCTCGCGGGCGAATCGGGCTGCGGCAAGTCGACGACCGCGCTCGCCTCGATCGGCTACCGCGCGCCGGGAAGCCGGATCCTGAGCGGGAGCGCCCGCCTCGACGGTGTCGACCTGCTTGCTCTACCCGCCGCGAAGCTTCGCTCCGTCTGGGGCCGCCGCGTCGCCTACGTCGCCCAAAACGCGACGACGGCGCTCAACCCCGCCATCCCCGTCGGCCGCCAGCTCGGCCAGCCGCTCTACCGGCACCTCCACCTGCGCGGCGCCGAGCTCCGCGACCGCGAGGCGGAGCTGCTCGACTCGGTCGGGATTCCCAACGCAGTCGGCGCCCTCGACCGGTACCCGCATCAGTTCAGCGGCGGACAGCAACAGCGCATCGCAATCGCGATCGCGCTCTCCTGCCGGCCGCAGGTCCTCATCCTCGACGAGCCGACGACCGGTCTCGACGTGACGACCCAGGCCCGCATCACGGCGCTCCTGCGCACGCTCGTCGCGGAGACCGGCGCCGCGACCCTCTACGTGAGCCACGACCTCTCCCTCCTCAGCACTGTCGCCGACCGCCTGGCGGTCATGTACGCGGGCGAGATCATCGAGCAGGCCGACGCGCACGCCGTCGCCCGGCGGCCGCGGCACCCGTACACGCAGGCTCTGCTCGCGGCTGTGCCGACCGCACACACTCGTTCCTCCGTCGCCGGGATCGCCGGCCGGCCGCCGGCACGGGTCGTCCTCGACTCGTGCTCGTTCGCAGCTCGCTGCCCGCATGTCTTGCCCGCTTGCCGCAGCGGCCACGTCGAGCTCCTGGAGATCGACGCCGGCCATCTCGCGCGCTGCATCCGGACGGAGGAGATCGCGGCGCGGCCGGTCGAGGCGAGGCCGCTCGCGACCCCGGAGATCTCGCCCGAGCCGCTGCTCGAGATCGACGAGGTCTGGTCGCACTACGCGAAGGCGCCTGCTCCGGCGGTCTGCGGAGTGTCCTTCCGGGTGGCGAGCGGAGAGACGCTCGGCATCGTCGGCGAAAGCGGCAGCGGGAAGTCCACGCTTCTCCGTGCGATCGCCGGCTTGCATCCGCCCTCGGCCGGAGCGATCCGCTTCCGCGGCACCCCGCTCGCACCGCAGGCGGTCAAGCGTCCGCGCGCGCTGCGCAAGGAGCTCCAGATCGTCTTCCAGAACCCGGACTCCTCGCTCAACCCCCGCCACACGGTGTTCGACATCGTCCGCCGGCCCATCCGGCTCTTCCGGGACGACGTGACCCACTCGGGAGAACGCGCCGCCGTCACGGAGCTGCTCGAGTCGGTGAAACTGCCGACCGGCCTCCAGCACCGCTACGCGACCGAGCTCTCCGGCGGGCAGAAGCAGCGGATCGCGCTCGCCCGCGCCTTCGCCGCGCGCCCCTCCGTCCTCCTCTGCGACGAGGTGACCTCCGCGCTCGACGTCTCGGTGCAAGCGACGATCATCGAGCTGATCGCCGAGCTCGCCGCGCGCTTCGGCACCGCGGTCGTCTTCGTCAGCCACGACCTCGCCGTCGTGCGCACGATCGCGGGCCGCGCGCTCGTGATGCGAAACGGCGAGGTCTGCGAGGAGGGGGAAACCGAGCAGCTCTTCGTGGCTCCGAGCCACCCGTATACGAGGGAGCTGCTCGCAGCGATCCCCGAGCTGGACCGGGCTGCGGTTCCCGCCGCCTAGCTCGGTGTCCAACCCCTTCGATAGCCCGCAGACCTGGTTGCGCTGCGCCCTGCACGACGCGCGCATCGACGGCAAGGGCAACGCCCACGTTCCTGCACCCCGGCGCGCTCAATCACCCTGCTCGCCGGACGCATGAAGAGCTCGAGCGTCAGCGCCGGCCGGCTCGGCTACACGATCCCGAGCGAGGTTCTCGAGGTCGACGACCGCGGCCGCGTCACGGCGGCGCGCCTCGAGCGTCCCGCCTTCGCGCCCTACGGGCGGCTCGAGCTCCGGGACGCCGAGGGCGGGCGGGCGTGGACGAACCCGCTGTGGATTTCCTAGACAGAGCCGCGGCTCTCGAGCAGCTCGGCGAGCGTCCCTTCGATCTCCTGGTCGTCGGCGGGGGGATCATCGGCGCCGGGATAGCATGCGAAGCGGCTCGGGCCGGACTCGGGGTGGCGCTCGTCGAGCGCGCCGACTTCGGCTCCCAGACCTCGAGCGCGTCCTCGAAGCTCATCCACGGCGGACTTCGGTACCTGCGTCTCGGCGACATCCGTCTCGTCCGCGAGGCGCATCGCGAGCGCCGCGCGCTCATGCAGGTGGTCGCACCGCACCTCGTCCGCCGCTTGCCGTTTCTCCTGCCCGTGTACCGCAACGGGCCGTATCCCGCGCTCGCCGTCCAGGCCGGCCTGTGGGCCTACTCGGCGCTCGCCGGAGAGCGTCACGGCCGCATGGTCGCGCCGGAGCGGGCGCGCCGCAGCGTCCCTTCGCTTCGCGTCGACGAGCTGCGCGGGTGCGGCGTCTATGCGGACGCCTGGACGCACGACGGCCGGCTCTGCCTCGCCAACGTGCAGGGGGCGAGCGAGGCCGGGGCGACGGTTGCGAACTACGTCGAGGTGACGTTGGTCCGCGTCGCCGGGGGCCGCGCCGTTGGAGCGGAGGTCGCAGACCGCATCGGCGGCGCGAGCTTCACCGTTACGGCCCGCGCGGTCGTCAACGCCACGGGCCCCTGGATCGACCACGTGCGCCGCCTGGAGGACGAGAGCGCGCCGCCTTCGATGCGGCTGAGCAAGGGCGTGCACGTCTTCCTCGAGCTGGCCGAGCCCTGGCGCGCGGCTCTCACGATCCCGCACGACCGCGTGCGCGTCTCCTTCGCAGTCCCTTGGGAGGGGATGCTCCTGCTCGGGACGACCGACGCGCCCTACGAGGGCGATCCCGACGAGCTCGAGGTGAGCGAGAAGGACATCGAGACGGTGCTCGCCGAGGCCGCGGTCGCCCTTGAGCCGGAGGCGCTCACGACGGATGCGGTTCGGTCGACATCGGCGGGGCTGCGCGTGCTCCCGAACGTGCGAGGCCACACCACGCGGGCGCGGCGCGAGACGGTCTTCCTTCGCGGCCCGGCGGGGATGCTGACCGTGGCGGGCGGGAAGCTCACGACCTACCGGCGCATTGCCCTCACGGCGCTGAACGCACTGCGCTCGGAGCTCGGGCTGCCGGTCCTCGCCGGCGAGCCCGCCCCGCTTCCCGGAGCCGTCCCGCTCGGAGAGGCAGTGGAGCTCCTCGCACGCAGCCATCCGGAGCTCGAGCCGGCGCTGCGCTTCCACCTGGCGCACCTCTACGGCAGCCGGGCCGAGAAGGTGCTCGAGCCTGCCCGCGCGGATCCAACGCTGCTCGAGCGCCTGGATCCTGCGGCTCCCGACATCGCCGCGCAGGCGCTCTACGCTCGAGAGCGGGAGTGGGCGTGCACGGCCGACGACGTCCTCCGGCGCAGAACGACGGTGGCCGCACGCGGCCGTGTCGAGACTTCCCTCGTCGCGCGAGTCGAGAGCGTCCTCGCCAAACCCTCTACTAGGAGGGCCTGACGAAACATCGGCTGTGCCGTCGGAGGCGCGCTGGATCGCCCCAGGCTGCGTTCTCGGACGCCCTCAACGCATCCGCGTTCAGACTGACACGGGGCTCCCTGCGTCCTTGCCTCGGAACGACCAGCGCGTCCCGACGACGAACGACGGTTCCGCCAAACCCTCCTAGATCCCGAGGAGGATGACACCGGCCACGACGAGGACCGCGCCCGCGACACGCGCAGGGCCGAAGCGCTCCTTGAGGACGAACGCGGCGCCCGCTGTCGCGATGACGATGCTCGTCTCCCGAACGGCCGCCACGGGCGCCGCGGGTGCGAGCTTGAGCGCGGCGAGCACGAGCGCGTAGGCGCCGAACATGGCCAGCCCGGCTACGAGCGTGGCAAGCCCCGCTTCGCTCCGGACATTGGTCACGCCCTTGGCGGCGAAGACACCCGCGACGTACGGCACGGCCGCCAACACCGTGGCCAGCTCGAGGTAGGTGACCGGATTCGCGTGCTCGATCCCCTCCTTGTCCACCAGCGTGTAGGCGGCGATGCAGGCGGCGATGGCGAGCCCGAAGGCGACGCCGGTCCGGTCGGCGTCACCCCTGAAGCCGCGGACGAGGAGGATCCCGGCGCCGACCAGGCAGACAGCGGCGGCCTGGAGGGCGGACGTGCCGACGCCGAGCGCCGCGGCGCCGACCCCGAGCACGAGCACGGGCGCCAGCCCCCGCGCAAGCGGATACACGAGCGAGAGCTCGGCGCGCCGGTACGCCCCGGCGAGGAGGGCGAAGTACGCCAGATGGAGGGTGGCGGTGCCGAGGAGGTAGGGCCAGACCGCCCACTCCGCGTCCCAGACGACCGCCGTCACCGGAGCGAAGAGGACGACAGCTGCCACGAGCGCGACCGCCGTGGCGGCCTCGGGGTCACGCGCGCGGGCTAGGAGGAGGTTCCAGAGCGCGTGGAGAAACGCCGCGGCGAGGGCGAGGCCAAAGGCCGAGGCCGGCACCGAGGTAGTCTTTCGCGTCGATGCGCCCGCGCGCAGTCGTCTTCGACTTCAACGGGACGATCTCGAACGACGAGCCCATCCTCTGCGTGATCTTCCAGCGGCTCTTCGCGGCTCACGGCAAGCCGCTCGCGGCCCAGGACTACTACGACCGCCTGGCGGGGCTTTCCGATCCGGAGATCGTGCGGACCTGGCTCGGCCGGGACCATCCCGCCGTCGCGGAGGTGATCGAGCAGCGCATCGCGCTCTATCGAGCAGCCGTGGCGGACGGTTCCTCCATCTCCGACTCGGTGCGCGCGGCCGTCCGGTGCGCGGCGGAACGCGTTCCCGTGGGGATCGTCTCAGGAGCGTCGCGCGAGGAGATCGCGCCGGTCCTCGAAGCAGCGGGGCTCGACGACGTCGTCTCGGTCGTCGTCGCCGACGACGACGTCGTCGAAGGCAAGCCGAGTCCGGAGGGCTACGCGCGCGCGCTCGAGCTCCTGGACGGCGGCATCCGCGCCGGCGAGGTCGTCGTGTTCGAGGACACCGAGGCGGGTATCGCGGCAGCCAAGTCGGCGGGCATGCGGTGCATCGGCGTCCTGGGGACGCTCGCCGAGGAGCGGCTGGCCGCCGCGGACGAGCTCGTCCCGGGGATCGACCGCACCGTCGTCGAGAATCTCTTCGCGTGACCCCGCTCGTCATCGCCCATCGCGGGGCCTGCTGGGACGCACCCGAGAATACGCTCGCCGCCTTCGAGCTCGCAGTCGAGCAAGGCGCCGACTACGTCGAGTTCGACGTCCGGCTCGCTCCCCACGGACGCCTGGTGCTCCGCCACGACCCGCTTCCCGACCCGTGCCCGCCCGACCTCCCCACACTGGACGAGACGCTGGCGGCGCTCGGCGGCCGCATCGGCCTCGCTGTCGAGATCAAGGAGGAAGCCGCCGCCGAGCCGGCGATGCAGGCCCTCCGCGCGCACCGAATCGACTCCGCGAGCCTCATCGTCCTCTCGTTCGCGACTCGCACGCTCGAGACGGCGCGCAGGGCGGCGCCCGACGTGCGTACGGTGCTCAACCGCGGACGCCGCGCCGATCCTGCGGCGGCCACGGATTTCTGGGGGCTCAGCTTCCACAACGCTGTCGCGAATCCGAAGCAAATCCGCCTCGCCCAGTCTCTCGGCCTCGCCACGTTCGTCTTCACCGTCAACAAGGCGCCGCGGATGCTCGAGCTCGCCGAGCTCGGGGTGGACGGAATCTTCACCGACCGGCCGGCCCTCCTCGGCGAGACGCTGGCTGCGAGACTCTCGATATGAGCTCGATCGACCCGGGAGCCGACATCGGCCACGTCCACCTGAAGGTATCCGACATGGACCGCGCGCTCGCGTTCTATGTCGGCGTGCTCGGCTTCGAGGAGCAGGCGCGCATGGGCGACCAGGCCGCTTTCGTCTCCGCGGGCGGCTACCACCATCACATCGGGCTGAACACGTGGGAATCGAAGGGTGGTTCTCCGCCGCCTCCCGGAACGACCGGGCTCTTCCATTTCGCCATTCGCTATCCGACCCGCCGTGCCCTGGCGGACGCACTTCGGCGCCTGCGGGACGCGGGCGTCGCGCTGCACGGAGCTTCGGATCACGGGGTGAGCGAGGCGCTTTATCTCGCAGACCCCGACCAGAACGGAATCGAGCTTTACTGGGACCGGCCGCAAGAGGAGTGGCCGCGGACGGATGACGGGAAACAGATCGCCATGTACACGCGGCCCCTCGATCTGCGCGGCCTCCTCGCCGAGCTCGACAGCTGACGCCCGCTCGGCTACCGTTCGGTCGTCCCGTCGTCGAGAAGGAGGTTCGGAACAGATGACCGTCACTGCCGCATTCCGGGCCTCGAAGCTCTCGGCGTAACCAGCTCGCATCACCGCTTGACCGCCTCCTGAGCTTCGACGGCCCATCCGCCGTCGTCGTTCTCTGACCTCAGGAGGTTTCGTCTTGCAGCATTCGCTTGAGGCGCTCGGCTGGAACCAGTTCTTCGCCGAAGCCTTTGCGCCATACGAGCCCGAGGGGCTCATTCCGGGTCGTGTGGCCGTGCAGGAGCGCGGCGGCATGGTCTTGTTCACAGCCGCTGGGACCTTGCGGGCCGAGGTGGCCAACCGGCTCGCTCGCGAGGGCGGGCAGGTCGTGGCGGGGGATTGGGTTGCCGCAGAGCAGCTTCTCGGAGAGGACCGGACGATCGTCCGCGCCGTGCTCCCGCGGCGCAGCCGCTTCGCCCGCAAAGAGCCCTGGCTGACAGAGGAACAGGTCGTCGCGGCCAACGTTGACACCGTCTTCCTCGTCACCGATTGCGGACGGGACTTCAAGCCGCGACGGCTGGAGCGTTACTTGACCGCCGCCTGGGACAGCGGCGCCGCGCCGGTGATCGTGCTGACGAAGTCGGATCTCGCGGCCGACGTGTCGGAGACCGTGGCCGAAGCCGAGGCAATCGCGTTCGCCGTGCCCGTACACGCGGTCAGCTCCGTTACCGCCGAGGGGCTCGGCGAGTTAGACCCGTATCTGCTTCCGGGCCGGACGGTCGCGTTGCTCGGCTCGTCGGGAGTCGGAAAGTCGACGCTCGTCAACCGGCTCCTCGGCCAGGACCTGCTCGCGACCGCCGAGCTCCGGCGGGACGGGCGGGGCCGTCACACGACAACGCACCGGGAGCTCGTCCACCTTCCGGGCGGAGCGTTGCTCCTCGACACACCGGGAATGCGAGAGCTTCAGCTCTGGGCGGACGAGTCGGCCCTCGACGAGACCTTCGCCGACGTGTTGGAGCTGGCGCGGGAGTGTCGCTTCTCTGACTGCGCTCATGGGCAAGAGCCCGGGTGTGCGGTGCGGGCCGCACTCGGCAATGGCTCCTTGCCACAGATCCGTTGGGAGAGCTACAGCAAGCTTCAGCGCGAGCTCCGCGCGCTCGCGGTCAAGCAGGACGTCCGGCTTCGGTCCGAGTCCCGGAAGGAGCGGAGACGGTTCGCCCGCAGCCGGCGGCGGACCAAGTGGTGATCAACCCAGATCGATTACTACGGTCTTCAGCTCGGTGAAGCTGTCGAAGGCGAAGCGGCCGCCAACGCGGCCGATCCCGCTGCGCGAGCCGGCGCGGCCGCCGAAGGGGAGATGCGTCTCCCAGTAGTTCGAAGACGCGTTGACATTGACCCACCCGGCCCGCGCGGCTTCCGCGAAGCGAAGCCCCCGAGCGAGGTCGCGCGTGAACACGGCCGCCAAGAGCCCGTACGGGATTCCTCGATCGTCGCGAGCGCCTCGTCCTCGCTCCGGATTGTCCGGATGGGAACAACCGGGCCGAAGGTCTGGTCTCGGGCGACCTCCATCTCCTCGCTGACGCGGTCGAGTACCGTCGGCTCGTAGTAGAGCTGCGTCGGGAACCCGCTCACGCGGGCCCCGCCGGCAACGAGCTCCGCGCCGCGATCGAGCGCATCCCGCACGTGCTCGTCCATCTTCGCCGCGACCGGCTCGTTGTTCAGCGGGCCCATGTTCGTCGCAGCGTCGAAGGGGTCGCCGAGCCTGACCTCCTGCGCCCGCTCGGTCACCTTGTCGCGGAACTCGTCGTGAACGGCCTCGTGGACGAGAAAGAGCTCGCCGGCCGTGCAGCTCTGCCCGGCACACAGAAAGGAGGCGGTCACGCTCGCCTCTACGGCTTTGTCGACGTCGGCATCGTCGAGCACGACGACGGGCCCGTTGCCCCCCATCTCGAGCAGGAGAGCCTTCCCGGCGGCGCGCTCGGCGATCTTGTAGCCGTCTCGGTGGAGCCGATGAACCCGATCGCGTGGGTGCCCGGGCTGGCCACGATCTCGTCGCCGACGACGCTCCCGGGCCCGGTGACCAGGTTGAACACGCCTGTAGGAAGCTCCGCGTCGACGATGCACTCGGCGAGCTTGACCGCGCAGACCGAGGTCGGGGCGGCAGGCGACCAGACCACGGCGTTTCCGGCGGCGAGCGCGGGCGCCAGGATCTCCGCCGGCATCGTGTACGGCCAGTTCCAGGGAGTCACGGCGCCGACGACGCCTCGCGGCACGCGGTAGACGAAGACGCGCTTGGCTGCGTCCACGGAAGGTGGCATCAACCCCTCGATCCGCACCGCGTCGGCCGCCGCCATGCGGAAGTACTCCTCCAGCTCCCCGACCCCGTCGTACGCCTCGGTATGGAGCGGCTTCCCCTGGTCGAGCGTCAGCGTGCGGGCGAGGTCGTCGCGGCGCTCGGCGACCAGGTCTGCAATCCGCTCGAGCGCCTTCGCCCGCTCGAACGCGGAACGAGCCGCCCATTCGCGCCAGGCTGAGTTGGCGGCTGCGACAGCCCTCTGGGCGTCCTGGCGGGTTCCCTCTGGAACGGATCCGATGCGCTCCCCCGTCGCCGGGCTGGTCGACTCCATCGTCGCGCCGGACTCACTCTCGACCCACTCGCCTGCGATGAACATGCGGTAGTCCATGCCGCCGATCTTATGCCGCCCGGCAGCGCAAATCCGGTTGGCGCCCGGGCGGTGCGGCGCTGCCTGACCGCCCTCCTCTTTTACCTTCGGCCCCTCCGCGGGACGACGAAGGAGTTCGGCCCGTACGGCAGCGCCGAGGCCTTCGGTCCGGGGAACGGCTAGGGCGCGCTGCCCAAACCAGCCTCGGGGTCAGACCCCCGGGTCTTCTTCAGGCGTGTCTCGAACGGGCCATTGAGTGCGCATTCATGCGGTCTGATCTAAGCCGGGTATGTCTCAGATGGCCCGCAGGCCGCCACCTGGCGACCGCGATAGGGGTCAGACCCCAGGGTCTTAAAAGGTCAGTGGCCGGGCGGTTCCCAGCCCTCGAGGACGGGAGGCTCGTAGTTCGTGCCCACCGTCTTCGAGTCGGCCACCCACGGGCCGAGCTCGGGCTGGGGGAACTTCGTGTGCTTTTCCTTCAGCTGGATGCCGTAGGAGTTACCCGACTGCAAGTGCTTGACGAGCACCTTGCGGGCGATCTCGTTCTCCCGCCCCTGCGGGATCTTGAAGTAGATCCGGATGAAGGAGTTCGAGTAACGATCGAAGACGGCCGGCGTGCCTTCTTCCTCGAGCAACTCGACGTCCTCGAGCCAGTTGATGTCCTGGCCGGGCGTGGCGGCTTCGAGGTCGACCTCGTCGAGCTCGGAGATGTCCTCCTGGTACGGCTGGCGTTTCCCCGACAGGTATTCGGAGTCGATGTCGACGATCTTCTCGGGCTCGCCCCTCTGCGCCATCAGTCTTCTCCGGCGCCCGCAAATTCGGTCGGCTGCTCCGGCAAGTAGTCGACCGGATACTCGATGTGCTTCTCGAGGAGCCGCTTGATCTCCGCGAGCGTCTTCTCCTCGCTGACCCCGGGGATGTAGTCGGTGCCTGCGAGCGGCACCTTCGCCATCGCCGCCGCCTCGACGGTCAGCGCAGCGAGGTCCTCGGGCTCGAGCGAGTGCACGTTCGTCTTCCCGCAGGCGCGCGCGAGCATCTGGAGCTCCATCGTCATGGCCGTCAGCAGGTTGTAGACCCGCACTGAAGCCTCGTCGACGACGAGCCGCTTTCGCAGCTCTGGGTTCTGGGTCGTGATTCCGACCGGGCAGCGCCCCGTGTGGCAGTGGTAGCACTGTCCGGCCGGGACACCGACAGTCCCCTCGTAGTCGGTTACGCCGGGGATCTCCTTGTTGCAGTTGAGCGCGATCAGCGCGCTCGTCCCGATGGCGACGGCCGTTGCCCCCAGAGACAGGCACTTGGCGACGTCGGCTCCGTTCCGGATCCCGCCGGCGACGACCAGGTCGATCTCGTCGGCGAGTCCCACGTCTTCGAGGGCGCGACGCGCCTCGGGGATTGCGGCCATGAGCGGAATGCCCGTCTCCTCCGTTGCGATGTGTGGGCCGGCGCCGGTGCTTCCCTCGGCGCCGTCGAGGTAGATGATGTCCGGCCCGCATTTGGCCGCCATGCGCACGTCGTCGTAGACACGCGCGGCGCCGAGCTTGAGCTGGATGGGAATTTGGTAGTCGGTGGCTTCCCGGACCTCCTGCACCTTCAGGGAGAGGTCGTCAGGGCCGAGCCAGTCGGGATGGCGGGCCGGCGAGCGCTGGTCGATGCCCGGCGGCAGCGAGCGCATCTCTGCCACCTGCTCGGAGACCTTCTGGCCCATGAGATGTCCGCCGAGGCCCACCTTGCACCCCTGGCCGATGAAGAACTCGCAAGCGTCGGCGAGCATCAGGTGGTGCGGGTTGAACCCGTACCGACTCTGGATGCACTGGTAGTACCACTTCGTCGAGAGGTCGCGCTCGGGCGGGATCATCCCGCCCTCGCCGGAGCACGTCGCGGTCCCCGCCATCGAGGCGCCCTTGGCCAGCGCCATCTTCGCCTCGAGCGAGAGCGCTCCGAAGCTCATCCCGGTGATGTAGATCGGGATGTCGAGCTCGATGGGATTCTTGGCGAAGCGGGCGCCAAGGATCGTCTTCGTCTCGCACTTCTCGCGGTAGCCCTCGATCACGAACCGCGTGAGCGTCCCCGGGAGGAAGACGAGCTCGTCCCAGCCCGGCATCGGCTTGAAGATCGAGAAGCCGCGCATGCGGTAGCGGCCGAGCTCGGCCTTGATGTGGATGTCGTTGATGACCTCCGGGGTGAAGATCCTGCTCCGCCCCAGAACGTTCTCGCGCGAAGGTGCGTCTTCCATGGCTCCCATTCCTAGATGACCAGCTTGCGCTCGCTGGGCTCGAGCTGGTCGTAGTTGTAGAGCTGCTTGCCGCAGACGAACTTCTGGAACTCGGGCGGCGAGCCGAGCCCGTAGATTCTGAACTTGCGCTCGATCAGCTCGGTGTCGGACTCGTCCCACTCGCCGGGCACGCAATCGACGCCGAGCGACTTCACCTTGCCGGCGACGTAGATCGTCCCGTCGTACATCGAGTCGCCGAGACCGGCGCCGACATTTCCGCAAATGATCTGGCGCCCGCGCTGGAGCATGAACCCCGTCATCGAGCCGGCGTCGCCGAGGACGATTATCGTGCCGCCCTTCTGGTCGATGCCGGAGCGCGCCCCGACCTGGCCTTTGACGACCAGATCGCCGCCGCGCATGGCCGCGCCGGTCAGTGAGCCGGCGTTCCCCTGAATGACGACGACGCCCGACATCATGTTCTCGCAGGCCGACCAGCCGACCCGGCCGCTGATGTGGATCTCGGGCCCGTCGATCAGGCCGCAGCCGAAATACCCGAGCGAGCCCTCGAAGTTGATCTTGCAGCGGGTGAGGATGCCGACCCCGAGGGAGTGCTTCGCGCCTGGGTTCTCGATGGTGATCTCCTTGATCCCCTCTTCGTAAAGGAGCCGGCGGAGCTCGAGGTTGATCTGGCGCGTCGTCAGATCGTGGGCGTCGAACGTCGCCGCCCCATTTTCGATCCGGGCGACCTTGGGCGCCTCGACGTGCGGCTCCGCGAGGCCGCGCGCGTCATACGTGATGCGGCGTTCTCCTACCTCTGCCACGCCATCACCATGCCCTCGTACGGGTCGTACGTGTCGATCTCGTGGTCGACGATCGCGCGGATGGCGATCTCCTCGGAGGCGAGGGCGACGAGGTCGTCGGCCTCGTAGAGGACGAGCGGCTTGGCCGCCATCTCGTCCTTGGCCATTCCGAGCGCGTCCGCGGTGACGGCGATGTAGGTGAAGACGCCGTCGAGCTCCTCGAGCGAGTCGCGCATCGCCTGCTCGAGGTCGGCTCCCTCGCTCATCTTCTCGGCGAGGTACACGGCGATGATCTCGGAGTCACATTCCGACTGGAAGCGGTGCCCCGAGCGCTCGAGCCGGCGCTTCCAGTGGAAGTAGTTCGTCAGCTGGCCGTTGTGGACGACCGCGATGTCGGAGAACGGATACGCCCAGTAGGGGTGGGCCCCGGAAATGTCGACGTCGGACTCGGTCGCCATGCGGACGTGACCGATGGCGTGCGTTCCTTCGAAGCCGCCGAGTCCGTACTGATCGCAGACCGTCTCCGCGTCACCGAGGTCCTTGATGATCTCGAGGGAGCGTCCGATCGAGAGCACCTCGGCGTCGGGGATGTCCTCGATCCTGTCTGTCAAGTCCTTCAGGTCTCCGTCGTAGGTGAGCGTGGTCCGGTACGCGTACTCCGTCTCCGGCTCGACGTCCTCGATCTGTGCGCCGGCGGTCTTGAGGCGGGTGACGACCTGCTGCTGGTGGCGCTGGATGCGGTCGTCGAACTCGAAGTCACGCGTTGTGTTCGAATCCGCCAGCGTGTAGCGCATGATCACGCGCCCATCGTGCGCCTGGCCGTACAGGGCGTAGCCCGTCGAGTCGGGGCCGCGGTGCTTCATCGACTGGAGCATGCGGGTCATGTCGCGGCCGACGTCCCGCGTGCCGTCCCGATAGATGATCCCGGCGATCCCGCACATGTCGCGTTCGGCCCTCCAGGCCTAGGGGAGGATGTCCAGGTAGCGCTCGCGCTCCCAGTCAGTGACGGCCGAGAGGAAGCGCTCCCACTCATCTCGTTTGTAGTGCATGTACACATCGTAGAGACGGCCGGGCATCGCGCTCTTGACCACCTCGTCTTCGTCCAACGCGGCGAGCGCCTCGCCGAGATGCTCGGGCACGCGCGGGATCTCGACGCCTTCGGCGAGGACGTCGTAGACGTTCCGCTGCTGTGGCTTGCCGGGGTCGAGCTTGCGCTGGACGCCGTCGAGGCCGGCGCGCAGGAGCGCGGCCTGCGTAAGGTAGGGATTGCAAGCCGAGTCCACGGCCCGGAACTCGAACCGTCCGCCGCTCGCGACGCGGACCAGAGTCGTCCGGTTCTGCCAGCCGTAGTCCTTGTAGATCGGCGCCCAGAACCCGAAGTCCCAGAAGCGCTTGTAGGAGTTGACGGTCGAGGCCGTGATTCCGCACAGGCCGCGGTAGTGCTCGAGGATCCCCCCCATGAACTGGAGGCCGATCTCGGAGAGCTTCGCCGGCCCGCCCGCGTCGTAGAAGACGTTGTTGCCGTCCTCGTCGACAAGCGTGAAGTGATGGTGGGCCCCGTTCGCCGAGACACCCGTGAAGGGCTTCGGCATGAAGGTGGCGATGACCTCGACGCCGTCCCCGTACGTGCCCTCGTACGTGTGCTTGCGTGCGACGGCGGCGCAGATCTGCCGGAAGGTCGAGAGGTTGTCCGCCGTGCGGACGGCGCGGTCAAAGAGGAAGTTGAGCTCGAGCTGGCCGGGGGAGTCCTCGTGGTCGCCGTAGGACGGGTTGATGCCGAGCTGTTCGCCGTAATCGATCACGTCGAGGATGATCGGCCGCAGCTCCTCGAACTGATTGATGTGGTAGCACCACGGCTTCGTGATGCCCTGGGCCTCGGCCGGGTCGGTAGAGCCCTTCGGCCGCTTCATCCACATCATCTCGGGCTCGACCCCGCACAGGAACGTATAGCCGAGCTCCTGCTCGACCTCGTTCATGATGCGTTTCAGGTTCTGGCGCGGGTCGGCTTCGAGGAGTTGGCCGGTCTCGGTGTCGTAGCAATCGCAGAAGACGCGCGCCACGCGTGAATCCCAGGGAAGCTGACGGAAGGTGTCGCAGTCGGCGATGGCGGCGAGCTCGGATTCCTCCGGACCGAAGCCGATGTAGCGGTCGTTGCGGTCGACGAAGAGATCGGCGGTCGCCCCGTAGACGAGCTGATACCCATCCTCGGCCACCTTCTCCCACTGGGTCGCGGAGACGCCCTTGCCGTTCACGTGGCCGGAAACCGAGATCTGCTGGAAGAAGATGTACTTGATCCCCTTCTCGTTGATCTCCTTGCGGATCGCCTGGATCTTCTCGCGGCGGCCGGGATCGTTCCTGGCCTCCTCGAGCGTAGGGATCGGGTCCGGGATCGGCCCCTTCGCGAGGACGTTCTGCACCTGCGTGAGGCCGGTTTGGACAGTGGCCATGTAGGACTCCTTTGAGCTCGACTGCCCGCGAATACTATTTCGACCGCGGACTCTGCTCTAGCGAGGTCCGCGCGGAGGCGTCGGCCTAGCTGAGGTCGATCTCGCGGTCGATGAGGTGCTCGTAGAGCTCGCGGTAGAAGTTGACCGCCTGCGCCACGTCGCCCGGATCGACGTCCTCGCCGCGCTCGACCTGCCGGGTGATCTCTCGCGCGGCGTAGAAGGAGATCAGAACTTCGGGGTCGACGCCCTCGTCGTCGACCGGATCCGCTGTGTCCAGCGGATAGCCGGCCTCGGTGAGCATCCGCGCGATGAGGTCGTCGAGATCGTGCAGGGCCTCGGCCGGCGAGTCTTCGACGTCGGGCTCGAGCTGCTCCCACTCGGTTTCCCACTCGTGGCGGTCGAGGCCCGGTTCGCTCATACGCGCTCAATACCGCTCTTGGGGCCTCCTTCAAACCACCCGAAACCCGTTCTAGACTCGCGGGGATGAAGGTGTTGGTCGTCGGATCGGGCGGGCGAGAGCACGCGCTCGCGTGGAAGCTCGCGCAAAGCGACGCGCTCGCAGATCTCCACGCCGCCCCCGGAAACCCGGGGATCGCCGTGCTCGCGCAGTGCCATCCCATTCGGATGAACGACGTCGAGGGCCTGCTCGGGCTCTGCCGGGAGCACGAGCTCGACCTCGTCGTGATCGGCCCCGAGGCCCCACTCGTCGCGGGGGTCGCGGACCACCTGCGCCGTGCGGGGGCCACCGTCTTCGGCCCCGGCGCCCAGGCCGCCCGCATCGAGGGGTCGAAGTCCTTCGCCAAGGAGGTCATGGAAGCGGCCGGCGTTCCGACCGCGGCCGAGCTGGCGGCGTTGCGCGCCCCCTGCGTCGTCAAGGCGGACGGGCTCGCCGCCGGCAAGGGCGTTTTCGTCTGCCGGACGCAGGCCGAAGCCGACGCAGCCTGGGAGCAGGCGCGGGCTCTCGGCGACAGCGTCGTCGTCGAGGAGCTGCTGGAGGGCGAGGAGGTGTCGCTATTCGCGCTCACAGACGGCGTCGACACGATCCCGCTCGCACCCGCACAGGACTTCAAGCGGCTGCTCGACGGCGACGAGGGACCGAACACGGGCGGAATGGGGAGCTATTCGCCGACGCCGTTCCTTCTCCCGGACGAGATCGACGAGCTCGTCGAGACGGTGCACCGCCCGGTCCTCGCCGAGCTCGCGGCCCGCGGCACGCCTTTCATCGGGCTGCTTTACGCAGGCGTGATGTTGACCGGCGATGGGCCGCGCGTGCTCGAGTTCAATTGCCGCTTCGGAGACCCAGAGACTCAAGCGATTCTTCCTCGGCTCGAGGGCGACTTCCTCGGCGCCCTCGCGGGGGCGGCCCGAGGAGCGCTCGGGGGAGTGGAGCTCTCGGCCGGGCCCGAAGCGGCCGTGAGCGTCGTGCTCGCCGCGGCCGGGTATCCCGACGCGCCCGAGCCGGGGGTGCAGATTGGCGGCATCGAGGACGCCGAGGCAGGCGGGGCGCTGGTCTTCCACGCCGGAACCGCCGTCCGCGACGGTCGCCTGGTCAGCGCCGGCGGCCGCGTCCTGAACGTCACCGGGCTCGGCGGATCCGTGGCCGAAGCGCGAGAGCATGCGTACGCCGCCGTGGAGCGCATCGATTTCCCGGGCGCCCAGTTCCGCCGGGACGTCGCCCTGAGGGCTGTCCGTGTCCCAGGCTGAGCAGCGCCTTCAGGAGGTGCCGTTCCCAGTCCTCGAGGAGTTCGAGGACGCGGGCCCCCTCGTTGGCATCCTCATCGGCTCGGAGTCCGACCGGGAGCTGATCGAGCCTGCGGTCGAGGAGCTCGACGAACGCGGCATCTCGAACGAGCTCCGCGTGCTCTCGGCTCATCGGGACCCACGAGGTGTCGCCGAGTACGGTTCCACCGCCGCCTTCCGCGGCGTCCGCGTGATCATCGCCGGCGCGGGCATGTCCGCCGCGCTCCCGGGAGCTGTCGCCGCCTACACCGAGCTGCCCGTGATCGGTGTGCCGCTCACGTCGTCCAAGAGCGCCGCCGGAGGGCTGGACGCGATCCTCGCGATCGTCCAGATGCCGCCCGGAGTGCCCGTGGCGTGCGTCTCGCTCAACGGGGCCCGCAACGCAGCCGTCTTCGCGGCGAAGATTCTCGCGCAGGGCGGCGGCTACCCGGGCACGCCTCCCCCTCCTCCACTGACCGCGTAGGGCCGCCTGGCGGCCTCTCTAGAATCGGCTTTGTGATCTCCCGTTATTCCCGCCCGGCCATGCAGAGGATTTGGTCGGACGAGAGCAGGCTGGCGCGCTGGCTCGAGGTCGAACTCGCGGCGCTGGACGGGTGGACCGAGGTCGGTGCCATTCCCCGCGAGGCCGCCGAGGCCATCCGACACCGGGCCGTCCCGCCGTCGCCGGAACGCGTCGCCGAGATCGAAGAGGTCACGCAGCACGACGTCGTCGCCTTCGTGGACGCGGTCGCGGGCGACTTGGGCGCCGACGGCCGGTGGCTGCACTACGGCCTGACGTCGTCGGACGTCCTCGACACGGCCCTCGCCCTCCAGGTGCGGGAAGCCGGGCAGCTCATCCTCGAGGGCATCGAGCGCGGTTTGGAGATCGTGGCGCGGCGAGCCGAAGAGCATCGCGACACCGTCATGGTCGGTCGTACGCACGGCGTGCACGCGGAGCCGATCACGTTGGGGGCGAAGCTCGCCGGCTGGGCTTTCGAGATCGAGCGCGACCGGGAGCGGGTTGCCCGCGCACTCGAAGGCATGCGCGTCGGAAAGCTCGCCGGCGCAGTCGGGACCTACGCAGGAGGTGACCCGGAGGTCGAAAGAATCGCCTGCGAGCGGCTCGGGCTCGCCCCCGAGTCCGCCGCGACGCAGGTCGTCCCCCGCGACCGCCACGCGGAACTCCTCTCTACGCTCGCCCTCTGCGCCTCTTCGCTCGAGCGCTTCGCCACCGAAGTCCGCCACCTGGCCCGCACCGAGGTGGGCGAGGTGCAGGAGCCCTTCGGACGCGGCCAGAAAGGCTCTTCGGCCATGCCTCACAAGCGAAATCCCGTCGTCGCCGAGCGGATCTGCGGACTCGCCCGCATCGTGCGGGCCGCGGCTCTCGTCGGGTTCGAGAACGTCCCGCTCTGGCACGAGCGCGATATCTCCCACTCGAGCGCCGAGCGTGTCGTCCTCCCCGACGCCTTCCTCGCGCTCGACTACATGCTCGACCGCTTTGCGTGGCTCGTCGAGGGGCTGATCGTCGACGCGGAGCGCATGCGCTCGAATCTCGAGGCCTCCCACGGCCTCGTCTTCAGCCAACGGGTCCTGACCGCCCTCGTCGCCGGAGGGCTCGCGCGCGACGAGGCCTACCACCTCGTCCAGCGCCACGCCATGCGGGCCTGGGAGGAGGGTCTCGACTTCCGGGAGCTCGTGGAGTCCGACCCGGAGATCGCACCCCGTCTCGATCCATCGGTGTTCGACCTCGCCGACGCCGTCAAGCACGTGGACATCGTGTTCGAGCGCCTGGCGGCGCTCACGACCCAGAGGGAGGAAGCCGTACATGCCTGACGCCGCCGCACTGCACGTCGCATCCGGCAAGGTGCGCGAGATCTACGAGCTCGACCAGGAGCGTCTGCTCCTGGTCACGAGCGACCGGATCTCAACCTTCGACGTCATCCTCCCGACCGACATCCCCGACAAGGGCCGGGTTCTCACCGGTCTCTCGGGCTTCTGGTTCGCCCGCACGCGGGACATCGTTCCGAATCACCTCCTGGCCCTGAGGCCGGACGGCCGCTCCACCGAGGCCCGGCGCCTGCGGATGCTGCCCATCGAATGCGTGGTCCGCGGCTACCTGACCGGATCCGGCTGGAAGGACTACCAGGCGACCGGCGGCACGTCGGGCCACAAGCTTCCGCCCGGCCTGCAGGAGTCGGAGCGGCTGCCCGAGCCGATCTTCACCCCCGCGACGAAGGCGCAGACGGGCCATGACGAGAACATCGACCGCGACCGTGCGGCCGAGCTCGTCGGCGCCGACGTTCTCGCCGAGGTGGAGCGGATCGTCATCGACCTCTATCGGTTCGCGTCCGAGCACGCCGCCGAGCGCGGGATGCTCATCGCCGACACGAAGTTCGAGCTCGGCCACGACGACGAGGGGCAGTTGGTGCTCGGCGACGAGGCGCTCACGCCCGACTCCTCGCGTTTCTGGCCTGCTGACGGGTACGAGCCGGGTCGCGCGCAACCCTCGTTCGACAAGCAGTACGCCCGCGAATACTGCGAGTCGCTCGGGTGGGACAAGACATATCCGGGGCCCGACCTCCCCGACGACGTCGTAGCCGGAACGCGCGCCCGCTACGTCGAGGCGTTCGAGCTCTTGACGGGAATCTCCTTCGACGACTATCTCGCCGACCCGGAGGTTGTCCTCCGATGAGGGCTGTCGTGCTGGTGCGACCCAAGGCGGGGATCCTGGACCCGCAGGGGGAGGCAGTCGAGAGCTCGCTCCGCCAGCTCGGCTTCACCGTCGGCGAGGCCCGGGTGGGCAAGGTCATCGATCTCGAAGTGACCGCCGACAGCCCCTCGGCTGCGCGCGCCGAGATCGAGCGCATGTGCGAACGGCTCCTTGCCAATCCGTTGATCGAGAGCTACGAGATCGAGCTGGCGGAGGACGCGTGAAGGAAACTCAGCCGCGCATCGGGGTCGTCGTGTTCCCCGGCTCCCAGGACGACCGTGACGCCGCCTGGGCGCTCGGAGCTCTGGGGGCGGAGCCAGTCATGGTCTGGCACGGGGAGGAGGAGCTCCCCATGCTCGATGCGGTCGTTCTTCCCGGCGGATTCTCCTACGGCGACTATCTGCGTTGCGGCGCGATCGCCCGCTTCTCGCCCGCCATGCGCGCAGTAACCGAGTTCGCCGAGGAGGGAGGGCTCGTGCTCGGCATCTGTAACGGGTTCCAGATCCTCTGCGAGGCCGGCCTACTGCCGGGTGTGCTTCGCCCGAACAGATCGCTCCAATTCGTCTGCCGCGACGTCGCGCTGGTGGTGGAGCGTACGGACACTCCGTTCACGGCTCGTTGCGAAACGGGGCAGGAGCTGCTCATCCCGGTCAAGCACGGCGAGGGCTGCTACCACCTGCCTCCCGAGTTGCCCGAGGAGCAGATCGCGCTTCGTTACGCTCCCGGCGACAACCCGAACGGCTCCGAGGGAGATGTCGCAGGGGTCGTCAACTCCGCACGAAACGTGTTCGGCCTCATGCCGCACCCGGAGCACGCGGTCGACCCCCTGCTCGGATCGGGCGACGGCGCGCTCATCCTCGCGTCGCTCGTCGATTCCGCGCGCGAACGCCTCTACGCTCGCGCGTAGGCGGCGTCCCGCAGCCGCGGGTCGAGCATCCGGTGCGCGACGTCGACCACGAGGTTCGCGAAGACGATCAGCAGCGCGAGCATCACCGTCAGCCCCAGCACGACCGTGTAATCGCGCGCGACGACGGACGCGACGTAGAAGCGCGCGACCCCCGGCACCGCGAAGATGTTCTCGATCACGAACGAGCCGGTGACGAGGTAGCCGAGCAGCGGCCCGGACACCGTGACGAGCGGGATGAGCGAATTGCGGAGCGCGTGCGTCAGGACCACACGGCTCCTCGACAGTCCCTTCGCGCGAGCCATGCGGATGTAGTCGAGCTCCAGCGTTTCGAGGAGAGAAGCTCGCAAGAGCCGCACGCAGTACGCCATCGGGACGAGGCCGAGCGTGAAGGACGGCAGGATCTTGTGCTTCCAGCCCGCCGTCCAGCCGCTCGTCGGCAGCACGCCGAGTTTGACCGAGAGGTAGTAGACGAGGAGCGTCGCCACGAAGAAGTTGGGCAGAGCGAAGCCCACGCTCGAGAAGATCCGAGCACCCACGTCGAAGGCCGAGCCGGGACGCAGCGCGGCGAGGACGGCAACGGGTATCCCAAGCGCGAACGCCCATAGGAACGAGAGCCCAGCGAGCTCGAGCGAGCGCGGCGCTAGCTCCTTGATCAGCTCGTTCACTCGAACGTTGCGGAAGGAAAGGGAGGGGCCGAAGTCGAGCGTGACGACCCCGCGCAGGTAGTTCGCGTACTGCTGGTACCACGGCAGGTTCAGCCCGTAGCGCTCGCGCTGGTTGCGCCTGATCGACGCCGGCTGGTAGTCGCCGTACTTCACCCATGCGACGTTCGAAAGGCCGAGGAGCGGTCCGCGCCTGAAGGGATCCCCTCCGATCGACCGCATCATGAAGAACACGATCGTCACGACGACCCAGAGGATCGGGATCGTCCAGAGAACGCGCCGCGCGATGAAAGCCGCCATGCCTCGAGCTTGCCCGAGGAGTGACCATCAGTACCACTACATTTTCTGCACGCTCCTTTCAGCGTTCCTTACGCTTGCCCGTTCGTGAGCCCCAGAGCCCGAGCCAAGCCTGGATGCTCGGCGAGCGCAGACCGGAGCCGGTCGAGGTCGCGTGCGCGAAGCGTGACGGGGCCGCGTCGCGCCGTGCCCCCTGTCGAATAGGCGAAGCGAACGAGTTCGTCTCCTTTGGCGTCAGCCAGAAGTTGAACGATCGTGGCAAAGCGCTTCTCGCCCGCCCGCTGCGGCACAGTCAGCTCCTCGACGACCACAGTCTTGCCCCACGGCGTGGTCGCCTTTGTCATGACAACCACGCTAGAGCGCTCCCTCGTGCCTGTGTGTAACGAACTGTGACGACTTTGTGTCGTCGCGCTATTGGTCAGCCAGTTCGAGCAGCTTCGCGCACGTCCTCATAGCCCTGGTCCGTCAGGCGCTTCCGCAGGTCGCCTATGCTCAGACGCCTGTTGCTCGCGAGAGTGATCGCGCGGAGGAACGCAATCTGGCGAGCCATCTCACTTCACAATAGGGCCATGCAGCCCGAGGTCCGCGACGTCGCTCCCGGTCTATGGCTCTGGCGGATAGCGCATCCCGACTGGACCCCGGACGCCGAGTGGGAACCTCTGGTTGCGTCCACGTTCGTCGCATCGGGGGGCGAGGTCGCGCTGCTGGACGCGATCGCGCCGCCCGCAGACGCCACGGCGATCTGGGAACGGCTGGACGCCGCCCCACCGACGCTCGTCGTCGTCCTCAAGCCGGACCACGTCCGCGACGTCGACCTCTTCGTGCACCGCTACGGGGCGAGGCCGTTCGGCCCTAGCCTCTTCTGGCGCCACGACATTCCCGAGACTGACCTCGAACCCATCGAGCCCGGGAGCTCCCTACCGGGCGGACTCGTCGCCCTCTACGACGGCCGGGGCAGGGGCGAAACCCCGGTATGGCTTCCCGAGCAGCAGGCGCTCGTCTTCGCGGATGCGCTTACCGCGCCCGGCGGCGAACTGCGCGTCTGGGCGACGCCATGGCACGAAGAGCGGACGCTTCCGGCGCTCCGTGCGCTCCTCGAGTTCCCCTTCGAGCACGTCATCGTTTCGCACGGCGAGCCGGTGCACGACCGCGCGGCCTACGAGCGTGCGCTCGAGCTGCCGCCGTGGGGCGGCTAGGGGGCTCCTTCCGGCCCGTATCATCCGACCGTGGTTCCCGAGGCTGAGTTCGAGCTCGAGGGACAAGAGCGGCCGCTCAAGCAATGGGACTTCGTGCACTGCCCGCCGGAGACGCGGCACGTGTTCGTGGGTACGGGCGACGGCGCCTGCGTGATCCTCGCGGCCTCGTCGCGGCAGTTCCAGGCGAGAGCGGCCCCTGGGGCTTCTACACGGTCGACGAGGCCGCCCGGCGCCACAACGCCTGTGCCGACGAGGAGACGCAGGACGGCGACGTCGCCTACGCCCGCGTCCCACCCTCGCACCCGGTGCGCTACCGCGACGGCTTGCTACCGGACTTGTAGCGCAAGCGCTCGATCAACTCGAGGCAGGATAGGTTGCGACCTCCATGGCTGAGCTTCTGCTCTTCCATCACGCACAGGGACTGACGGCCGGCTGCCTCTCTTTCGCCGAGGAACTCCGCGCTGCCGGACACGTCGTTCATGCCCCGGATCTCTACGCCGGCGAGACCTTCGGCGAACTCGCCGACGGCGTTCGCCACGCCGAGCACATCGGCTTCGACACGATCATCGAGCGCGGCCGACTCGCCGCTGACAGCTTGCCGACCGAAATCGTCTATGCCGGCTTCTCGCTCGGGGTGCTGCCGGCGCAGATGCTGGCCCAGACGAGGCCCGGTGCGAAGGGAGCCTTGCTGTTTCACAGTTGCGTCCCGACGTCGGAGTTCGGCCGCCCGTGGCCGCAGGGCGTCCCGCTTCAGATACACATGATGGACGGCGACGAGTGGGCGTTGCCGCCGAACGAAGACCTCGACATCGCCCACCAACTCGCCGAGACGATCGAGAGCGCAGAGCTGTTCCTGTACCCCGGCGACCGGCATCTGTTCGCTGACAACAGCCTGCCCGACTACGACGAGAGCGCCACGACGATGCTCAAGCAGCGCGTGCTCAGCTTCCTCGACGACCTCGAGTAGCTGGAACCACCGACGGCTACTCATTCTCCTCGGATTGGGGCAGGTCGTCGGTGATCTCGAACCACGGTGCCTTGGAGCCGACGAAGATGTGCTCCGTTGGTCGAACGCTGGGAGCATCCACCAGCGAGCCCATCGCGACGTGCACATAGTCGCCGTTCCGCACCACGGAGAAGAGAAGGGAACCGCAGGTCCCACACCGCGTGTCGTTCAGGTCGTCCTCTCCGAAGACCAGGAGGGTGTCCCTACCCTCCGTGATCTCGAGTTTCTTCCGCTCAATACCGGCAAACGACTTGAATGCCGAACCCGTGGCCGCGCGACAGCGGGAACAGTGGCAGTTCGCGGCGTACAGGAATGCGTCCGCGACCTGATAACGAACCGCACCACACTGACACTCTCCGACGAGCATTCGGTCGTCCGCATTGCTTTCGGAGGGCACCTCGGAAGGCATCTGCTGTACTCCTTTCTCTAGCTTCTCGATTCAGGACGCAGCCGCCTCACTTGCGTTCGATGACTCCGGCGTCATTATTGACTTTCTTCCCGGCGCGGAATCACGCGAGCCCTGAGCTTCCGCCCCACGAGCAGCAAAGACGCGCCATGCTTCTGGAACTCCTTCAAGGACGTGCTCGCCGCGATCCTCGAACTGGAGTCCCGATCCCGCGACGAGGTCCTTCACGGTCTGGGAAACGAGCACCTCGGAGGCACGGGCCATGCCTCCGATCCGTGCGCCGATATTGACAGCGATCCCTCCAACCTTGTCGCCGATCGTCTCGAGTTCGCCGGTGTGCAGGCCGGCCCTGATCTCGATCCCGAGCGGCCTCACCGCATCCACGGCGGCCTCGGCGCAGCGGACTGCGCGCGCCGGCCCGTCGAACGAAGCGAAGAATCCGTCCCCGGCCGTGTCGACCTCCCTGCCGCGGTAGCGGGCGAGAAGAGCTCGCACCGTCGCATGGTGGCGCTCGACGAGGTCGCGCCAGCCAGCGTCTCCCAGTTCTGCCACCTTCTCGGTTGACCCGACGATGTCCGTGAAGAGGACCGTCGCGAGCACTCTGTCGAGGTCGGCCTCCTCGGCCCGCACGCTCGCCAGGAAGCGCTCGACTTCGCGCACGAACGTGTCCGGATGGGCGGCCCAGGGGAAGGAGTCGACCCCAGGTACGTCCACGAGTCTCGCGGTGCGGATGCGCGAGGCCAGATACCCGCCGGCTTGCACATCCCACGGGTCCTCTGTCCGGCAGAGCACGAGCGTCGGGACCTGAATCGTCGCGAGGATGCCGCGGACGTCCGTCTGGCCGAAGCGCCAGCCGTCTGCCAGGCAACCGCCCGGCGTGACCGAGACCTGTGAGTACTTGAGGCACCATGCGAGCCCACTCGCGTCGGCCGTGAGCGATGGGTTGTGCCTCCGCCACCAGTCCTCGTGGGGGCCACGACAGGTCCGCTCGCTCGACTCCTTGAGCTCCTCGTCGGTCAGGCCCCAGGGGATCTCATCCGACTTCCTCCACGTCGGGTCCGCGTCGTAAAGGATCAAGGCGGCAACGCGGTCCGGGTAGGTGGCCGCGAAGGGCATGGCGATGAAGCCGCAGTCGGTAGTGGCAAAGAGCGCCGGGCGCTCACAGTCCGCCGCGTCGAGCACCGCGCGCAGGTCGTCCACCAGCGTCTCGATCGGAGGGATGTCCGCGGGCGTGAAGCGCTCCGAGCATCCGAGGCCGCGCCGGTCGGTCACGATCAGGCGGGAGAAGCGGGACAGCTCACGGAGAAAGCGGGCGCACGCCGGATGCTCCCAGTTCAAGACGACGTTCGACAGGACGCCCTGCAGGTAGACGAGGTCGACCGGGCCTTCTCCGACTACCTGGTAGGCGAGAGAGCTGTCGCCGTTCCATGCATAGCGCGTTTCCAGCCATTCCACGCCCACATGGTCGCCCAACGACCCCGTGGGCGGCAAGCCTGGGGGTGGTCAGTCGCCCTCGATGAGCTCCACTCGATAGCCGTCTAGGAGAGCGTGCTGCGCAAGTCAAGCCTCCGCAGGCGCTACTCCGGTTCCAGCAAGAGCGTGTCGAGACCTCGCGTGAGGCCGATCAACTTCGGTACCTTGCGCACCGCAAGCAGCGTGCCCTCGACGTACGGTTCGGCCGTTCCCCCGGCGTCATGGCGTATGGTCAGGCGCTCGTCGGGAAGGGCGAAAACAACCTCGGTGGACACGACGAAGCTCGGAAGGCGCACCGAGTGGATCTGCGTTCCGCCGACCGTAGCGCCGCGTGCCTCCCGCGGGCCCTCCAGCTCCTGGATCGGGTAGCCCAGCTCAGGGCGGCGGACTTCCTCGAGCCGCTCCGCGAGCTCGCGCGAAGTCCCGCTCGGGACGTCGGGCTTCGTCGCGCTCGCGTAATCGATGATCTCCCAGTGCGCCAGGTGGCGCGCGGCTAGGAGGGCGGCCGCCTGGCACATCGCCGCCGTGATTGAGAAGTTCCCGGACGCGACGACTCCGACTCCACGCGCACGCGCCGCGGCGTCGATCTCCTCGAAGTCCGCAGCCGAGAGGCCCGAGCTGCCGACCACAACGGCCACCCCCGCATCGATCGCCGCCAGCGTGTTCGCCTTGACCGCCGTCGCGGAGGTGTAGTCGACGAGGACGTCGACGCCCTCGAGCGCATCGTGCACAGCGCCGTGGACCGGAACGCCGAGCGCGGCGCCGCCCAGCGCCTCGCCGAGATCTCGCCCGGCCGCGGACCGGCCGACGGCGGAGACGAGCTCGAGATCGGGCGCGCCGAGGACGGCGGGGACGAGCGCCCGCCCGGTCCAGCCCGTGGCGCCCGCGATGCACACGGACAGGGGACGGCCCTTCACGCGCTAGCCCTTCTCGATGAGCTCGACCCGGTAGCCGTCCAAGAAGCGCGGGGCAGCAAACTCATCCAGCTTCGATGAGCTCCACCCTGTATCGGGCTCCGTCGATCCGTTCTTCGCACCACCTACCGCACCCACAACTGATCGAGCAGGACGCCGAACTGGGGGTTGAAGACGTAGTTCCCCACGCGTTTCGACACGAAATCGGCCTCGCGTAACGCGTAGAGCGGAACCGCGGGCGCCTCGTCCACGAGCAGCCGATCGATCCGCGCCCAAGCCTCAGCCGCGTCCGCCGCATCGCGCGTCCCTCGCGCTCGAGAGACGAGGGTATCGAGGCGTTGGCTGCAGAATTGGGACACGTTGACGCCACCCTCCTGATTGGCCGTGCAGGTGAAGAGGGGCTCGACGAAGTTGGATGCGGCGGCATAGTCCTGAAGCCAACCGACCCGAAGCGCGTCCACGTTGCTGTTCGGCGCGAGCATCGCGCTGAACGGGTCGGCTTCGACGCGCACGGAGGCCCGATAGCCGACCTGTCTGAGGACCTTGGCCACGTACTCGACGAGACGGCGCTCGTTCGGGTCTCCGGGTGGCACCGCGATCGCCACTGGGTCTCCCAGGGTGTGCGAGCTGGCCGCGAGTTGCCGCGCGCGCGCGAGGTCGGGACCGCTCCAGACTCCCGCGGACGGGTTGACGGTGTACGGACAGTAAGGACGGTATCCCGGCACCGTCGGCGGCAGGACCTGACAGGTCGGCCGCGCCACGAGCTCGCCTCCCGCGAGCGAGGCCAGCCGATTGCGATCGATCGCATAGGCGAGCGCACGCCGGGCGCGCACGTCCGAGAAAGGCCGCTTGCGGGTGTTCAGCATGAGGTGCTGAACCCCGCCCACCGGCGTCGTGTGGAGCTGAGCGGCGCTCCGTACGGCGAGCTGCTCGACCTCGTCCGGGGACAGCTCGCTCGTCCAGTCGGACTTCCCCGCTTCCACCTCGCCGACGGCACTCCGCAGGTCCGGGGCGTTCCCGTCACCGAGGATCTTGATGACGATCCGAACGGGGTAGCCCTCCGGCTGGGCGTCGGGAGAGAAGAGCTTGAAGTGCGGATTGCGCTCGAGACGAAGCTCGCGCCTCGGGTCGAAGGAGGCAGCGACGTAGGGACCTGTGCCTGGAATTCTGTATTCGCCCACGTGTCCGAACCGCTCGAGATCGGTCAGTGGTTCGTCTGGTTCCGGCGCGTCGGCGGGGAGCACGAACGCGAACGGAAGCGCCAGCTTCGCGAGCAGGTCGGGGTCGGGTGCGGAGAGGTGAATCGTCACGGTGCGCGCTGCATCGTCGACCTCGATGCCCTTCCCTAGGTCGCAGCGATCAGCCACAGCCGAGCACCGGTCGGCGCCGAGAATCCCACCGTAAAAAGGTGGGAGGTTGACGCCGTTGAGCCGCAGCAGGCGCTCCATCGAGGCACGAAAGTCGCTCGCCCGCACCGGACTGCCGTCCGAATAGTGGAGCCCGCTGCGAAGCTGGAAGCGATACGTTCGTCCATCGTCGGTCGGGATGGGCAGGTTCACGGCCAGATCGGGAACGAGCGTCGCCCCTGGTGCCCCGCCCGTCTTGCGGTAGGTGACGAGGCCGTCGTAGAGGATCGAGAGCGCACGCCACGCGTCGGCCTGCCATGCGAATGCTGGATCGAGGCAATTGCATCCCGAGAGATAGGCGCTGACGACGAGCGTGCCGCCGCGATGGCGCGATGCAGGAGGGAGCGCGACTGCCCAAACAGTGTCTTCTCCTCCCGCGGCAAGCGCGCTCGGACTACTCCCCATATCGATCGCATCCGTTACCTGCGCGGTGTCGCGGTCGATGCGGAACACCTTAGAGGCCGGCGGGCTCGCCGCCCAGATCGTGCCGCCGGAGGCAGCGATACTCGAGACTCCGGCGGCCACAGTTCCGACTTGTGAAACGGAGCCGGATGTGGCCGCGATCTTGGAGACGGTGCCGTCAAGAGCGTTTGCCACCCAAACCGACTCACCGTCGACCGCAATTCCACGTGGGCCGTTCCCGACGGCGATCGTCTGGACGACCGTGCGGGTGCGAGGGTCAATCCGGCTGACGCTCGCGGAGTCCCCGTTGGCGACCCAGATTGACCCGGCGCCGGCGGCCAGCGCTTCGGGACGGCCGGCGACCCGGACGACGTCGGTCTCCACCCCGCGCTCAGGATCCACCCGCGACACGGTGCCGTCGAGCGTGTTCGCGACCCAGACGGCTCCTTCTCCGACCGCGACCGCGCCGGCGCCGTTTCCAACGGCGATGTCGTCGCGAACCACAGTGTTCGAATCGGCGCTTATCTGAGCGAGCGTGTGTCCGGTCGCATCAGTCACCCAGACGGCCCCTTCACCTGCGGCGACGCCGCCGGGCGTCCCCGGCACGCGGATAACTGGCCGCTCGTCACGGTTCGGATCGATCCGCGACACCGTTCCGTCGATGCTGTTCGCGACCCAGACCGAACCGAGGCCGGTGGCGACCGCAGTGGGTCCGTTCCCGACCGGTGTCTGGCTCGCTAGCTTCGCATCCTTGGAATCGATTGCGGCAAGGGCGTTCTCCTCGATCCGTTTCGGCGGTTGCGATCCAGCGAAGCCGGTGGTGAGAAGAGCAACGACAATTGCAAGGAGAGCAATCGCTCCGACCACGGCGGCGGTAAGGACGAGGGTCGTTCGGATTCCACGCGATGGCGGAGCGTCGGCAGGCATGTCGAGGGAAAACGCGACCTGGTAGACACGAACGCGCTCGGACAGCCCCTTGACAGTTACGCGGCCGCGGTCGATGTACGCCGTGTCGTCAACCTTGCGCGCGAGGTGCGCAAGGCCTTCGCTGACCAGCACTTCCCCCGGTTTGGCGAGGCTACAGAGGCGCGCCGCGAGGTTTAGCGCTCCACCGCGGTAGCCCCCGCCCACGGGCACAGCCTCGCCTGCATCGAGGCCGATGCCTACCCGCAGGGGAAGCGGATCCGCGGACCGCATGCGCTCGACGAACCGATGCTGAAGCCCGACTGCGGTGCGTATAGCGTCCCGTGGAGAGCTGAAGACTACGAGCGCTTCGTCGCCGCGGAGCTCGACGAGCCGGCCGTCCGAATCCGCGACAGCGCTCTCGACGATGTCGGCGAAGGAAGCAGCAAGCCGAGCCGCCGCCTCATCGCCGTGCTCCTGGGTGTACCGCGTGTAACCGCGAACGTCGGCGATCAGAAACGTCCGGATCCCCGGTTCCGACGTACGCGCGAGGGAATTTTCGAAGTCCAAGGCCGCAACAGCCCGGATCGATGGACTAACCGGGCACCACATCTTGCGCCTGACGTTCTCGGCGGTCAACCGGACCGAGAACGCCGTCCTATAAGGATCTTGGCACTGAGAGAGCGTTGAGAGGCAACCTGTGACGGCCGTTGGTACGCGTGCTACTCCTCGATGAGCTGGACCCGGTAGCCGTCCGGGCAGCGCGGGTGCGCAAATTCAACCGCCCTCGATGAGCTCGACCCGGTAGCCGTCCAGGAAGCGTACGTGTGCAATTTGATGCTTCACGCCCCGCTCTGCCCGGCTAGTTCGACCCGTAGCCGTACGGAAGCAGAAGGCGCACAATTCAGCCGCTGCGTCTCCATGAAGTCAAGAAGCGTCGCCTTGCGCGACGGACAGAACAGCCTTCACGATCCCGTCGTAGCCGGTGCAGCGGCACAGGTTCCCCGACAACGCAATCCGGACATCACGTTCTGTCGGACGAGGATTTGTCTCGATGAGGGCCGTCGCCGAGATCAGCATGCCGGGCGTGCAGAAGCCGCACTGCACGCCCCCGCACTCGAGGAGCGCGCGTTGAAGCGGCGCCAAGTCCGCGCCGTCGGAAAGCCCTTCGACCGTCGTCACCTCGCTCCCGTCTGCCTGAAGCGCGAGATACGAGCACGAGTTCACGGGCTTGCCGTCGAGGAGCATCATGCACGCGCCGCACTCCGAGTCGTCACAACCCTCTTTGGCGCCCGTCAGGCCGACGGCATCTCGCACTGCGACCAGGAGCGTCGTCGCGGGCTCCAGCTCGAGCTCGTAGCCGACTCCGTTCACTCTGAGAGTCGTCGGGACCTTCACGGAGTTCCCCTCACCGCCGCGAACAAGGCATCGCTCGCAGGGACCGACACCTCGTCGCCTTGGGCGCGGCGGACCGCCGTCTCGATCACCCGGCGGGCGACGACTTCGGCCATCGCTCGGCGGTATCCGGCCGAGCCACGAACGTCCGAGATCGGCTGAGCAGCCCGTGCGGCGGCTGCGGCGGCTTCATTCACCGACGCGGCCCCCCCATCGGAGCCGAGCAGTGCTTCTTCCGCCTCCTCGACGAGCAGGACGGTCGGCGCAAGCGCCGTGATGGCCACACGCGCCCGGACAGCCGATCCGTCGACAAGCGTCACGGCCGCCGTCACCCCCACGATCGCGATCTCCATCTGCCGCCTGTACTCAAGGCGGGCATAGCAGCTCCCGGTTCCGTCGGGGGGCATGGGGACCAGGACTTCGGTCAGAAGCTCTTCGGGAGCCGCGACGGTGCTGCCCGGCCCTGTCGCGAGGCTCGCGACCGAGATCCTTCGCTCGCCGGTCGGCGAGCGAAGGAGAACCTCCGCGTCGAAGACCTGTAGCGGCCCACCGACCTCCATGGCGGGTGACGCGTTTATGAGGTTTCCGCCGACGGTCCCGTGCGCCCTCGTCGCCTGTGAGCCGACGATCGAGCACGCATCCGCCAGTGCGGTCATCCGCTCGCGCACCGTGGAATCCGCTGCGATCTCCGCGTGGGTCGCGAGTGCCCCGAGCCGAAGCCGCCCGTCGGACATGCTCACCCCACGAAGCTCCTCGATCCGATGGATGGCGACGATGCGCTCCGGGAGCGCCGCCTTGCCCTGCCGAGCGCCGACGACGAGGTCGGTTCCGCCGGCGACTGGACGAGCCCCGCTCTGCAGCGCCGAGAGCGCCTCGTCGACCGATTCGGCGGAGACGAACCCGGCCGTCATCGGTTTTCCTCTGCGGCGACTGCCCACACGCGCTCAGGAGTCATGGGCAGCGCCCTCACCCGCGCGCCGACGACGCGAGCGATCGCGTTCGCAATGGCGCCGGGCGTCGGGACGGTCGGTGGTTCGCCGACGCCCTTCGAGCCCTTTGGACCACCGTCCGTGGCAGGCGTCTCGATCCAGTCGACGTCTATGCGCGGAGCGTCGGAGGCGGTGACCAGCTTGTAGTCGAGCAGATGCGGATTGCGCTGGCGCCCGTCAGAATCGAGCTGCGTCGTCTCGAGGAGTGCCTGTCCGATTCCCATGACCACGCCCCCGTAGACCTGGCCGCTCGCCCCGATCCGATTGACGATCACACCCGAGTCATGGGCGGCTGCGACGTGGAGCACGCGCACGACCCCCGTCTCTCTGTCGACCTTAACCCGTGCGGCGTGCGTGAAGACCTGCGGCTCGAGGAAGGACTCGAACCCGAGCCGTCCGAGGCAGCCTTCGGGCGAGCAGGGAGGGTTCTCGGGCACGGGTCCAGAGCCCTTGCCTATGAGCGCGACACCCGAGCTGGCGAGCTCGGAGATCGAGATGGCCCTCGCCGGAGCGCCGATCACCCGTACTTGCCCATCAGCGAGCTCGAGGTCCCCCCGGCCGACCTCGAGTTTCTCAGCCGCGAGCTCGAGCAGCCTCTCACGCACCTCAGTCGCCGCTGCGACGACCGCGCGCCCGTTGTTGAAGGTCGTCTGCGAGCCCGAGGAGCCCGCATCCCAAGGCGCCGCGTCTGTGTCCTGATAAAGGATCGAGAAGGCGGAGGGCTTCATCCCGAGAGCCTCTGCGGCGAGCAGCGGCAGCGCCATCACCGCCCCACTGCCGTTCTCCTGCGCCCCCGTCACGATCGTGCCAGAGCCGTCCTCGTTCAGCTTCACGTACGCGCCTGAGTTCATTCCGAAAGACGGCCACCACCCGCACGCAACTCCGATCGCCTCGTCCTCGGGAAGCTCGCCCTCAGGGGCGATCTTCTCGACGGCTCGCTCGAGCGTCTCCTTGATCGAAATCGGGCCGAACACTTGCCGCGTGGGCCCCTCGGCACCCTCCTCGATGAGGGTACGCCTGCGCAGCTCGACCGGATCGAGCCCGAGCGCCTCGGCAAGTTCGTCCGTGTGCTGCTCGACGGACCAGCAGACCTGGGGCGCCGTCGGAGCCCTGATTGAACCGGACGGCTGGTTGTTCGTGTACACGAGCGATGATTCGATCTTCACGTTCTCGATCACGTACGGCCCACAGGCGTGCATAGCGGCCAGCTGAGCGAAGAAGCCGCCTTCGCCGCAATAGGCGCCGCCGTCGAGGACGAGCCGACCGCGGCGCGCAACGAGCGTTCCGTCCGAGCCTGCACCGGTTTCGAGCTCGATCACCATCCCTTCGCGACGGTGGTCCGGGGCGACGAACTCCTCCTCGCGAGTGAAGACGAGCTTCACGGGCCGCCCAGCCGTTCGGGCCAGCGCCGCGACGTGTCCCTCGAAGTGGAAGTCGCATTTCGAGCCGAAGCCGCCCCCGAGCAGCGGGACGACGACCCGCACCTGGGACTCAGGGACCTGCAGGACGTGGGCGATGCCGCTTCTCGCCGCGAACGGGACCTGGGTCGAGCTCCAGACAGTGACTCGATCACCCTGCCACTGCGCCAGGATCGCTCGTGGCTCGATGGGAGCACCCTGCGAGGCGTCGGTCACGTATCGGCTCTTGACGACGACGTCGGCGGCGGACATGGCCGCGTCGGCGTCGCCCTTGACCACCGATGAAAACCCGAGCAAATTTCCGTCTCGTCCGAGCTGCTCGTCCGCGTCGTACGACTGCCACTGCTCGTGGATGATCGGCGCGTCCTCCGCAAGCGCAAGCTCCGGGTCGCTCACGGCCGGGAGAGGCTCGTACTCGACGTCGATCGCCGCCACGGCCTCGGCGGCGATCTCAGGTGTGAGCGCGGCGACGGCAGCGATGATGTCGCCCTCGAACCGCACTCGATCCCGTGCGAAGAGGCGGCGGTCCTTCACGAGTTGGCCGTAGAGGACGTCCGGGACGTCTTCGTGCGTGAGAGCGGTGAGGACGCCTGGCATCGCCCGTGCGCGACTGGCGTCGATCGAGACGATCCGAGCATGCGTGTAGTCGGTGTAGCGGAACTTCGCGTGGAGCTGCCCCGTCAGGTTCAGGTCGGCTGCGTAGCGGCCGGCACCTGTGACTTTCTCCTTCCCGTCCGGGCGAATGAAGCTCGTGGGCGCAACCTCCGAGACAGTCACGAGGTCGAGCATAATCGCCGCATCGATTAGGGGTTGCATCGATGGCTCTGGTTCAGGTCGGCGAGAAAGCCTTCAGCTGTTCTCGTTAGAAGGCGAACCCGACCTCGCGGCGCGATACTTCATCCGAACTGGCCGCCCTCGATCAGCTCGATGGGTGGCTGACTTCCGGTCGCATGGCCTCTCCTGCCTTGCAGGACCCGTCGCGCGTGTCCGCTGCTCTCAAGCCGGCTGGGCTTCCCCGCGCAGCTCTGCCAGACGTTGGCGGACGTGCTCGGCGGCGGCGAGATTCTTCTTGCGCTCGTAGCAGTGGAGAGCCTGGACGAGCGAGGCGACTGCCTCGTCGGCGCGACCGGCGCCGCTCAAGACCTCTGCGAGATCATAGAGGGCGGCAGCCTGAAAATTGAGGGCGTCCGTCTGCTCGATAATCGCAACCGCCTCCCGTGCGAGAGCCTCGGCCTCTTCGTGCTTCCCGCGGTGAGAGTCGATGAGCGCCTGCACCTGTCGCCACAGGGCCTGGGTAAGGACGTCGTGCTCCTCGCCCTGCTCCCGCCCGAGCTGAGCCTGGGGCTCGGCCTCGTCATAGCGTCCGAGCGCGCAGAGCGAGCGCCCCAGTGCCGGCGCGAAGGTCACGAGCAGCGCGCTCTGTCCGTACTCCGTCAGGAAGTCGCAGAATTGCTGGAGGTGGCGAGTCGCGTGCTCGTGGTCGCCCACGAGCGCCGCGATCTCCGCGAGCGCGTACTCGCCGCCGCCGGTGGCGCCGGTGAGCTCCTGCATGCGATCGCTCGCTGCGTGCGCACTCGGCCACGCCTCGTCGAAGCGGCCAAGCATCGCGAGCAGGTGAGACCGGAACAGGAGTGGGTAGGGGTGCGGCACCTCTGGAAGGACGGCGTCGAGCTTGCGCACCGCCTCGTCCGCCGGCGTCGGCCCGAAGACGAGGGTCAGCTCGAGGCTGAAGAGATGCGACGGGCGCTGCCCCGCGATTCGGGCGTGGCGAAGCGCCTGCTCGGCGGCCTGCTCCCACTCCGCATAGCGGCCGCGTGCGTTCGCGACCCCGTAGCCGAGCGCCGCCCAGACGTGGACGAGGCCTGCGTGATCTCCGGTCTCCTCGAGCAGCGGCAGTGCCACGAGCGCGAGCTCCTCGAGTTCGTCAACCCATGCTTGACCGGCCAGGAAGCGCTGGAAGGCCGTCTCGACGCGCGCGACAGCCTCGCCGGCGGAATCGCCGGTGGCGAGCGCACGCTTGGCGGCCGCCTCCGCGACCGCAATGGCTTCATGGGGTGTCGGCTGCGCCGTAGCGAGGTCGAGCTCAAGCGCAACGTCGAGCCGTGTCGGACGGAGCAGCTCGAGAGCGCTTTCGAGCAGGCTGGCGGCCGCACGGTTGTCACCGCGCCACAGTGCTCGGCGACCGGCGATGGCGACGCGCTCGCCCGCCCGCTCGGCCAGCGCCTCGTCCGGCCGTCCCAGCTCCTGCTTGTAGCGAGCAGCCTGCGTAAGGTGGTGGCCGACGATCTCGTCCAGCTCGACCAGGTCGGCATGGCGCTCCTCAAGCCAGGCGGCGAATCGCTCGTGTAGCTCTGCCCGGACGCCCTTCGGGAGCGCGTCGTAAGCGGCGTCTCGAATCAGGATGTGGCGGAAACGGTAGGCCTCATCTCCCGGGACCAGTGTCGGCTCAGGCTGCACCAGCTCCTTCCGAACCAGCGCGACGAGGCGGCCGGACAGCTGGGCCATGCCGTCGGACAGCGCCTGCACGGCGCCGCGGTGGAACACCCGACCCTCGACCGCTCCCCGTTCGAGCACGTTCCGCTCCTCCAGATCGAGCTGGTCGAGCCGAGCGGCCAAAAGTGCCTGGATCGTGGGCGGCACGGTGACCTCGTCCGGACCGGCCTCGCGCACGAGAGCGACCATCTCCTCGAGGAAGAGCGGGTTGCCCTCCGCGGCGGCGGTGATCCGCTCCCGCAGCTCGACCTCGACGCCTCCGAGGGCCTCGAGGAGCTCGTCGGTCTCGGCCGTCCCCAACGGTTCGAGGAGGACTGTGCGGGCATTTCCCTTTGCGCCGCCCCAACCGGGGCGGACGTCGAGCAGCTCCGGCCGCGCCATGCAGAGCAGCAGGATCGGCGCGTCCTGTGCCAGAAGGGCGACATGCTCGATCAGGTCGAGGAAGTTCTCCTGGGCCCAGTGCAGGTCGTCGAGCATGCAGACGAGCGGCTCTTGGCGTGCCTGCTCCTCGAGCAGCCTCCGGAACGCCCACGCAATCTCGTCGGCCGACGTGGCCGCCTCCGACTCTCCCAGCAGCGAGCGAAGAGCCGCCGCGGCGCTCTCGTCCGAGGGCAGCGCATTCAGCTGCTTCACGACCTCGACGACCGGCCAGTACGTGATCCCGTTGCCATAGGAGAGGCAGCGGCCCCGCACCACTCGCGCCTCGCCCCCCTCGATGAACTCCGCCGCCAGCCTCGACTTGCCGAGCCCTGCGGCGCCGAGGATCGTGAACAGCTGACACAGGCGGTCGTCGACTGCTTGGGCAAATGTGTCGCGTAGATCCTGCAACTCGCGGCTGCGACCGACCATCGGCGTCCCCATGCGACGTGCCTCGACCTCGCGGACCGCGATCAGCCGGTGGGCCGCCACCGGCTTCGACTTCCCCTTGAGCTCGACGGGCGGCACGGACTCGGTCTCGACCGCGTGGCGCACCCGACGTGCCGTCTCCTCGCCCATGAGCACCTCGCGCGGTGCCGCCGCCTGCTCCAGCCGCGCGGCGACGTTGACCGCGTCCCCCGTCGCTAGGCGCTCCTCGGTACCGGTCACGACCTCGCCGGTGTTGACGCCGATCCTCGCCTCTACGCCGAGGTCTGGCAACGCTTCCAGGATCCTGGCGGCAGTCCGCACCGCTCGCAGCGCATCGTCCTCATGCACCACGGGCACGCCGAATACCGCCATGACCGCGTCACCGACGAACTTCTCGACCGTCCCACCGTGCTCCTCAACGATGCCCTTGAGCTGCTCGTAGTAGCGACCGAGCAGCGCGCGCAGTGCCTCCGGATCCACCGATTCACCGAGCGCCGTCGATCCGGCCACGTCGCAGAAGAGCACCGTCACCGTCTTGCGTACCTCGCGCGCCCGCCTTGCCGCCGTGAGCGGCTCGCCGCAGTGCGGACAGAAGGCGAAGTCGCCCACGGTCTCGCGGCCGCAGTGGGAGCAGACGGGCACGGCGACCAGCGTAAAACGCCCCCGGTCGAATGACAATGCAAGGCGACATCCCGCGTCGGCGCGACCCTCATCAGGGGCTGCGACCTGCGATACGATCCGCTGGATCCTCGCGGGAGGAGTCGCTCAGTGCGTCGCTTGGTTTCGAAGGCGAAGGAAGGGAGGCTGTCTTGTCCAGTAACTACGAGAGGCTCAAGACCGAGGGCCTGATCCTCAACGAGTGTCCCGACCCGCACAAGGAGGTGCTGAACAACCTTTCCGAGGATGAGCTGCAGGTCATCCTGGACGTCAAGGCGCGGCTCGACGAGGCGGACGCCGCCATCGGAGCGGAGCGCCCGCCTCCTTTTACGAACTGCGTCGCCTTCTGACGTCGGGCGTCATGCCGGCGGCAAGCGCGCGCCTACGGCAGAAAACCGATCTCATTCTGCCCGCGTTCGCGACGCCGGGGCGATTGCTCTTGGAGCACCCGCGGGCACGGGAGCTCTATCCGCGCTACCTCACGGCCAGCTCCTATGCCTCGCTCGCGATGGTTCCGCTGATGGAGGCGGCGCTCCGGCGTGCGCGCTTCCTGGCCCCGAACGATCCGATTGCCGGACCCCTGGCGGACTACCTGGAGCGGCACATCCCCGAGGAGATCCACGGGGAGGAGCCGGGGCGCGCCGCCCTCGACGACCTCGAGGCCGTGGGAGTCGACACCGTCGCTCTCCGCGCGGGCCGTGTCCCAGAGAAACTGGCCGCTCTCATCGGCACCCAGTATTTCTGGATTCTGCACTGCCACCCCGTCGCGATCCTCGGCTTCCTGGAGCTCGAGGCATACCACCCCGATCGCCTGTACGTCGAGCAGCTCATCGAGAAGACCGGGCTTCCGCGCGAGGGGTTCCGCTACCTGCTCCTTCACACCGAGCTCGACGTCGAGCATGCGGAGGAGCTTCACCGCGTCCTCGACTCGCTGCCTCTGCAGCCCTTCCACGAGGAGCTGATCGCCCTGAGTGCGCTTCAGACCATGGCGCTCCTGATCGACGCGTGGCTGGACATCGTCGCCGACCGAGCGTCCGCCGTCGCCGCGTGACCGTCGGGCGGTCACTGCGGCGGCCGGATCGGTCTGCTGCCCGGCTCCCGATCCCGGCCGTTCCCTAACTTGCGGCGCGTTGAACCGTCATTGGTCACTGTGATATACCGTCGCCTCTTTACTGTCCGAGGAGCGTCCGGCTCGGGCTAGTCGGAGTCGACCAAGACCGGTGTTCGCACGGGGCGGGGCGGACCCGGAAGGAGGTCAGAGATGCCGAACGAGGAACAGCCGGGCGAGCCCGAGCGTGGCCTAACGCGGCGGGAGGTCCTCGCGCGCGGTGGAGCCGCGGCCGGCGCGGTAAGCCTGGGTTGGCTGGTGGCCGCCTGCGGCGGCGGCGAGGCGACCAACACGGGCGCCGTCCCTACGGGGACTGAAGGCGGCCGCGAGGTCGACGTCGTCAACTGGGCTCTCACCGGCGATGCCCCGGCGATCGACTACGCGAAGGCCTACGACTTCAATACGAATGGCGTCGTCACCAGCATCACCGAGCCGTTGCTGCTCATGAATCCGCAAGGGGAGCTCCAACCGAACCTCGCCGAGGAATGGGAACTCTCGGACCCGACGACGATGGTGATCAAGCTCCGCTCGGGGGTGAAGTTCCACGACGGATCTGGAATGACAGCCGACGACGTTGCCTTCAGCATGAACCGGCACCGAGACCCGGACGTCGGCTCGTACCTCGCCACCTTCCACGATCGGGTTAAAAACGTCGAGGCGACCGGGCCGCTCGAGATCACCGTCACGTTTACGCGGCCGGACGCCCACTTCCCCTACGCCCTCGCGACCATGGCTGCGGCCGTTTCGTCGAGAGCATTCCTCGAGGCGAATGGAAACAAGGTGGGGACGCCGGCGGTAGGCATCATCGGCACGGGTCCCTACAAGTACGCCTCCTGGACGAAGGGCCAAGAGATCGTCATCGACCGTTTCGACGACTACTGGAACACGGATCGTGCGCTCAAGGTCAAGAAGTTTGTGGCGAAGATCCTCCTCGACGAGGCGACAGTCGTCCAGGCGCTGCAGACCGGGGAAATCGACGGCATCTGGGGCAACAACATCTCGGGCAAGGGCGCCAAGGCGGCAGAGGCCTTTGACACGGTCACCGTGTACCGCGGGCCCTCGTACGGAATTCACTACCTCGCCATGAACACCCAGAAGCCCCCGTTCGACGATCCGCGGGTTCGCCAAGCCGTCTCGCTGGCGATCGACAAGGAGGGTCTGCTCGAGTCGACCTGGGGAGGCCTCGGGAAGGCGGGGATCAAGTCGCCGGCAACGCCGGCCATGTGGACGTACGAACAAGAGACCTTCAAGGCCGCGTACGCTGACCTCCCCTCCTTCGACCACGACCCGGACAAGGCTCGCGCCCTCATCACGGAGGCGGGCGCCGAGGGCGCGAAGGGCGACATTCTGAGCTCGCTCCCGTACGACTCGGAGCAGGCGATCGCGATTCAGGCGGCCGCCGAGGACGTCGGTCTGAATCTGTCCCCGCGGAAGCTCGAGTTCACCGAGAAGCTCTCCGCCGAGCTTTCCGGGAAGCCGACCCGCACGTACTCGTCGACGGCGACGCAATGGGCCTCGGACATTCCCGACCCGGCAGGCCAGCTCTTCGTCCTCTTCCACTCGAAGAACGTCGTTACCAACAACACGGCGTACCACAACCCTCAGGTCGACGATCTGCTCGACCGCCAACGCGACTCGACCGATCAGGCGGAGCGCGCGCGGCTCTTGACCGAGGCGCAGGCGCTCATCGTGGCAGATCAGCCTGATGCGATCTTCTATAGCCCGGACACGATCCTGGTCATGAACAAGCGGCTCACAGGCTACGCGACTCGACCTCTCTGGTACTGGGATCCGTACGTAGCCGACCTCAGCGGGGCCTAGCCCATGAGCGAGAGCCTCCCCGAGAGGGTGGTCAGGGAGCTCTCGGAAGGCATTGGCCCGCGCCTCGGTGGAAGCGACGGTTCTCACCGGGCGCGGGATTGGGTCGCCTCCTTGCTCGAGGAGCTCGGGCTGGAGGTGCGCTTGCAGAGGTTCGCCTACGTCGGCTGGGACTACGAGCGACCGCCGTCCGTGGAGCTTCGAGCGCCCCTCGGCGAGACGATGGAGTGCGCGCCCGCAGCATTCTCCGCGTCGAGCGAGGGGGCCATCGAAGGGAGGGTCTGGGCCGACGGCACCGTCACGATCATCCCGGACCTCTTCGACATGGCGCGCCTGGCCGTAGGCGAGGACGGCGACCGGTGTGCTGCGCTGCTCGTACCTCCGCTTGCCGGCCCGGCGTATCCGCTTCCGATCCTGCAGCGGACGACGCCGGAGCCGACTGTCTACATCTCGAAAGACGACGGCGACCGGATCCAGGCGTGGCTCGAGGAAGGGACGGAGGTGGCCGTCCGCCTCGAGACCTTCGGGCGGCATTCTCCGGGCATGGTCGATTGGAACGTCGTCGGGACGCTCCGTGGCCAGGTGGACGAGGTCATCGTCGTGTCGAGTCACTACGACACGGCCCTTCACTGTCCCGGGGCCATGGACAACGCCTCCGGCGTAGCGGCCATGGCCGAGGCGGCCCGGCGGGCGATCGAGCGCGGAGTCAGGCGCACGCACGAGTTCATCGCCTTCGCAGCGGAGGAGTGGATGCTCTTCGGGTCGGAGCACTACGCCGAGGAGCTCGCGCGACAAGGCGCAATCGATCGCTACGTGGGGGTCGTGAACTGCGATCCGCTCGGCCCGGGCGAGACGCTCGAGGTCTGGGTCGGACCCCAAGAGCTGCGCGGACGCGTCGACCGAATCCTCTACGAGCTCGGCGTCCTCGATCGTCACCAGGTCGTCTACCGGGAGCCGAAGACCGGATCAGACCACTATCCCTTCTGGCAGAGGGGCGTACCGGTCTGCTTTCCGATCTTCATGCCGCCGCCCCCCGAGTACCACCTGCCAACGGACACGGTCGGCATCGTCGACCCGGCGAAGCTCGCAACGATCATCGAAATCGTCGACGCCGTCGCGCGCGACCTCGACCGGTAGGTGGCGCTCTACGTTCTGCGGCGGCTGCTAGGAGCGATTCCGCTCCTCATCATCACGTCGTTCATCGTCTTCTCCTTCGTGCATATTGCTCCCGGCAGTCCGGAGCAGGTCCTCGTTGCGGGAAGGAATGTCGACGAGGAAACACTGCAGGCAATCCGGGATCGGTACCGACTCGACGACCCTTTCCTCGTCCAGTACGGGAACTGGCTGAAGAACGCCGCGACGGGTGATCTGGGAGAGTCGATCGTCTTCAGCGACTCCGTCACCAACGTCGTCGGCCCCCGGATCCTGCCGACCGTCCAGCTCGCGCTGTACGCACTCCTCCTCATTGTCCTATTCGGCTTTCCGCTCGGCCTCCTCACGGGGGTCAAACGCGACTCACACCTCGACACGACCGTCTCCGGCCTCACGCTCGTTGGCTCGTCGATCTCGACCTACGTGTCAGGCATCCTCCTCATCGCCGTCTTCTCCGTGGCGCTCGGCTGGTTCCCCGTCTTCGGCCTCGGCGACGGCGGCTTGGACCGTCTCTATCACCTGACGCTGCCTGCCATCGCGCTCGCAATCGCGCTTTCGGCGCTCGTCGCCCGAGTCACGCGAGCTTCGGTCGGCGTCGCGCTCGAGCAGGAGTTCGTCGAGACCGCTCGCAGCCGGGGATTCTCGGAGCGGCGGGTGATCGGGAAGCACGCTCTCCGAAGCGCCCTCGTCCCGGTCGTCACGATCACGGGTCTCGTCTTCGGCTTCCTCATCGCGGGCGCGGTGCTCGTCGAGTTCACGTTCGGGCTCAATGGCCTGGGTGCTTTGCTCATCCAGGCCGTTCGCACGCGGGACTTCCCCGTCGTCCAGGCGGTGACCCTCGTCTTCACCGTCGCCTTCATCGTCATCAATCTCCTGGTCGACCTCCTGTACGCCGTCGTCGACCCGCGGGTGCGCCTCCAAGGGAAAGGCACGTAGGATGGCCACGCCCGAGGCTGCCCTTCCAGCGCTTCATCGCCGACGGTACATTCCGCGGGCCGAGGCCCAGCTCTCCGCGGCCGCCGCCGGGTGCGTGATCGTCCTTCTCGTCGTGGTCGCGATCTTCGCGCCCCTCATCGCGCCGCAGGACCCGAACGCGGTCGACCTCGCGAACGCCCTCGAGCCTCCGAGCGCCGATCACCTTCTTGGAACTGATTCATCGGGGAGGGACATTCTCTCCCGGCTCATCGTCGGAACGAGGACGAGCCTCCTCGGGCCGCTCCTCGTCGTTCTCATCTCGACTCTCGTCGGAATTGTGCTGGGCATGGTCGCGGGCTACAAAGGCGGCATCGTCGACGGGGCCCTTTCCCGCGCGTGGGACGTCATGTTCGCCTTCCCGCCGCTCCTCCTCGCCATCGTCATCGTCGCGGCCTTTGGGCCCGGCTTCTGGACGACGACGCTCGCGATCTCGATCATCTACATCCCGCTCCTCGCGCGCGTCGTGCGCGGCGTCGTGCTCGTCGAGCGGGAGAAGGCTTATGTCGACGCGTGCAAAGTGCAGGGGTACTCGGGTATGCGCGTCTCCTTCGGGCATGTGCTCCCGAACGTCGCCCCGGCCATCGCCGCCCAGGCTACGCTCAATTTCGGCTACGCCCTCCTCGACCTGGCCGGCCTCGCCTTCCTGGGGCTCGGCGTACAACCGCCGACGGCCGACTGGGGCCAGATGCTCACGACGGGCCGGGACAGCCTCATCCTCCACTCGTACGGCGAGGTGATCTCGGCCTCCGTCACGATCGCGATTACCGTTGTTTGCTTCAACCTCGTCGGCGATGCTCTCTCCCGGCGGGCGGGCAGGTCGCGGTGAGCGAGCCCCTCCTCGAGCTTCGCTCGGTGACGACCCAAGTCGAGATCGAAGGCCGCTACTGGCCGGTCGTGAACGACATCAGCTTCTCGCTCGATCGCAGCGAGGTCCTCGGGCTGGTCGGCGAGTCGGGCAGCGGCAAGTCGATGACCGCGCGAACGATCCTCCGCCTTCTGCCGCCGAGGGCGCGCTCGGAGGGCGAGATCCTGCTGAACGGCGTCGACCTCCTCCGGATTCCGCCGAGGGCTCTCCGCGCGGTCCGGGCGAGACGGATCGCGATGATCTTTCAGGACCCGCGCGCGCACATCGACCCGCTTTGGACCTGCGGCGACCACCTGACGGAGGGCCTGCGCGTGCACGGTGGGCACAGCCGTGCCTCCGCCAGGATGCGTGCCCTCGAGCTCCTCGCGCAAGTCGGCATCACCGACCGGGAGCGGGTCCTCCGCTCCTATCCCGGCGAACTCTCTGGTGGCATGCTCCAGCGGGTGATGATCGCCGCCGAGCTGGCCGCCGACCCGGACGTGCTCGTCGCCGACGAGCCGACCACCGCCCTCGACGTCACCATCCAGGCCGAGATCGTGGCGATCTTCGACGATCTACGGCGTGATCGGGAACTGGCAATGTTGTTCATCACGCACGATCTCGAGCTCGCCTCGGCGCTCTGCGATCGAGTCCTCGTCATGTACGCCGGTCGCATCATGGAGGAGCAGAGGACGGAAGGCCTGTTCGCCGCGCCCCTACACCCCTACACGGCGGGTCTACTCCAGGCTCGCCCGACGCTCGAGGCCCGCCACGAGCGCCTCGCAGTCATCCCAGGGCGGCCGCCCACCCCGATCGACGCGCCGCCTGGCTGCCCCTTCCACCCGCGCTGCAGTTTCCGGGAGGACGCGTGCGTCGCCGAGGTGCCGCCCCTGCGTCGCTTCGACGTGGGCGCGTCGGCCTGCCGCCGTACCGCGGAGATCCGCGGGGAGTTGCGAGTGAAGGCGCCGACGGGTGCCTGAGCAGAAGCCTCTCCTCCTTGTCGAGGAGCTCGAGAAGACGTTCCTGATCCGGCGTGAGTTCTCGAGGGCACGCGAGGAGGTGCGCGCGGTCCGACGCGTCTCGTTCTCGCTCGATCCGGGCGGTGCGTTGGGCATCGTCGGCGAGTCGGGCTCCGGAAAGACGACCATTGCGCGCATGCTCGTCGGGCTGGAGCGGCCCACGTCGGGGCGGATCCTGCTCGAGGGCGGGGAGCTCTCCAGCCGACCGAACCGGGCCGAGCGGCTCGAGCGTGGTCGCGTCCTCCAGATCGTCTTCCAGGATCCCTACACGTCGCTCGATCCGCACCAAAGCGTCCGCCGCGCGCTCGACGAGGTGCAGAGGGTCCATTTCACCCGCGGCAAGTCCGTGCGCAACGCGCGTACTCTCGAGCTCCTCGACGCAGTCGGCCTCGGCGAGAAGGAGGCACGGGCGTTCCCCCGTGAGCTGTCGGGTGGGCAGCGTCAGCGCGCAGCCATCGCCCGCGCGCTGGCCGCCGAGCCGAAGGTCCTCATCCTCGACGAGGCCGTCTCGGCTCTCGACGTCTCGATCCAGGCCCAGATCCTCAACCTCCTCGCCGATCTGCGGCGCGAGTTTCAGCTGACCTACATCCTCATCTCGCACGACCTCACCGTCGTTCGGCAGGTCGCCGACCAGGTCCTCGTGATCTACCGCGGCCGCGCCGTCGAGATCGGGCCGGTCGAGACGATTCTCTCGGCGCCGCTTCATCCCTACACACGGCGGCTCCTCGAGTCGGTGCCGCGAGCGGGGATGGCGCTCGCGCGGCGTCCGGCCCCCTTTGACGTCGAGGATCAAGGTTGTCTTTTTAGACAACGGTGTCCCTATGCGTACGAACCCTGCTCCGAGGAGCCGGAGCTCGACGAGGTCGACCGCTCTCACGCCGCCCGCTGCTGGCTCGTGCACGGCGTCGGAGCAGTAGGCGAAAGGAGGGAGAAGGTTGGCTACTGAGCACGAGGGGAGGCTCGCCGTCGACGAGGCGGGCCACGAGATCTACTACCGCCTCTTCGGCGAGGACGACGAGACCTTGGTCGGCCTTCACGGCGGTCCCGGCGCCGACCACAGGTACCTGTCTCGGCTCGGCGAGCTCGCAAGCGATGGGCTCCAGGTGCTCCTATACGACCAGCTCGGCAGCGGAAAGTCTGACGTGCCCGACGACTCCTCGCTCTGGGTCGTCCCGCGCTTCGTCGAGGAGCTCGAGACAGTGCGGACAGCGCTCGGACTCGGCCCAGTGCACTTGATGGGCCAGTCGTGGGGCGGCATCCTCGCGCTGCAGTATGCGCTCGACCATCCAGAGGGCGTGCGGAGCCTCGTCCTCTCCAACACGGGCTCGAGCGTCAACGAGATCTTCCGCGGCATGACTCAGCTGCGCCTTGACCTCGGCGCCGACCTCTTCACGCGCATGGTCATGCGCGAGGGCGAAGGCGATGCCGAGAGCGACGAGTACCAGGCCATGGTCAAGCAGCTCTACGTGAGGCATCTGCGCCGCTCGACGCCGTTCGAGATCGACCGCTCACTTCGGGAGTTCGAGGAGATCATGGTCCCGCTCATGGACCTCGGGCCGGCGTACTTCGCGATGTGGGGGCCGCACGAGTTCCTGCTCACCGGCACCTTGGCCGACTGGGATGTCACCGCCCGGCTCGACGAGATCACGGTGCCAACGCTGATCCTCTGCGGGTGGTACGACGAGGTCGACCTGCGCTGCCACCGCATCCTCGCCGAGGGGATCCCGGACAACGAGTTCGTCATCTTCGGCAACTCGAGTCACGTAACCATCCTCGAGAAGGAGGGTGACGCCTATCTCGCCGTCATCCGGGACTTCGTCCGGCGCGCGGGCGCCCGGGTGACGTAAGCCGTGGGCTTCCGGATCACGTGCCCGAACTGCGGCGAACGCTCCTACACGGAGTTCTGGTTCGGCGGCGAGGTCCCCGACTCGGGGGACGACGACTTTGCCCGGGCGTGGCTGAGGCGGAACGCCGCCGAGGTACAGCTCGAGCGCTGGTTCCACGCCGCCGGCTGCCGCCGTTGGCTCACGGTCGAGCGCGACACCGTCACGAACGAGGTTCAGCGGGTGCGGGCTGCGCAAACAGCCGCCCGTAGCACGTGAGGCTGAGGCTCGACCCGGGTAACGGGCCCGGGGAGCGGACGTTTCTCTTCGAGGGAACGCCGGTCAGGGCCCTTCCTGGGGATACGGTCGCGTCGGCGCTCTACCGGACGGGCGTCCGGGTCTTCTCGCGCTCCTTCAAGTACCACCGTCCGCGCGGGCTCTACTGCCTGAGCGGAGACTGTCCGAACTGCCTTGTGACGGTGGACGACGAGCCCGGCGTGCGCGCGTGCGTGACCGGCGCGGCCGGTATCGCGCACGTCTGCCGCGCGAACGGATGGCCCTCGGCCGAGCACGATGCGCTCGCGGCCCTCTGGTACCTACGCCGGCTCCTGCCGGTCGGCTTCTATTACAAGACGCTCATCCGTCCGGCCGGCGCCTGGCCGTGGGCCGAGGGGTTTGTTCGGCGTCTCGCCGGGATCGGCCGCGCACCGCTCGACCCGCCACGCGCGCACCGCGAGTCCCGCCACCACCACGCGCACGTGCTCGTGGCGGGCGGCGGCGTGGCCGGCCTCGCGGCTGCCCTTGCCTCGGCCGAGGCGGGCCGAGCGGTCGTCCTCGCCGACGAGGGTACGATTGGCGAGAAGCTCCCGCCTGGACCGACTCAGGAGCGGGTCCAGGCCCTTGCCGCCCAGCTTCGGGGCTGCGAACACGCGACGATCCTCGAGAACGCCGCCGTGATCGGGATCTATGAAGGTCCGCTTGTCGTCGTGAACGGCGAGGACTTCCTCCATCTCGTCCATCCGGCCCGGGTCGTCGTCGCGACGGGGGCTGTCGAACGCCATCCAGCTTTCCCGGGCGGTGACCTTCCGGGCGTCTGGCTGTCCCGTGGAGCGGCACGCCTTGTGGGAGTCCACCGGCTCTCGCTCGGCCGGCGGATCGCCTTTGTAGGAGAGGCGGGCGAGACCCTCGACGCTCTTCGGGCAGCCGGGATAGACCCGCGCATCGTGGCCGAGGAGCGGGCGGAGAGGGAGCGGAAACGCTGCGACGCCCTCGTCCTCGCGCTTGGGCTCGTGCCGCGCGACAATCTTCTCCGCCAGGGCGCCGGCCTGTCGGTGACGGGAGCGGGCGATGTGGTCGCGCCCGGCTGCTCGCTCGACGAGGCCGAGGAGCACGGGCAGGCTGCGGCCCAGGGGCGGGGTCCGACCTCGAGACAGATCCGGCCGGGGCCGTTGCGAGGCGGCTTCGTCTGCCTCTGCGAGGACGTCACCGTCCGGGACCTCGAGGTCGCCTGGACCGAGGGCTTTCGCACGACCGAGCTTCTCAAGCGCTATACGACGGCGACGATGGGGCCCTGTCAGGGGATACTTTGCGACGCGCACCTCGGTGCGTTCGCGCGCGAGCGCACGGCGAACGGCGCCGCGAGCGCGCCGACGACAGCGCGGCCTCCGGCCCGGCCGATCCGGCTAGAGGACGCGGCCGCCGGCCACGCTGTCGTCGAGCAGCGGACCGCTCTGCACCAGCGCCATCTCGAGCTCGGCGCAGAGATGGAGTGGGCATCTACATGGAAACGACCGCGGACGTACGGCGACTCCCTCGCCGAATACTGGGCCGTCCGGCGAGATGTCGGGATCATGGACGTCGGTACGCTCGGCAAGGTTTTGGTTGCCGGTCAGGACGCGGTCGAGTTCCTCGAGCGCCTGTACCCCTGCCGGGTCGCCGACCTCGAGGAGAGGAGACTCCGTTACACGCTCCTCCTCAACGAGGCTGGCCACGTCATCGACGACGGGACGATCTGTCCGCTCGGCGGCGGGCGCTGGTATCTGACATTTACGACCGGGGGCGCGGATCAGGCGGAAGCGTGGCTGCGCGACTGGGCCGAGTCGTGGGGTCACGAGGTCTGGATTGCCAACGTCACGCACGCGCGGGGCGCGGTCAACGTCACCGGCCCGAAGGCGCGCGAGCTTCTAGCGCGGCTTTCGCGGGACCGCCTGACCAATGACGCGTTCCCGTACCTTCACAGCCGACGAGTTCGCGTCGCCGGTGTCCCTTGCGACGCCTTCCGACTCGGTTTCACCGGCGAGCTGGGCTATGAGCTTCACCACGCGCGCGAAGACGGCGACCGCCTTTGGGACGCGCTTCTCGAACGCGGCGCCGACCTCGGCCTTGTTCCGCACGGCCTTGAGGCCTTACGCGTCCTCCGGCTCGAGAAGGGACATATTCTCGTCGGACAGGACACCGATTTCGACTCGACCCCCGCGAAACTCGGCCTAGGACGCACTGTTCGAATGGACAAGGCCGACTTCGTCGGAAGGCAGTGCCTCGAGCAGACCGCCACGCTCCTGCCGATGCACGGCCTCGTCGGTTTTCGCTTCGAGGGCGCGGAGGTACCGCCCGAGGGGGCGCCGCTCACCGCGGACGGCCTTCACGCGGGCCACCTCACCTCGTCACGGTTCTCTCCCGTGCTCGGATGCGGGATCGCGCTCGGCTGGCTCCGACGCGTGAACGGAAAGCTTCCCCAGCGCGTCGAAGCCGCAGGCCGCGGGGGGCTTGTCACCGCAACGCCCTTCTACGATCCGATGGGAGTGAGGCTCCGTGGTTGAGCTGAGACGGAGCGGGATGCACGTGGTGCGGTGTCTGGCCCGACCTGAGACCCTCGATGCACTGCCCGAGATCACGGGCATCCATGCCTGCCACGTCGCCCCCGACGAACTTCTCCTGATCGGTCAGCCAGCCGAGGTCGACCTCCCGGAGGGTCTGGCCGTGAACGAAACGGGCGGTTGGGCGGCGTGGACGCTGTCCGGGCGCGATGCCGGCGAGGTGCTCGCTCGCCTATCGATGCTGCCTCCCGGTCTCGGCTTTCTCCAGGGCACCGTCGCGGGCGTCCCAGCCAAGGCGATCGTCAGCGAGGAAGAAATCCACCTGCTCGTGGCCGCCTCGCTCGGCCATCACGTCGAGGAGCGCTTCCGTGCGGCTTGCTCCGACGTGCTCGCAACGTGAGCGGGCTTCTGCGCCCGCGAGTCCTACTCCGGCAGGCGGAGCTGCGGCCGCGCTACGACGTCATCGTGATCGGCGGCGGGGGGCACGGGCTCGCAATCGCCTACTACCTCGCCAGCCACCACGGGATCCGCGACGTCGCGGTGCTCGAGCGCTCTTACATAGGCTCGGGGGGATCCGGGCGGAACACGACGGTATTGCGCGCGAACTACAAGACCCCGGAGACGATCCCGTTCTTTCAGGCGAGCCTGGATCTCTATAGGACACTGTCACAGGAGCTCGACTTCAACCTCCTGTTCTCCCCGCGCGGCCTCCTCTGGCTTGCGCACTCGGAAAACGCGCTTCGAATCCAGCGCGAGCGAGCGCTCCTGAACCAGGCGTTCGGCGTCGACACCGACTTCCTCGGTCCCGACCAGGTGAAGGAGGTTTGCCCGGTCGTCGACCTCACGGGCGGCGGCCACCATCCAATCCTCGGCGCGGCCTACCACCCGCCGGGCTCGATCATCAGGCACGATGCCGTCGTCTGGGGTTACGCGGCGGCGGCACAGCGTCTTGGCGTCCAAGTCCACCAGGGACTGGAGGTCACCGGCGTGACCGTCGAGAACGGCCGTTGCCTAGGTGTCGACACCCCGAGCGGGCCCGTCGCCGCCGGGGCGGTCGTCGGCGCCGTCGGGGGATATGCAAGCCTCGTCGCCGCGATGGCGGGCCTCCGCCTGCCGATCGTCACGCATCCGTTGCAGGCTTTCGTCACCGAGGCGTACAAGCCAGTGCTCGATCGGATCGTCGCCTCTCAAGACTTGCTCGTCTACGTGTCGCAGAGCGCCCGCGGCGAGCTCCTCGCCGGCGCCGAGATCGAGCGTTACGCAAGCTACTCGACCCGCTCGACCTTCACGTTTCTCTCCGAGGCTTCTGCGCGCTGCATCGACATCTTCCCCTTCATGGCGAAGCTCCGCATCCTGCGTCAGTGGACAGGCGTCTGCGACATGACCCCGGACTACTCGCCGCTCATGGGGACGACCGAGGTGGAACGCTTCTACCTCAACGCGGGCTGGGGCACGTGGGGCTTCAAGGCGACACCGATCGCAGGGGTGACAATGGCCGACCTTGTGGCGACCGGGAAGGTGCCGCCGCTTATCGTTCCCTTCGCCCTGGACCGCTTCCGTCGAGACCGGGCAGTCTCGGAGCGTGCTTCCGCGGGAACCCACTGACCTGCGGACTGACACGAGCAAGTCCTAGGCGCAACGCGGTGGAGAACTAGCTCGACCTCACGAATCGGCCGCTCTCCGGCGAGCCGGTTCTGGATTCGCTTGCGGGCAGAGACGCGTCATGCTCCCCGACTCCCGGCGAACGCCGGCTGCTCCAGGTTGAGGATGAGGTTCGAGAGTCGCCCTGGCGTATAGACGAGATCGTCCGTGCCTTCTTCCACGGACATGGTAAGCGAGCGCGGCATCGCCCTTCCCCCACAGCGCGTCCCCGGCTGTTCCGCCATCACGTGGTCGCCAGAACTCCGGCAGGCGGTAAGCTCGCCGGCAATCCCGCGCGTTCGATTAGCTCAACGCGGTAGCCGTCCGGGAAGCGCGGGTGCGCAAATTCAACCGCCCTCGATGAGCTCGACCCTGTAGCCGTCTAGATAGCGCACGTTCCTAAGCTTCTTCTTCGCAAATGCGCTACCGTGCGGACGAGGGCAGAGGCGATGACATTCGACGTCTACACGCGCGTGTCGAAGCTGGGCGAGCGCAGCGAGGACAACCTCCGCTCTC